>ERZ808040.814-NODE-814-length-24327-cov-4.102309_pt1 | contig 24327 bp, 17 predicted proteins | sample MGYA00380191_ERZ808040 | MGnify/ENA primary metagenome ERZ808040 (study PRJEB31490, sample SAMN06133395) | mouse gut metagenome | isolation source: J6 | host: mice | place: China: Chengdu | collected 2015-05 ...
TGGGGAAGAGAACGAGGCCCCAGGCCGCCGGTGTGCTCGGCGGCCTGGGGTATTTTTCGGCAAAGCCTGGAAGTCTTTGCCTGGGGAGGTTCCATAGTTTGTGATGAAGAGAAAAATCCTTTCCTTGCTGTTGGCCGTGTCGCTCCTGTTATCGCTTTGCAGTCCTGCCGCCATGGCGGCAAGTTCTGTTACAATCGTCATTGATCTGACAAATTATGCAGGAGAGGTAAGCGGAAAGCTGATAGGGAAACCTATAGAGGCTCAGAAACGAAATGAAATTGTCATTTCCGGAGCAGGCTATGTAAATGAAACGACGATCAGCCTGGGCGAAGGCATAACCTGTAGTTGGCAGGTAGAAGGGCTGGAGCAAGACTATCTTATATATGATGAAAGCGGCCATCTAAGCGCTATCAAGCTCCATCCGAGCAAAGAGACGAAGGTTATTACTGTTGCTGACAGCAAGCTGGAGGTAACACGAACAAGTAGGCTTACTCTGAAGGGCTCCAACGGATGGAACGGCGCGACCGTTGTACTTACGCCTGTTTTTGAAAAGGGGGAGTACTCCGCCACCGTAAATGTGGAAGACGCAGGCAGGGGAACTGCGGAAGCGTTCTCCATAGGCGGTGAAACATACAGGCTCTCCGCTATGGGGGCGGAGGACTATGCGTTCGACCACTGGCTGGCGGGGGAAAGCAGTGACCCCATCTATGAGAATCCGTATACCGTGACCCTGACGGCGGACACCACCTTTACCGCCTACTTCCGGAAGCGCCGCGTTCCCATAGTGAATGCAGAGACGGACGGAACGGCCGCATTTACTTATGAAAATTCTTCCGGCGGCGCGGATCAGTACACCCTGACGGCCACGCCGGATGAACTCTATGTATTTGACTACTGGAGCTGGGAGGGCGTTCCAACCGGCGCGGAAAACAGCGCGCCGGAGGAGCAGGCGCTTCCGGATGAGGATATGCCGGAGGATGGCGGCGAGGCGGAGCCCCCTGCCGAATCGCCGGAGCCCGCCCCCTCCGAGCCGGAGACAACTGCGCCGCCGGAGGAAGCTGCCGACGGGACGGAGACCCCGCCGGATGAGACCGGCGCACCCACGGAAGAGCCTGCGCCAGCCGAGCCCGCCCCGGACGGGGCGGAGGATGCCACCGGGGCGGAAGCGGCTGCACCCTCCCCGGCGGCTCTGCTGCGCCTGAACGCGGAGGAGACCCCCGATGTAGAGGAGACCCCCGGTGTGGAGGAGACCCCCGGTGTGGAGGAGACCCCCGATGTGGAGGAGACTCCCGGTGTGGAGGAGACTCCCGGTGTGGAGGAGTCCCCCGCTCCCGTGGAGAATAATGGCCTCCAGACGATAAACCTGGAGGAACTGACCCAGGAGTGGGACAAGACGGCCAATCCCATGACGGTGGCCCTGGCCGAGGGCATGGAGAACGTGACCTTTACCGCCCACTTCAAGCTGGCGGAGGTCACCCTGGGCGAGGACGCGTATCTCAGTGGGAATAGCCTGTCCGATGTTCCTACGCCGGGGAACTTCTATTCTAGGGACGGGGATACGCTTCCGGCGGGCAGTCGGGGGCGCTTCCACATCCCTCTCAGCGTATCCGCCAAGATCCCGAACGGACAGCTCACCGTCACGCTCTACGGGGGCAGCTTGGCAGAGGGAACGCCTCTCAGCAGCAACGTCATTACGCAGGATTGGGAGGCCAGCAAAACCTATGACGTCGAGATCCCCATCGACCCGCTGCCCTACACAGACAAGCTGACGGTGACGGCGTCGATCCGAACCACCGCGGGCAGCACGGAGACGGTGGAGAAGACCTACGATATCTCGACAGAGGCCAACGAGGCCAACAGCGCGTTCACCTATGTGACCAGCCCCAACGTACCCGCCGGCACCGGAGGCTCCACCACAGAGGCGGGGCCCGACATCCGCGGGGTGTCCGGCTGGACCGATCCGGAGACCGGAGAGGCCGAACTGTACTTCTACGGTAAGGACGGCGTCTACACCTGGGCGGACAGCGGGGACCGGGATCTGATGAGCATCAGCGACGGCCTGCCCGCCGCGGAAGGAGACGCGGCTGGCGTCCTCGCCGTGGGGCCGGACGGACAGGGCGGCCTGCTGGCCGCTGTCAGCGAGGTGGGGAAGGAGATCGATAAGGTCACCACGCCGGGCTATCCGTCAGACGCCGAAGGGGTGATCCTCCGCGGGGCGCACTTTCTCTACCGCTACGACGGCACGTCCTGGAGCCAGGTGGATGCCTCCTGCTTCTCGGATTACCAGAAGATTTACAATCGCACCATATAATTCTCTGTTTTGAACAAATGCTAAAACCCTTGCAAATAAAGGACTTTTAAGATTTTTTCATTTGATTTTTTTGAAAATGTAATGAAGTTTAGCATTTTTGGCAAAATCAAACGAAAAAAATCTTGTTTTCTTATCGTTTTCTATGTTTCAATGGGAGAATTATACCTTTTGCAAGCCCTTTTCCTATTGCTTCTGCTATTTGATTTAATAATCCGTCAGTATTAAGGCTTAAACCGAACTCTTTTAGCGCAATTTCCTTATGTATTATATACATTTGTTGCGCTATTTCCTGTTCGCTTTTTCCGCTCTATCTCATTAAGCCGTATAACTGAATACTGTTTGCAAGTGTCATAATACCCTAACCCCCTTTCTATTATGGTATTGATTTTCGAGCGGTGGAGCGGCTTTTCCTTGCGCCCGTGGGTACTATATATATTTTATTCTAAGTACCCACGGACATAAGGAATAGCGGAAGTAATTACTTGATATTGTTCAGGTACACGCCACGCCCGCCGCTCAATAATAAGCCGCTCTTTATAAGCCTTGTTCGTGCGTTCTTGTCAATGCCTAATTGCTCTAATTCCTTTGTTGTGTATTGTTCGGCTATCAATATTTCTGTATAGCGTTTTCTCATTCGCTCAATACCTTTAGCGGCATTATTATCCCTGTTATACTGCGCTGTATTAACTTTCATATCGACATTCTGTATTATTTCTATCTGTTCTGTATCATTAAAATCTACTGTAAAACTGCGCTCTGTACTGCCTGTATCGCCGCTTAATGGTATGGGTATTAAATCGCCTGTTTCTATCATTTCATTTATCCATTGTTCCAATATCTTCTTTGTAGCAATCGGAATTGTTGTATAGAAACTTTGAATATTACAAAAATGTATCTGGCTTTTATAGTATGCAATATAAGACGGAAGCGGAAAATAACCTCTAACGATATGATGTTTTATCGGATAAGTAATAGCCTTTTCCCATTCTTCCCAATTCATTTTTAATCCGTGATATATTCTCATGCTTTCGCCGCTTGTAATATAATAACAACATACCTTACTATGCGCCTTACAGTTATACTTTAAGCCGCACCCAAAAGTTACAACCTTTCTAACACCATCTTTGTATTGTAGCTTATAATAAATGCTCTTTGCATAATTGTTTTCATTGTCGCAATAGCTGAATAACTCTATTATTTGTTGCTGTTCTGTTTCGTCAATCTCTACCAAATCAGGATAATGGTATTCTAAAATATCATATATCAGACAACAACGCCGATTAGCTGACAAGTTTTCAATATCCTTTGCTAACTGCCCTTTGAACTTTACTCTATAAGGGTATTTCTTGTATTCATTCGGATAAAGGTACTTAAAAAATTCCTCTGGCGAAAATAGTTTATTATCGTACTTGATTTTATTCTTATAGTGCTTGTGCCTTACATAACTTTCACCAAAAGTATTTTCTTCTCTTTCTAATTCCTCTGCTACCCATTCAGCCGCTAAGTAACGAATATAAACTATTTTCTATTGCTGGATAGCATTAGACATAGCTTTCTTTTCCTTTCATTATGGAATTAGTTTTGCTATGCGCTCCAATACAAAGCACATAACATAAGTAATTCCACAATGATTTATGAAAATAGGCTTTCTTGCGCTTTTGGTCAAACTCTTACTTTCTATATCTATTATACCTCAAAAATTTTTTTGGAGCAAATAAGCGGCTTTGCGCCACTTTCCCTTTTCATCTGTATTAGCCGCCTTTGTTTCCTGTGTGTCTGCAGCTTTCCCAATGTTCCAATACAGACGGACAACGCCGCACCCCTACCCCCGTACCAGACGGATGGGGGGAGCGTTTCGGGAAAATCGCACTCTGCGGCTCTGTGTTCGCTTTTGGCGGGCTTTTTCCCTACCGCAATAGGAGAGAGGGAAAGACGAGCGGCGGCGGCTCTGCGGCGGCGGGAGCGGCTGACAAGGGTATTTAGGCATAATGAAGCGGCTAACACTTTTCATCGTGTTAGCCGCTCTGTATTTCTATCAGCTATTCAGCAGTTTGTAAAATGTCGTGCGCTTCATATTCAGCATTTCCATAGCTTTTGTAGCTGTAATATTCCCCGCTTTCATTTCTGCGATTACACTATCCCAATTTTCGGGCTTTTGTGCTTTCGGTCTGCCTAACTCTGCACCTTTCTCTTTGGCGGCGGCTATTCCCTCTGCCTGTCTTTGCTTAATGCTGTTGCGCTCTTGCTCTGCAATCGTGCCTAATACCTCAATCAAGATATTATTTACCATTTCCATTACCCATTCTTGACCGTCTGGAAAGTCAATCATTGTTGTGGGCAAGTCAATGACTTTTAGCCTAATGCCGTTTTCCTTAAAGCGTTCTAACTCTTTCTTAATGTCGCACTTATTGCGGCTTAACCTATCAAGAGATTTAATAATCAGAGTATCGCCCCGCCGCAACATTGTATTGATAAGTGCTTGATACCCTTTCCGCTCTAAGTCTTTTCCGCTTTCCTTGTCTACTATGATGTTTCTTTCTTCTATTCCTTGTTCCCTTAATGCTAAAATCTGTCTATCTAAATTCTGTTCCTTTGTGCTTACTCTTGCATATCCGTAAATGCGGCTTTCCATTTCTTTATCCCCCTTGTTTTCTTTGTGTCTTTATTGTATCACTTGTATTCGTAAAAGTCAAGCATTATTTGCGAACATTCGCAAATTATTTTTGAACTTATACGAATAGGAAAACAAGGGTTTTTCTTGCTGTTTTCTTGTGTTCGTTAAGGTATACCTTTACAGACTATTGCTTTCTTAGTCCCTAAAGTCAAATAAGTCTTTAGGCTTAATATCTAATACTTCACACATCTTGAATACAACATCAAAAGACACGCCTACATTGCCTAACTCTATTGCACTTATATGACTTCTATCTATATCTACTAATTCAGCTAATTGCAGTTGAGTTAGCTTTTTTCTTTTACGATAATAGACTACATTTAATCCAAACTTTTCATAGAGCATTTTATATTCTTGTCGCACGCTTATCACCTCACAAGAAAATTGTAGGCAAATAAGGCGTGATATTAAACCTTGTCAAAATCCCGTCGAGAGATTGACACAAGTCATTTTCGGTGTTATTATTTCTTCACGAGTTTCACACAAACATTTCTTATTCACAAGGAGGACACAAGACAATGAAGAAGTTAATAACACTCTTGCTTGCGGCGGCTCTTGTGCTGTCGCTGGCGGCCTGCGGCGGCGGAAACACAACCATAACCACGCCGAGCGGCGGGGAGAGCACCACCACGACCACACCGGAACCGACAAAGGAAGCTTTTGATAAAAATAATGCAGAATTGTATTTGGGAGCATGGTACGCACCGCATTATACAATGACATTTAATAAAGGCGGAATTGGTAGATTTGAGCAAAACAACTTCGGCTTTTTTGACTTCAAATATGAAATCAAAGATGAAACAGCAGTAATTACAATTTCCGGTGGAGAGTTGGGAGATTTTGTATCAAGCTTTGAACTAAACGACGATGGAACTATTTTAACTATTGTACAAAACGGTTTGCCATCCTATCAAAGCGGAGATACGGACGCTGATTTTACTTTTTCCAGAGAGAAGCCTGTTGAGGAAATAATCTATGTTGAGGTTTCTGGAGAATTAAAGGGACAAAATGATAGCTATGAGGGCGCTTGGAATTTCAAAGTTGGAGACAGTTCGGTTTTAAAACTTGTTTACTTTGCTGATGATGTTGATTTAAGTGAATATAATACACAATATAGTGCTAATGGAGATAAGGTCACTATATCTGCTATTGAAAAAGGCGGAAATTATCATGACGCAACAATAATTTCATCAAATAGCTAATGTAGCATTATAGCGGCGGGACTTCCCGCCGCTTTTCTATTGACAAATACAAATCAAGCATTTATTCTAAAGATATCAATACATAAAGAAAGGCGGCGCAACAATGGCAGAAGAAATTAAAACCCCTGAAAGAATGGAAGATGTAACAGACATTAAGGAAATCACTTTGCCGCTTATCTTTGAATATATCAAGCGGCAAGGTGAAGATGATGAAGATTGGCTTATTGATATTTTAGAGGGCAAAATACCAACCGACAAGACAGACAAGGACGGCAACCCCATTATGCGGAAACGCACCTTTATTGAACAGCGCAACGCATTTACAAGAAAATACTTCCCCGACCTTGCGCCGAAAGGCACAACTAAAAAATCGTCTGTTACAGAGGACATCTTAGCCGAACTCAAGGCAAGGAAGCGGCGGCGGTCTTAAATCGCCACGCCGAGCGGGAGCGGGAGAGGGCGGCGGCAACCTCTGGAAGCTGTCCCCCGTTTCCCTTTGCAGAGGGCGGCGGGAAAGAGGGCAAGAGGACACCACAGGCGGCGGCACAATACAACGGCGGAGCGGGAATAGCTCTGTAACGCCGTAGAACGCCTGTAGAGCGATTTTAGCGGCTTTCTGGTATCCTACCATACTCGAACACAAAAACCGCTTAGAACGCATTTTAGCAAGCAAATACAAGCGGACATAGAAAAAGAGGGGAGCGGTTATTTTTCCTGCCGCTCCCCTTTGCCGTTATCCTGCTCTTGCGCCGCTTGCTCTTTCGGCTTGTCTGTTAGTATTTCCTCAAATATCAGGGCAAGCGGCAAATCATAATCACACATACCCGCCCCGCCTTTCTTAGTCCTTGCGCCTGACTGTCTTTCTTGCGCCGCTCCTTGTAATATTGTCGAGCGGATTGTATTCTACAAATCTATCTCTTGCCATATCTGCATAAATGTTCATGTAGTGTTCACTCATAGCAAGTGTAGAGTGTCCTAATATCTTTGATAGCTGTACTACATCGCCGCCGTTCAAAAACCATTCCCTTGCAAATGTATGGCGCAAGCCGTGAATGTTCGTTTTATTAACACCCCTGCTTGTGGTATACTGTCTATATCCTTGCGCTAAAGAGGCTTTAGAAAGTTGTTCGCCGCTTATATTGCAGAATAGAAAGTCATCTTCTTCTACTCCCTCAATACGCCACATATTGATATAATCACTTAATGACTTTACTAATTGCGGTGAAAGATTAGCGGTTTGTAATTTCTTATTCTTTGTATGCTGATAAAATACCTTGCCATTCTTTAGGTCTATATCTTTCATTCGTATTTCTACCAGTGTTCCCAATCTTGCACCAGTGCCGACAACAAAACAACAAATTGCCCATGTGCGCCACTCTGTAAACTTTGCTTTTCTATCTGGCTTTCTAAGTAATGCCTTTACTTCCTCAACAGTATAATCTTTCGGCATTTCCTCTTGTACCTTTATCAGCTTAATTCTAAAGCGGTCTATGTATTGTCTGCTTTCGTCCATACACCAATACATAAACGCCCGCATATCGCTTAGATTATGATTGATTGTTGCCGCCTTTAGTCCCTCATCCCTCATGGCGTTAGTCCATTCAATGAACATAGAGCCGCAAATATTGCCTGTTTCTTCCGCTCTATCTCCAAAGTACTCCATGAACTTTTTATAAGTTGTCTGATATGATTTTAGTGTTTCTTCTACTCTGCCCAATGCTTTCTTTTCTGCTATGAACTCATTAAAGGGATTTATTAAGTATTGATTGTTTGCTTCTTCTCTTGCTGTCATTTGTACTCTTTTCTTTGTACCTGCCATAGTAAAAAACCCCTCTGGTAAAAAATCAAATTAAAATTATGGCTTGATTTTACCATAAAGATTTTAGCGTTTCAAGAAAAAATCAAATGATATAAATAAAACTGCACAAAAAGAAAAAAGCCTTGCACCACAAGGCTTTTAACTGTTTTTAGTTTGATTATTTTTTGAAAATCGCCACTCTTGATTGACAATCAAGAAGCATACAACCTGAATCAGCCCCGCGACCCCGGCGACGCGGTGGTCATCCTCTCGGACGGCACCGTATGGCAGAACAAGTACCACTGGGACGGGACGCAGTGGCTTGAGAATGGTGTGGAGTTCAACTCCTTCTACCGGGTCAGTGACCAGAAGATCTACGCCGGCTCGGACGAGGGCCTGTACCAATACAATGGTACAGCCTGGAGCAAGGTAGAAACCGCAGACATCTCCGGCTCGCTCGAGGTGGCCAGCGGCAACGCCAACGGTGAACTGCTCCTCATGGCAGGGAAAAATAATTATGACCCGTACCTGTGGAAAGGCAGCTCCGCAACGGAGCTGTCGCTGGACGGGCTGTACTTTAATAATAAAAATACTTTCCATAACTACTTGTTCTTCGGGCTGGACCAGGACGGGATCCCCTATGCGCTTGTCAACGGTTCGGGCGAAGGACGGAAATATTACGCGGGCAACGGTTATGACGGCAGCTACGTCTATAAGTGGAACGGTGAGAAGTGGGTCTATCAGGTTATGGCCGACTTCAACGACCCCAATGAGGATCCCAACGACCTGAGCAAGAAAATCCGCCCCGACGGTGTGACCGCCTTGAGCGGCGTCATAGACGGCGTCAGCGCCATGTATGGCGAAGACGGCGCGGGCGCGATCTACCTCTCGGTGGATGACGCAACCATTACCTTTGACGCCCAGGGCGGCACGTTTAAAGATGACTCGCTGAAAACCATGACCGCCCCCATCCTCAGCGAGGTGGATTCGTCCAAGGTGCCCAGTGTTGCCAAGAGCGGCAATGCCTTCGGCGGCTGGTACTATGATGCGGCCTGTACCGAGGGCAAGAAGTGGGATGCCAATACCGCCCGGATGCCGGGGAAAGACATCACGCTCTACGCCAAGTGGACGGAGCGCACCGGCCCCGTGGCCCCCGACGACCCGGAGATGCAGTATCACCGGGAATCTGCCCTGGACAACCTGGAAAAAGCATTTAATAAGTATAAGGAAAGCGACTACAGCGAAGCAAACTGGAAAAAGCTGGTGGCCGCATATGAGCAGGGAATTGCGGATATCAACGCCGCTCTGCCAGCCGAGGACTTCATCGAAAATAACATCATCGCGGCCCTGAACAAGGCGCTGGCCGCTATGCAGGCCATCCCTGCTGACCACGCCGGACGGATCGAGGTGGCGGTGTCTATGGACGCAAACACCTTGAGTCTGGGCTATCTGATTAAGCCGACCCTGGTCACTGTGGATGACCGTACCCCCGCCAGCGTGGTCATTACCGACCTGCTCAGAGAGAACGGCTACGACTGGGAGAACACCGGAAGCATTACCAACAGCTTCTACCTGGCCGGTGTGAAGCCTGTGAACCAGACCAAAGCCAAAATCCCACAGTACATCTTGGACCATGCCGGCTCCGTCAACATGGGTGACAGCAGCGATAAGACATTGAGCGAGTTTGATTACCACAACATGTCCGGCTGGATGTACAGCGTGGACAACGACTTCCCCGGCGTGGGCGCATCGAGCTGGCAGATGTCGGACGGCGAGGTCATGCGCTGGCAGTTCACCGTCTGGGGATATGGCGCAGACTTGAACGCAGACAATTCCGCCTGGGGCAGTTCCAGTATCGTGAACGTGGGCGACAAGGGCTCCCTTACCTGGGCCGTGGCCGAGCTGCGGAGCGAGTACGACGACGAGGTTCTGGAGGCCAACGAGGTCTATATGGACGCCATGGAGGTTCTGACGGACCCTGAGGCCAGCCAAAGTAAAATTAACAGCGCGAAAACCGCGCTGGCCAAGGAGGACTTTGACAAGCAGCCTGAAAAACCGGACGTTCCAACCGTGGATGTGAAGCCGGAGGCCAATGTGGATAAGGACGGCAACGCCAAGGTGGAGCTTACCGAAAAAGAGATCGAAACGATGATCGAGAATGCAGTGGAAGGCGAGGCGGAGATCATTGCCATCTCTCCCAAGATGGACAGTGAGGCCACCAGCCTGGAGGTCACATTCCCCAAGGGCGCCGTGGATGCTATTTTGGAAGAGACAAAGGCGAGTGTATCCATACAGAGCGATCTGGGCCGGGTGCTTCTGTCCCGGGATGTCCTGACCTCCATTTCCGAAACGACGGAGGGTGGCGCGGTCACCGTGACGGTGGCCGCCGGTAAAGCTGAGAACGCCGGTGGGCTGCTGAAGGGACAGAAGGATGTGACCGAGGAGGCCCTGAAGGACTGCTCTGTGACCGAGGTGACCATCCGCTCCGGCAAGGAGAAGGTAACCGCTTTCGGCGGCAAGTCCATCACCCTCTATCTGCCGGTGGAGAACAAGGCGTTTGAGGTGGGCAAGAGCTATGTCGTCTATCAGATCAGCGACGACGGTTCTGTGGAACAATTGGTGGGCAAGTGTGTCAAGACTGGTGGAAAGCGCTTTCTTGAGGTGGCCACCACCCACTTGAGCACCTTCGTGGCGCTGCCTGTCGAGGTGGTGGATATGCCCTTTACGGATGTAAAGGAGGAGGACTGGTTCTACGGCGCGGTGGTGTATGCCTACCAGAACAGTATCCTGACCGGAACGGGTGAAACCACCTTCTCTCCCAACGGCACCATGACCCGCTCGATGCTGGTTACGGCGCTGTGGCGGCTGGAGGGCGAGCCTGAGGCGTCTGGCGCATCCGGCTTCCCGGATGTGAAGCCGGATGCGTGGTACGCCGAGGCTGTGGATTGGGCCAGCCAGACTGGTCTCGTCAGCGGCACAGGTGCGGGCTTTGACCCGGAGGGCAGCGTGACCCGTGAGCAGATTGCCTCCATCCTGTACCGCTATGCAAAGCTTAAAGGCTGGGATGCGAGCAAAACGGCCAGTCTACAGGATTTTGCCGACGGTGCGGATACCTCCGCTTGGGCAACCCGGGCTATGGAGTGGGCCTATGCGGAGAAGCTGATTACCGGAAAGGATGGAAATCGTCTGGACCCGCAGGGCCAGGCCACCCGCGCTGAGGTTGCCGCCATTCTGATGCGGCTTCTGGAGAGCAAGGCGGAGAAGGCCTGAGATTCTGGAAGAACCATAAAGGCCCCGTTTGGCTCCGGTCTGCAAAACCAGGCCGGGCTGTATGGGGGCTCCCCCGGTAAGGATAGAGGGAGTACCTCCTTACTCGAGCAGGAGCCCGGCAGACCGAATTCGACCTGCCGGGCGGCCCTGCCCACAATCAAACAGAAAACACAGTTGGGTGAAACTCCGGGAAACCGGTACGGGCCTGCCCCCGCCGTCCAGTCGGCAAGACCTGATTGTGGAAAAATGGGTGGGATGTACCGATACAAGGCACGTTCACCCAATGGGAGAGCGTGCCTTTACTTGTTGAGGTGAGCGGTATAATGCTCAAAGAGCAAAAGCTGACGGAAAAAGAGCTGCGGGGATACCGCCAGTGGCTCTCAGAGCTGGACGAGGAAAGCCGGGGAGAGCAGGGAACTTCCAGACAGGCGATGGATCCGGACCTGTGGAGAATTTTTGACCCCAAAGGGAATATTGGCCGGCAGATTTATGAGAGCTATACGGATGAGGCGCTTTTGGAGGCTGTGGTGGTGACAATGGACCATCCGGGGCATAAGCCTCGGACATATCAGCTCAGTCCCATTCGCCAGGTTTATTTGAAGCAGCGGTTTGGAAACATCAATAAAGCCTGCTGGGCGGCCAGAGGATTTCGGAAGAGGCTGGAAGAGCAAAAGCGGTGGCCGCCAGACTGGCCGGAGCGGGTATCCGCTGACGGATTCAGGGCGTATTGTGAACGGATTGGTTCTCCCCTGACGGAGCGGGAGGCAGAACTGGCAGAACGCATGTGCGGGCTTGTCAGAAAGAGCTGGCGCCCACCGGAGGAAGAAGAAATCCCGCCGGAGCTCAAGAAGCTGTTTCAAAAAAAGCGATGCACCAATAAAAGGGCCATGGAGCTGATGGGTATACCTGTCCTTAGCAAGCTGGCCATGAAGCATTTGTGGAGCTATTGGCTCAGTGCCTGGGGGAAACCTGCAGGGCCTTCCGAAGAAAAAGCAGAAGGAGACTCGGTCATATGAAGAAATGGAAACAGCGCGGATTCGCATTTGTGCTTGCCCTGTCCCTGACCACAGGCCTGTTGACGGGAGCACAGGCGGCCGTATCCAAAGAGACCTTGAACGATGCGGTGCAGGATACCGCAGAATATATGTACCGCACCGTACAGGATCCGCAGGTAGGGTCTATCGGCGGTGAATGGGCTGTGCTGGGGCTGGCCCGGAGCGGGTACGATGTACCGGACAGCTATTATCAGGACTACTATGCCACTGTGGAGGCATATGTGAAGGCCTGCGACGGCAAGCTGCACGATAAGAAATATACGGAGTATTCCCGGGTGATTGTCGCCCTCAGCTCGATTGGGAAGGACGCCAGAAATGTGGGGGGATATGACCTGACTAAACCGCTGGGCGACTATGACAAGACCATCTGGCAGGGCCTTAACGGCCCCATCTGGGCGTTGATTGCGCTCGACTCCAGAGATTACCCCATGCCGGAAAACCCAGGGGCAGAGACACAGGCGACCCGGCAGATGTACATAGACCGCATATTGGAGTGCCAACTGCCTGACGGAGGGTGGAGCCTTTTCGGAGGAACCTCTGCGGCATCCTCCGGAGACGGCGTATCCGACCCGGACATCACAGGGATGGCGCTGCAGGCGCTGGCCAAGTATCAGGATCAGCCTGCAGTGGCAAAGGCGACGGAGGAAGCGCTGGCGTGCATGTCCAAGAAGCAGAACAGCGAAGGCGGTTTTTCCTCTTGGGGGACTAGGAATTCCGAGAGCTGTGTCCAGATTATCGTAGCTTTGTGCGAGCTGGGAATTCCGCTGGACGACCCCCGTTTTGTCAAAAACGGAAACACGCTCCTGGACAATCTGATGACCTTTGATCTGCCCGGAAACGGGTTCCTGCACACGGCAGACGGCTCCGGCTCCAATCAGATGGCATCGGAGCAGGCGTTCTATGGCCTTATTGCCGCCCAGCGGCTTCAGGACGGCAGAAACAGCCTCTACCGGATGAGCGATGCCCGAACCATCCCAGACGGACCGGCGACAGGTCCTGCCAAAGGAGCGGGATTGGAGGGGAAAGATCCGGCAGTCCATTCCAGCCCTATCACTCAGATGGGCAAAACATTCGATGACATTACCGGGGTCAATGCCCATAAAAATCAGCCTGCCATTGAGGCGCTGGCCGCCCGCGGCATTATTGACGGCAAGTCCGATGGAAGCTTTGACCCGGAGGGAAGCATGACGCGTGCCGAATTTGCTGCAATCGTGGTGCGGGCGCTTGGTCTCACACCGGAGGGGAAGAACAGCTTTTCTGACGTTGCAGCAGAGGCATGGTATGCGCCCTATGTGGGGACAGCCTATTCCTGCGGCATTATTACCGGAGTCGCAGACGACCGGTTCAACCCCAGCGGCACGATCACCCGCCAGGAGGCCGCGGTAATGGTTTCCCGTGCAGCCAAGCTGTGCGGACTGGAGACAGAAATGGACAATGCAGCAACACGAAATATGCTGGCGCAGTTCCCTGATTATATGAGTACCGCCGAATGGGCCCGCGCTCCGCTGGCATTCTGCTATCAGGAGAAAATTTTGAACCAGGCTGAGCTGAACATCAGGCCCCTGGAGGCTGTAACCCGGGCCGAGGTGGCTCAGATGCTGTTCAACCTTTTAGGCAGTGCCAATCTGCTGTAAATTTATTGTATAGGAGTGAAAAGAACCATGCTGAATCAGAGCTGGTTCAGGAACCAGAATAATGTGGTGTGCTGTCGGAAAGAAGAGGTTCTGCCCAGACTTGCACGGGAGCTGGCAATTCCGGATTTGTCCCAACGAGTGGAGGAATTCCAGAAGACGCCCACAGCGGAAGGTGTGAACATAAGTGGGCGCAAACGGACTACACTGAAGCTCCTGATTCCGAATCTGACGTTCTCTGAACCTATTGATATGGGCGAAAACGTGTGGATCTATATGGGAGAACTGTGTCCGGCTTACTGCCTGTATATGCCGCAGGAGGACGGTGAAGAAAAGAAATGAAGCTGACGAAGGGGAAGGTAATCGGGGCGCTGGCTATCCTGGTGATCCTGGCGGCGGCCTTTTGGTATGGTGGCAATGCACCGGGACTCCAGGGATGGACAGTAGGCGTCCGCGAGAGCAGCCCGGTGCTGGAGAGCATACAGCCCAGCCAAACACCAGAGGAAACAGGGAAAGATGGCAATAGCCCAGAGCCGACGGAGACGGCAGGGGCTTTGGAAACCCCTGCGTCTCCGGGAACCCCGAAGCCCTCGGAAACTCCTGCACCCACGGAGTCTGCGGCTCCAGAGACACCAACGCCTTCGCCGGAGGGGCTGGCATCCCGGCCCGGCGGGCTGGAAGGCGGAATGACGGCGGAGGAAAAAATTGCGGCGGCAGAAGCCATTGCGGGCGGCTCCTCCGCCGGTGTGGAAAAGGGAGACAGGGAATACTCAGAGGCCAACGGCATGGAGATCAATCCTGAGACTGGAAAGGACAAGTATCTTACGGATCCAGTGCCGGAAGGAAAGCCCCTGCCGGTGGAGCCGCAGGATGTGGAGTTCTCCGATGTGACCCATACCTGTACGCTCTCTGTCCGCTGCAATACTATTTTGGACAACATCGACTGGCTGGACCCGGAAAAAGTGGAGCTGGTGCCGGAAGACGGAGTCATATTCCCTGCGACGACTGTTACGTTCTACGAGGGGGAGAGTGTGTTCAATGTGCTCCAACGTGAGATGCGGAAGGCCGGCATCCACATGGAGTTTGAGGATACACCGATGTACAACTCCGCCTATATTGAGGGGATTAACAACCTCTATGAATTTGACTGCGGCGAGCTGTCCGGCTGGATGTATAAGGTGAACGGCTGGTTCCCCAATTATGGCTGTTCCCGCTATCAGCTCAAAGAGGGCGATACGATAGAGTGGGTCTACACCTGTGACCTGGGTGTGGATGTGGGCGGCTTCTATTCCACCGGTGGTTGAGTACAGACGGAAGCGAGCTTGACTTTATGCCATATGTGGTGGAAACAGGAAAGGCGAAGGTTTCTGTAAAAGAGTATACCGAACGCTGTGTAGATGTAGAGCGGTTTCTGGGATTTTGCAGGGAGTGCAGCAGCTATAACACGCGGTGGTCCTGCCCGCCCTTTTCCTTTCAGCCGCTGCAGCTCTGACATCAATTTAACCATCTGACGCTGTTTGCGCGTATACTGCACCCATCCCCGGATGAAACGCTTCCGGTGCTGATACGGGGAATGCGGGAAGAGAAGGCGGGGATGATGGCGGAGCTGTTGAACAGGGAAAAAGTCTCCCCATACGTCGGCACATTCCGCAGGCGGATGCAGCTTGTGTGAGATAACTGCATCAGGACATGCGGGAGCCCCTGGCCGGAGGAGACGCGCTATTTCTTCAACGCCCTTGGGGGAGACAGCGGGAAAACCATGGAGCTGTATTTTGGACGCCCCATAGTTTGGAGTCATAACGGCGAAGTGCCGGAGTACCTGACTCTCATGGGCGGACTTCTGGTGAACTGACACGCTATTTTCGTGAAAAACTAATAAAAAATTTACGTGGGGCGCGGCGCCTTACCGCGCCCCACGTCTGGAAGGGATGCCTTATTCAATACAGGGATACATTTTCCAGCTATCACCCTATTATAAACTTTTTATATTTTGGATTGGTAATTGCTTTTACCATGTTTCTGATGGACCCGGTTTCGCTGGCGATTTCTCTGGCTTCCGCTTTGGTCTATGCCGTATACCTGAACGGACGGCGAGCAGTGCGCTTCAGTCTGTTGTATATGCTCCCCATGATGGTGGTTGCCGCCCTGGTTAACCCGGCGTTCAACCACGAGGGAGCCACGATTTTGACCTATCTGCCCTCCGGGAATCCCCTGACGCTGGAGAGTATCCTGTATGGAGCGGCGGCAGCGGCCATGCTGGCGGCGGTTGTCACCTGGTTTTCCTGCTATACGGCGGTCATGACCTCGGACAAGTTCGTGTACCTATTCGGGCGCGTTATTCCGGCCCTCTCTCTCGTCCTGAGTATGACGCTGCGCTTTGTACCAAAATTCCAAGCGCAGCTTCAGGTCGTATCAGAGGCCCAACGGTGTATTGGCCGGGATGTCTCTAATGGTGGGGTGCTCCGGCGGCTTCGCAATGCAATTACGATCCTCTCCATTATGGTGACCTGGAGCTTGGAGAGTGCGATTGAAACAGCGGACAGCATGAAAAGCCGTGGGTATGGGCTGCCTGGACGGACAGCATTTTCCATCTACCGGTTTGACAGCCGGGATCAATCGGCACTTTCATGGCTGCTCTACTGCGGATTTTTCCTCTGCTGCGGCGCGGCGGCAAAGGGCTTTTACTGGCGTTATTATCCTACGGCGAGAGGAGTGCCGCTGACACCGATGACCGTCTGCCTTCAAGCAGTGTATCTGGCTTTGTGCCTGATGCCGGTTATCCTGAATATACGCGCGGACCGGGAGTGGGGAGTGCTGCGCAAAGAAAACGAGGTGCAGCCATGTACCAAACAATGAGCCTCCCGCTGTATTCGGGGAGCTTTGAAGAATACCACGGCTGGGGCGACCTGCGGGCGGAGCTGGCAGCTCTGGGATGCGACGGCATGGAGGGTATCTGGAGCGGTGAGGAATTTCCTGAGAATTTGCCGGCAGACCTGGTTATCGGCTATCACCTCGCCTTCTATCCGGACTGGCTGGACTTCTACCGGGATGACCGGAGGGCGCTGAAGCGAAAATTCGGTTCACTGGATGCTGCGGCACGCTTTTACGGCGGTCCAGGGCCGGAGACACTGCTGGAGCAGTACCGGGCGGATCTGCGGCGCGCGGCAGGGCTGAATCCCCACTATGTGGTCTTTCATGTATCGGATGTCTCAATTGAGGAAGGGTATACCTACCACTGGCTGCACACCAATCAAGAGGTCATTGATGCGGCGGTGGAGGTGATAAACCTCATTCTGGGCACGGAAACATGGCCCTTTGAATTCCTTGTGGAAAACCAGTGGTGGCCCGGCTTTACGTTTACGGAGCCGGAGGAAACCGTCCGCCTGCTGGAGGGAATCCGTTTTGCAGGGAAAGGGATCCTGCTGGATACCGGACACCTGATGAATGCCTGCACCGGGCTGAAGAGTGAGGCAGAGGGAGCGGACTATATCCGGCGCATGCTGAATCGGCATGGCAGCCTGGCAACGTGGGTGCGGGGCGTTCATCTGCACCAGTCCCTGAGCGGGGAATATGTGAAGGCCCACACCGGCTTACTGCCGGCAGGGTTGCCGGAGGATTATGGGGAGCGCTTCGGGGTGAGCTATCAGCACATCCTTCAGATTGACCAGCACCGGCCTTGGACGGATCCCGCCATTCTTCCGGTTCTGGAGCAGATTGGCCCGCGCTACCTGACCCATGAGCTGTCCTCCCGCGGGCGTATGTCCCGGGCGGAGGCCATGGCCGCACAGGCAAGACTATTTCAGCAGGGAGGAAAGATGGGTGTCTGAGCAGAAAAGACCATACATAGAAATTGAACATTTTTCCTTTTATTACCCGGAGCGGACAGAGAAAGTGTTGGACGATCTGACGCTGACCGTGGAGCAGGGGGAATTCCTGGTGCTGTGCGGCCCGTCGGGGTGTGGGAAATCCACGCTTCTGCGACAGCTCAAGACGGTGCTGGCGCCCCACGGCCGAAGGCTGGGAAGCATCCGTTTCGAGGGGCGCCCTTTGGAAGAACTGGATCAGAGGGAGCAGAGCGCCGGAATCGGCTTTGTGCAGCAGGACCCCGAAAACCAGATTGTCACCGACAAGGTGTGGCACGAACTCGCCTTTGGCCTGGAGAGCCTGGGGTATGACACGCCTACCATCCGGCGCCGGGTGGCTGAGATGGCCTCCTTTTTCGGCATTCAGACCTGGTTCTACAAGAACGTCACGGAGCTGTCCGGCGGGCAGAAGCAGCTCCTGAATTTGGCGTCTATCATGGCGATGCAGCCCAGTGTGCTCATTCTGGACGAACCGACCAGTCAGCTTGATCCCATTGCAGCGGCAGACTTTTTGGCGACGCTGGGGAAAATCAACCGGGAGCTGGGGACGACGGTCGTGTTGACGGAGCACCGGCTGGAGGACGCCTTCCCGTTGGCCAGCCGTGTGGCGGTCATGGACCGCGGACGGCTGCTCTGCACAGGGAGTCCCGCGGAGGTGGGGGCGATCCTGCGCGGGGCGGGACACTCAATGTTCCTGGCCATGCCGACCCCGATGCGGATCTGGGCATCCGCGCCGGATGCGGGCGGACACTGCCCGGTCACGGTGCGGGAGGGCCGGGATTGGCTGACCGGATTTGCTGACGGCCATCCGCTGGGAGAACTGCCCGCCGAGTCCCGGCATGTGTATCCGGATGAGCCGGCCATCACGGCGGAAGGGCTGTGGTTCAAGTACGAAAAAGAGCTGCCGGATGTGGTGAAAGGGTTGAGCCTTACGGTGAGGCGAGGAGAGTTCCTGGCCTTACTGGGCGGCAACGGCACCGGAAAGACCACCAGCCTGAAGCTGCTGTCCGGACTCCAGAAGCCTTACCGGGGGGAGGTGAAGCTGGTTGGGAGGGTAGGTGTGCTGCCGCAGAATCCCCAGGCGCTTTTTGTGAAGAAAAGCGTCCGGGAGGACCTCATTGAGATTCTCAAGGGCGGGGCTTTCTCCAGAAAGGCGCAGGAGGAGCGGATCGCTTGGGCGGTGCGGTTGTGCCGTCTGGAGGAACTGCTCGACCGGCACCCTTACGACCTGTCCGGCGGCGAACAGCAGCGGGCGGCTCTGGCAAAGGTGCTCCTGCTGGGACCGGAAATCCTGTTGCTGGACGAGCCCACCAAGGGGCTGGACGCGGAATTTAAGCAGACATTCGCTGAGATTTTGCAGACACTCCTGCGACAGGAGGTTGCCCTGCTCATGGTCAGCCACGACATTGAGTTCTGCGCCCGGTATGCCCACCGCTGCGCCCTGCTTTTCGACGGCTCCATCGTCACGGAGGCCCCGCCGCGGGCTTTTTTCTCCGGCAACAGCTTCTACACGACCTCGGCCAACCGAATGGCCCGTGGCCTGATCCCGGAGGCAGTGACGGCGGAGGATGTCATACTGGCCTGCGGCGGGACGCTCCCGCCTGTGCCGGAACTCCCGGATCGCAGGGAGCCGCTCCCGGAGCCGGAGGAGGCCGGCGCGTACTCCAAACCAAAACCGCTGACCTGGTGGCGCAAGCTGGGCGCGGCGCTGACAGGAGCTATGGCCTTCCTCCTGTTCCTGTCCTTCATGAACATCACAGATTTGACCAAATTGATCACCGCAGGCGGTATGACAGAGCTGGCAAACCATCAAATGTTTCTGTATGCGCTCTTTATTCTCTCGTTGTTCCTGTTTGCTGCCTGCATTACGCGCCGGTCCCACCGGAAGGATTATGTCCTCCAGGTGCCCAGGGCCAAGCGGAAGCTGGCTAAGCGGACCATTGTGGCAGCCGTGCTGATTTTACTGCTAATCCCGCTGACCCTATATATCGGAGTGTTCTATTTGGGGAATAAAAAATACTATTTCATCTCTCTGATGGTGCTGTTGGAGTGTATGCTGCCGTTTTTCCTGATCTTTGAGGGGAGAAAGCCGCAGGCCAGGGAACTGGTGATCATAGCGGTCCTGTGTGCCATTGGCATTGCAGGACGGGCGGCGTTTTTCATGCTGCCGCAATTTAAGCCGGTGATGGCGTTAACGATTATTGCTGGTGTTGCCTTCGGGGGAGAGACGGGGTTTCTGGTGGGCGCAATGACCATGCTTGCCTCCAATGTGCTCTTTGGACAGGGCCCGCTGACTCCCTGGCAAATGTTCGCCATGGGCATTATTGGCTTCCTGGCAGGCCTCCTGTTCCGAAAGGGACTCCTGCGCAGAAACCGGGGCGCGCTATGCGTGTTTGGCGCGCTGGCCGCCATACTGATCTACGGCGGAATTATGAATCCGGCATCCGCCCTCACCTGGGTGGGAGAGCTCAATGAAAAGGTCCTGCTGACCTACTACATCTCCGGACTCCCCTTCGACTGTATCCAGGCGGCTGCCACTTGGCTTTTTCTCTGGTTTGGGGCAGAGCCCATGCTGGAGAAGCTGGACCGCATTAAGGTCAAGTATGGAATGGTAGAGGTATAATACTTGCTTGGAATCGACTTTGCTGCCTTTTGTCAAAGGTAGGATGATATGCCTGGATGGAGAAATAGAACATAGGCGGAGAAAAGGCTGAAAACATGCGGCGCTCAACCGAGCGCCGCATGTTTTTTCTTGCCGCTTTGATTTGTCCTTACTGTTTAAACGTCAAACCGCCATAGGGCCCGCCTGTATCTCAGGCGGGTCCTATGGCCAAAAGTGTTTTCGGCAAAATAAAAATTGTAGCAAAGGCTACCCAAAATGTGAGCGCCCTAATGGCGAATTAAAATGAGCCATTGTCAGCATCTGAAATAAACGCTACCTCTTAGGTGGGATAACCATAAGGGGGGGTAGCAGAAAGGCGTTACGAATGGCTCAAATCCAGTATATCAAATTTCCCCAGATCTAACTACGGAGTATCGTAAGCATTCCAGCCCCAAAACCAAGAGTGCCTGCGGATAGGCATGAAGCGGATTTTTGAGTACATTGGGGGTATTCCCATCAGACTGCGCTTTGACAATATGACCACGGCTGTGGCTCAGGTATTGAAAGACGGTGAGCGTGTTCTGACAGAGGGCTTTACCCGATTTATGCTCCACTGCATTTTCCGGGCTGATTTTTGCAATCCGGCTTCCGGCAACGAAGAGGGCAATGTAGAGAAGAAGGTTGGTTACAGCCGCCGCAATGCCTCTGCTTCGGTTCCGTCATTACCTCGTTTGAGGAATTTAATAAATGGTTTTGGGAGTGGTACGAAAAGGACGCCGACCGGCTCCACTACAAATACAAGGTCCCCGCGGTTGTTGAGCCAGGAGCTGGCCGTGATCTACGGCCTGGAGACATACGGCCCGGACCCGGCAGGGCAGGTACAGTCAACACTTGCCCAGCAAAAGGGAGTGACAACGCCCGGGTATGGGACACATCTAAACGGGCGATCCAGATTGTCCTCAACAACCTGAAGGGCATCTTCTTCCGGGACGATGATTTGGAGCAAATGACCTTTTCGGGGACGGGGCGGCGGGGGGAAACAGGTATCACGATCCTCCGCATCTCAGCTTTTCAAGAAGTCGGCGACTACGACTTGGCACCAGCCTTTCCGCCAGCGATTTTGCTATACATAAAGATAGTGTCATTGATTTTTATATGTTACCTTGCTACAATAATATTATTTTAGCGGGACCCTGGGATATGGGGCCGTGGGAACAGCAAGAAAGGAGTTTACGATCTTGACGAGTCAACGATTAATCCAAGAGGCAAAGAATTTCCTGCGCAGCGGTACTCCTATCCCAGAGGAGGCGGTACGGCCGGAGATCCTACGGTCGTGGAAACGTTGCTGGGGGTCCCATGTGCCCATGGAGCACGGGAATAAGGAGATCCTGCCACTGGATGCCGTGGAGGAGCGGATTGCCCGGCGGAACAGTCTGTGTCAGGTGGCTTTCCCCTATCTGGATGGGCTGTACGATTTCATACGGGGCTCGGAGTTTCTGCTGCTATTCAGTGACGAGGAGGGCTATATTCTCTACGCCCGGGGGGACGAGGACATCTCCCGGACCGCCCGGGAGAACGGGCTGGTCAAGGGGGCCTGCCGCAGCGAATCCCGGCTGGGCACCAACGGGATCGGCACGGTCTTGGTGGACCGGATCCCCCTCCAAGTCTTTGGGGCGGAGCACTACTACGAGGTACATGCCAACTGGGCCTGCTCCGGCGCATCGGTCTTTCTGCCCGATGGAGACATCGGCGGCGTGGTCTGCCTGTCCGGCATGGCGGAGCATGTGAACGATCACACTCTGGGCATGGTGGTGGCCGCAGCAGATGCCATTTCTCGGCAACTGAAGCTGAAAGATGCCTACGACCAGCTGTCCAAGAGCTACCGCAACTTGTCCGCTATCATCGAGACGGTGCCCACGGCCATGTGTCTGCTGGACGAGTCCCTCCATGTGGTAGCCTTTAATACACAGGCCACTCGGCAGCTGGCCCTCGCTCCGGCTGAGCTAAGCGGAGCTGACTTTCTGGAGGTGCTGGGATGTGGGGCGGTCACGGCGGAGGATATCAAGACCTCCCTATCCAACCGCACCATCTCCTTCGAGCGGGGAGAGGGCAAGCACACCATCTCCCTGTCGGTGGAGAGCACCGGCCACCAGGAGTATGTGGCGCAGATTGAGCAGTTGTCCAGCCTTCACAAGCGGGTCAACAACATTATGGGCAACGAAGCCCATTTCAGATTCCAGGACATCATCGGCATCTCTCCGGCCATGGGGGAGGCAGTGCGCATGGCCAAGATCGCCGCCCAGAACGACGCCTCGGTTTTCCTGTCCGGAGAGAGCGGCACGGGCAAGGAGCTCTTTGCCCAGGCCATACATAACGCCAGCTCCCGTCGCCGGGGGCCCTTCATCGCAGTCAACTGCGGTGCACTGCCTAAGAGCCTGATCGAGGCCGAGCTGTTCGGCTATGAGGGCGGGAGTTTCACTGGGGCCCGGCGGGACGGCTGTGCGGGCAAGTTCGAACTGGCCAACGGCGGGACGATCTTCCTGGACGAGATCGGGGATATGCCGGTGGATGTTCAGATCACCCTGCTGCGGGTGCTCCAAAACCGAGAAGTCCGCCGGATCGGGGCCTCCAAGGCGCTGAGAATCGACGTGCGGGTGATAACTGCCACCAACCGGGATCTGGAGCAGCTGGTGGACAGCAAAGTCTTCCGGGAGGATTTGTTTTACCGGATCAATGTCTTTCGGATCAATATCCCGTCTCTGCGGGAGAGGACGGGAGACGTGAGGCAGTTGGCGGGCTTCTTCCTGGCCAAGTACAGTGACATCCGTCCTGGCGGAAGGGTGGAGGGCTTCACGGCCGAGGCCCTGGCCATGATGGAGGCATACCCCTGGCCGGGGAACGTGCGCCAACTGGAGAACAGCGTGGAGCGGGCGGTCTACCTGGCCGAGGGGGAACTGGTCACCGCCGCCGAGCTCCCGCCGGAGGTCCGGGCCTTCCAGGGATCGGCGCCCTCGCCGGCTGTGCCCGCGGCGGAGGGAGAGTCCCCCTCTGGGGGCGAGGGGGAGGACGAGGCGGCGCGGATCCAGGACATGCTCCACCGCACCCACGGGAACGTCATGGAGGCGGCCCGCTTGCTGGGCATCAGCCGAAGAACTTTATATCGAAAGCTCCAACGGTATCACATCGACTACAGCTCGCATCGGATCTGATATACCGTATGACACAAATGAAACTGTGACACAACTGTGCGCCATGTGCGGCTGTGTCACAGTTTTTGTCACATATGTGGCACACTCCCGTGGCGCACTGGGGCAGAGAAGTCCCGGTTTGCCTTGGTTTTTCAAGGGTTTGCGGAGGGGAAGAGTTGGCATGGCATTTGCGTGTTTATCAAAACAAGACCGGGTGCGGTACGCAGATGACCGTCCCCGTTTGCTGGCGGAGCAGGACCCACGGGGACAAATCGAAAGAATGGGAGGCGATCACGATGAAGTATGCCGTTTTGAGCGGCAACGAGCGGTTCGAGATCCGGGAAGGAGAGCTGAAAAGCAATGGATGCGCGGTGCTCCAGGTGACCCATGTTGGCGTCTGTGGCACGGATACCTCTTACTGGCACGAGGGCGAGCGATACCGTGGGGTGGTCATCGGACACGAGTACTCAGGCGTCGTAGTGGCCCCAGGCACCAACCGGGCCCTCAAGCCGGGCGACCGGGTGGCCGGGTACACCCAAAACGTATTTCAGGAGCCCTGCGGCCACTGTGAGGCATGCCTGGCTGGCGACTGGGACCACTGCACCAACCGCAGGGTCTTCACCTGGAAGGGCGGCGAGCTGGGCCATCCCGGCGCTTACAGCCAGTACACCACCTGGTTCCCCCACAGTCTGGTCAAGCTTCCGGATAATGTGACCAACGAGGAGGGAGCCAT
>ERZ808040.819-NODE-819-length-24272-cov-4.474354_pt1 | contig 24272 bp, 22 predicted proteins | sample MGYA00380191_ERZ808040 | MGnify/ENA primary metagenome ERZ808040 (study PRJEB31490, sample SAMN06133395) | mouse gut metagenome | isolation source: J6 | host: mice | place: China: Chengdu | collected 2015-05 ...
TTCTGTAAGGCGAAGAACACCTGCAGGGCGAGGGCGGAGGAATATTTAAGGCTGGCGCAGATGGAATTTAAACAGCCCCCACTATTATCGGATGAGGAGATAGCGGAAGTCCTGAAAGTGGCGGACGAGCTTGCCAAGTGGTCTGCGGACGTTTACGCCTACGCACAGGACGAGGCGGTCACAAAAGGGAAAAAGTGGGCCGGCTTCAAGTGAAGTGCACCCGCTTGATGGCTCTTTTGCAGGAGGGAGTCGCCAATAGAATAGCGATATATAAGCAGAGGAATGCCCTTAGTGGCATGATGCTGTTGAGCCAGAAAAGGGCGGCTGCATATTAGGGTTTTATGGGCCAATACAGAGAATCTACAGAATCGTTTTGGTGCGAAAGCATAGCAGGAAATAGAATTCCGGCAGGGCATTTCTCCTGTAAAACTTTTATAGCGTTGCTCAACATAATGTGCTATAATTCGTTTAGAGCATTTTCGAAACACGTTCTTGCCAAATGAGAATGGGCGGGGAGAGTCTATTAAAATTTTATTTGATGGGCAGGTATCAAAAACAGTTTGATAGAAAGTGAGGCAGTATTTTGGAAAAAGTGATTGAGGTTTCACATCTGCGAAAATCCTATAAAGATGTGCAGGCGGTAAAAGATGTCAGTTTTTATGTGGAACAAGGCCGGCTGTTTGCTTTTCTTGGGCCCAACGGTGCGGGAAAGTCTACAACAATCAATATAATCTGTACTTTTTTGCAGCCAGACAGCGGAACGGTTACGGTAAACGGACATTTGCTGGGCAAAGAAGACGATAAAATACGGCAGGATATTGGTACCGTGTTTCAGGAAAATCTGTTGGATGATTTGCTCACAGTCCGGGAGAATCTAACACTGCGGGGCGGATTGTATGGTTTAAAAGGGAAAGAATTGGAAAATGCAGTGGAGCAAGCGGCAAAGTGGAGTGATATAGAGGATTTTTTGGACCGCCCATATGAAAAATTATCGGGAGGCCAGAGAAGGAGGTGCGATATTGCAAGGGCCTTGCTGCATACGCCCAAAATATTATTTTTGGATGAACCTACAACCGGACTTGACCCGCAGACAAGACGGAGTATTTGGAACACCGTAAAATGCTTACAGGAACAGAAGGGAATGACGGTATTCCTTACCACGCATTATATGGAAGAAGCGGAAAATGCAGATTATGTGGTGGTGATTGATGATGGGGTAGTCGTGGCAAAGGGAACGCCATTTTCATTGAAAGAAGCATATACCAATGACCGTTTAAAAATAAAATGCGTGGATCGGGAACAGGCGGTACAGTTTCTCACGGATAAGAAAATCCCTTTTCGTGAGATTGCCGATTACATAGAAATAGCAGGCAAGACAACAAAAGAATTTATACCGATCTTGCAGGAAATGCAGGATTATATTTTGGATTATGTGGTAGAAAAGGGTTCGATGGATGATGTTTTCTTGAACATTACGGGAAAGGAGATACGGGAATGATAGCATTTGCTATAAGAAATATAAAACTCTATTTTCGTGATAAGGGTGCAGTCTTTTTTTCGGTTCTTACGGTATTGATAACGCTGGGGTTATATTTCCTGTTTCTTGGTGATGTATATGCAGAAAATATTATAAAAAGTGGCGTAACAGTCACAGGTGCAAGCGAAATTATGGATAACTGGGTAATGGCAGGGATTGTAGCGGAAGTGAGCATTACCGTATCCCATGGCGTACTGGGGATCATCATAGCGGATAAAGCAAGGAAGATTACAAAAGATTTCTATGTATCGCCAGTAAAAAACAGTGCATTGACGGGCGGATATATAAGTTGTGCTTTTGTAGTAAGCGTTTTAATGACTGTGGCCACATTTGTGTTGGCACAGGGATATTTTCTGTTAAATGGCAGAGCTGTTATTCACGTCGCAAAACTGCCAAAGATTTTCGGCGTGATATTTTTGGTGAACTTTGCAGCTACCGGCATGATGTCTTTCTTTGTATCCCTGTTTAAAAGCCAGCAGGCATACTCTTCTGCATCAAGTGTGATTGGGACTTTGCTTGGTTTTGTAATGGGTATTTATCTGCCGATCGGTATGTACCCTTCAATCGTCCAGTGGATTATCAAGTGTTTTCCCATATCCCACGGTGCGGTTTTACTGCGTCAGCTAATGATGGAAATGGTCATGGAGGATGCATTTTCGGGAATTTCGGAACCCGTATTCGAAGAGATTTGTGAGAGCTTTGGAGTGACGTATTATTTTGGGGATTTTAAGGTTACGCCCCTTATAAGCGTATGTATTTTATTAGCCACGGGAGTGGTGTTTATGGGACTTGCATGCGTGAATTTGGGAAAGAAACAAAGGGGATAAACATTCCGATACTTTTGGAGCGTATTTGTGTCGGCCGAAAATGAAACAGCGGAGGAACATATGGGCAATTTAGTATTTGAACGGGCGAGGACGTTTATGTACCGTAATGCAAGGCCGTTGGATATGGCGCGGTTCCGGTACCATTTTGAAAATGGTTCTAAAGAAGCAGTGATGCAGGCGTTATCTTACTATCAGAATGAGGACGGAGGGTTCGGGCACGCCGTGGAAGCGGACTGTTGGAATCCTAATTCGATACCACTGCATGGCAGTACAGCGGGGAGCATTATCAGTGAAATCAACTATGAGGATGCCGGGCATCCTGTGATTCAGGGGTTGCTTAAGTGGTATACGGGCGGAGAGTGCTTCAACGGAAAGTCCTGGGATATTGTTGTGAAAAGCAATAACGACTATCCCCACGCTCCCTGGTGGCATACGGAAAGTGAAAGCTCCTGTCACACGGATTATAACGGTACAGCACAGATTGCGGGTTTTATGATTCGTTACGGGAAAGCGGGAAGCGAGGCGTATCAGCTTGGTCTGCGTATTGCCAACGAGGCTTCAGAGGCCTTTATTTCATCAGAAAATACGGATATGCATACATGTGCCTGCTATGTACGTATGCTGGAGCACATCATGCAGGCAGGCGCAGAGGGGCAGGTTCCCTGCAAACAGTTAAAGGAGCGGCTGCATGCGTCCGTGAATAGTATGATTACAACAGATACGTCAAAATGGGGAGGATATGTCTGCAAGCCTTCCCAGTTTATGAATTCCAGGGACAGTGCGTTTTATCCGGAGAATAAAGAGATTGCCGAATATGAATGCAAGTATATAGCAGATACACAGCTTTTAGACGGATCCTGGGATATCCCCTGGGGATGGAAGGACTTTCCGGAGGAATGGGCCATCAGTAAGAACTGGTGGAAGGGGCATGGAATTATAGAGAATTTACTTTATCTGAAAGGCTTTGGCCATATTGTCCTTGATAATTAGCTGTATCGTGGCCAAATGGACTGTAAGAAATTGCATGTTATACAAAGTGATGTGGTAAAAACATGCCAAGTGTATAAACCAGGCTTACACGTGGAAGAATAAGCATTATTTTTCATGGAGATAAGCATATGGATCATTTCTTTTATGGCTGGTATTTGAAATGCCAATCTGATACACAGTCTTTGGCAGTAATACCAGCCATCCACAACGCAAAGGGCAAACGCAATTGTTCTATTCAGGTGATCACGGATAATGATTCCTGGACGGTTCCGTTTGCAGCAGATTCCTTCCATTTTCATAAGGTAAAGAAGGATCTTTTCATTGGAGAGAACCGATTCGGAGAGAAGGGTATCCATTTGGATATCCGCACACCCCGGCTCACCGTCAGCGGAGATTTGGATTTCGGGCCGCTTTTCCCGTTACAATATGATATCATGGGGCCGTTTGCGCTAGTGCCATTTATGGAATGCCGCCACAGCGTGTGGAGTATGCGGCATACGGTCAGCGGAAATGTGTGTGTCAATGGAGAAAGCTACTCTTTTGAGGATGCATGGGGATATTGGGAAGGGGACCGGGGGCGGTCATTCCCCAAGGAATATATATGGACGCAATGTTGCTTCAGGGGTGGGGCGCTAATGTTGTCTGTGGCGGATATTCCCATGGCAGGGTTTCATTTTACTGGCATAATAGGCGTTGTGTTATGGCGTGGAAAAGAGTACAGAATGGCGACTTACCTGGGAGCCAGGGTTGTCCGGGTCCAAAACAAAACGATTCGGGTGATACAGGGCAGCCTGGAACTGGAGGTGCGGCTGTTGGAAGCGCCTGAACGGCCGCTAATGGCCCCGGTAAAAGGGAATATGGTAAGGACAATTTATGAAAGTGTATCCTGCCGGGTTTTTTACCGATTCCGCAGAAAGGGATGTACTCTGTTTGCTTTTGAAACGGACAAGGCCTCCCTGGAATATGAATTCCCTATGTAAATTTCCCACATAAATCTCCGTCCATGCCATATATTCTGTAAGGCGGGTATGGCCTGCCGGGCAAAGAAGCAATGCAGGGTGGAATGCCACTCAAAGTAGCAGAAAAAACAGAAATGCCATTTCTGCCTGCTTGTTATGCAAAATGTACTTTCCTATAATCAATACAAGGTGTGTTGAGTGCGGGATATCCACCGTACTTAACATAGCAAAACAAGGTTGCGATATCAAAATTACAGGAGGGTTCACATGACATTTGCAGAAAAATTGAGGTCCATCCGCAAGCAGGCGGGTATGTCACAGGAGCAGCTGGCGGAAAAGCTCGGTGTATCAAGGCAGGCGGTTACAAAGTGGGAAACGGATGCAGGCATTCCCGACATTGAAAACATTATGGCGGTCTCTGCACTGTTTGGCATTTCCATCGATGAGCTGTTTTCGAATGAAAAAGGAGTGAAGAAGGCTTCCGACTATCTTTTTGAAAGTGTGACAGAGTATGATATTGATGAGCCGAAGCGCTTTGATATGAAATTCGGCGGTGTAAAGCAGTTTACACTGGCAGGTTATAAGGGGGAGAAAATCCGTGTCCGCCTTGTATCCAATACCATACCCACGCTCCAGAACGATTTTAAGGTCAGGATCGACGACATTAAAAAGCGCATCGATTTGGATGTAAACCGCAAAAATGGTGTTACGGAAGCCGCTGCGAAGGAAGCCGTCAGCATCTTTGTACATATCCCAACGCCGTATATCGGGAAAATCGAGTGTGCGGTCAATGCGGAATCGGTTGAGATCCGTTCTCTGGAGTGCGACAGCATAGAGCTTGATACAAAGACACAGAGCATTACGTTAAAAGATGTCGCAGGGACGGTTGAGATAAACTGCAACCTTGATATGGAGGTGTCCTGCCATTCCTTAAACGGCGAGGTGGATATCAATCAGGTATCTGCAACCTCTAAAATATATGTCCCGGAGGGTGTGGCTTTTACTGCCTTTGCAAAAGGGATCGGCACAAGTATTTCCTATGAAAAAGATGGGAAGCAGACGGAGGCTTTCAGCGTGCCGGATGCGGAGAATATTATTGAGTTGAACGGAATTAAGAGCGAGCTTGTTATCATTGCCAGCAAAACCTTACAGAATGAGGAGGGTGTGCGATGAAAACAAATTATCTGAAGAAATACATTATCAGCTCTTACATTTTGGTTTGGTCGCTTATTATTTTTGTGGCAGGCACGGCAAGCCTGGTCTTTCATGCGCCGCCGGTTGTGATGTGGGTCGTGCGCAACCTGATCGCATGGTCGCCTACCTATCTGCTTTTCATCGGATGGAAACATTTCAGGCCGGAGGAAACGAGAACGGTTTTTGTGAAGAGGTGCTTTTCGGGTAAAGTGAAACTGCTTCCGTTGCTATGTTCTTTTGGCCTTACTTTTGGGATCAGCATGCTGTCGCTGTTTCTCTATTCTGCTATCACAGGCACGGCCATGTTATCCCACATCCGTTTTGGGACGATAGCATTGCCTCTCAGCCTTTTCCTGGCTTTTACATCGGGACCCACAGGGGAAGAGCTGGGGTGGCGGGGATTCATGAGGGAGGAATTTGACAAGAAGTATGATTTCCTGAAATCTGCGGTCTGCCAGGGACTGGTGTGGTGTTTCTGGCACACGTTGCTGTGGGCGGTGGATTCGGATTTTACGGACTGGAGGGCAGTTCCCTATATCATTTCCAACATTGTGGTGATCACATGTATGACTGTTTTGATGAACATTTTTCTGGAACGGCACAATAATTTGGTCTACTCGGTGCTGTTACACTTTGGCTTTAATATCGTATATGTATTCCTGGATGCGGATATAGGTTTCTTTGTGATTCTGACAGTCCTTTATTTGGTGATCACACCCCTTGCCGTATTCATAAGGAATAAGCTGCCTGAAAATTAATTTCCGCCATCTGTGCGTGCCACTTTGGGGTATATTTGATTATGGCGCACAGCTGTCAGAAAGCAATTTCAAATACGCTCTATGCATCCCTTGATAAATGTGGTAAAATTTCTTTGCAGTATAAGGATTGGGAAGGGAGGATACATCAAATGGAAAAAAAGAAGCTGGAAGTCATACCGTATCTGTCATTTAAGGGTGATTGTGAGGAAGCGGTCCACTCCTATATGGATGCGTTCGGCGGTGAAATATATCATATTTCCCATTGGTCTGAGAATACCTTCAACGTGACGCCGGAGCAGATCGGTAAAGTGATGCATGTGGAATTTGTGATCGGCAGTACACGTATGGCGGCAGGAGACAGCTTTGACTGCGCTGAGGTGAATACAGGCATTAAGCTGATGATCCATATGGGCACGGAAGGGGAAGCGCTGCATGCGATATCCGTGTTGTCGGAAGGGGGGACTGTTCTTGCGCCGCTGAAACCGCACCCGGAACCTGATGATGGCGGCTGCGGGGCTATGATAGAAGACCGTTTCGGCTTCAGGTGGATCATAACATGCCCCAATCCGGCAAAAAAGTAGGGCGTCAGGATGGCAGGGCCGGTTAAGAAACAGGGTTTTCCCTATGTTTTTTAGCCGGCTTTTTTTCGTGCAGCGGAAATGTGCCATAGCCGGGAATGCGAACTCTGTGCTTGCCTGTTGTAGAGATATCAGATAAAATAAAAAGAAACGGGTCGATATAAGCGGTGTGTTTTTACACACAAAGACTATGGAAGAGCTGTGGCTATCAAAGATAAAACCTTACTGTCAATTGCAACAGAAAGAAGGGTGAAGCATGAATACGGATTATATGGATAAAGGACTCACACTATTGAAGAAAGGACAAAATGGCATTATACATGCCATTTTCAGCCGCTTTGGACTGGTGCTGCTGATGCTGGTGGCGCAGGCGCTTATTTTGTTCAGCGTCTTTCAATGGTTTGAGGAATTTCTGCCCCATATTTTTGGAGGGACGGTGCTGTTTACCTTTATCATAGTGGTTGCCCTGCTGAACAGCAGGCTCAACCCTACGTCAAAGATCACATGGCTGATCGTCATTATGCTGCTGCCGGTGTTTGGAGTGCTTCTATTCTGTTATACAAGGAGCGAGCTTGGCCACAGGGCGTTAAAAGAGTATTTTAACAAAATTATCTCTGGCACCAAGGAGAGCATACCGCAGCCTGCCGAAGCCATGGAGCGGCTGACGGAGGAAAATCCGGGTGTGGCGGCGCTGGCCCGTTATATGCACAGGAGCGGCTGCCACCCGGTATATGGAAAGACATCCGTCACCTATTTCCCGCTGGGGGAAGATAAGTTCGGGGAAATGCTGAAGCAGCTGGAAGCGGCAAAGCATTTTATCTTTATGGAGTATTTTATTGTGGATGAGGGACTTATGTGGGGCAGGGTCCTGGAGATCCTTGCCCGTAAAGCAAAGGAAGGCTTGGATGTCCGTGTCATGTACGACGGGACCTGCGAATTTGCCCTGCTGCCCCGTGATTACCCGAAACGGCTGCGGGCATTGGGGATTCAGTGTAAAGTGTTTGCACCGGTAGCGCCCTTTATCTCCACCTGCTATAATTACAGGGATCACAGGAAAATTTTGGTCATTGACGGACATACGGCTTTTAACGGTGGGGTGAACCTGGCGGACGAGTATATCAACCGGAAAGTGAAATTCGGGCATTGGAAAGATACCGCCGTTATGTTGAAGGGTGATGCGGTGAGAAGCTTTACCCTGATGTTCCTGCAGATGTGGAGGATCGGTGAGAAGGCGGATGAGTATGACCGCTTTTTGTCGTACCCCTCCCTGCCGGCGGAGATGGTGAAAGGGTTTGTCATCCCTTATGGGGACTGTCCCCTGGATGACGACAGGCTGGGGGAGCGGGTGTATATGGACATCCTGAACAGGGCGCTGTCCTTCGTACATATTATGACGCCCTATCTGATCCTGGACGGTGAGATGGAAACCGCGCTGAAATTTGCCGCGGAGCGGGGGGTGGAGGTCGTACTGCTGCTGCCCGGGATACCGGACAAGGCGATACCCTATGCGCTGGCAAAAACTCATTACGTGTCCCTGCTGGAATCGGGGGTAAAAATCTATGAATATACGCCGGGATTTGTCCACGCGAAGGTGTTTGTCAGCGATATGGCGGAAGCGGTGGTAGGGACCATCAACTTGGATTACCGGAGCCTGTACCACCACTTTGAATGCGCCACCTATATGTACCGCACGGACTGCATAAGAGAGATAGAAGAAGATTTCCAGGCAACCCTTGCAAAGTGCAGGCAGGTCACAAGGGAAACGGCCCGCAGGGAAAAATGGGGCGTCAAACTGACGGGCCGGGTAATGAAAGCCATCGCGCCGCTGCTGTAAAGAATGCGCCGCCATGGCTTCAGGGATTGCACTTTTTACAGGGGACAAACCCTGCCTCAAGGACTTCTTCCCTGGTCATGTAGGTATCTTTGCGGTTGGAGTCCTTTATGGTTGTGACGCTGCTGCAGTTTGGTTCGTGAAAGCGATTGGTGTTGGTGTTCAGCACGTAAGTTACGGTATCGGCAGGGATGTTTCCGATACCGGCCTCCGGGGGTTCCGGCTCGGTGTTCCATGCTATGGATACCCCGTCGCTTACAGCTACTATGCTGCCCTGCCGGTCCGTGCGGAATATTTGGGCATCCTGTTCTTGTAAGGCATCCAGAGTCTCTTGGTGAGGGTGGCCGTAGGGATTGTCTGTTCCGCAGCTGACCACCACATACATGGGGGATACCTGGCTGATAAAGTCTTCGCTGCAGGAGGAGCTGCTTCCATGGTGGCCTGCATGTAACACATCCGCCCTCAAGTCAATACCGTTCTGTAAGATATCTGCCTCGGCTTCTTTTTCCGCATCGCCGGTGAACAGGAATACATTGTCCCCATGGACGAGCCGGATCCCTACCGAGGAATTGTTGTCGTCGTCGTAGGCCCTGTTAGGGGCGATGACCGTGAACTCCGCGTCTCCCAGGGGATATATGTCACCTACCCGGGGAAGGGTATTTTGGTAGTTTTTATATGCCATTGCATCAATCACATCACGATAAGTCGCGGTATCCGCGGTGACATCCGGCATGATTACCGTGCCGCAGTCAAATTTAGTCATAATCACATCCAGGCCGCCGATATGGTCGGAGTCGGGATGGGTGCCTATCACATATGTCAGGCTTTCGACTCCCTGTTTCTGTAAATACAGCTGAACGGTGGTTCCCTTATTGTTGTCGCCTGCATCGATCAGGAGGGTATCGCCTCCGCATGTGACCAAAGTGGAATCCCCCTGGCCCACATCAATAAAATGGACCTGCAGTTCCGAAAACGGGGCGTCAGGGCCATTGCCTTCCGGGGCAATACCGGAAGCTGTGCCGGAAGACATTCCCGAGGAAGCGCTGCCGGCAGGGATTTCGGAAGGGGAATCGGAGAAAACATTCCCCGGGGTTGTTTCATAAGATGTTTCTGCGGAAATGCTTTCGGAAGCAATGGCGCTTTCCGGCGCAAGGGGTACATCAACCCCTTGGCAGGCGGTAAGCAGGAGGAGAAGAGACAGGCTTAAAAAGATGCTTTTTCCCATGAAACGAGGTATCGTTTTCATAATAAACCCTCAATGCAACGCAATGTAACTCACTACACTTCCCAATTCGGGGGCGTACTCCCGGATTGGGAAGTGTTTTTAAATAAGTTCCGGTGTTTCGTCCGGCCGGTAATTGGGAAGGGTGTTAATGTATTATCCCTTTTTCCCCTGCCGGTATTTCGCCTGCGGCTGTCAGAGCAAGCTTGGTGAGGGTGGGGCCCACAAGTTCATAGACCAATACTGCGAACAACACCACATTACGCACCATGCTGCCGTCAGAGAGGGTGGCGGCGCTGAGGGCCATGCCAAGGGCCACGCCGGCCTGGGGCAGTAGGGTGATCCCTAAATATTTCTGTGTTTTCTTATCGCAGCCGCTGAGGGCACAGCTGCCGTATGCGCCGAAAATCTTGCCCACGGAGCGGGATAAGATAAATACGACACCGATGAGCAGTACAACAGGGTTGCGCAGGATCTGCAGATCCAGTTCAGCGCCGGACAGGATGAAAAAGAGGATGGACAGAGGGGTAGTCCACCGGTCCAGCCTTTCCATCAGGGAGGCGGAGGTATCGCACATGTTACAGAAGATAGTACCGGTCATCATACATACCAGCAGAAGCGAGAAGCCGCAGTGTACGGGGCCTAACCGGAATTCCACCTTGGATAACCCTACTGTCAGCAATACAAAGGCAACTGAGACGGAGATGCGGTTGCCGCGGGAATGGAAATATCTCTCACACCAGGTAAGGATTACGCCGGCCACGGCCCCCAGGAGAAGTGACAGAAGGATTTCCACAATGGGTTCCACCGCTACGGTGATAACGCTGATCCCGCCCTGCTCCATAGCGCGGGCAATCCCGAAGGAAGCGGAGAAAAGCACAAGTCCCACAGCGTCGTCAATGGCCACCACCATCAGCAAAAGCCGTGTGAGGGGCCCGTCAGCCTGATACTGGCGCACCACCATCAGGGTAGCGGCAGGGGCGGTTGCGGCGGCAATGGCTCCCAGTGTGATGGCGGAAGGCAGAGTCAGTGCAGTGGGGAATGCCAGATGCAGGAGGATCAGGACTACGTCCACCAGGGCAGTGGTGACTACAGCCTGCAGGACTCCCACAGTGATAGCCTGGCGTCCCATACTGCGCAGATCCTTCAGGCGGAATTCATTGCCGATGGTGAAGGCTATGAAACCCAGCGCCGCATCCGAAATGATGCCCAGGGCGCTGACCTCGTCCATTGAATGGAAGCCTATTCCGGGAAAACCCAACCGCCCCAGGCAATAGGGGCCAAGCAGGAGGCCGGATATAAGGTAAGCGGTTACAGCGGGTAAACCTACCTTTTTAGCCAGCCGTGACATGAGCAACCCTCCGATGAGAGCCAGTGAGATACATAAAAGAAGATTTTGCATAGTGTTATCGACCTTTCTTGTGTAATATACCAGAAATAAAGATACCACTTTTTTACCAAAAATCAAGAGGGAATAATTTTTCATGTAATTTGTAATACAACTACATTTTATGCTATACTGTACATAAGAGCGTTTTGCGCATTCTAACCGCAGCCGGAAATGTGCCGTTTCCGATGCATGTCATTGCAGTAAGCTGCCCTGACAAGGCTGAAACTATGGATGAGGGGGTTATGTTATATTGAAACAGATACGCTTAGAGAATTCTCCCGTGACATATTATGTCAGCGGGACAGGGCATGAGGAATGGGTGCTTTTCCTCCATGCCGCTTTTGTCCACCATGAAATGTTCAGGAGCCAGACGGAGTATTTCAAAGATAAGTACAATGTGCTGGCGGTAGATATGATTGGACACGGACAATCTACGGATACGGAAAAGGGAGACACCATCGATAAAATGTCTATATGGATCCGGGAGATCCTGGAGAAAGAAAAGATAGGGCAGGTACATATTGTGGGAGTATCCCTGGGCGCCGTGCTGGCACAGGATTTTGCCAACCGGTATCCCGGTGCGGTACGGTCCCTTGCCTGTTTCGGCGGCTATGATATCAACCATTTTGACGGGAAAATGCAAAAGGAGAACGGCGCGGCACAGATGTTAATGATGCTGAAGGCCCTGTTTTCCGTTAAATGGTTTGCGGAGGCAAATAAGAAAATATCCGCATATACCCCCCAGGCCCAGAGCGATTTTTATGAAATGAACCTTCGCTTCCCTAAGAAATCATTCATGTACCTGGCTTCCCTGAACAGCATGGTAAACGTGCATCAGACCGGAACCCGCAATTACCCCCTGCTGATCGGATGTGGTGAACATGACATCCCTATGGAGTTGGCAGCGGTTGAAACATGGAAAGAACGGGAACCCGGATGCCAAGTGGTTATTTTTAAAAATGCCGGCCATTGTGTCAATATGGATGTGCCTCAGGAGTTTAACCGGGTCATGGAAGCGTTTTGGGCCTTATCATAAATTAAAGAGGTGGACAATTGAATCAAAAACTGAAAGAAAAAATATTGGAATCGCTCTCGGCAGTCCTTCCCATCACGGGTATCGTCCTGCTGTTGAGCATTATACTCGTACCTGTGGAGCTGGGGACTATGGTCATGTTCCTGGCAGGAGCGGTTATGCTGGTGGTGGGCATGGGATTTTTCCAGCTGGGGGCTGAGATGTCCATGACTCCCTTGGGAGAGGGTATCGGCGTACAGATATCCAAGACCCGGCATATCCTGTTGATCCTGCTGATCGGCTTTTCCATGGGGACTATTATAACGATTTCCGAGCCGGATCTCCAGGTGCTGGCCCAGCAGGTACCATCCATCCCCAATTATACGATCGTACTGACCGTGGCAGTGGGGGTGGGAATTTTCCTGGCGCTGGCAATTGTGAGGATCCTGTTCCAGATCAAGCTTGCGACGATACTTACCGTGCTTTATATTGCGCTGATCGGGATGTCCTTCCTTGTGTCAAAGGATTTCCTGGCAGTGGCTTTTGACTCCGGCGGTGTGACCACAGGCCCCATGACCGTACCTTTTATTATGGCGATGGGTGTGGGCCTGGCATCGGTCAGAGGCGATAAAAATGCATCCAGCGATAGTTTCGGCCTGGTGGCTTTGGCCAGTGTGGGGCCGGTTCTGGCGGTTCTGATACTGGGGTGCTTCTACGATCCCGGTGAGGCGGCTTACTCGGCGGCAGCCGTAGCCGATGTGGTGACTACCCGGGATGTGGTCTGGGAATTCCTGGCCAGTATGCCTCCTTACGTCAGGGAAGTTCTGATCTCCCTCCTCCCTGTGGCCGCCGTGTTTGCCATTTTCCAGGCGCTCAGCCGCCGTTACCGGAAGCGCCAGATCAAGCGTGTGCTGGTAGGCTTCGCCTACACCTATATCGGACTGGTTCTTTTCCTGTGTGGTGTGAATGTGGGGTTTGCCCCGGTGGGTGCATCCATGGGAAGCGAGATTGCTTCGGCAAGCTGGAAATGGCTGTTGGTGCCTATCGGTATGCTGATCGGTTACTATATTGTCAAGGCGGAGCCGGCGATACAGGTGCTGAACCATCAGGTGGAGGATGTGACCAACGGCGCGGTATCCGCGAAGGCCATGAACCGCTGTCTGTCCGTCGGGGTGTCCGCCAGCGTGGGGTTGGCTATGCTGCGGGTCCTGACGGGACTGCCGATCTACTATATTATCATACCCGGCTATATCATTGCCCTGGCCCTTGCCCGGCTTGTGCCGAAGATGTTTGTGGGTATTGCCTTCGACTCCGGCGGCGTGGCCAGCGGGCCCATGACTACGACATTCCTTCTTCCCCTAAGCATCGGGGCCTGTGACGCCGCTAACGGAAATGTCATGACAGATGCCTTCGGCGTGGTGGCCCTGGTGGCGCTGACGCCGTTGATCGCCGTCCAGATCATGGGAATTGTGTACCAGTATAAGCTGAATAGGGCGGAAATGGTGACAGTGCCGGATATGGTTTCGCCGGATGCTGTGGATGAAATCTTTGAGTTTGAGGAGGAATGGGCAGATGACGACCAATAATCAAAAACCGGCGTTTCGGCTGTTGATTCTAATTGCCACGCCAAAGCTATCAAAAAAGGCTGTGGAACTCTATAAACAGGGGAATGTCCCCGTCCAGTATTTTGTCCATGCCCAGGGAACTGCTTCCAGCGAAGTCATGGATATGCTTGGACTTGACGGGATTGATAAAAACGTGCTGATGTGCATGATGCCCAAATCAAGTGCGGATGAAATGCTGGCCAGGCTGCGCAAAAAACTGCATTTGGGTATGCCCAATACAGGCATTGCATTTACCGTCAACATTTCCGGTGGCAGCGGCCGGCTTGTCCAGATTATGGCAAGCCAGCAGCCGGAGGTGAAACAGCAGCTTTTAGGGAGGAATGAGTTGGAGATGTCGGAGAACAGATATTATATGATCATGGCAATTGTAAACCAGGGGTTCAGCGGGGCGGTAATGGAGGCAGCAAGGCCCCAGGGCGCTTCCGGCGGGACAGTGTTCCACAGCAGGCAGATCGGGAGCGAGGAGGCAATGAAGTTCTGGAAAATCAGTGTCCAGGAGGAGCGAGAAGTGGTATTGATCCTTGCCAGAAAAGAAGATAAGCTTTCCATTATGCAGGCCATAGGCCAAAAGTGCGGCACCCAGAGCGAAGCACAGGGCATTGTATTTTCGCTGCCCGTTGACGAAAGCGTGGGTTTGGACTGACAGGGGGCCGGACTGTTTCTGACAAATGAATTTTTTTGCAAAACTGCCGTGTATGGGTGAGGCCATGGCGGCAGTTTTTGCGTTGTGTGATTCCGATTCTTAAGAATTTGGAAACTGTGTTGTATCTTGCCTTGAAGGTGATTATGATGTGGATAGAATATTGGTGTGGTTCTGCGTAGGGCCGGGGGAGCGCTGACAGGACTTGTTTGTCACGGAAGGGAATGGTTACTTATATGGGATACAAGAGAAATTTTGCAAAACACATTGTAAAGCACCTTTTAAGGAAGGCAGGAACAATGAGCAGCGCTGCCGGAGCGATTCTGCTGTCTGTGTCCCTGGCGTCATGCAGCGGGGAACAGGCCCATGGGGAAGAGAGCATGCAGCAAAGTCCAGTACAGCTGAGCGATATCATGCAGGATGTGGAGGAACCAGGAGGAGTTACAGGCCCTTCCGGGGAAAGCAGCGGGGAAATGCCCTCGGCGGGGGACAGCACACAGGGGATAACTACAGAAGACCCCTCTTCGCAGGGAGGGGACGTGGAAGGCTCTGGTTTGCCGGAGGGACCCGAAGCGGCTTCTTCCATGCCGGGTTCCGGCACGCCGGAGTCCACGCCGGATACTGCATTGGAACCCATTGTAGAGAAATTGACGCCGGAGGGAATCGGCTGGGGGTTGGTTTACGGAGAACCCGGCGTCCAGCCTGCCGGCAACGCGTCGTCCCGGGAACTGGCGTTGTATGACGCATATTTCCTGGATGAGGGAGATGAGAAGGTGGTTTATCTGACTTTTGACTGCGGTTATGAGAACGGTAATACGGAAAAGATTCTGGATGCCTTGAAAAACCATGATGCGCCGGCAACTTTTTTTGTGGTGGGCCATTATCTGGAAACAGAACCGGAAATTGTGCGGCGTATGGTAGAGGAAGGCCACGCGGTGGGAAACCACACATATCATCACTATGATATTAACACTCTGGATGGGGATGGCTTCCAAAAGGAGTTGGAGGATGTGGAAGTCTTGTTTAAGGAGATTACAGGCAAGGAGCTTTCCCCATATTACCGTCCGCCTGAGGGGAAATGTGGGACCACGAATCTGACCCAGGCAAAGGAACTGGGGTACGCCACCTGTCTCTGGAGCATGGCATATGTGGATTGGGACCAGGACAACCAACCTACCCGCCAGTCTGCGTTGGATAAGCTGACTGCCCGTATCCATCCGGGAGCGGTCATCCTCCTGCACAACACGTCCAGCACCAATGGCGAAATCCTGGATGAATTGCTGACGAAATGGGAGGAGATGGGTTATACTTTTGCCCCATTGTCTGAATTGACACAGAAATAGAAGGATCAAAATAGAAGGTTTAAAATAGAAAGCTTAAAATAGAAGGTTTGTTCAGTTACAGATTGATAATGGATAGATAATCGTATATAATGAATTTGGGCGGTTCAATAAAGGAACACGCTCTGGAGTGATTATCCAGAAACAGGCAGAATAGGAAGGTAAACATATGAAGTATAGTGTATACGACATTATTTACAGAAATGACGGCAACATCAGGAGGTTGTTGGAAGCGGACTTATTGTTTGCAGAGACAGGGTTTGTCGCGTTCCGGGACGCACATGGCAAATATTGGTTTCTGTATAAAAGCGAGGGTCTTTTAGTGCCGGGGCAGCAGGAGTATATCGACAGGACATACGGAACGAGAGATGTGCTGCCCAGAATTAAAAAGGTCAGGATCGGCGATGATGAATGTGACTGTAGTCTTCCGCCGGAAGAGTGTGCGAAGGACTTTTTCACCGGACTGAATAAGATCCATGCCTGCTCTGATTGGAATATCGAGAGACAGTTGTGGAAAATTTCGGGCACATCCTCTATTTTGTATGATGCCCTTATCAGAATGGTACGTCCGGAGCAGTTTTTGGATAGAGTGAGCACCTTGAGGTGTGCATATGTAAAAGAAAAGGACACCAACAGAAGAAACTTTACCAGTTTCGAGGGATGGGAATATGTGGATTCGCATAGACTGGCCCCCAACGGTAAGATTCTGATGGGACAGGAGAGATTGGAGACGGAAACAGAGGACAGGGCGGAAGAGATTTCCTCCCGGGAAGCTGATCCTGCATCGGCTCCGATTTGGGAAGCAAAGCCGGGTTCCGCAGCGGTTTCGGCAGCGAACGCGGAAGAAGCGGCGCAGCGTGTGGCAGAGTCCGGGGAAACACCGTCTCCGTCAGGCAATGCGGAAGAAGCGCTGCAGCGTGTGGCAGAGTCCGGGGAAACATCGTCTCCGTCAGGCAGTGCGGGAGAAACGGCGGAAGCCGTAGGGCAGCCGAATTCAGCGCCGGTTCAGCCGACAAATGCGGAAGAGGCGGAAGTATGGGAGCCAGGTTCCCCAGCGGTTTCAGCAGCAAACACGGAAGAAGCGCCGGAGTGTGCAGCAGAGTCCGGGGAAACATCGTGTCCGTCAGGCAATGCGGTAGAAGCATCGGAAGCTGTAGGGCAGGATTCAGCATCGGTTCAGCCGACAAATGCGGAAGAGGCGGCGGAGGTATCGGAGCCGGGTTCCGCAGCGTCTCCGGCAGCAAACACAGAAGAAGTGCCGGAGTGCGTAACAGAGTCCGGGGAAACATTGCCTTCGTCAGGCAGTGCGGGAGAAGCGGCGGAAGCCGTGGGGCAGGATTCAGCACCGGTTCAGCCGACAAATGCGGAAGGGGCGGCGACGGAAGTATCGGAGCATGAACCGGCATCGGTTCAGATGCCAGGCCAGGAAGGAGCAACTGCGTTGGAAGCGGGGCAGGAACCTGCACTGAGCGGATCATCTGTGGAGGAAGTACCGCCAGAGGAAGCTTCCGCCCAGGAAACCGTTTCGGAAAGAAGGAAAAAGACTTTTACGGATATAAGCGATTTGCTGGATTGCGATAAGCGTAGATGCCGTCTGGAATCTTACGAAGAAAATATGCTGTATGATATCAAGCGGGGGCATTGGGATGTGAATGATTATGCCGAAACGGTGGAAATACCGGAAAAAGGCAAATTGGTTCCCAGAGATCCGAGGAAGGATATTAAAACAGGCATTGTAGGCATAGACTTTGGGACGAAGAGCACGGTTGTGGTGCGGCAGGACGGAACAAGCGCGATCATACCCATCCGGATCGGGGCAGGTGAGCTTTCCTCCGAGCTCCGCGAGAATGATTATGAGAACCCTACAATTATTGAATGTACGGATCTTGATAAATTTTTAAAGGATTATTATGAGCAGGCCGGAAGGCCGGAGACCAGCTGCGATGACTTTTTCGTATCCTATGACGCGTACGCTGACTATCGCTGCTGCCCGCCCAATGAGTTTTATGCATATTATGCGGATCTGAAGCAATGGGCACACCACGAAAAAGAAAATGTGGTGGTCTGGGATAAACAGAAGAATGAATACCGGTTCGGGGCAGCCGGGTCGGAAAACGGTAAAGTCATAAATCCCATTGAGCTTTACGCATATTATATCGGTATGTACATCAATAATATGTGGAATGGCGTATACATGAAATATCTGATGTCGTTTCCTGTTGGGTATTCAAAGGAAACGCGGCAGTTAATCGTGTCCAGCTTTGAAAAGGGAATTAAGAAATCACTTCCTATGTGCATCCTGGAAGACAAAGAATGCATGAAAGAGTTCAGTGTCCGGCTCGGCATCAGCGAACCGGCGGCATACGCTGTGACCGCCCTGGAGATGAGTAACCTGGATCCGGGGGATGAGAACGAGCAGTATCGGTACGGTATTTTTGACTTTGGCGGAGGGACTGCAGATTTCGGCTTTGGTATTTGGAGAGGCGCCAGCGAAGTGGAGTACGAAGTGGAAGGGTACGATTATGTGCTGGAATGCTTCGGCGCGGATTCCGATGTTACCCTGGGGGGCGAGAAGATTCTTGAGCTTCTGGCATATGCCGTATTTAAGAAAAACAGGGGAGTGGCCAGGAGAAATAAGATCACATGCTCTCTGCCTTTTGGGGAACATGCGTTTCTGGGAAGCGAGACTTTGATATCCAATTCCCAGATTGCCCAGCGGAATATGTCGATATTGAAGGAAGAACTCAGGCCTTTGTGGCACCAGGAGGAAAACTGGGAACAGAAATACCGGCACGAATCGGCAGAAAACGGAACCGGGGCAGGGTATGAGGAGTACATAGAGCCTTCCCTGTATGATATTGATGGGAATAAACTGCCTGACTGCAGGCTTGCTGTGGATACAAGCAGCCTGATTTCCCTGATAAAAGGAAGGATACAGAAAGGGATAGACGCGTTCTTTAAATGCATGGGCAAGGCTTTCCAGAGAGGGAACAGGACCGTGGATTATAACGGGCCAATGTATATTTTCCTGGCGGGCAATTCCAGCAGATCCATATTTGTCAAAGAATTGTTCGAAGAGGCTATTAGTATGCATACCACAGACCCGGGAAAATCCTGCTTTAAGCTGGTAGGGCCCATGAACGAGGAGAGCAGGGATGAATATGTGCCCAACGGTAAGACCAGCGTTGCCTACGGACTGATAAAGAGCAGGGAAGGCAGTTCCATAAAGGTAGTAAAGAACTTTGAGACGGATGCCGAGGAGCAGACCCGCTTTAAATATTACCTGGGAAGGGAGAGAAGGCATCACTTTGACTGCCGGCTGTCCCCCGCGGAGACGGAATACGGCGAATGGGTGCGTTTCCAGGGCGCTGCCAGACAGACGGTACGGATTTACTATACCACGGACCCTACCGCAGATGTCAGGGAACAGCCGCCGGCCATTGACGATATTTTCTACAAGGAAATCACCATTGACCCGCAGCCGGATGCATATATCTTTATCAGGGCCTGCGAGCCTTCCGTGGTGGAATATACTGTTTCCCGCTCGGAGAAGGAGATTGTAGAAGGAGAAATTTTCAAGATAGATTTTTAACCGGTTAAAACGTAAAAAAGGCAGATGGGAAATTTAATCCCATCTGCCTTACTGGTTTTAGTTGAAGATCTTTATATCGGTGATATCACAGGCTCCATAATATATGGCAGAAATTTCTTTTGTGCCTAAATATACGGAGGGGGAAGCTTTTTGTATTAGGGTTATCACTGCAGCGCCATTTCCGTTTTGAAATCCATTGGATGTTGACGGTTCATATGTTTTGCCTTTATACGTAATAGTGGGAACTCCAGTTATGTAACCTGATCCGCCAAAACAACCCCGCCGTTTGCAATAACCGCCGTACCAACCACCGCCGCCGCCTGAGTATGCAGATTGTGCCTTGCCGAATTGATAGCCGCCGGACTGTGTGGGTTTCCATATATCTTCCTCAAAATCCCATGTGGGCGGATTTTCGTCATCATCAATGTCGCCATAGTCATACGACAATAATACAGGGGCGCCTCCTTCTATTCCTCCTCCCGATCCCCCCTTAGTTAGCCAACCGGCATTGGGTTCCAGCTGGATCAATCCACCACCACCGCCACCCGCGACAATAAGTATTTCAGACTTGAAATTTTCATAATTTTCCAGTTCACCGCGGTTAGCCGTTGCGATATGGGTGGCCCCTCCACCGGCACCGCCCTGATGCATCCAGCCATTATTATGGTCGAGATCGTTTTTATATGACGTTGCACCGCCGCCGCCGTTATACCCGCCCGGTATTGTTTGCCCTATATATTCGAAGCCGCCGTCACCGCTGTCTTGCGCCCACGGTTCAGGGCATGTCTCGCCCTTCCCGCCGATGCAAATATATAGTTTGGATCCTTTGTCGAAAAATTTGTATCCGGCAGAATAACCTCCGTTACCCCCAACAGGCTGTCCGGTTGCACTTTTGGATGTGCCCCCGGAAGCGCCATAAACTTCTAATTTGTACAGTCCGTTTTCAGGTATTGCAAATTCCTGCACGCCCCCTGTATAGTCAAATCGTTGAATATCCAGATTATGTTTGATAGCCATTGATTCTCCTCCCCTTAATCGGAATAAATGAAATACAAAGTCCTTGCATCTTTGCTGGGCAGGGCATCATACTGGGCCTGGGTTAAGGCTACGAAGGAAAGGCCGCCGGACTTGGATATATGCTCATTGAGCCTTTCCAGGAGATTATCCGTTTTTTCATTCAGTGCCTTCCCTGCCGCCGCTGATAAAGCAGACTGTACATCCCCGGAAGTTAAGGAATCCGTTATGCCGTTAATTGTCCCAAGTTTCTGTTGCAATGTCCTCCCATCGTCAAATTCTACATCGCTGGCCTTTGTCCAAAAGGAGATCCGTAGCCATGCTTTATTTGCCGCATCAATGCATTTCCTGAATTTTCTTCCTGTTACGATTTGTTCATTAATTGCCATTTTTATCCTCCAATATTCATTTTTGTGTAGTTGTAATCTATAGGTATGTAATTCCTGTACTATGCATTAAACCCAGATTTTTTCTTCATCGATGACCGTCGGTTCTGTTTCGGATTCTATAAACAATTGCTTGGGTTCTATTGTCAATAAATGAGCCTGTAAGTTATAAACCCGGTTTTCTATTGCATTTAAATAATCTGCAAAGTATCCATATACTTCATGGCTGCATCCATATTCATTTGCTTCGCCGTATTTGCCCTGGGCGATTAAGCCGTTGTATATTTCCATAGTTTCCAGCTTATCAAGGCTGTTGTCCTGAAAGAATATCAATGGGTCGATGCTATCAGGATAATTAGAGATTGGATTGCATTCCATTTATATACCTCCTACCCATACGTCTCCCTCAAGGGAGTCAACGTCCTCTTCATCCTCTTCAAAATAGATGGATTGCTGTACCTGCTTGGCATATTTTTGGGCATTGTAAATTTCCTCTTCCCATGTCCTGAAAGTAACAGCATCAGCGATATATTGGGACAGTACACCGCTGTTGTTTTGGATGATGCTGGCGGCCTGGCTATATAGTCCCTGTGATCTGAGCATATTGATTTGATTAACCAAGGGCGCAATACTATCATCCACATTTTTAAAGTTGTGCTTTACAATTTTCCTGGCCGGGAAATTGCTGAATTCATTTTCAAATTGTTCCATTTTGCCTCCTATTCGGATATTTCACATATCATTTTACTGCCCTAACTCTTGGTGTGCTTCCAGCCACTTTTTCACCTTCGGCCTCCAGAGGGAGGGCACATCCCCCAGTACCCATGCGGCCCCTGTCTTAGGGTTGGTTTGCTGATTCCTGATTTTGATTCCGTAGAATGCGCCCATTACTGTGTCCCTCCCTCTACTACGTCAGATATGGCCTGGCCTAAGTCGCTGATCGCGCCGTCCTGGGTTTGCTGCCCGGATTCCAGCAGGGCAACCCTTTCTGTTAAAAGCTCCTCCGTTGTCTTGCTGCGCAGGCTGAATGTGACCTGTACGGTTCCGTCAGGCGCCTCAAACCCGATCATATGGTCCAGGACCATGTCAGGATAATTCCCTGTGGTTTCCCCTAAGTCATTTTTGACCCTGGTCTGTGCCAGGTTCTCTTTTGTAAATTTCTCCCAAAGGGCACAGGCTGCGGTTTTGGTTTCCGCTTTTACCTGCAGCGCCCCGATTCCCTGGGATGATTCCAGTGTGATTTCTGTGCCGTCTGCCAGCACTAATTTGTCATTAAACATAATAGTGACCTCCTCTAAGTATTTTTATTTAAAATAAAGACCCATAGGGCCTGAATTTTCAAAGTGATAATATGGGCAGAAATGTATATGAGTTAAACACGGGTTTAGAAGTTGTAAACTCAAAGATAAGTACATTGCGTGTAATTACAGATGCCAACCAGGCATTGCAATGCGGCACATACCGGTTTGGGCCTGGGGCAGGGAATGTCCCATTAACGGGCAGCGGAATCATCTATTGCATAGGCACAGACCGGGTAATACAAGTATGCCGCGATTACTATTATGGGCAGAACAACCATGACCTGTATGTACGCTGCGCGATTGATGCGATAATGGGGTGGACCCCGTGGCGTAAGCTGCAGACAGCAGCGGTATAATGGCGGCCAGGGGGGTTAAATCTCCTCCCATTCCCTCCATACACCGTCATATTTAACGCGGGCATATTGCATGAAGGAGTGTCCGTAGGAAGATGCCCGCTGCCATTCATACCCCTGGCCGCTTTTGAAACCTTCAATATAGAAATTGCCGCCATTTCCCACAGGCCAAGCAGAAATACCAGTCATATGGGCAAACGCCAAACGATACCATGCTTCATTATACGTGCTTGCAACATTGTTTAAATGATTCATCATTTCCGTGTCGTTGGCAAATCTGATAACGGTCATAGGCAATGTCACCAAACCCGTGTTTAGTTCAGATAAAAGTGGGAGAAAACATTTTTGTGATTTAAGTATTAGGTGTGCTATGGTTGACATATGGAAACTATAGAGCCATGGCGACTTTAACCTCCAAACGGAAGTAGAGAGGTGGGACATGATTACATTTATGGTTTCCCTTTTTGCACCCCAATAACAGCATATGGGGGACAACATGCAAGAATTTTTGGTATGCTTGTGCTGGAGGTGGTACATATGGAGGATATCAGGGCAAGCATAATACAGAACGTGGTGCAAGCTCTGCAGGGAAAAGCAGATGATGGCACAGTGAACCTGGTGCAGGACGTGTTGGTCATGCAGCTTAACTCTTATGAAATTACTGAGCGGTGTACAGAGGTCTCTGTGCGTGATGACAGTGCGGCAGGGATGCTCAAAAAATTCCTGGCGACTAAAAGGGTGGAGGGGATAGCAGAATCCACCCTGCGGAGATATGCAGAGGTCAATAAAGCATTGATCGAGTACCTGGGAAAGCCGCTGGAAGAGGTCACAACCTATGACATACGGTTTTACCTGTCCATGCGGCGGCAGGTTGGTAAAGTGGGCAACCGGACACTGGATGGGATGCGGAGATGCTATTCCAGCTTTTTCAGCTGGCTGGCGGCAGAGAGGCTGATAAGCCGTAACCCTTGTTCTGCCTTGGCACAGATCAAGTGCCGGAAAGTTGTTAAGAGGCCTTACTCTGCTGCGGACATAGAAAAGATGCGAAAGGCCTGTAGCAGTATCAGGGATCTGGCATTGGTGGATTTCCTTTACTGCACCGGGTGCAGGGTTTCGGAGGTGTCCAGGCTGGATGTGTCAGATATTGATTTTGACCGTATGGAGTGTGTCGTGCTGGGGAAGGGGAATAAGGAGCGGAAGGTGTACCTGACAGAGGTAGCGGCCATGCACCTGCAGGAATACATAAACAGCAGGAAAGATGCCTGTGACGCACTGTTTGCAGGAAAAGGGCGCCGGCTGAAAAAGAATGGGATAGAGGCAGTAATCAAAAAGCTTGGGGAAAGGGCAGGGGTAGAAAATGCTCATCCACACCGCTACAGGCGCAAGCTGGCTACCAATCTGCTGGATAGGGGAATGAATATCCAGGATGTGGCTGCTATATTGGGGCACGCAGACCTTAAGACAACACAGGTATACTGTTATATTAGCCAGGCCAACGTCAAAGCGGCATACGGTAAATTTGCAGCATAAGGCATAAGGACAAAGCCTGTTTTTGCTCCGGGGAACCCTCCGGAGTTTTTGGCGTGGAAAGAATCTGGGTGATAAGTGATGTCACCCCAGGAGGGTAGGGATATGGGGCCGTGGGCTAAACACGGGTTTAGAAGTTGTAAACTCAAAGATAAGTACATTGCGTGTAATTACAGATGCCAACCAGGCATTGCAA
>ERZ808040.820-NODE-820-length-24264-cov-5.474139_pt1 | contig 24264 bp, 26 predicted proteins | sample MGYA00380191_ERZ808040 | MGnify/ENA primary metagenome ERZ808040 (study PRJEB31490, sample SAMN06133395) | mouse gut metagenome | isolation source: J6 | host: mice | place: China: Chengdu | collected 2015-05 ...
CCCATGCAGAATATATCCGCATAGGTTCTTGGGTAATATGAGTTATTAAGACATACTAAATGATATGTGTATTCATATTCATAGGCGTAATAGTCCTTGTTAATTGTTTGGCTTTTTTTGACAGATAAATGACTATTCTATTTTGTTGCTGACATACTTTGCATTTCATCACGATTCCCCTTTGTTATCCGTAAAATAAGTCTGCTGACTTGATAGAAATTTCTTTATTGAACATAAAAAGAGCCGACAAACTGTGATTCTTATCACAAGTCTGTCGGCTCTGCGTCTTATGCGTCTGGCTCTTTATTGTTTTTGGATAACTGTTATTTGCAAATCCTTTACGTCAATTAAATTTTCCTGTCTGCACTTCGGGCAGTAGAGAGGAAAGTTCTTTAACTCCGTATCTGTCCTAATTTTCAATCGTGTCTTATTGCCGCAAACAGGGCATAATATCCATTTGACTTTATCCATTTTTATTTCGATTTTTTCTCCTCCTCTACCGTAAATACTTCCTCAATCGTTACACCAAAAACTTTTGCTATATTCCATGCCAAAACTAAAGAAGGGTTATATTTTCCTTTTTCAAGATTTCCGATAGTTTCACGACGCACACCCACTTTTGAAGCTAATTCCTCCTGCTTCATATCAAATCTCGCCCTATACTCCTTTATTCTGTTTTTAATCATTTTTTGCATTTAACCTCTCTCTAATTTCCATTATAAAAGTTGAAAAAGCAAAAATGGCTATTGATACTCCAAATCCCAATGCTGTTCCGGCTGCTAATGGATTGCTGCTAAGATTGAAATGTGACAGTATCAAGGTTGCGGATGTTGTAATTAAGAGGTTTGATACAAACGCAAAAGTAGCGCATTTCCTCATGTTTTCAATAAACATTTCATCGGGATTTACCCAGAAATATTCAAAGAATAGGGCAAACGCAAAGAAACATAGGAATAAGGGTTCCTCACCCAAAATCCCCCAAAATCCTAACAGAGAAAGAAAACCTATACAGCCATACCAATTTTTCATCGTGTTACTCCTTTTTTGTGTGGTGTATTTCGCACTTTGTGTTATAAATATACCGCGTTATTTTCGATATGTCAATCTCAAATAATGTGTTCTATTCTAGTTGACGAACAGAACTGTACAGACATACTCTAAAACCACATTACAGCTCATAAAAACTTCGGTTTTTCTTTATCCATATTTGGCATTTTCCAAACTTCCCCGTATTAAGAAACAAGGAAAACTTTTTGAAGAATTTCTCTCAAATATTCGTCAAAAACGCCCTGTGCGGTGTTGTAGGTAGTGAGAGGACTTTCAAGAGGGTAGCGTCAACTATGTTGACGCTGGATTCATTCCCAACAAGCAAAATCTGTCCGGCAAGCCATAGCGCAGACGGACAGATTTACGGAAATGGGTACCCATTTCCTATGCTTGCTCCGAAACTTATCACTTAGAAAATACAGAAAGGAAGGGAAAAGAATGGATTAGGAACCAGAAAGCAGTCCTCTCCAAATATGCGGCGGACAACGGCTTTTCCAATCCCATTTTCTTCATTGACGACGGCGTATCGGGCGTGACGTTCGACAGGCCAAATTTTAACCGCATGATTGCAGAGATTGAAGCGGGAAACGTGGAGACGGTCATTGTCAAGGATATGTCAAGGTTAGGGCGCGATTATCTGAAAGTCGGCTACTATACGGAAATATTTTTCGTAGAGCGTGACGTTAGATATATCGCAGTCAATGACGATGTAGACAGCGCAAATGGGAATAACGATTTTACCCCATTCCGCAACCTGTTTAACGATGTTTACGCCAAAGACACAAGCAAAAAAGTACGGGCAATCAAGCGAGCGCAAGGACAGGCGGGGGAACATCTGACAAAGCCGCCTTACGGCTACATGGTAAGCCCTACTGACAAGAAGCAATGGATTGTGGACGAAGAAGCCGCCACTGTGGTGAAACGGATTTTTGATTTATGTATCGGCAGGAAAGGCCCTATGCAGATAGCAAAAATCCTCAATGAAGATAAAGTACCGACTGCCAAATCCTACTATGCCGATAAAAAGGGGGAAGCACTTCCCGAAAATCCGTACAACTGGAAAGACAGCACGATTGCCGGTATTTTGGAACGTATGGACTACTGCAGGGATACCGTAAATTTCAAAAGCTATTTCAAATCCCACAAATTGAAAAAGCGGATTCCATCCACAAAGGAACAGCAGGCTATCTTTTTCAATACCCACGAAGCGATTGTAGATGATGCTGTATTTGAACGGGTACAGGAACTTCGGACAAACAAACGCCGCCCCACAAAGGCAGAGCAGCAGGGTTTATTCTCTGGCTTGGTGTATTGTGCAGACTGTGGGAGCAAACTACATTTTGCCACTTGCAAAAGTTTTAACGGTTCACAAGACCATTACCGTTGTTCCAACTATAAGAGCAATACAGGAAGCTGTACGGCTCATTTTATCTGCGAGGAAGTGTTGAAGCAAATCGTATGGAGCAGGATATTTGACGTAACCTCCCTTTTCTTTAATGACATCATGGCTTTCCATGAAATGATGTACGCACAACGCTCTGCCGAAACGGAAAAGGAAATGAAGCGCAGGAAGCGGGAAGTCGAACAGGCGCAAAAGCGGATAACGGAACTTGACCGTATCTTCAAGCGGATTTATGAGGACGACATAAGCGGCGCAATCAGTCACGAAAGATTTTTGAAGTTATCCGCAGAGTATGAAACGGAACAGCGGGAACTGGAAGAAAAGGTCAAGGCAGACCAGCAGGAAGTCGATACCTACGAACAGAATAAGAGCGATTTTGACAGCTTTTCCGCAATTATCCGTAAGTATGTGGGGATAAAGGAACTCACCCCCGCAATTGTCAATGAATTTATCAAGAATATCATAGTCCGTGCGTCGGAAAAGGTAGACGGGAAACGGGTACAGAAAGTGGATATTGTATTCAACTTTGTGAGGGAAATCATTTTCCTTTCTGCCATGCAGCCGAAACGGCAAGGCGCATAAAAACTCGAAAAGACGGTACAATCCTTGTAATCGGGACTATACCGCCTAATCTGAAATCACTTCCTTATCACCGCAAACTTTGATATTTACGGTTTTTTTCAGCTGCCATCTCTTTGGCAGCTTGCGCTCCCCGAGTAGGGCTCGAACCTACAACAACTCGGTTAACAGCCGAGTGCTCTACCATTGAGCTATCGAGGATTACTTCTCTACTATTTAAAATATACTGGTGCCCGTCATATTGGCCGTATTACACTCTCATGTTTCACCCGGCCAAAACATGTTTGAAAATGCTCTGCTGCACCTTACAAAAGAGTATTATCCCCAATCCACACGGAAATATGCAATAAGCCAAAATAAAATTGTACTGTATTAACTCCTTTTACCACCCAATACAACGAATATTAATTAACTGACACCTCTGTTTGTCTGATTTATCATCTGCTTCATTGCTCTACGCCCGCTTCGGTCCGTGCTGGACGTGTGCCATCGGCACACAGCACCGTCAATTAACGTAGCCGCCGCTACGCCTCATTCCTCCGCCTTGCGCATGAAAGAATCATTCTGCGCCAATGTATGAGAAATGAATGATTCGTAGTACTAACATATCGATTACCAACATACTGATGCCAAATTCCACTCCACCATTATTATAGAATCATATTTTGGTGTACTTCCTCCCATATCCATGTTAAGATAAATAAAAACAGAAATCAAACCATTAAGGAGCAGCGAAATGATATTATTGGTGGTAGATACACAGAAGGGCATCACAGACGGGCGGTTATATTCATTTGAGAAAATAGAGCGCAATATTAAGGCGCTGATCACCGAAGCCAGGCAAAACAACATAGAAGTTGTATATATAAGGCATGACGACGGCCCGGGGACAGGTTTCTCCGTAGGTGACGACGAATTTCAAATCTATGAGGGTTTTGCCCCCCAAGAAGATGAGCATATCTTTGACAAAACTGAGAACAGCGCTTTTTACGATCCCTCGGGACTGTTAAAATACCTGTCTAAGAAGCAGGAAAACACCATCATGATTGTAGGCCTGCAGACCAACTTCTGCATAGATGCCACCATAAAGAGTGGCTTTGAGCACGGTTTCAAAATGATAGTGCCGGAATATACAAATTCCACTTTTGACAACGAATATATGAAAAAAGATGTCTGCTATCACTACTATAACGATTTCATCTGGCCAAAGAGGTATGCCCAATGCGTTTCTATGGAAGATGCCATTGAGATGCTCCGCCGGAGTCAGGTTAAAAAATATCTCTGATGACCTTATTTTTCAACCAACAATTTAAGCCAAAGCCTTAAATTGCCAATGCTTTAATAAGCCTGAGCCTCAGGCTGCCGATGCTTTAATAATACAAAGCCTTAATGAGCCTGAGCCTCAAATTGCCAAAACTTCAATGAACTAAAGCCTCAAATGCACTATGCTGCAATAAGAAACTTGCCGTGGTCTGGCCAAGCCTCTAAAAAAGAGCAAAAAAATAAAGCAGGATACGGGAGTCGGACCCGCCTCTTCAGCTTGGGAAGCTGACATACTACCGATGTACTAATCCTGCATAATTACTGTATTTTGTTTTATAAACCTGTCTACGTCCTGAACACAATTATTATATCATATAAACCTGACTTTGAACAGACATTTTTTTAAAAAAAGAAAAAATTTTAATTGCCACTCAATTGTCTTTTTATCTGCCTGGCGGTCTTAGCCGAACCCAAACCGCCAGGAAATATTTTTCTATGTTTTGCTATCAGAAACAGGGTTGCTTATGATACGCTTACCACTATGCAGCCTGCCATTAAGCAATCTTGGCTTTAGCAAGCTCTGCCAGGCTCTTAAAGCCTTCCGCATCGTTCACTGCCATCTCAGCCAACATCTTTCTGTTAATGTCAACACCAGCCAGCTTCAAGCCGTGCATAAATTTGCTGTATGAAAGGCCGTTGATCCTTGCCGCAGCGTTAATACGTGCGATCCAAAGCTGCCTGAACTGACGCTTTCTTTCTTTTCTGCCCGCATAAGAGCTTGCCAGAGCCCTCATAACGGCCTGTTTCGCTACACGGTACTGTTTGCTTCTCGCTCCTCTGTAACCTTTTGCAAGCTTCAATACTCTATTATGTTTCTTCCTGGCATTCATGCCGCCTTTAATTCTTGCCATGTCTTATTTCCTCCTCACCTGACTTATAAATAGGGTAAAATCTTCTTCATGTTCTTTACATTTGTTGCATCGGTTATTGCAGGCTTTCTCAGATTACGCTTATTCTTCCTCGTCTTCTTGGTTAAGATATGGCGCTTATAGGCCTTACTTCTCTTTAATTTACCTGTTCCGGTTACTTTAAAACGCTTTGCAGCAGATCTGCTTGTCTTCATTTTGGGCATAACAGTTTCCTCCTAAACTTTAAAATAATTTATCTTAACTTTCGGCGATTAACGCTTTTCAGTTAAAAACATTGTCATACTTCTACCTTCCACCTTGGGAGCCTTCTCCACCACAGAGATATCGGACAGGCTCGCAGCAAAATCATCCAAAATATGCTTGCTGTTGTTCATATGCGCCATTTCGCGACCGCGGAACCGAAGTGTGACTTTCACCTTGTCTCCCTTGGAAAGAAATTTCCTTGCAGCATTGACCTTGGTATTTAAATCATTGGTATCAATGTTGGGGGACAAACGAATTTCCTTAATTTCAATGGTTTTCTGCTTCTTTTTCGCTTCCTTTTCTTTCCGGACCTGCTCATACTTGAACTTGCCGTAATCAACAATTTTACATACCGGGGGTTTTGCGGTAGGCGCAATCTTCACCAGGTCCAATTCTGCCTCCTCGGCCAATTTCATCGCTTCCCTGGCAGACATAATGCCAAGCTGTTCGCCGTTCTCCCCAATCAGACGTACTTCTTTGTCCCTAATCTGTTCGTTAATCATTAAATCGCTAATGGCTGTATACCTCCCATACATAAGAAAATAATTTAAAAAGGTGGATAGCATAACTATCCACCTGATCTCACTTTTCGCAGACCATACCTATAAAAACTACAGGTACACTGTATTAACTGTGAACGCTTACAAGCTCAATTGCCGTAAGGTGAGAGTGGATACTCTGCTTGCTGTTGTGTTCCTCACACTCTAAATAGATTACTACAGGGCGCTCTATTTGTCAATACATAATTTCACTTTTTTGATCCGTCTCCTTGGCATCCTGTAGCATTTCGGGCGATTATCAAAACTGCTGTGCCTGAACATACCGTCCCACCCGCCCCACGTTTTACTTATCGGTAAATGTTGTACATGCGGTTCCTTCACAGTTGCAGGCTCCGCATCCGCAAATGTCAACGTGGCCTGCGGTACATTTGTAGTCGCTGTTGTATTCGCAATTTCCGGCTTCACAGTCGATGCTGATGGTACGGCTGGGATGAGCGGTCGAATTTCTAAATGTGTCCTGCCCTTCCCTTCTCTGGACAAAGCTTTCGCAGCATGTGTCATCACAGCAGCTAGCATGCCTGCCGCCTACCATGATGTCGCCCTTACTGCAGAGATGCTGGTCATTATAAGCGCAATTGTCAACGGTGCATTTCAATTCTGCCATATCGTTTCCTCCTTTTTAATTTCCACCCTGGTCTTCTTACATATTCAATGCGGTCTGTCCACAGACCTGCCTTTAGTATGTCTGGACCGGGCAAAAATATACATAGGAAACGGTATCCTTCAACGGGTGCGCACATACATCCAATTTATGCAAAACGCGCAATCATTTTTTTCGCATCACATCCGTTGATACATTGTTTGAGGCATTGTTTTCAAAACTGGTTTCTCAGCCGGCCTTACTTTTGCCCCTCTTGCACCTCTTCTTTACGGATAGCCTTTGTGCGGATTTCTTCGCAGATCTGGTCCATAAATTCTGCCAGAGGTTTCTGACCCTCGTCCCCCGCAAAACGGCTTCTGACAGACACCAGTCCGCTTTCCGCTTCCTGCTCGCCCACTACTAACATATAGGGCACCTTGGCCAGCCTGGTCTCACGGATCTTAAATCCGATCTTCTCGGAGCGGTTGTCTACGGTAACATCCACGCCGCGCTCCTTTAACTGTTTACGCACGGACTCAGCATAATCCGCGTACTTTTCGGAGATGGGCAGGACACGCACCTGCTCGGGGCAGAGCCATGTGGGGAATTTCCCCGCATATTTTTCAATGAGCCATGCCAGCGTCCTCTCGTAACATCCGATGGAAGTCCTGTGAATGATACAGGGACGGACCTTGTCGCCGTTCTGGTCAATGAAATACATGTCAAACTGTTCCGCCAGCAGGGCATCCCACTGAATAGTGATCATGGTGTCATCCTTACCGTATACATTCCTTGCGTTGATATCCACCTTAGGGCCATAGAAAGCAGCTTCTCCCACGTCCTCCACAAACCGGATGTCCAGTTCGTTCAGGATATCCCGCATATGCTGTTGGGTCTCCTCCCATACCTCAGGTTCGCCGATGTACTTTTCCCGGTTGTCAGGGTCCCATTTAGAGAGATGGTAGGTCACATCCTCCTCCAACCCCAGTGTCTGCAGGCAGTACTTTGCCAGTGCCAGGCAGCCTTTGAATTCATCCACCATCTGGTCGGGGCGCACAATCAAATGGCCCTCGGAGATAGTAAACTGCCTTACTCTGGTCAAGCCGTGCATCTCCCCGGAATCCTCCGCCCGGAACAATGTGGAGGTCTCTCCCATACGGATGGGGAGGTCACGGTAGGAATGCTGCTCATTCTTGTAAACATAATATTGGAAAGGGCAGGTCATGGGTCGCAGGGCAAACACTTCCTTGTCCTTCTCCTCATCCCCCAGCACAAACATTCCGTCCTTATAATGATCCCAGTGGCCGGACATCTTATACAAGTCAGATTTTGCCATCAAAGGGGTGCGGGTACGTATATAACCCCACTCATTCTCCTCCAGATCCTCTATCCACCGCTGAAGCTTCATGATCATCTTTGTGCCTTTAGCCGTAAACAGCGGCAGGCCCTGGCCAATCACATCCACTGTGGTAAACAGTCCCATCTCACGGCCCAGTTTATTGTGATCCCGGCGTTTCGCGTCTTCCATCCTCTCCAGATGTTCCGCCAATTCCTCCTTTTTGCTGTAGGCAGTCCCGTAAATACGCTGCAGGCGCGCCTTATCGGAATCCCCTCTCCAATACGCCATGGAGGATGAGATCAGCTTAAAAGCCTTGATAGACTTTGTGCTCATCAGATGGGGGCCGGCACAAAGATCCACGAAGTCACCCTGGCTGTAAAAAGAAATCTCCGCATCCTCCGGCAGATCCCGGATCAACTCTACCTTGTAGGGTTCCCCCTTCTCTTCCATAAATTTTATCGCCTCTTCCCTGGGCATGGTAAACTTCTCCAGCTTTGCACCCTGCTTGATGATTTTCTTCATCTCGGCTTCCAGTGCGTCCAGGTCTTCCCTGGAAAAAGATTCATGGTCGAAATCATAGTAAAACCCTGTGTCGATGCTGGGTCCGATGGCCAGTTTTGCATTGGGGAAAAGATGCTTCACCGCCTCCGCAAGGACATGGGACGCCGTATGGCGGATGGTTGCCAGGCCTTCGGGGTCATTGGCGGTGCATATACTCAATTCACAATCTTTATCCAAAACCGTCCTCAAATCAACTACCTCGCCGTCCACCTTGCCGCAGCAGGCAACCCTTGCCAGGCCTTCGCTGATATCAAAAGCGATATCATACACACTCTTATTCTCCGAATACTCCTTCACGGAGCCGTCCTTCAATATAATCCTCATTGTTTCTCCCTTTCCGCCGCGTAAGAAGCGCTTTAGTCTTCCTTATCCTCTTCATTGCTCCATGTGCAGTCGTTGCAGTTTCCATTATTGCTGCCGATTGTGATGCCATGCGTCAAAGGCGCGATACACAGGCCGTATACTATCCCTGCCAGCATACAAACCGCGCCAACCAGCCATAAAGTCACCTTAGGCATAGTCAGCTCCCCCTGAAAACATTGTTCCATCAGTTTTTGCATTTTCTTTCCCATAAAAATTCCCCTTTCTGTTTTGGTATTCTTCCCTTGCAGGCACTTCTTCCCGCGCAACCTTTATGAGCAGACCCCTTCGGCTTACGCCTCACGGGTTCGCGTTGCTCGCCATAAGCGCATGCTCCCTCCCTTGCATGCAAGCTTGCAGGGGACGAGCAGGCACTTCTGGCTCTGCTCATTCGCGCAAAAAGTCCCTTGCAATTTTCATTGCAAGGGACGCTCACATTTCTTAATGTTTACACGCGGTTCCACCCTTGTTGCGATCTACTGTGATACCAGTAAATACGCCACCTTCATTTGCTCATAACGGAAGCTGCCGGACTGTATTAGAGCCACTCGGAGATGGTCTTCACAAGGCTTCCTGCCAAACCGCTCTCAGCGCCGCCTGAAATTACCGGGCGGGCGGTTTTCTCTGATGCACTTCGCCATGCTACTGTTCTCTTCATCGTTTTCAACATCATCATAGTACTTTTCGGGAAAAAAGTAAAGTCCTTTTTTCAAAGATCCGCCTTACTTTTCAATCTCACCGGCAATATATTGCGCCACCTCTTCCCGGTTTATTCCCAGTGATACCGCCAATTCCCCATACAGGCTGTCCTCCGCCAGGTGGAAATACTTAGCATCCACAGCGGTAACCTTGCGGCCCGCCTGGACACGCTTTTGCTTCCTGATATAAATGGTCTTAATGACCTTCACCAGCTCTTCACAGCTGTTGGCCTTCATGCAATCCTTGTAAGTCTGCTCTGACAGCTTGTCATCAGTGAATGTAAGAAGAGGGATATGGGGGATCTGGCTGATCAGGTTCTTCGCTTCCTCCGGCTGCAGTATTTTACGCATGGATTCCCTGGGTGAATCCACCGGTACATAAACAGTGCTTCCCGAGACATATTTCGGCTTTAAAATATAGTATTTCCGTTCTTTATCCACACCGGAAATATCCAGCGTAGCAATGTCTTCCACAATACATACTCCCTTATTTCCGCAAATTACATATTCACCAATCTCAAACACAAAAATCTCCTTTCTGCCGCCATGTGCTGTTTTGTGCTGCTGCCCACCCTGTGACGGATGACTGTCCCAATTGTCAGTGAACTGCCACACTCTCCCTATTGTAATACTTCTATCTATTGTTATATCCTTATTTTAACAGACTAAACAGCAAATTGTCAAAATATTAAAATGCAAAATAAAATTTTTGTGAAAAAAGCTCATAAAAACAGAGTGGCAGGTTGTGCACCTTGCCACTCCGCATCACCGTTATCAATCATTCCTCACTGCCAAAACAGATAACGGCAGTCCATTTTCATCACGCCGGCTCTGTTCCAGCGCATATTTGAAAAAATACTTTCCCCGGGGCGTGCGTCACACTTTGTGGAATGCAAGACCCAATTGAGACGCTGCAGGCCGCCTTTTCGCTGCAGGCTGCCTGTTAGTCAATCACCACTATGCTCTCGATCACAGGCTGGTTCTCCGCAGTCACCGTACCATTGCTGTCCGTCACGGGAGTAGCCTCGCAGATGGCATCCACTACCTCAATGCCCTCCGTCACATAGCCAAAGCAGGCATATTGCCCGTCCAACCCGGTACTGTCCTCATGGACGATAAAAAACTGTGAGCTGGCGCTGTCCATCATATTTGAGCGGGCCATGGAAATAGCTCCTCTTGTATGGGACAGATTATTTTCAACTCCGTTCAATGCAAATTCACCCTTGATATTCTGGTCGGAGCCTCCTCTCCCGTTCCCCAGCGGATCGCCTCCCTGGATCATAAAACCGCTGATAATGCGGTGGAATGTTAATCCGTCATAGAAACCGTCCCCGGCAAGTTTCAAAAAGTTTTCCACCGTTATTGGCGCCGCATCACCGTCCAGCTCCACAGAGATAGTCCCATAATCCTTGATCGTGATCTCCACATGGTGCAATCCTGCAGGATCAATAGACTGTTCTCCAGAAGCCTCCGCGCTTCCCTGTACTCCCGATGCATCCGCACTTCCCTGTACTCCTGAAGCTTCCGAGCTGCCCTGTGCCCCGGAACTGCCCTGTGCCCCGGAACTGCCCTGTTCCGTTTCACCACAGCCGGCCAACGCCATTGCCATAACCAAAGCCAAAACCAACTTTAAACCTTTTTTCATAGTCCTCTTCCTTACTCCTTTTCAGCCAAAAATTTTGCAGCTTCCCCCGCCGCCCGGAACAATATGCAGATAGTAGGCAACTCCACAAAACACCTGCAAACCCTGCGCCTGGGTTTTCCTGCCATGACACTCCAAATTGAAAGCAGTCCGCCCTACCGGAATATGGATAGAGCCGAACTGCTTTCAAATTATAGCACATGGAAAATCATCCTTCAACCAGAAAAGCGAGAAAAAGGCAAACCATAATGACAAAGCCACCGTCCCGGCAAAAAGGTCAGAGCCTCTTCCCGTCTTTGTCAAAATTCCGTCGCAGCGCCTTTTCTGTAGGATATACGGAAAATATCAACGCAATCACCTGCACGGTACAGAGAACAGCTGCAACTGTGCCTGTTGTATCTTCATCTTTTCCGATAATAAAGAGCATGACAGACACAGACAACAGCAGCAGCGCCAGTCCCCATCTACGCCACAGCTTCCCGCAATATTTATGGGCAAACTCCCAGGTATCTTTATTTTTCATGGACATGGAAGTCCTGTATCCGAAAAAAGCATTGATTTCCCCCGGCGCATTTTTCATAAATAATTTCCCGAAACCAATCATAACCAGGGGGATCAGCATATTCATTACGAACATAAAAACCCACATTCCCATAAAAAACCTCCTACTTTGTTCCATAACCATTTTCTAAGGCGCTCTCTCCTGCATCCCTGAGCTTCTTTCTCACTCTCCCCGTAATGCCGGCACAGACAGCCTTCTTTCATGCATTCTCCTGCCCGTACTGTGCCATCAGCCTCTCATACTCCTCCGTGATCCTGTTGAACACCTCCGGGGAACCGTTGCCGTTGTCAGGATGGTACACCCTGCACAGATCCCGGTACCTTCTCTTAATTCCGGCCTGACCCTTACAATCCGCAAAAAATACAGGTGCGGATTCCTGTGCCTGCCCTGCCTGCTGCCCCTCCTGGCTGCGGTTCTCCTGCCATTGTCCCCAATCTGCCCCCGGCTCGTCTTCCACGGCATTCCCGGGTATGCCGAAGACCTGTTTCCTGATCACAAAATAGCGGATGACAGTCAGGACATCGATTACAGGCCCGCCGAAACAGATAGCGCCTCCAATCAACACCTGAAAGACCTCACTCATCTTATCCATACTGCCTACCCAGACAAGGATCAGGATAATCGCCACCCCAAATCCCACCAGCCAGTTACGCGTCATTTTCACACAGAGCCAAAAATAAGAAATTATACCGTATGTGACGACAAAGGCAAAAATATTCGTGCCGGGATCTTCCATAAATTTCTCAAAGCTGAATTGCCAATACAATCCGCCTGAAATCAGGAACGTTACCAGCAATTTTGCCGGGATAGCTCCTATTTTACTCCGCAGTTCCGCCAGTTTCAAAAGCTTTAACTCATCCATCTCTCCGTTTTCTCCTCCGTACCTCATAAAAATATAGTAAATGTGATATTAATACTATATTCACTCTCCCGTGAGAAGTCAATAATGGCGGATAGCTGCCTGGCCCGTTGTGACATGGGGGATTTTACCCACGCCACCATAAAGTATTTTCATACATCTCGTGTACATGTACTGCCAACCCCGGAGTAAAGGGCAATATATGGCACATATCCCTATAATCGGTACCTCTTCTCCAGCCTCCCATGATACCACGCCATGACAAAGATCCCTGCCACCCAAACAGCGCACTCCATGATTATCAGGAAGACAGAATCGCATTCCAGCACGCCCGCGACCAAAGATATAAGGCCACACAGCAAAATGCTTCCGCCATACAGGATCCACATAATGCCATGTTTTCGGTTCCATGCCCTGACATCCCTCAGCTTGTTTTTCTCCGGGGCCTTAACCCCTGTATAAAACCCCACCGGTTCCCTGCTCTTTAGTTGGGAGATCCCAATGGCAAACATTATACAAGCCACCAGAAATAAAATAGAAAAATAAATAATACATTCTGCCATAATTTCTCTCCTCTGTTTATAAATCTTCTTTCATTTATGGCCAAACTCCTTTACTTTAGGCTCCTTTACTTTAGATAAAACCCTGCCAGCTTCATATCTGTGTCAAAGCTCATTGTATAGACCACGCTGACCTTCTCATAAGAAACCGTCATCTGCGCCCTGGCGTACCTTCTCCCCATCTGGCTGATTTCCACGAGATAGGTATTCCCTATGTGGTTCATCTCTCCCCACTCGGGGCCGATAAAGAGCTTTGCCTGGACCATGGCGTCTTCCGTGAAGATTTCCTGCATCTGTTCCGAGAGGCAGTCCCTTATTCCCGGATAATCACCGGCGTTAAACAAGTCAATAATCTGTTCGGCCTGCCCCCTCACCTCATCCTCCGAGAACACCCTGCTGTCACTCAAATATCTCATTTTGGGCAACGCCCACCAGGCCACCGCCGCCACTAAAGAAAGGACGGCCAGAACGACAGCCAGGATCCTCCACCTTTTTGCCCTGACAGCTGCCTTTTTCTCTTTTTCACTGAAGCTCTCATTAAATTCCGCTGCCAGCTCTTTGGGTTCCCCCATATCCTGAATGACCTGCCCCAAAGGATTTCCTTCCTCCATGGCCGCCTGTATATCCGACATGATCTGCTTCTTGATCTCTCTCTTTTTCCCTCCTGGGCAATTCAGGTGTTTTACCACCTGTGCCACATACTTCTCCGCATCCATTTCCATACCCTCCCATTCTGCCGCGCGACCCGGCTGCTTATTCCCACCGGCAACGAGCCAAGCCAGCTTGCCGGCTATGTCAACTTATCGATTTTGTCAACTTGTCAGTCCTGCCAGCTTCCAGGCCTTTTTCACTTGTCAGTCCTGTCTGTGTGCCGGCTTTGCCCGTTGCCTGCACAAGCGTATAGTCCTGTTCTATAGCGCGGCGGTTGCCGCGGAATTTCCGGCTGTGTTATGTGCCGCACCGCACACTGCAGAACCCCTGGCCGTTCATAATATAATCCACTTTCTCCGAAAACCTGTCCCAGAGAACCTGCAGCTGCCCCAGCGTCTCCCGGCCCTCTTCCGTAATACCATAGTATTTCCTGGAAACTTCCTTGCCCCTGGGTTCGCTCCATTTGCTCACCACCAACCCGTCATCCTCCATACGGTAAAGGATGGGATACAAGGTCCCTTCTTTTAATAAGAACATATCGTCACTTAATTCCCTCAGCTCACATATCAGCTGGTATCCGTACTTCTCCTTCTCGGAAAGGAGATGCAGCACCAGCATCTCCAAAACGCCTTTTTTCATCTGCTGCTCATATTTCTGTTTCAATCCCTCACCGCCTTGCCGCCCTGCCGCTCCCACAATGCTACCTTCTATCTTTCTATTTTATACATCCGCGTCAGCCTGTTGTGGTTAATGACCAGGCCAATGATTTCCGCTGTCACCACAATCACAAGTGTTATCGTTGAAATCCCAGCATCCAGGAAGTTCAACACGACAGGGAAGATTCCTATTTCCAAAGCTATCCCGGCGCCAAATGCCACCAATGCTTTGCCATGGCCTGTATTCCATGCTTTCACGTCACTGAGCTGTTCCGGCTTTAAAGGCCGCTCCCCCGTATTCATGGTCACAGGTGCTTCACTGCCGCACTGGCGGATTCCCAACGTGATAAATAGCAAGCCTATCATCACAGAAATCACCACATTTACGATATAAACACCCATAGAATACTTCTCCAATGCTTTGTATTTAGTATTGCTAAGTACATACTAATACACAATTTCTGCTTTGTCAATTATTATTTTCTACAATCAAAGACCCCGCTGCAAGCAACGGGGTATCAAACTTGCAGCGCTGCAGAGCAGCGGGGTATTTGACCCTTGCGGCAGTCGCCAAATGTCTGCAAGCAGCCACTTGGCTCGTTGCTCGCGGGAATAAATTGTCCTGTTTTCATAAAATCGTTACAGTTCACACGCGCCATCCGCAAAACTGCACTTTCAGTGCTTTCATATAATGAACTGCCACGCGATACCCTTAAATATTACTGCCTTATCATCCACTCGGATGCAAAACAACAGGCAGCCATCCACTTCGGACGGCTGCCTGTATAACGGGATTTCTCCCTCTATTCTGTTTTCATCCTATAGAACCCAGATTTCGGTTTAACCTGCACATAAAAAGTCCCGGCAAATGGTACCCCTTGGCATTGGCCATGGCAAACCATGTGTTATATTTCATAATAAGGCCAATCCTGCCACATAAAGCCAACCCTGCCTCCATGGCGGAAAACGGCTCAGCTTTTAAATACACCCTGAAAGGCGCGATAGGTCTTTGCCATACCCTCCCGGAGGTCCGTATAGGCTATCCCCAGTTCCGCCTTGCTCTTTTCATTGGCATAGCACAATGTTTCCTCCTCCGTCACGGGGAAGGGTAAAGGAATGCTCTGTTGCTGCGCCTGGCTGCAGGTTACGGGCAGTTCCGTAATCTCCATGTCTGCGGCCTCCAAGAGGCATTGATAGAATTGGTCATAATCCGCCATGCCGTCCTGGCATAGATTATATGCCTGCCCATAAGCGGCCTCATTCAGCAGGCATCTCTTTACCGCTTCCGCGGCATCCTTCACATAGACAAACTGAAACCTTCCCGTCCCATCCGTAATATGGGGCAGAATCCCCTGCTGCACCATAAACCGGATGTACTCGGACTCTCTGGGGGCATAATTGAAAGGGCCGTAGAGAATAGCCGGCCTGAGCACCGTAAATTGGATTCCTTTCTCCTTACAGGCTTCCGCCAATTCCTCTTCCAGCGCCACTTTCCCGGCAATATATGCACCCGCTTCCCCGGGAAATACCCGTGACTCCAGAGGCGCGTCTTCTCCCTTTGCCTCTCCGCTGACCCTCTCGTAGACATCTACCGTACTGATCAGAATATACTGCCGGATACTGCCATTGAAGTGGTCCAGGAAGGTTCTGATATCACCTTTATTATACGCACAGAAATCAACCACCACATCATAATCCCCCTCTGTACCCTGCCAGAGTGAACTGTCATGGCGGTCGCCCCTGATTTGCTTTACTCCAAGCGCCTCCATGGAATACGTGCCACGGTTGACCACTGTAATATCATGTTCCTGTGCGGCCAGCATGACAAATACCCTTCCGAAGAAATAGCTGCCGCCTATCACTAATATCTTCATCCATACACCCGTCCCTTTCACCCAATTCCGCTATGTAACCAATCCGCTTCCCGGGGCCGATCTGTCTGTCACACCTCCGCCTGCCTCATGCGCTTCCGGTTGCTTTTGTCCTGATACATGGCCTGGTCAGCCAGATCACAGCACTCCTCCACCGGCAGGGGGTTCTCCTTGGTGCTCATGGCATAGCCGATACTCACGCCCAACTGGTACCGTATCTGCCGCCTGCTCACTTTGTCAGCCAATATCCTGTCGATTCTCTCCCGAAGCCCCTGCCAATGTTCCGGCTGCACATTGCGGGATAACAACAGGAACTCATCCCCGCCATACCGCACCAGCAGCTCGTCCTTCTCTGTCACGGCTTGGAGCACGCTGGCAATGATACACAATGCATGGTTGCCTGCCAGGTGGCCGAATTCATCGTTGACTTTTTTCAACCCGTCCATGTCCATTATGGCCACGGTAAATTCCTGCCCCGACGTATAGTCGTCCCGAAAACGCTGCAAACCGAACCGATTGTATAACCCGGTCATCTGGTCTGTCATATGGAGCTCATCAAGTTTCTGTATACTGCTCTTCATGATCATCTGGCGGCGCAGGTTTTCAATACTGCTCCCTATGCTCTCATGGCAGATCCGGTAATTATAAATCTCTATGGGAAAATATTCGTTTAAAAATACCATATATCCGAAGTCCTGCTCCTTATAATGGATCGGCAGGAACATCAGTATGTCACCTTCCCTGGCTTCGGCCGGGAACAGTTTTTCCACAGGGAAGGCCACATTTTTAAGCTGCCCCGTCCTTTGGGACACTCCGGTGACCGCCACCATGGTCTTATCGTATATCCTGCCCTGCCCCATCTTCCTTTCGCTCTCTTCGTTGACGATATATTTCAAATCGCTCTGGTTCAGGCAGCAGAAGAAGTCCGAACAGCTTATGCCTTCCAGCATGCCTTTCAGGTTATCCGCCAGCTGGTCAAGGGAATCCACTTTTTCCAAAGCGTTATTATACTGCATCATCCCGCTCACCTGCGTAGCCGCTTCCACTTTGGACAGGATCAGTTCCTGATACCTCTCGCCATATGCCGACTCATCATAGTTCTCACACCCGCAGCTGGTTCCGTAATGCATTTTGCATTCATAATAATTCTCCCTGCTGACGGCCTTTCCCGCCATCATGTCTTCCAGCAGGTCACATGCGGCTTCCACCGCATCTTCATCCATCCTGTCCGCTCCCGTGAGCATGGGACGGAATACGATACTGTTGGTGCTGTAATTCAGCGTACACAGAAGCATATCTTCCGGCACCTTCATCCCCCTGTCCTCAAGCTCAAGGCAGAGTCCGATGGCCATCACGTCATGGACACAAATCACGGCATCTGCATCCCCGATCCCCAGATCCAAAAATTCCTGGTACAGGTTGCGCCCGTTCTGTATGGATACCTGTCTGTCCTGCACCCTCCTATCATCATAGGCAATGCCTTTCTTTTCAAGCACCTCCTGATATGCCTTTTTCATCTGCATGGAAATCACATCCAGCTTATCCTGTTGGATCAAGTTGATCCTTTTGCAGCCATGCTTGTCAATCAGGTGTTCCATAAGCTCATAACCGGCTTTATAGGCATCGATGGTCAGAAAAGGTGCGTCACTGGCTTCAATATTAATCGTCACAAGAGGAGTTCCCTTTTCCTTAACTTTATTGGCAATCCAGTTCGCAAGCAGCCCGCTCCCCAGGTTTCCCTCCATGATACAGCCGTCAAACGTCATATAATTCAGCAAATCATATATGGCGCCCTCTCCGTGTTCGTGCCACGTATCGTCATAAAAGGCCCCGTAATTACTGAACACGTACAGCGTATAACCTCCCCTTTCCTTTAAGGTTCTATGGGCAGCTTTGATAACCACCTTCTGACGTTCAAAATTGGACGCATTGATGATCAGTGCTATGTTCTTCGTGTCTCCCATTTCCGCTGTACTCCTTCCGTATATTATAATGTCCTGAGGTTCTCCTTAAATAACCGTGCTTAATCCCTTCCAAATCCTATGTGCCTGCTTTATTCTTACCTTATATTACCTAAGCTATTGTTTAGTATAGCACATTCGAAGTTCAATTTCACCATATATTTCAGCTTTTCAAACTATCATTTTCCACATGCGGCTGAGGAAGATACAGGGCACAAATTTTTAAAGGTTGACTTCAGAATAATTGTAATATTATTATAGTGTAAACAAACCAATATAATGAATATTTTTTAAACGAGCAACAAGATGGATAATTCCTTACTGGCGGTAAGGGATATTAACCATAAATATATTGTAGTAGAAAGGATATGGGGCAAAATGGACGGTTATAACAACGGGGATGCCAATAAAGGGCCGGCTCATGGCGAAATAGACGAAGAACTGCTGGAAGATATATTGAAACACCTGGACGGGGAATTGGAAAAAGGCGCCCTGCGGATGAGCGTGACCATGGATGAAAAATCCCACGGGAAAGAAGTATCCCACAAATGCTGCAACAGCTACGGGAGGCCTGCCACCGAGACAGTAGGCCTTCTGGATATGTACACCGACCTGAATGCCGGGGAACCGGACCGGAGAGATTAGAACAGGCATTTTTCTGCCAAAATGAATCCATTGATTGTACGAAAGGATATGCACATGAAATTCAAATATTACCCTGCTTTTATCCTGGCCGCATTTATAGTGACCGGATGCGGTATGGAGGGCCTCCCTCTTGCAGAGGATACCGACGGGGGATCAAGGGCATCCACCCTCCAGGCAGCAGACATTGCATCTTCAGGTTCCCAGGCATCAACCGAAATATCCAACGGCAGCTTTCCCTTGGGTTCCCAGGCGTCAACCGAAATATCCAACGGCAGCTTTCCCTTGGATTCCCAGGCGTCAGGCGCGGGCGCATCGGAATCGACAGATTTAGGGGGCGGCAGTCCCGGGCCCTCTGCTTCTGCAGGCAATACTTCCGGCTCCGGATCGGCGGAGTCCTTTGCGGCTCTTCACGGCGCACTGTCCGTGAAGGGCACAAGCCTGACAGACCAGAACGGCAGCTCCGTCAGGCTGTACGGAATGTCCACCCACGGTATTGCCTGGTTTCCCCAATACGTCAGCTATGGCGCTTTCCGCACCCTGAGAGACGACTGGAACACAAACTGCGTCCGCCTTGCCCTGTATACCGATGAATACAACGGCTACAGCAACGGCGGCAACCAGGAAGAATTAAAATCCCTGGTAAAGGAAGGTATTGACTATGCCACAGACCTGGGGATGTATGTTATCGTAGACTGGCATGTTTTGAACGATAGGGATCCCAATGTCCACAAAGAAGATGCTGTGGGATTTTTCCGTGAAATCTCGTCCCTGTATGGGGATCACACCAATATCTTATATGAAATCTGTAATGAACCTAACGGTTCCACCACATGGGACAATATTAAATCCTACGCCAATGAAGTCATCCCCGTGATCCGTGAAAATGACGCGGATGCCGTCATATTGGTGGGCACTCCCACATGGAGCCAGGATATCCACCAGGCAGCAGCCTCCCCATTGGAATTCGACAATGTGATGTATACGCTGCACTTCTATGCCGCCACCCACACGGATGACCTGCGGAGCCGCCTGGAAACCTGCGTAAGCGAAGGCCTCCCCGTATTTATCAGTGAATTCGGTATGTGCGACGCTTCCGGCAACGGTGGGAACGACTTTGGCCAGGCAGAAAAATGGATGGAACTGATGGATAAATATCAGATCAGCTTCTGCTGCTGGAACCTGGCCAACAAGGCCGAAACCAGCAGCGTCCTGAAATCCGGTTGTGATAAAACCTCCGATTGGGCAGAAGACGACCTTAGTGAATCCGGACGTTGGATCCGGGAACGGTTCCGAGGACAGACGGAGTAACCGGCGGCAGATGCCCAAAGCCCCTGTGAAAAACGCTCCCCGCGGCATGGCGTAAAAGGCTTGTATTACCGCCATATCTTGTTTATAATAATATAGTAATAGTTCCTATCAAAACGAAACGGAGGATACATACATGACCAATTTAAACGTGTTTTCACTGGAAGGCAGAACCGCTCTCGTAACGGGAGCCAATACGGGACTGGGCCAAGGAATCTGTGTGGCCTATGCAAAGGCGGGCGCCAACGTGATTGGCGTTGCCAGGAGGAGCTGCCAGGAAACCGCGGATCAGATTACCGCGTTTGGCGGAAGCTTCCGTGAAATCATTGCAGATCTGTCAGACACTTCCGTGATCCCCCATATAGTGGAACAAGCGGAAAATTTTTTCGGTCGTGTAGATATCCTGGTAAATAATGCGGGAATCATCAAGAGATGTGATGCCGCGGACGTAACGGAAGAAGACTGGGACGCTGTCATAAATATTAACGAAAAAATGGTATTCTTCCTTTGCCAATCTTTTGCAAAGAAGTGGATTGCAGACCGGAAGGGCGGAAAAATCATTAATATCGCCTCCATGTTAAGCTATCAGGGCGGTATTCGTGTCCCTGCCTACACCTCCAGCAAGAGCGCCATCATCGGCCTGACCAGGGCGCTTGCCAACGAATGGGCCGGCCACAATATCAATGTAAACGGAATTGCGCCCGGATACATGGAGACAAACAATACACAGAACCTGCGGAGCGACGAACAGCGGAGCGAGGAAATCCTGTCCCGTATCCCCGCCGGCCGCTGGGGGACTCCCGAGGATATCGCCGGAGCCGCCATCTTCCTGGCCTCCGATGCCGCAGCTTATGTTCACGGCTTTACCCTGGCCGTAGACGGCGGCTGGCTTGCCAGATAAATTTTCACACCTTAATCTTCTGGAATGCAATTCTTGGGCTTCCATCTGCAAGGGTGATCCTGCCGCAGTATTGGAAGCCTGTTTTTTTTAACAACCCCTGCATGGGCCTGTTATTGTCATGGGTATCAATCCGAAGGTTTCCCGTCTGCCCGAATGCCCAGTCCAGGCAAAAGGCAGCGGCCCCCTTTGTTCCCTCCGCGGCGGCAATCCGATGGACTACCGCATAAGGGTCTTCGCTCAGCCATCTCCCATCCCTGATATGGGTGTAAGTAGGATCCTCCTCTTTGGCAAAATAGAAAACACAAAGGATCCTGCCGTTTTCCACACAAATATGGCATTTCCCTTCCTCAATATCCTGTTTTACACGCTCCGGCGGAGGATAGGTATCTCCCCACTGTGTGGCGTTCCCGTTCTCTGCCATAAATTTTCTGGCATGGGAATAAATGCCCAGTATTTCCTCCAATGACTCCTCTGTTGCTATCCTGATCTCCATATTTCCTCTCGCTCCGCCCTGCAGGCTACTTTAATTTAATATCTGCGCCGTTCCCGCTGGCATCTCCCTTATGCAAAAACAGCCATAAAACAAATGATAAACATATCAATTACCAATATTCACTTCAATGCTATGCAGCATAGTAGTATTCTGCCACCCTCCCGTACCGGGCGTGCCCGTGTGCCAGACCAGGACTCCCCCGTAAGGGTTCCCTTCCACCTCTGCCTCCAGTTCCACTTCCCGGGCATATCCCTTTTCCAGCTTAAAACCTGGCTGGGGTGTTTCCGTGGACACTTCTGCAGAAAGTTTCTTTCCTTCCAGGGCAACCCGGATGGTGCAGCCTGTCAGGAAACAGGAAGCCAGCTTCAGGTCCGTGAGATAAGCGCTCCTGCCATCCCGGTATTCCACCAGTGCCATGGCCACTGCATCGGAGGCCTCTCTCACACGTATGACCCTAAGGGCATATCCGGTCAGATTCTCCGTATCAAATTTTATCCCAAAATCCATATACTGCCCGGCACTGCCGAATCCCTGCCCGGCCGTTTTAGCCGGGTCGGCCTTCACTGTCACAGACATATTGCCGATGCGCTTATTTACAGGCGTGTAACGAAGCCTGGCCCCCTGTGTATTCTGGTACAGCCCTGCCCCCAGGCTGCCGTTACCGGTCTCCCCGTACTTCCAGGCAGGGACAGTCCCATCCATCGCCCAGCTTCCGAATGTGGCAGAATCCACGTGGATGTCTTCCGGTTTTGCGCAGTCAAGTGTCCATCTGCCCCTTTGAACCGCCCTCTGATTGCCCTCCGGCATTTCCGAAAAATCCGTGAATAGATGATTCCCGTCCACTTCATCCATTCCCACAGGTTCTTCCAAAAAAACGGATACCGCCTCCCCCGCCAGGCTTCCCTTTACCTTGGGCCAGATGACCGCTTTCATATATTTGTTTCCGTCAGCCGCCGTCAGGCGGTATGTCTTCAAGGGAATGCCCCGTTTGGATACTGCGCAAAGGATCATGCTGCTCCCGCATATACCATCACTCTCCCCATCTTCCCCGGCCTGGGCCACTGCTTTTGCTCTTACCCCGACTTCCGTTTCCGGACTGTCGCACCGGTACCAGCAAATCTCCGATATATCCTCCCTTCCCTGGGAAGAAAGCTGATATTCCAAGGTTAATGTTTTCCCGTTTTTTCTGAGAATGGGAGCTTGTAAAAACACTGGAGCCTGCACGGGATACGGTTCCACCATAACCACTACCGCTGCCTCCAGGCCCCCTTCCGTACAGGCATGGACTACCACTTCCCTGGCTTCCGGACTATGGTTACAGCCTTCCACTATGCAGGATCCCTCAGCATCCTGCCGTATGGCCAGAAATGCCTTGTCCTCCTCCCTGATATAGAATGCCACCCTATCCCTGCAGGTTTCATGTGAGAACAGATATGCCTGGGCAGTGACCGTTGCACCAGGTTCCCCGGATACCACCACGGAAGCATCCGCAGAAACCGTAAGCAGCGTGGGAATCCCTGTCTTCCCTGCGATTTTTGCCTGCTCCAGCATACCCATGGGATCCCATTCGTCCCTGCCTCCCAGCAGATTACCCACATTGGCGAAACGCTCGCCATCCGTTTCAACAAGATACGCTTCCAAGGCTTTCTTCCCCTGAAGCTGCACGGTCTCCGCCGCCCTCTCCCCGCCCAGGATGACGGGATGCCCGTTTTGGCTGACCTGATACTGAAAGCATTTCAAAGAAGCTCCGGGATATTTCGTCCACCCCAGCTTCACATCTTCATGGCTCTCGTACCGGCAGCTTATCAAAGCTACAGGGCCCCCTTCTTTCGTCAGGTATTGGCAGCACTCTGCATCCGCCTTCTTAAGCATACTGCGGAAAACACAGTCTATGAACACATCCCCTGTCTCCCTCGCCTGGAAGATGGGGCGGCCGCCATAAAAATCAAAGTCACATCCCACATACACCGCATTTCCGTTCAGGGCGTCATCCGTGCTCTCAAAGTGACAGTCCTTATACAGGGCCCTCTCTGCGCCACAGATAGGGGTAAGGTTGAGGCGGCTCACAAACCGGCAGTTTTCCGCATAAAGCTTCTCCCCCTGCTGGATGGCCAATTGTGCCTGGGTAACCGTCTCTGTACGCTTGGGATAGTTCCGGGCAGGGTCCATCGGATACACCAGATCCACGCTGCAATAATTCCCCAGAGTGAGATTGGATACGGAAAGCTCATTCACCCTAAAATGGATCATGGTATAATTGCCGTTGCAGGCATGGGACTGCCCTCTGTTCCCTGCAATGACCACATCTGCCGGATTCTCACACAACCCTGTGATCTTCAAATGGGCACAATCAATATACATGCCAAAAGGAAGGGAATATCCCTCCCTTTTCTGCATGGTATCCGTTGCTTCCGGATCGTCGATCCAATAGACGCCGGGGGCCATATACACGGTTACCGGCATCTCCGATACTCCTGCACATCCCCTCGGGGCAGGCGATGATTCCGCTGGCGAGCCTGTCCCTGTCCCAGGAACAGCTGACGATTCCGCTGGCAATCCTGTCCCTGTCCCAGAGGCAGCCGACGACTCCACTGGCG
>ERZ808040.822-NODE-822-length-24252-cov-6.436608_pt1 | contig 24252 bp, 23 predicted proteins | sample MGYA00380191_ERZ808040 | MGnify/ENA primary metagenome ERZ808040 (study PRJEB31490, sample SAMN06133395) | mouse gut metagenome | isolation source: J6 | host: mice | place: China: Chengdu | collected 2015-05 ...
ATGCACGAATACGGGTATTCTTGGGATGAAATGCTCCCTCTGACAAAGGACAGGGCATCGGAGCTGTTCGGGGAGGACGTGTCAGTGTACCAGCTCCACGCAGACGGTTCAGAAACGCTTGTGGAGGACAGGGCGGCATTACAGGGGCATGACGGGCTGTTCGGCGTGGAAAAAAGCGATTGGAACGCCTATCTGGAATACCAGTCCATGAAGCAGGAATTAGAGGACAGCGAACCCAACCGGGAAGCACAGCTTTTATATGGAAATGAGAGCAGGTTTGGCATCTACCAGCTTAAAGATTCGGAGGAAACAAGGGATATTCACTTTATGAATATGGATTACCTTGAAAAAGAAGGTATCCCGGTTTCCAGAGAGAACTACACGCTGGTCTATACCGGGGAGCTGAAGGATATGCCATACTTATTCGTGAAGAGTTGGCTGCCCAAAACAAAAATAAACAGAACAGGGACACGATCAGCCGACAATTCAGCTAATCATGTCTTTTTTATTTCTTTTTATCTGGTACAATTCTGTACGTCTGAAAAAGTATATAAGGGAATAATGGGTTGAATCAACCAAAACGAAAGTATGTCAGGAGGAAAAGTATGAGTGAATTAAAGGAACGGATAACGGAAAATGGTATTGATTATATACTGGCAGGGGATTATTATATCCCTGATTTGAAACTGCCGGAAGAAAACCGTCCGATTGGATATTTTGGTCGGCTACATCGGGATTATCTGAAGCAGGAACATTCAGCACGTTACACAGCATTATTACTGACTTGTGAATTGTGGACATATCTTGCCGATTTGAATGAGCAGGCAGAGAAACGGTTAGATATTATCATGGAACAGATGAAGATTGTCGAAGGAGTGACGGAGGAATTAAAAGCAAAAAATCAATGGGAATGGGTTCAGAAGATGAACAGTATCCGATATCGGGCAGAGGAAATAGTTAAAAATGAGATGGTTTATATCTAAATCATGGAGGCAAAAGTAATATGGAAAAACAAGTTTATATTACAGAGGAAGAACGTGCAAAGTGCCAAAAAGTAACTGATGCGTTTGCGGAACTGTACGAGATGGAGAAAATCGTGGTGCTTGATGCGGGCAGATACGGCTTTGTGGAGCTGAAATATTACAAGCCGCCGCATGGCTTTGAAGAAGATGCAACTTTCACGGACGGCAGAGCATTGTTTGATGCTCTTTGGCAGGAATGGTTCGATACAACACTGTATCTGACAGCAAAGAAAATGCAGTTAGATAATATCATCTATGAGGAAGTATTCAACTGCCTTTCAAAAGAAAAACAATCGTCAATTATTGCGAAAAAAGCCGACTTTGCAAGAAAGGCGGGTATAACTCTGTAAAATCAGTTTTACGGAAAGTCAATGCCCTATATAGAGGGAAAAAGATTAGAATGGCTCTGTGTATGATATGCAGGGCTTTTCACTTTTGGACATATTGTCTAAAAGTTATAAAAGAGGAACGAATGAGATGGATTCCGCAGGCGTAGGCATTGTGGGAAAGTGTATAACTGCCTGTTTTATGGAGTTGTGGGTAACTGTGTTTACAGGATGTGGGAAAGCTGCACTTTGCTTTTCCATGTGCTGTGAACACAGTTATCCATGACGGAATAGCCAGTTATGCACTTTTCCATAATGCGGTCTTTAATGATAAGTCTGCAAATTTTACAAATATTTGACAAAAGTTGTGTTTTTGATTTTACAGACAGCACTTATCATAATAATCACAGAGCAAAAAATATCAGATAGAAAAGGAGAAAATGTATCATGAAAAAATTTGTCACACTTATTGCGATTGTATCACTTATGCTTACTGCTATGACAGGATGTGGGAAAACAGTCAGTGGATCGGTATCTACGGACGGTTCAACTTCTATGGAAAAAGTCATTGGCGCTTTGGGAGAAGCCTTTGAGGGAAACAATTCCGGCGTAACCTTTACATATAATCCTACCGGCTCCGGTTCTGGAGTTACAGCGGTTGCAGAGGGACGTTGTGATATTGGTCTTTCCAGCCGTAACTTAAAGGATGAAGAAAAGGCACAGGGGTTGACTGAAACGATACTGGCTCTTGATGGCATTGCCGTTATTGTAAATACTGATAATCCGGTAAATGACCTTGACCTTGAAACGATTGGCAGAATTTATAGGGGCGAAATAACGAATTGGAAGGAGATAGGCGGTAATGATTTGGAAATTGTACTGATTGGCCGTGAAGCGGGAAGTGGTACAAGAGATGGCTTTGAATCCATTACAGATACGGAAGATGTCTGCAAATACCGTCAGGAACTTACATCTACCGGAGATGTGATCACAACGGTGGCAGGCAATCCTGCGGCAATCGGTTATGCTTCCCTTGCGTCTGTAAAGGAAACTGTAAAAGCACTTTCTGTCGGCGGCATTATGCCTACGGAGGAAACAGTCAAAGATGGCAGTTATGTAGTGCAGCGCCCTTTTGTATTAGTTACAAGGAGCAATACAGAGCTTTCGGAGGCTGCACAGAAATTCTTTGACTATATTACATCATCTGAAGCAAATGAGATTATCTCATCTGCGGGTGCTGTGCCGGTAAACTAAAGGCTTTGAAAGGTGGAGTCAAATGAAAAACAGAAAACGGCTTATGGAGAATGCCATACATGGCATTTTCCTGGTACTTGGTCTGATTACGGTTGGCTGTGTGCTTTTAATTACTGTTTATCTTGTCATATCCGGTATTCCTGCTATCCGTAAAATAGGTGTTTTAAAATTCCTTTTTGGGAAAAAGTGGGCTTCTACGGCAGCACAGCCGCAATATGGCATTTTGCCTTTTATCCTCACAAGTATTTACGGTACGGCTGGTGCAATTGTAATCGGAGTGCCGGTTGGCTTTCTGGCAGCAGTTTACCTCTCTAAAATTGCGCCGCCAAAAGTAAAAACTGTTATAGAAACGGCGGTCAGTCTGCTGGCGGGCATTCCGTCAGTGGTTTATGGACTTGTAGGAATGATGGTGCTTGTTCCGGGGATACGGACCCTCTTTCATATTCCGGACGGGGCAAGTCTGTTTGCTGCCATTATAGTGCTTGCCATTATGATTTTACCATCAATTATCAAAGTATCGCTTACGGCGTTAGAAGCAGTTCCAAAGGAATATGAGGATGCTTCCCTTGCACTTGGAGCAACGCCGGTTGAAACATATTTCCGTGTATCTGTTCCGGCAGCAAAAAGCGGTATCGCAGCGGCTGTCGTGTTAGGAGTTGGCAGGGCTATCGGAGAGGCAATGGCTATTATGATGGTGGCAGGGAACGCACCTAATATGCCGGGGATGTTTCAAAGTGTACGTTTCCTTACAACCGCCGTGGCAAGTGAAATGTCCTATGCGGCTGACGGGAGTTTACAAAAACAGGCATTGTTTTCCATTGCGTTGGTGCTGTTCCTCTTTATCATGCTGATAAATGCCGTGTTGAATTTCTTTTTGAAACATAGTAAGGAGTAAATGAAAATGCAAAAACAATCTATTTCAACTAAAAGGAAAGCATACATTACCGTCATGCGTGTGCTGATGGGAATTTCCGTGAGCGTTACCTGTGCATTGGTATTATTTTTAATCGGCTATGTATTGTGGAAAGGACTGCCGAATGTATCATGGGAACTGCTTACTACAAAACCGAGTTATCTGTCGAACCGCATAGGGATTCTGCCGGATATTCTCAATACGGTCTATATTGTGCTGGCAACTTTGGTATTGGTTCTTCCTCTTGGGGTAGGTGCTGCAATTTATCTGACGGAATATGCCAAAAATAAAAAGCTGGTAGAAATGATTGAATACACTGCTGAAACATTATCGGGGATTCCGTCTATTATTTATGGTCTTGTGGGGATGCTGTTTTTCTGTCAGTTTTTTGGTATGAAAACTTCCCTCTTAGCAGGGGCATTTACACTGGTAATCATGAATCTGCCCACGGTCATGCGTACCACTCAGGAGAGCCTGAAAACGGTGCCGCAAAGTTACCGTGAAGGTGCTTTCGGACTTGGGGCTGGAAAATGGCGTGTGATTTATACCGTTGTACTTCCCGGCTGTATTGAAGGTGTCATAACGGGCTGTATCCTGTCTGTCGGGCGTATTCTTGGGGAATCGGCGGCACTTCTTTTTACGGCTGGTTTTGCCCACGCTCTGAATGGAATCTTTGAGGGGCTTGGCAGTGCAGGGGCAACACTGACAGTTGCATTATATGTCTATGCAAAGGAAAACGGAGAATTTGGAATTGCTTTTGCTATTGCCGCTATCCTGATGATTTTGACCATGTTCATCAATTTGTCGGCGGCATTGGTGGGCAGATATTTCCAAAGAAGGAGAATTGTATGAGTAATGTTATGACAGTGAAAGACCTGTGTCTTTGGTATGGCAGTGCGCAGGCTTTGAAAGATATAAATATTGAAATTGAGGAACGGAGCATTACAGCTCTGATTGGTCCCTCCGGGTGTGGAAAATCTACTTTTCTTAAATCTTTAAATCGAATGAATGACCTTATTACTGGTGTAAGGATTACGGGAGAAGTGTGTTATAGGAATTATAATATTTTTGATGCAGATATTGATGTCAATGAGCTTCGCCGCAGCATTGGCATGGTCTTTCAAAAGCCTAATCCGTTTCCGATGAGTATTTATGATAATATTGCTTATGGACCAAGGACACATGGCATAAAAAATAAAGCAAAACTGGACGATATCGTAGAACACTCCCTGCGTGGAGCTGCAATCTGGGAGGAAGTAAAGGACAGGCTGAAAAAATCGGCATTAGGATTGTCGGGAGGTCAGCAGCAGCGGCTCTGCATTGCCCGTGCATTAGCGGTTGAACCGGATGTGCTTCTGATGGATGAGCCCACAAGCGCCCTTGATCCGATTTCCACATCTAAAATTGAGGAACTTGCAATGGAACTGAAAGATAAGTATACTATTATCATCGTTACGCACAATATGCAGCAGGCTGTACGGATTTCCGATAATACTGCATTCTTTCTCCTCGGTAGTTTAATTGAATATGGAAATACGGAAAAGATGTTTGAGCAGCCAAAAGACAAGCGGACAGAGGATTATATTACGGGGAGGTTTGGATAATGAGAAGTCGTTTTGATGAACAGCTTGCTACGCTTAATAATGAGCTTACGAGGATGGGGGCAATGTGTGAGGAAGCGATTGCAATTGCTTCAAGGGCGCTCTCTGCGGGCGATGTGAAGCTGACAGATAAGGTTATATCCCTTGACGGGGAAATTAACCATATGGAGCGCACAATAGAAACGCTGTGCCTGAAACTGTTGTTACAGCAACAGCCGGTGGCAGGGGATTTGCGGCAGATTTCCGCAGCCCTTAAAATGATTACCGATATGGAGCGTATTGGAACGCAGGCGGCGGACATTGCAGAAATTATTACATTTCTTGACGGGCGGACAGGCGGGGAATGTGAACATATCCGTTTTATGGCTGATGCGGTGAGCCAAATGGTCACAGAAAGCATTGATGCCTTTGTAAAGCAGGATGTTGCGCTGGCTGATGCGGCGATTGACCGTGACGATGTGGTTGACGATTTATTCCTGCAGGTCAAATCATCATTGATTGAACTGATAGCAGAAAAGCCGACAAATGGAGGATACGCATTAGATTTACTGATGATTGCCAAATACTTTGAACGTATTGGGGATCATGCGGTAAATATTGCAGAGTGGGTGGCTTTTTCTGTAACAGGAAAACACAAAGGAGCAGAAAATTTATGAAAATATGGTGCGTAGAGGACGATGAAAGTATCAGGGATATTGAGGTATACACGCTTAATTCTACAGATTTTGAAGCAACAGGCTTTTCGGATGCGGCGGCTTTTCGTGATGCGCTGGCCACGGATAAGCCGGATTTGATTATCCTTGATATTATGCTGCCCGGAGAGGACGGCGTGGAATTGTTGAAATTTCTGAAAGACAGTCCCGACACTTGCAGGATTCCCGTTATCATGGCAACGGCTAAGGGCATGGAGTACGATAAAATTCAGAGCCTTGATTTAGGTGCGGACGATTATCTTGTAAAGCCTTTTGGAATGATGGAAATGGTTTCCCGTGTGAAAGCTGTACTTCGCCGATGCAATCCCACAGAAGTGGAACATCTTTTGAAGGCAGGCGGCCTTGTTGTCAATTTAGACGAGCATACTGTTACCGTTGACAGAGAAAGGATACAGCTTACTTTAAAAGAGTTTGAACTTCTCCGTCTGTTCCTCTCTCATCCGGGAATTGCATTTACCCGTGACCAGCTTTTTAATGATGTATGGGGTGCGGATTATATCAGTGAAACAAGGACGGTTGATATGCATATCCGTACATTGCGTGTGAAGCTGGGGGATTATGGGAAAATGATTGAAACAGTGCGTAGCGTTGGATATAGATTAGAGGTGCAGGCATGACAAAGAAAATTTTTAAGTCTATTATGATTGTGGCGGCGGCTGTCCTGATGGCGAGCCTTGTTATCATCATGGGGTGTCTTTACCGTTATTTCAGTGATGTTCAGGGGAAACAGTTAGAAGATGAGTTGTCTTTGGCAGCCGCAGCCGTTGAGAAGAACGGGCAGGAATATCTTGAGGAATTACAATCAAATCAGTACCGTCTGACATGGGTTGCCGGGAACGGCGATGTGATATATGATACACAGTCCGACGAGGAAAGTATGGAAAACCATGCGGACAGGGAGGAAATCAGGCAGGCATTACAGAACAGCGAAGGAAAAAGCCTGCGCTATTCCACGACACTCCTGGAAAAAACGCTTTACTGTGCCAGAAGGCTTAACGATGGTTCTGTCCTTAGAATTTCGGTTAGCAGTGCTACTGTTTGGTTGCTTGTATTGGGAATGATACAGCCGATTTTAATTGTGCTTGCCGTGGCCCTTGTGTTGTCGGGAGTGTTGGCAAGCCGGATTTCCAAACATATCATGGAGCCATTAAACAGCCTTGATTTGGAAAAACCGCTGGAAAATGATACCTATGAAGAATTAGCGCCCTTATTAAACCGTATCAATAAACAGCATAGGCAGATAGATGTACAGTTGTCGGAACTTCAGAGAAAGAATGATGAGTTTACACAGATTACGCAGGGCATGACGGAAGGACTTGTGCTTTTAAATGAAAAAAACATCATTCTGAACATCAATCCCGCAGCATTGAAACTGTTCCATACAAAAAAATCCTGCATAGGTAAAGATTTTCTGACAGTGGAGCGGAACCATGATGTGAGCCATGCTATACAGGACGCATTTTCAAACGGACACAGCGAAATCCGCATAGAACGTGAGGGAAAAGAGTATCAGCTCCATGTCAACCGCATTGAATCTAATGGTACTGTAATCGGGGCGGTTGTCCTTGCCTTTGATATAACAGAAGAAGCTTTCGCAGAAAGGAACAGGCGGGAGTTTACTGCCAATGTATCACATGAACTGAAAACGCCGCTGCAATCAATCATGGGAAGTGCGGAGTTAATGGAGAATGGTCTTGTAAAACCGGAGGATATGGCACGTTTTGTAGGGCATATCCGCACAGAGGCAGGGCGGCTTGTAACATTGATTGATGATATTATCCGTTTATCCCAATTAGACGAGGGGGGCGATATGCCTTTTGAAAATGTTGACTTATATGAGGTTGCAACGGATGTGGCTGCGGGGCTGGCGGATATAGCAGCGATAAAGGATATTGAAATTGCTGTGACAGGGGAAACAGTCAGGATAAAAAGTGTCCGGCGGTTATTGACGGAAATTATATTTAATCTTTGCGATAATGCTGTCAAATATAATAAAGATGGCGGTATGGTGGAGGTTTCTGTAAGCAGGGAGGAAAATCAGGCTGTGATCTCTGTAAAGGATTCAGGAATTGGCATTCCGGCGGAACATCAGGCAAGGATATTTGAGAGGTTTTACAGAGTGGATAAGAGCCGTTCTAAAGAGTCGGGTGGAACGGGGCTGGGACTTTCTATTGTAAAACACGCCGTACAGTATTTGAATGGTCAGATTGACTTACAGAGCAGCCCTGGAGAAGGAACAATCATACAGATTTTTTTGCAAGAGGATAAAAATGATGTGATGCAGATTTCCTAAAAAATTCAAATTTTACATAAATTATACAAAACATAGCTTTTAGATTTTACAAAGAAGTCATAAGATTAGTTTTATATATTCAATACAAACGCTAATGGTGGTTGATAATGCAATCTTTATGACATAAATATGTAATTCATAAATTAGGGAATAGTGGTTTTATTTGAGTATAAAACGCTGTTCTCTTTTTTTGTAAAAGATGGCAGAGAGGGACAGGTCATGTTTAGAAAAAAACAAAAACTGTATATATGCAAAAAACGAAAAATACGGAATGGTTATACACATCAAGGTGTACTGCAAGGAAGGTTGAAACTTACCTGCGGTACACCTTTTTTGTTGGTGTGAAATTTGTCTGATTTTAGATGTTATTGCAGTTTCGCTTTGATTGCTGCTGTTCCGTTTTGTGGCAGAAATTTTGATACGGTTTACTGTTTCATGTATGGCTGTTTTGAGAGCATGGCTTTTTGTGTATCCCACACTTTTTTCATCAGTTCCTTTACCTCTTTTACATCAGCGGCATAGACGTTTCCTGTGGCGTTCATGCGCTTTGCTATCTGGTTCAGATTGCCGCCGATTTTTCCGAGTGCGGCATTGTATTCCCGAAGTTCGGAATAGTCAATGTCATAAACAAAACCATACAAAATCTGGCGGCGCAGGAAAGCGGATTTGCTTTTCATGCCGGAGGCTTTTACCTTCTGCTCAAGGATATACTGCTCATCGTCACTCAGATAGATTTTTAACTCGTTTTTGCGTTCTCTGTTTGCCATTTTTAGTGTCCTTTCTGTAATGGATTGATGAAAGTATTTTACACAATCTTCTATCCCGTTATGGGGGATATTTGTGCAGAAAAATGAGTGAAAAAATGAGAAATTCCAGCAGGGCATTTCATGGATTTTTGAGCGCAGAGGGGGCTAGGGGGAAACTTCCCCCTACAAGCATTTTTTCCAAGTTTCCGTCATTTGGAAAATTGGAAAAAATCAGTCTGTGAGGGAACACAGGCAGTGCTTGCTATGACGTTATACCGACTTTTTCGGCAACGCTGATAAATACGGGATTTATTCAAAAAAAGTCGGTATAACTTTTACCATTTTTGAAAAAATAACCAAACTTTTTTGAAGAATGTAGCCATAGAGGGAATATTACTTTTTTTATAATAACCACAGGGAATTAAACAGAGGGAGGAGGTGAAACATGAAGGACAATACATTCCAGCGGCGGCGTGAGATTGAGTATATGCTGCTGTCGGGGAAAAAGCTGACTACAACGGAATTAATGAAGATATACCATGTCGGCAGGAAAGCAATCCGCAGGGATTTTGACATCATCGGCGAAGAACTGCCCGTGGTTACACGGCAGGGATATGACGGCGGTTATTACCTTGCGGGCGGTGTGTCGCAGCACCAGAACTCGCTCACGCAGGAACAGTTGGAATGTTTGGAAAAAGTTGCTGTGACCTGTGGTTCAGATGACAGGAAGATTGTCCTGTCAATCATACATGAATTTGGACCGTACTGCGGAAGTTTTACATAGAAAATGACGGGAGGTGCGGCATGGACACTGCACACCGGAGAATGGAAATCATCAGCATTTTATCCGCCAGGGGGCATACGACAATGAGGGAGCTTGCATGGGAACTGGATGTTTCAAGGCGCACGATAATGAATGACGTTATCGCACTGTCTTTTGATTACCCTGTCTACACAAAGCCGGGCGAGGGCGGCGGGGTTTTCATCACGGAAAATTACAAGCCTTATACCAATACCCTCACGCTGACGGAACAGAAAACCTTATGCGGCTTATATGATAAAGCAGAGGGGAAAGAGAAAGAAATTCTTTTCCGTATCATTCGCAAATATGGTGCGGACAAGCTGAAAATTTAAGGCGGCATTTGAACGCTGACACTAAAAACTGAATACATAATCCAATATATATTTCTGCAATCTTTCCCGATTGTTTGCAGAAAGTTTTCAAGGGATTTTGAATTATTTTTCATTAACACAGCGCAAGGGCAGTCACAGACTTATGGGAAAAGTCTGGGCTGTCCCTTTTGTGCGTTTAAGGAGGTATTTATGGCAAAGAGATATTACTGGCTGAAACTGAAAGCGGACTGGTTTTCAGACAAGCGCATCAAGAAGCTGCGCTCCATAGCGGGCGGTGATACGCACACAATTATCTATCTGAAAATGATGCTGCTGTCGTTAAAGGACGAGGGGAAACTTTACTTTGAGGGTGTGGAGGACAACTTCGCTTCAGAGATTGCCCTTGCGCTTGACGAGGACGCAGAAAACGTGAAGCTGACGCTTGCATTTTTACAGCGGCACGGGCTGATAGAGATTGGTGATGATGACGAGTACCAGCTCACAGAAGTGCCGACAATCATCGGCTCGGAAACAGCGTCAACCATACGTTCAAGGGAGTGCAGGGAACGGAAAAAACAGCTTGCGCTTGGACAGAAAGTGTTGCAATGCAACACAAATGAAACAGGCTGCAACAACCTGAAACAGATTTGCCGCGTAGAGAGAGAGTTAGAGATAGAGAGAGATAAAGAGATAGAGAAAGAGGGAGAGGGAGAGAAAGACACGCCCGCCCCCGCCGCTTATGGGAGATTCCATAATATTTTCCTCTCTGATGCGGAACTTGATGCTTTGAAAACAGAACTGCCCGGCAAATGGGAATATTACATTGACCGCTTATCCGTACATATTGCTTCAAGCGGGAAACAGTACCATAACCATGCCGCCACGATTTATAAATGGGCGCAGGAGGACGCTGAAAAGGCAGCAACCACAGGAAATGCACTGAAAAAGGGAATGCCCGATTATTCATACAGTGAGGAGGACAGCTTATGAACGGTTTGACCGACACAATTTTACAGATGATGGACACCACGCCGGAGCCAGAGGATTACATGGGGGAGGACGGGCTGCTGCACTGTGGGAAATGCCACAAGCCTAAAGAAGCATATTTTCCTAAAGGCAAGGCTCTGTTTGGTCGTGACCGGCACCCGTCTGAATGCGACTGCCGCAGGGCAGAGCGTGAAAAGCTGGAAAAGAGGGATGCGGACGAAAAGCACAATGCCGAAGTGGAGCGTCTGAAACGGGAAGGCTTTTCCAATCCGGCGATGCGGAACTGGACTTTTGAAAACGACAATGGGAAATGCCCGCAGATGGAAAAAGCGTACTCTTATGTGGAGCTATGGGAGCAGATGAAAGCGGAGAACCACGGGCTGGTCTTGTGGGGGAATGTCGGATCGGGGAAAAGTTATTTTGCAGGCTGTATCGCAAATGCCCTCATGGAGAGGGAAATACCTGTCTGCATGACGAACTTTGCAACGATACTCAACAACCTTTTTTATGGTTCGGAAAATAGGAATGAGTACATTGTAAGGCTCTGCTCCTATCCCCTGCTCATTCTTGATGATTTCGGCATGGAGAGGGGTACGGAATACGGACTGGAACAGGTATACAACGTGATTGACAGCAGGTATATCAGCAAAAAGCCGCTGATTGCAACGACAAATCTCACGCCGGAGCAGCTAAAGAACCCGGAGGACGTTCCCCACGCACGCATTTATGGCAGGCTGCTTGAGATGTGTACGCCTGTCCGTTTTACGGGAGATGATTTCCGCAGGGCAGCGGCGCAGCAGAAAAAGGAACGCCTTAAAGAACTGATGATGGAGAATAAGACGGTGCAGGCTGAGGGGGCAGATTTATGATTATGGACAGGGAAATGAAAACAGATAAAAAAGGGGCAAAGGTGCAGACAAGATTTGTTGTGACGAGGGAATTTGGCGGTACACAGACCATGCAGGAAGCCTTTGAACATCTTATAGAGAAAAAGACGGAGGAACACATTTCAAGGAATGTGGTGCATTTTTTGAATAAGGTGCAGGCAGGTTCTTGAAAAATCTGTTGAAATTAAAACGGGGGCATGGTAATATAATGGTATCGTGTCCCTGTTCATAAAGGAGAGAACCTATGAACAGGAAAAACAATTCTAAGATTACCAGTCTATTACTTACTGCCCTTTACTGCCGCTTATCCTTTGAAGACGGCAAAGACAATGAGAGCATGAGCATCAGCAACCAGAAGTTACTGCTGAAAGATTATGCAGAAAAGAACGGCATGTTCAACTGCGAGTATTATGTGGACGATGGTTTCACAGGGCGGAACTTCAACCGTCCAGCATTCCGGCGTATGATAAGTGATATTGAAGCAGGAAAGATAAGCTGCGTGATTACCAAAGACCTTTCAAGGCTTGGGCGCAACTATATTGAGTCCGGCAGCTACATGGAAGTATTCTTCCCGAAACACAATGTTCGCTACATAGCCATTACGGACAATTACGACAGTGTGAACAAGCAGGAAATGGACATAGCGCCGTTTAAAAATATCCTGAATGATATGTACAGCCGGGATATTTCTAAAAAGGTGCTTGCAGGGCGCATGACACGCTCAAGGCAGGGAAAATTCTGCGGAGGACAGCCGCCTTTGGGGCTGATGCGTGACCCTGATGACAACGGACACCTTATTATTGATCCGGAAACAGCACCTACTATCAGAAGGATATTTGACCTTGCACTTGACGGGATGGGAAACATGAAAATCTGCAAGACGCTGATGGACGAAAAGATACCAATTACGAGGACAAAGCAGACAACGGAGTGTGACGTGAATTATTATGCATGGAGCGGCTCACGCATATCCACTATCTTACGCAATCCCTTTTACAAAGGCGCACATGTTGTCTGCAAGACACACCAGAAGGGCATACGCTCCAATACCTACAACATCATTCCGAGGGAACAGCGGGAAGTCATAGAGGACTGCCACGAAGCCATTATCCCTAAAGCGGAGTGGGAAAAGGTACAGCAGCTCATAGACCGCAGACCGCCAATCATGAAGGGGAATAACTGCCCATATTACAATATTTTTCATGGTATTGTCTACTGTGCCACCTGTGGGAAGTCCATGCAGGTGCGCTATGAAAAAGTCGGGAGGACGGACAAAGACCGCCGGACCGGAAAAGAGCGTGAGCCGATAGACAAGGCATACTATATCTGCCAGACTTATAACCGATTGGGGAAAGATGCCTGCACAAGCCACAAAATCGAAGCGAGGGATTTATATAACCTTGTGCTTTCGGATATACAGGAAGTTGCGGCTATGGCATTAAAGGACAAAGAAGCGTTTTATGGCAGACTGAGCCGCAGAATGGAAAAACAGTACCTTGCGGATACGAACAGTCTGAAAAAGGAATATGAGAACCTTGCACAGCGCAATCAGGAGATAGATGATACTTTTATCAGTTTATATGCAGACAAGGCAAAAGGAATACTTACGGAAAAGCGTTTCCTGAAGCTGACGGACGCAATGGAGAAAGAACAGGAAAGCAACCAGAACCGTATGCAGGAAATAGCAGCACTTATCAGTGAGGAGGAACATTCAGAGGGTGATGTGCAGATGTTCATGGGGGAAATCAGGCGGTATGCTGCCATTACGGAACTTGACGAAACGGTGCTAAACCGTTTGATTAACCGCATATTGATAGGCGAACCTAAGAAAGTTGACGGGGTGAAGACACAGGAAGTGCGGATTGTATATAATTTTGTTGGGGGACTGTAAAATAATAAAGTATTGTATTATGTATCTGTAAATGACAACCATGAGGGCAGGGATTCGATGAGAGTCCTTGCTTTTTGGCTGTTTATTGTTTCATTATCAGTGATATATACGGACATAGATGTTGTTAATTATAGGTGATAGGTTTTACTTGGAGTTCAGACTAGTGTTCCATCCGGTCAGGAGTCGGACTTGTGGGCTGCATGGTTCGTGCCAGTGCCAGGCAAAATTTCGACGGCGATGCGGTGGCATCGTCTGGAAATTTTAACGACGCAATGGTACGAAACAGGTAGTACACAAGTTCAATTTCAGACTGGATAGAGTACTAGAGATTAAGTTAAAGTTTAAGATGGTCTTAACTTTGCTTAATATGTTGGACAAAAAGAATAACTTTATACGCAAAAAGCAGAAATTTCATTGATTTTCTGAAAGAAATGTGGCATAATATTACATCAGAGTTGTTCCGATGTATCGAAAGGAGCAGTCAAATGGCAATTCAAAGTAACTTATCCACATTAATGGGAAAAAACAGATTTACAATTAAATATGTACACGAAAAAACAGGATTAGCGCGAAATACTATTTCAAACCTGTATAATGACAAAGCAACAAGAGTTGATTTCGATACGCTTGATAAATTGTGTCGTTTGTTTGACTGTGATGTTGGTGATTTGTTGCAATGGGATTGCAAACGTAATGATGATTTTTTTGTTTAGGGAAATAAGTTTTATATTTGAATGATATTGTTTGATTGAGGAGGTGCATTTTGGCTGAATATATTTCAAGTTTTATTACTGGATTTGACTCAGTCATTGGTGTTGCCATGACTCGGTCACTTCCAGGAGTTAAAATATTAAATGTATATGATGGATTGGTATATTATTCATATGCTGGTAACGTACAAAATATAAATCACCTATCTTTTTTTAATAATTCTTTTTTGGTATATAAAACGTATAAAGGAAGTTCTTTGTCTTTTGACAAAATGGTATCTCAGGCATCTATTCCTGTAGATAGGGGAAAAAGACTAGAAACATTTAGAGTTAGATTTTCTAAAGAAAATCAATTTGTTAAGGTGGGAAAACAAACGGCTTTTGGCGCAGAGAAAATAATTTCGAATAAGATCAATATGAAGGTTGACAGGGTTAACCCTCAAAATGAATATTGGTTTATCATTCGGAGCGAAAATATTGGTTTTTTTGGAAAATTATTGCGAAAGAGGAACATAACAGAAAAAACATTACACAAGGGTGAATTAAGACCTGAATTAGCTTTGCTTATGTGTGTTTTTGCAGGAATTAAACATAATGAAATATTATGTGATCCTTTTGCAGGTTATGGAGCAATACCAATTCAAGTTATACAGTCGTATAGAATAGCGAAAATGTATGTTTGTGATAATGACAAGAATCTTGTTGACAGGCTAAATAACATTGATACATTTAAACATTGTGTATGCAAAGTTAGTATAAAATGTGAGGATGCTATGCAATTAGAATCTGTTAAAGATAATGAAATAAGTCTAATTATAACAGACCCGCCTTGGGGATATTATGAAAATATCCCGAATATTGAGGAATTTTATAATAGTATGTTTAGGTCTTTTAAGCGAATATTAAAAGCTGAAGGCAGGGTAGTAGTATTATCTGCAAGGAAAAATGAAATTGTTGCGGCTGTAAAGAATGAAAAAGGATATATAATTAAACATATAGATACACTTGTTAATGGAAAAAAGGCGGGTATATATATGGTTCAGTTTAATAAATAGGACGATGTAAGTATGAAGAATATTATAACCAATATTAAGAAGTACAAGTATATTTATGTTTTAGCCCTACCGAGCACTATATATGTATTAGTATTTAAAATTATTCCGTTATATGGACTTCAAATTGCCTTTAAAGATTTTAATTTCAGAGAGGGCATAACAAGAAGTGAGTTAGTTGGGTTCAAAAATTTTATTACATTATTTTCGAAAGGTGAATTTTGGCAGGCACTAGAAAATACAATTACATTGGGATTAATGCATTTGATTTTTTCTTTTCCTGTTGCAATATTAATTGCAATATTTTTTTTCGGAAATTAAAAATAAAAAAATACAAAGGATGATACAGACAATATCAACATTTCCCCATTTTTTAAGTTGGGTTCTTGTAGCCTCCTTGTTTTTTAATATATTTGGAAACTATGGGATATTAAATAACATTATAAATAGTTTTTTTGATTCCAAAATTTCTTTTTTTTCTTCGCCAAGTTTATTTAGGTGGATACTTATATTATCTTACATTTGGAAAGAAAGTGGTTGGAATTCTATAATTTATTTTGCTGCAATATGTGGAATTGATAAATCATTATACGAAGCGGCAAAATTGGATGGGGCGAATTCTATAAAGTGTATTAAGCATGTCACTCTGCCTGGATTAAAGAAAATTATAATAACAATGTTTCTGATACAGATTGGTAATATTTTTACAGCAGGATTTGGACAGATTTATAATTTGTACAACTCGACTGTATATAGTAGTGCTGATGTTCTGGAAACATACATATATAGAATAACGTTTCTGTCTTGAAGTAACTTCGGTATCTCTGCGGCGGCAGGGTTAGTTGAGGCAGCATTTAATATTATTGCATTGCTATTTGCGGAATTATTAAGGTTAAAACGTTTCCGGAAAGTTTTTACCCGTTATGATAAGCCCAGTTCCATTCTCCTTTCTGTGGTTATGCTTGCCATGATTTTTGACGCTGTTTTTATGTGAACAGGTTCTAGATAAACAAACAAGAGAAGGAGAATATGGTGACGAATTTCACTCAACTATATAATTATCAGATTTTATAGGTTTAGGTACTGAAGAGTGGATTTTGTAGTACCTGAATCCGTAAAATTAGTTCTTTATAAGTAGAAAATTAAATGATAGATATTTTATGAAAACAAAGGAATATTGGGTAAAAATAGTATGTAGAAATAGAATAATTATTTAGGAGGCTCAGCCACATGAACAAACAACAGCTCGCATCTAAGATTTGGGAATCCGCCAACAAAATGCGCTCAAAAATTGAAGCGAACGAATATAAGGATTATATCCTTGGTTTTATTTTCTACAAGTTTCTTTCGGACAAGGAGGTCAAATACCTGAAAGAAAATGACTGGACGGATGAATATCTCCCGGAACTTACCGAGGAAGATACGGAAACTGTGGAAAGCATTCAGAAAAACCTTGGATATTTTATCGCTTATGAAAACCTGTTTTCCAGTTGGATTGCTAAGGGGATTGATTTTTCTGCCGAAAATGTTACGGATGCGCTTTCTGCATTTAGCCGTCTGATCAACCCTTCCCACAAAAAGGTGTTTGATAACATTTTTGCTACGCTTCAAACCGGGTTATCCAAGTTGGGGGAGACTTCCGGCGCGCGAACCAAGGCAATCCGCGACCTGCTCTATCTTATCAAGGATATTCCGATGGATGGGAAGCAAGATTACGATGTTCTTGGATTTATCTATGAGTATCTGATCAGTAATTTTGCCGCAAACGCAGGGAAAAAAGCGGGCGAGTTTTATACGCCGCATGAGGTTTCTCTGCTGATGTCCGAAATCGTTGCGCACCACCTGAGAGGACGAACAGAAATCGAAATCTACGACCCTACCAGTGGTTCCGGTTCCCTGCTTATCAATATCGGCAACTGCGCTGCCCGGTATATGGGTAATGGTGACCATATCATGTACTATGCACAGGAACTAAAGGAAAATACCTATAACCTGACAAGAATGAACCTTGTCATGCGCGGAATCTTGCCGGATAATATTGTGACCAGAAATGGCGACACATTGGAGGAGGACTGGCCGTATTTTGATGAAAACGACCCCGTACATACTTATAATCCTTTATATGTAGATGCTGTGGTTTCCAATCCGCCATATTCTCAGGCATGGAATCCCGCTGATAAAGAAACCGATCCCAGGTACGCGCGGTTTGGCATTGCACCGAAAGGGAAAGCGGACTATGCGTTTCTGCTTCATGATCTGTTCCATCTGAAACCGGATGGAATTATGACCATCGTTCTGCCGCACGGTGTTTTGTTCCGGGGTGGTGAGGAGGGGACAATCCGAAAAAACCTGATCGAGCTGAACCACATTGATACAGTCATCGGTCTTCCTGCAAATATTTTTTTTGGTACAGGCATTCCAACCATCATCATGATTTTGAAACAGAAGCGGGAAAATACGGATGTACTGATTGTAGATGCTTCCAAGGGCTTCGCCAAGGTTGGGAAAAACAATGTCCTGCGTGCCTGCGACATCAAGCGTATCGTAGATGTTGTAACGACACGCAGCACGGTGGAGAAGTTTTCCAGGGTCGTCAGCCGTGACCTTATCCGTGCCAACGATTATAACCTGAATATTCCGCGATATGTGGATTCGGCAGAAAAAACGGAAAGTTGGGATATTTATGCATCCATGTTTGGCGGTATCCCAAATAGTGAGCTTCAGGAACTTCACCCTTATTGGGATGCTTTTCCCGGTTTGAAGGAAATGCTTTTTACATCGGATAACGGTTCGTATTATAGTTTGAATGTAACAGATTTAAAATCTGCTGTCTGGTCACATCCGGCAGTAATATTTTTTATCTCTCATTATGAAGCGGCGTTTCACGATTTTGAGGATATGTTGAGGGAAGAACTTATTGATGGAATGCAGACGCTCAATACTGCACAGGAAGAGTCTGTGTTGAGTGATGCAATTTTCTCACGGCTTGATGGAATTCCGTTGATTGACCGTTACGGTGCTTATCAGCTTCTGGATGATGAGTGGAAACGGATTGTGGTTGATTTTGAAATTATTCAGACCGAAGGCTTTGCGGCTACAAAACAGGTTGACCCGAACATGGTTTCCAAAAAGAAAGACGGAAGAGATCAGGAAGTACAGGAGGGATGGGTTGGTCATGTCCTTCCGTTTGCGTTGGTGCAGGAGGCTTTATTGCCGGATGCGTTGGGCGTGCTGAAGGGGTTGGAAAACCGTCTGTCCGAAATTCCGGGTGAATATGAAGCGCTCCTTGAAGAACTTGGGGAAGAAGAAAAAGAGCTGGATTTTGTAAATGAGGGTAAGGATGCGTTTGTTGCGGTTGAGGTCAAGAAGGCGTTGAAATCAAGGGAGGCAGAACCGCAAACATTAGAGATTTTAAAAAAAGTGGATGCTTTGAATGAAGAGGAAAAGGTTCTGAAAAAGAAAATCAAAGAAGAAAGCACTGCGCTCCATCTTGCAACGAAAACAACCATTGAAAATTTGTCCGATGATGCTGTGTTGGAACTTTTGCGGAAAAAATGGATTCTTCCTCTTGTGGGTAGCCTCCGTTCCCTGCCCGATGCGGTTGTTGCGGATTTGATTGGCAAGTTGGAGGGCATTTGCAAGAAGTATGAAACGACCTTTGCCGAGGTTGAAGAGGAAATTGCGGCTACGGAACGTTCTTTGGTTTCGCTTTTGGATGATTTGACGGGCAGTGAATTTGATATGATGGGGCTTGCGGAGTTTAAAAAATTGTTGGGGGGAGGTGAATAATATGGGGGAAAAGAACAGTGTTCCGGCTATCAGGTTTGTTGGATTTACGGATGATTGGGAACGGCGTAAGCTGGGGGATGAGGTTATAGAAATACTGGCTGGCGGAGATATAAACAAGGATAAAGCCGTTGAAAATGGTAAATATCCTATTTATGCAAATGCTTTAACTGATGATGGGATTGTCGGGTATTATGATGACTATTACAGAGTGAAAGCCCCTGCTGTAACTGTAACAGGACGTGGAGAAGTGGGACATGCACAGGCCAGAATGTCTTATTTTACGCCGGTTGTAAGGCTTCTGGCAATTCGATCAAAACATGATTGTTACTTTTTAGAGAATGTAATTAACAATCATAAAGTTGTAGTTGAGTCTACAGGTGTTCCACAATTAACGGTTCCCCAATTATCATCATATGATATTTGTTTTCCTACAAGCTTTGAGGAAGAAATAAGAGTTGGAAAATACTTTCAATACCTTGCCCGCCTCATCACCCTTCATCAGCGTAAGTATTTACGGTTATGCAACATTAAGAAATCCATGCTCGAAAGGATGTTCCCTAGAGAGGGTGCGACTGTACCAGAGATTCGTTTCGCTGGATTTACTGACGCTTGGGAACAGCGTAAGCTTGGCGACAATATGTACATTAAAGCTCGTATAGGTTGGCAAGCACTTACAAAAAGTGAGTATTTAACAACAGGTGACTATTATCTTATTACTGGAACAGATATTGATGAAAATACTCATATCGTTGATTTGAAGAGATGTTTCTTTGTTTCAAAAGAACGGTATGATATGGACGATAAAATTCAAGTTCAAGAGGGTGATATTATTGTTACCAAGGATGGTACAATCGGAAAAGTTGCGATGGTTAATGATTTAGACAAGCCTGCCACGCTGAATAGTCACCTCTTTGTGTTGAGAGATTTAAGTAAAAAATTAGACAATTATTTTTTGTTAACTGTATTGAACTCTAATATTTTCAATGAATTTGTTGAAGCCACAAAAACAGGAAGCACCTTAACAGGATTACCTCAAAAAACATTTGTAGAATTTACTTTTGCTGTCCCTTGCCTGGATGAACAACTTAAAATTTCAACATATTTCCGCAGTCTCGACCACCTCATCACCCTTCACCAGCGCGAGTTAGAACGCTTGCAAAATATAAAAAAGGCTTGCCTCGAAAAAATGTTCGTGTAAGCCGGAAAGGAGGACTTTATGTCATTCGCAAAAGAAGTCGATTTTGAAACCGCGCTTATCAAAATCCTCTCTGAACACGGTTGGGAAAAGGAAATTTTACATAACTATACGGAACAGCAGTTAATCCAGAACTGGGCGGACATCCTTTATCAAAACAACCGGGGCATTGATCGTTTGGATTCCTATCCGCTGACTGAAGGAGAGATGCAGCAGATTCTGGAACAGATTGCCGCTTTACGGACACCGCTGAAACTGAATGGCTTTATCAATGGGAAAAGTGTTTCCATCACAAGGGATAATCCAGAGGACACAAGACACTTTGGCAAGGAGATTTCTTTGAAAATCTATGACCGCAGGGAAATTGCAGCCGGCCAAAGCCGCTATCAGATCGTCCGGCAACCGAGGTTTTCCAGCAAGTCCAAATTGCTGAATGACCGCCGTGGCGATTTGATGCTCCTGATTAACGGGATGCCCGTTATTCACATTGAGCTGAAAAAGAGCGGTGTTCCGGTCAGTCAGGCTTGTAACCAGATTAAAAAATATTCTGCGGAAGGTATTTTCACAGGGCTTTTTTCATTGGTACAGATTTTTGTTGCCATGAACCCGGAGGAAACGGTTTACTTTGCAAACCCAGGTTTGGAGGGGGAATTTAATCCAAATTTCTATTTCCATTGGGCCGATTTCGACAACGAACCGATCCATGATTGGAAGGTAATTGCTTCCACGCTGCTTTCCATTCCTATGGCGCATCAGTTGATCGGGTTTTATACGGTTGCGGATGATACGGACGGGATTTTGAAGGTCATGCGAAGTTATCAGGTTTTTGCGGCGAACCGGATTTCGGACAAGGTTGCAAAGACCAAGTGGGAAATGGGCGGACAGAGGGGTGGCTTTATCTGGCATACGACTGGCTCTGGCAAAACAATGACCTCATTTAAATCTGCCCAGTTGATTGCTGCGTCCAAAGATGCCGACAAGGTGGTTTTTCTGATTGACCGCATCGAATTGGGGACGCAGAGCCTGAAGGAATACCGGGGCTTTGCCGAGCAAAATGAGGAAATCCAGGCGACAGAAAACACACATGTTCTTGTGGCAAAGCTGACAAGTCCAGACCCTGCGAATACTCTGATTGTGACATCGATCCAGAAGATGAGCAATATTCGTGAGGATTCAGAGGGGGAACTGAATGCTGCTGACCTTGCGGTTATACAGTCGAAACGTATTGTGTTTATTGTCGATGAGTGCCATCGCTCGGTTTTTGGTGAGAACATGATGCCACGGATCAAGCAGACTTTCCCAAGGGCAATCTTCTTTGGTTTTTCGGGGACACCAATTCAGGATGAGAACCAGAAAAAAGGCAGCATAACCGCGACGATTTTCGGGGATGAACTTCATCGGTACAGCATTGCGGACGGTATCAGGGATAAAAATGTGCTTGGGTTTGACCCGTACAAAGTTCTGACCTACAAGGATGCCGATTTGCGCCAGAGTGTTGCGCTTGAAAAAGCGAAGGCGGGTACGGTGCAGGAAGCGATCGCCGACCCAAAGAAAAGTAAGATGTATTATGAATATATGTCCAAGCCGATGGCAGGAAGTTATACCAGTGCCGGGGAGTATGTAAAGGGGATTGAGGATTATATCCCGAACAGCCAGTATGAGCGGGAGCAGCACCAGAATATGGTAGTTCAGGATATTAAGGATAACTGGGTGACGTTAAGCCATAATGGTAAATTCCATGCGATCTTTGCGACAACAAGTATCCCGGAGGCAATCCAGTATTACGGGCTTGTCAAGGCGGCAATCCCGGAATTAAAAGTAACGGTTCTGTTTGATCCGAGCATTGATAATAATGGGAATGGCATCATCAAGAAGGATGGTCTGGAAGAGATTATAGGAGACTATAACGGGCGGTACGGGCAGGACTTTACCATTCCTACCTTTGCCAAGATGAAAAAGGATATTTCTGCCCGTCTTGCCCATAAAAAACCTTATGAGCGGATCGAGCAGACCCCTGATTTGCAGATTGATTTGCTGATTGTGGTGGATCAAATGCTGACAGGGTTTGATTCCAAGTGGGTCAATACGCTTTATATGGACAAGGTTTTGCAGTATGAGAACATTATTCAGGCATTTTCCAGGACAAACCGGCTTTTTGGCCCGGAGAAGCCGTTCGGAACGATCCGGTATTATCGCCGCCCGCACACGATGGAACGGTTGGTTGGGGAGGCAGTGAAGCTTTACTCCGGCGATAAACCGCTTGGACTGTTTGTGGAGCGGCTTGATAAAAATCTTGAGGGGATGAATTTCGTCTTTGCACAGATTAAGGATTTGTTTGAGCAGGAAGGGATTGCGAACTTTACCCGCCTGCCGTCGGAGGTCATTATACGAAAGAAATTTGCCGATTTATTTAAGACATTCAATGAATATTTGGAAGCGGCAAAGGTACAGGGGTTTGTCTGGAAGAAGTTGACCTATGAGTTTGAAGATGCCAATTCAGGAGAGAAATTTCAAGTTCAGGTTGTTTTGAATGAAGTTACGTATAAGGTTCTCGTCCAACGGTATAAGGAATTATTTGCGCCTGGTGATGGGGCAGGAGGCAGTGGAGATGTTCCTTATGACATTGATGGTTACTTGATTGCCATAGATACTGAGAAAATAGATGTGGACTATATGAATTCCCGGTTTGAGAAGTACCTGAAATTACTCCACCAACAGGGGGCAAATGCGGAAGTTATTAAGCAGGCGGAAGTTGAGTTGCATAAAACATTTGCCTCATTGACACAGGAGGAGCAGAAGTTCGCAAATATTTTTCTGCATGATATTCAGAGCTATGATGTGGAGCCGGAGGCTGGGAAGACATTCCGGGATTATATCACAGAGTATATGTCAACGGCAAAGGATGATCAGATTCATAGGTTGGCGGTTCTTTTGGGGCTTGATGAAGGGAAACTTCGTGCAATGATGGAGGTTCGGATAACGGATGCGAATATCAATGAGTTTGGCAGGTTTGATGCGTTGAAGGCCACTGCGGATAAGAAAAAGGCGAAGGAGTATTTTGAAGCAGTGGAAGGTGGGAGTATTATTCCGCCGAAGATACCTGTGAAAATAGATAAGTTGTTGCGGGAGTTTATTTTGCGGGGTGGGTTTGACGTTGATTTACCGGGGGCTAATGATTAAAAAATTATAATAGATGGACAAGCTACAGCCTATCTTGCCGACCCTGACAAACAGGTGAGAGAATGCTATCGGATCTTCGTTTGTTAGACGACGGAGAAGGAAGGTGTGAATGGGGGGAGCGTCCGTCACAGGGGAGTAGAGCAGAGTCACGAACAGTATCACCGACTATGCTAAAGAGCCCATCCGAAATAAAATACTCCATGTGCGATATGGACTAAACGGAATAAGCGTTAAATTTATAAAATTGAATATGAAAATGACAGGTCGTTCTGTAATAGTGGCAGAATGACCTGTTTCTGATAGGTTTGGTTCTCCAAACAGATTTCTCTTCCCCTTTATGGGCGAATTGATTGAGCGGCTTCTTCAAAATAAAAATAATTGTGTAAATATATGTTAAGGAATACTATTCGGCATAATCAATATGTTTATGACCAGCTGAAAGCCGTTCTGACCGACGCAGTTCAATATTATAAAGATGTGAACTGTGATATTACGAATGGAACGGCAAAAAAATATTTAACACAGAAATGTTTACGGTTAGAGGGAAGTAATTTCAGATTAGGCGGTATAGCCCCAATTA
>ERZ808040.824-NODE-824-length-24229-cov-8.550182_pt1 | contig 24229 bp, 25 predicted proteins | sample MGYA00380191_ERZ808040 | MGnify/ENA primary metagenome ERZ808040 (study PRJEB31490, sample SAMN06133395) | mouse gut metagenome | isolation source: J6 | host: mice | place: China: Chengdu | collected 2015-05 ...
CCGTATAGTAGCCGACTTTCAGATAATCGCGCCCTAATCTGGACATATCCTTGACAATGACCGTCGCCACGTTTCCGGCTTCAATCTCTGCTATCATCCTGTTAAAATTCGGTCTGTCAAACGTTACACCAGATACACCGTCGTCAATGAAGAAAACAGGATTTGAAAAGCCATTGTCCGGCGCATATTTGGAGAGGACTGCTTTCTGAGAGGTAATATGCAAAGGGTGGTTTCTCCACCCAAATACATATGACTGCGGCTCATTTGTGGTGAATTGAAAAGCAGTTATAGGAAAGGAGCAGAAAAAGCCTTATAACCGCTGAAAATCAACACAAAAAGGAGCTGAAATGCTATGAAATCTCTATTTGAGGAAATGGGCGGTACATACCGTCAAGTGGGCGATTATTTCATCCCCAACCTTGTTTTGCTGGATGACGGCGATTATCAGATAGGCAAATACGGGCGTATGCGCCGCAGCTATCTGAAAGAACACCGAAAAATCCTCTACACCAATTATGTGATGGAGGGTACGCTGTTCACGCATCTGTCCGAAATCGACCAAGCCTGCAATGAGCGTATGGAAACCATCGTTCACGCTATGGCAAAGCAGGAGGGCGTGACCGAAGCGCTCAAAGCAGCCGACCAAATGGAATGGGTGCGTCGTATGAACAATATCCGCAACCGTGCGGAGGAAATCATTCTTCACGAACTGGTCTATGAGGAGAGTGTCGGATGAAGATTTTGGAAGAATTGTGGTACGGCAATATCGAGCCGACTGAGTACGACGCATCTTCCAAGGAGTACAAGAAGCTGCAGGAATGAAGAAAAACTCCGTGTCACCATGTCTGATGAACAGAAAGCGTTGTTTGAGAAATACACAGACTGCATCCGGGAATTTCAAACAATAACGGATTGTCTGATATTTCAAAACAGCTTTAAGCTGGGTGCCAGAATAACATTTGAAGTGATGTCAGAACCGTAACATTGAATATGATGGAAGCAACGAGCGTATGGAAATCATCTTGACCGAGCTTGTATATGCTTAATCGAATGCCCGTTATCGGCTGTATGGCTGATAACGGGCATTATCTTTTGCTGGAGAACTGTAACCTTATCTGTTACCTTGTGGGGTGACAGATAGGCAATCGCAACCTCATTAGGTCAATCGCAACTTTCTATAGGTCAATCAACATCCTTTACGTCAAATGCTACTTTTGTCGTTAATTGTTGTTGATTTTCCAATAACCTTTTCGGTCTGAGCCGATGCGCTCAATAATGCCGCTTTCTTTCAGTTCTTTCAATCTTTGCGATACCGTTTTTCTGCTGATGGATAGTTTCTCTGAAATTGCAGTTGAGGTATATGCCGGATCTTCAGAAATAAGCGCAAGAATCCGAATAGACTTTTCATCCAAATTATCTGTCACCTTTTCTGTCACCCTATCTGTCACCTTGCAGGTGACAGAACGAATAACCCTATCTTCCGGTGCGGTAAACTCAATCATAATGTCGCTGGGATTGATTGTATAAACGGGCTGAGGAACACCGTCTTTCTCGCAAGCGGAGCAGATTTTCTCAATTCCTCGTCCCCAGCTCTCGATAAAGCCTGCCAAATAAAATACATGGGCAATGTTCGGATTATAGGGGCTGGAAGCGTGTTTACGCATCAAGTTCTCCAATGTCCAGTTTTCGGGCAGACAACCGCAGTTGGCGATATACAACCGATCCTCATATACGCTTATCTGAATCGGAACGCCGGACTGATACTGCTTATGGCACAGAGCATTTAACAGTGCTTCACGCAAGGCAGCTTCCGGTACAAAATATCGCTCAATACGCTGCATACCCTCGTAGGAGATCTTTGCTTTCATATATTTCAGATATACAAGCTCCACGATTTTATCAATCTGTTCCAAAACAGAGCCGTGTACTTCATCTTGATACAACAGATCAGCGTCGGTTTCAAAGAAGCCGATTTTAACGTATGCGCCAAGCTGCCATTTCTCCGGGTCTTTTGAGAACAGGAGCATTGCCGCATTGGTCAGATATGAGCCATTCATCAGATGCAGCTTTTCCATGAGCACATCCTTCGGCTCGTCCAACACGCTCTTGTCAATGCGTCCCTTTTTAGCCGCCCACTGCTTAAAGCGTTCTACAATGGAATCATCAATATCGTTCAAAGAAAATGCAGGCAAAGGAAGATTATCCCAAGTAGCACCACGCTTACGCATCAAAAAGGCTTCCAGAGCAGGACCGGTCAATATCTGTCGTGTGCTGCCGCTTCGATAATAATAGACACCCTTGCAGGAAATGCCTATCGGATAGGAAGATACATCAATCTCAATGTATTCTTTTCCGTTTTCTTCGTAAAGGTTGACACCGACGATAATGCCCATAGCATCTCTGATCTTGTTGGGTACATCTTCAAGGAGCTTGCGGGCATTGGGTAAACCGATTACGTTGCCATCATCATCACAGCCAATATAGATTTTGCCGCCCTGTGCATTGGCATAACCGCAAATCCATTCCAGATATTCGTCTTTCCATTTGCTTTTCCATTCAATGTTTTGGCTCTCAGGCATTTCCGTCACCGTCCTTATCCTTATTTTTGCCACGGGTCTTATAAACATTATACTTATTCTTGCACTGCGGACTGCAGAAGATCGCACTTGGTCTGCTTGCCACAAAGGTCTGTAAACAATGCTTGCAGATGCGGATCGGCTTTTCCGTGTCGGTCAGCATGAAGCTGAACATCATCTGCACCCCAAGCATAAGGGAATGGAAATCCCATACAATCGTCGGCTTATCAAGCAGAGCGATACGATAGGTGGGTGCAATGCCGCCAAAGGCTTCCATGCCCTGCTGCATCAAAAGCCGCTGTTCGGGAGTCATGGTATCGTAGTCCTCATAGAACAGCACGGAGGTCAAATAGGTAAAGGCAATGTCAATGAACTGCTGCTTCATCCACTCATAGCATTCGGCATACTCGCGCTGAAAGCTCATATTGACCGCCATTGGCTTGTCTGTCATCGTCATGGCAAGAGCCATCATCACACGGTCATTGCTGATATTCCACATGGATTCCACGCCACGCTTGACCACATCCGGCTTGTCAAAAGGAAAAAACAAATTCAGATAGTCCATCGTGGACATGGATTCCTCACGGATGAAATGGTTTTTCGGCAGATATACCGCTTCATAGTCCATAAAGCTCGGTGTGGTGGGCAGCGCTGTCATAAGACCAAGCAGACCATATTTCACCGCAAACTGCTGAATTGCCTTTTGTATCTCCTGCGGCGTTTTCTTCTGCGATTCCATGCGCCCGATATTGATGGCATCCAGGACAATGCGCTGATATTCGCTCAGCGGGTCGTAAATGCTCGGCTGTGCCGTTTTTGTAGATGTAAGGAACAGAGTGCCGTCCTCGGCCTCTCTCCATTCATATTCACTATATCGCACCCAGTTGGATCTGGTGCGTTCAAACAGGTTTTTCATCGTCAAAACCCTCCACTATATATTGTAACCCGTATAATTCACAATTATATTACTATTATACTACTTTTTCGTGATTTTTTCAATATCCACACCATTTTCGCTCAGAAATTCTTTTTCAAGCAAGGTCAAGGACTGCTGTGCCTGCACTTTTTCAGCAAGTGCGGCAAGCAGCTTTTTTCGTATCTTCCCCAGCATGGTGTTTCGCACCTTGCGGATGTTACGGTCTGACTGCCCACGGATAACAGCGATCTTGGTAGAACTGTACTGCCGCAGAGCGGTCAGAAACAGTAGGAACTTGTGATCCTCGTTCAGCTCCCGCAGGATGACAGACATATCCGCATCCGTCACAAGCTCGTGTATATCGTAAGGACAGTAAAAGATTGTATCTATAAAATCGCCCTTTCGCTCCTGCCGTTTCAGTACATCGTTGAGTGTATCAGGAAAGCACAAAGCATCCTCGGATGCACCGTAGTCAAGAGGAACGTCGTCACCGCTTCGGTACAGCTCGTGATAGCGTTCCTTGCGCTGATGGTTGGCATCGAGCCGATCATACCACGCAACAAGATTTTCGTAATCTTTGAGTGTTCGGGCGGAATCCTCCAAACGCTTTAGAGCCTGCGCCCGAAGCTCACGCTTCAAGAGCTTTCGTTCTGGCTGCTCGTCCCCGGTATCGTCGCTATCATCCTCTATGGGATTTTCTGCGGCATCGGCTTCTATTTCATCAATGATACGCTGTTCCTTGGCAAGTCTGCGCCGTGTCTTTTCGTATTCCTCGTCTTCCGCATCATCTGCATCGGTATCGCTGTCGTCAAAGACAGCCCTTTTCTTTCGTTTCCTTCGCTTCTTTTCAGGAGGTTCATCGGTATCTTCTTCCGCATTATCCCAAAGGGCGTTTTCATCTTCGTCCTCGGCATCGACTATGTAATCGGAATCGTCCGCTTCATATTCATCTTCGTATTCGGTATCTTCATCTTCATAAAGACCATCGTTTTCATATCGTTTGGGATCGTTGTACACTACCGGAAACCTCCCTTCAAAAATATTTTTCAAATTTTCTTTGATTTTCCGAAAAAACAGTTCCGCTAAACACCCCGTATTTCTCCTATTGGTGAGGGAGTAATATATTTTGTCTGTCTTTATATTACTACCGACACTATGGAAAGGAGGAAACTGCCTATGACCAAAACCTATCGTGAGCTGACGGGAAAGGAAAAAGACAAATCAAAAAGTTGGTTGTCTCCAAGTGTGCCAACTACGACAAGGTATACGGCTGCCTGCCGCTGGACTGTAAGTGCTATATGTTCGGGGTATGCTACTCATGCAGTGGGCTGTGCAGTTATTTTCGCAAGGCTGTACTGCCGGAAGATAAAGAGTTGCAAGCCGTATTTGAGTCGATGCCCCTTGCCGTCTGTAAGGAATGCGGCAAGCACTTTCAGAAGAACGGTAAACGTGCCTACTGTTCCGACAAGTGTGCCGCATATGCAAGACGCAAGCAAACAGCGGCAAGAGTGCGAAAGCACCGAGAACAAAAGCGGAAATAAGACGCTATGTAACGAATTAGCCTCTGAAATGCCTTGATCTGCAAGGCTTTTCGGGGGCTATTTTCATGGCGGTAATGTGTTTGTATTGCCTATGCCGTTTTTGTCGGTCAAATGGTTACACATCATCGGAACCATTATCATTATACACGAAAATTGTGAATTTTTCAATCTATGGAGGAAATTTGCCTATGGTAAAAAACGAAAACAGGAACTTTGCTTATACCACCCATCGCATCGGCGGCACAACCTACAAGGTCAAGGTCGTGTTCAACGAAGGCGACACAGAAACAATGGAAGATAAAATTTTACGAATTATTCGCAATGAAGTCCACACAAATTGCGAAAATTATGATATAATAAATGCACCACAAATGAGCCGACAGTCTGAAAGGAGCGCATCATGATGAGCGTAAAACAGACTGTGGGACAAGACCCCAATAAAATTACGGCATTGTACGAGAGACTTTCCCGTGACGATGACCAGGTTGGCGATAGCAACAGCATTGTCAATCAGAAAAAATACCTCGAAAGCTATGCCGAGCAGAGAGGTTACACCAATATCCAACATTACACCGATGACGGTTGGAGTGGCGGCAATTTCAACCGCCCCGCATGGAAGCAGTTGGAGGCAGATATTGAAGCCGGTAAGGTTGCCCATGTGATTGTAAAGGACATGAGCCGAATCGGCAGAGATTATTTGCAGACCGGCTTTTACACGGAGGTATTCTTCCGTGAGCATGGTGTTCACTTTATTGCGATTGCCAACAGCGTGGACAGCGATGACCAGAACAGTAATGAGTTTGCGCCGTTCCTCAATATCATGAATGAATGGTATCTACGTGATCTGAGCCGCAAACAGCGTACTGCCATCCGTGTAAAAGGCGAATCGGGCAAGCCCACCACCAACTGCGCCATCTACGGCTACAAGAAAATGCCGGGTGACAAGTACAGTTGGTATATCGACGAGGAAGCCGCCGAGGTTGTCCGCAGGATATTCCGTCTGACCATTGAGGGCAAAGGTCCCTATGACATTGCCCGTATTCTCTATGACGATAAGGTTGAAACACCCGCCGTTTACTTCGGAAAGCAGAACAAGGGCGTTTGGAAAAGTAAAGAGGAATTTCCCAACCCGTATAACTGGAGTGGTTATATCGTCGGGCAGATTCTTTCAAAGCCCGAATATATGGGGCATACGGTCAACTTCCGTTCTCACAAGCGGTCATACAAGGACAAGAATCCTGTAATGAATCCCAAAGAGGACTGGCTGATCTTTGAGAACACCCATGAAGCCATTGTAGATAAGGAAACGTGGGAGCTTGCACAGAAGCTGCGAAAAACACCAAGACGGCATAATACGCTGGGTGAAGCCAATCCTCTGACCGGGCTTCTGTTCTGCGCCGACTGCGGAGCGAAGATGACCAATCATCGTTCCAAAGGCGGCACGGAGAGCAGCCCTTATCCCTCTGACTTCTACGATTGCTCCACCTATACGCTGGCACACCAAAAGCGCACCCACGCCTGCTGCGGTCACTATATCCGCACGAAAGCGGTTCGGGAGCTTGTACTGAACACCATCCGCACGGTCAGCACCTTTGCTATCTCCAACCAAGAGGAATTTGCCGAAAAAGTACGGGCTGCTTCACAGATCAAGCAAAAGGAAGCGGCCAAGGAAACCAAGCGCAAGCTGAACAAGGACAAGAAACGGATTGCCGAGCTTGACAATATCATCAAAAAGCTCTATGAATCCTTTGCCATCGGGCGCATTACCGATGAACGCTTCGATACTCTGCTTGCTGAATACGAAGCCGAGCAGAACTCCTTGCAGGCATCCGTGACGGAAGCCGAACAGCGGGTATCCTCTTTTGAGGAAGATACCGTCCGTGTGGAGCAATTTATGGAGCTGGCGAGAAAATACACCGACTTTTCCGAACTGACTACGATGATGATTAACGAGTTCATCGACAAGATTATTATTCACGCTCCCGAAAAAGTGGACGGCGACAGAGTGCAGGAGATCGAGATTTATCTGAAATTCATCGGGCATTTTGAGCTTCCCGCACCGGAGCTGACTGAGGAAGAAATCAAGCGGCAGGAGTTTTTGAAGAAAGAACGTGCCTGCAGCCGTGAACGTTACCAAAAGCTGAAATCCGGCGAACGCACCGTAGGCGTTCCCATCACGCAGACCTGTAAATGCTGCGGCAAAATCTTTGAAGCAAGGTCAACAGCAAAGCTGTTCTGCGATGTGAATTGCCGTGCGAAGTATTATCGGCAGGAAGCGGCAAAGGAGCGCAGCCGTGAAATCACCTGTGAATACTGCGGCAAGGCTTTTACTACGACACGAAACAGCGTCAAATACTGCTCTGATGATTGCCGATATGCGGCGCAGATCAAGCGGCAGGGTGAACGGAAGAAAGCCTTGCGGGAGGCAAAGTGCGAACAGGCACTGCCGGAAAACGAACAAAAAACAGCATAACGATATTTGAAGCGGATTGATGTATGTCGATCCGCTTCTTCTATTTTCAAGTGGTCAAAATGTCCACTTGATTTTTTATGCCTTTTTTACAGCAAGTGGACAAATCGTCCACTTGTGGCTAAAGCGACTTTTCGGCTTGTGGTAAGTGGTCATTTTGACCTCTTACCAAGACGATCACCGCAACGTGAAAAGTCTCAAAATCGGACTTTTCATTTATGTTCGAGAAAGTGAAAAATGCCAGCTTGGCACTTTTCACTCCGAGCTAAAACTGAAAGTTGCCAAATTGGCAACTTTCACTCAAAACCATCATCATTTTTGTATCGTCGCAAAGCGGCAGAAAGGAATCACTATGAATTTTATGAACAACACCACCCCCATCATCATCGGTATCGACCATGGCTATGGCAACATCAAGACCGCCCACTGCTGCTTCAAGACGGGCGTTGCCGCCTATGACAAAGAGCCGACCTTCAAGAGCAATCTGCTTGTCTATGAGGGCAGATATTATCTCATCGGTGAGGAACACAAGGAGTTTATCTCCGACAAAATGACCGACAGTGACTATTATATTCTCACCCTTGCCGCCGTTGCCCGTGAGCTGAATATCCGCAAGCTGACCTCTGCCCGTGTTCATCTTGCGGCAGGACTTCCTCTGACTTGGGTAAGCGAACAGAAGGACAGCTTCAAGGCATATCTCCTTCAGAACGACAGCGCCGACTTCACTTTCAAGGGCGTTGACTACCACGTTGATTTTGTCGGCGCAGATATTTTCCCGCAGGGCTTTTCCGCGGTTGCAGACAAGCTCCGTGAGTTCAAGGGTATCAATATGCTCTGCGATATTGGCAACGGCACGATGAACGTCATGTATATCAACGAGTGCCGCCCTCTTGCGAAAAAGTGCTTCACCGAGAAATACGGCACAAATCAGTGTATGCTCGCTGTGCGTGAAAATCTGATGAAGCAGTTTGGCGTATCGGTGGATGAAACTGTACTTGATCGTGTCATCCGCCACGGCACGGCAGACATCAGCGACCGTTATCTGACCGCCATCCGTGATACCGCAACTGAGTATGCAGAGGGCATCTTCCGCAGACTGCGTGAGCATGAATACGATCCCGAACTGATGCGCCTGTATGTAGTTGGCGGTGGAAGTTGTATTCTCAAAAACTTCGGAAACTTCGACAAAGACCGTGTTATCATCCATGACGATATTTGCGCTACCGCAAAAGACTATGAACTGCTTGCTCAGCAGAAGCAGAGCAGAAAGGGTGGTATCGTATGAAGCAGATCTAAACGACCACTCTGCGCTTAAACCTTGCAGACGAGGATGACCGACGAGCTTACGAGCATTTGCAGAGGATGGACAAAAAGCAATATCGCTCTTACAGCAAGGCGATTGTTACCGCCATCAACGATCACTTTGAACGACAGGCACGGCTTGCTTCTGACCCCTATCTGGAAACCTGTGAAAAGGAGGATGCTTTTCTCAGACGGATAACGGAAACTATTGAGCAGGGCTTGCGGTTTGCGCCCGTCGGTATGATGACCTTCACACCACCTGCCGCCGTTGAAGCTCCATCTGCTGAGGATGACGAGAACATTTCGGCGGCATTGGACTTTGCGGACAGCTTCTGATACTACTATTGCCCTCGTTTGGTATTACTGCGATACCAAACGTGGGCATTTTTGCTACTACGAAAATTTACAGAAAAAGCGTAATACCAAACAGATGGATATTTGATACTACATTGCTACCAAATAACCTAATTTTTACTACCACGGGAGGATTTTTTATGACTACTGACGAGAAGAAATTGCTACAAGCCAAGCACAGATTGGAGGAAGCCGAGATGCGGGACCGTCAAAAGGAGCGAAAAGCGAGAACACGACGGCTGATCCGGGAGGGAGCGATTTTGGAGAAAGCATTACCTCATACAACACAGATGACTTTGGAGCAGTTGGAGGATTATTTATGCAGTTTAGCACGGAAGATTTGAGACGAGGGGCGTTCGGGCAACCGAGCGTCCCGTTTCTTTTATCCCGAAGGGCGCACTTACTCACCACCCCGAAGGGGCGGTGGTATTGCCAGCGATTATATCGCTTTGGCAACCGTGCGCTCTGCGAGGCGGATGCGGCTCCTGCGGGAGCCTTATGGACAATGCCACACCGCTGCGGCGCTGCTGTCTTTGTCCACGCAGTTATCGCAAGCACACCCGCTTTTGCGTTTGTGAGCAGGGGTACATTTTGTACCCCACCTTGCGCCAACTGCCAGTGAAAAACATCAGGTTGATGTTTTTACTGCTATGGGTATCGCTTCTTCTGCGACACCCATTTTCTTTTTGCGAAAAAGAAACAAAAACAAGGACGAAAGGATGGTGAGAACGAATGGCGATTTACCACTTGGAAGCCAAGGTGGTCAGCAGAGGTACAGGGCGGTCTGCGGTTGCTGCTTCCGCTTATCTGAGCTGTACCAATATTTTAAACGACTATGACGGAGTACGGCACGATTATACACGAAAGAAAGGACTTGTATGGCGGGATGTTTTCCTGCCGGAGTTTGCTCCACCCGAATGGAAAGACAGAGGTGTGCTTTGGAACGCCGTGGAGGAAAACGAAAAGACGAAGGACAGCCGCCTTGCCCGTGAATTTGTTCCTGCTCTGCCTATTGAGCTGACACCAGCACAATGGCAGGAACTTCTAACCGATTTCATTCAGAACAGCTTTGTTGCCGAGGGGATGTGCTCCGACGTTGCTATCCACGATCCGCACCCGCCCGGTCATAATCCTCACGCTCATATTATGCTGACGGTACGCCCGTTGGATGAACAAGGAAACTGGCAGTACAAGACCGAGAAAGAATATCTCTGTGTCAGAAACACCGAGGAACGGGGCTTTACCGCCGCCGAGTTCAAGGCGGCACAGGCTGACGGATGGGAGAAGCAATACCCATACAAGGTCGGGCGCAAGAAAGTGTATATGCCGCCCTCCGAAGCCGAGAAGCACGGATATGAACGAGCCAACAAGCATTCGAAAAGCACCAAGTTTGGCAGACAGAATCCCATTGCCGAGCGTTGGAACAGCGAGGAACAGCTTGTAGAGTGGCGCAAGGCGTGGGCTGATGTTACCAATCGCTATTTAGAGAAATACGGACACGACGAGCGCATTGACCACCGCAGTCATGCAGATCGGGGTTTGACCGAGCAGCCCACCATTCACGAGGGTGTGGTTGCCCGTGCGTTGGAGAAAAAGGGCATTATCTCTGATCGCTGTGAAATCAACCGTCAGATCAAGGCAGACAATGCTTTGCTCCGTGAGCTGAAAGCAACAGTTAAGAAACTGATGCAGGCGGTAAAGAATACCGTTCCTGCCATAGCGGACGCAATGGAAAAGATACGCAGCAGTATGCTGATTTTCAGTTATCAGCTCCGTCATATCGGTGTTGGCAAGCACAATATGGGCAAGCGTGTCAAGGCTGTCAAACCGGAGCTTGAACGCTATGCGGCATTGGTGCAGCAGATCAAGGAGAAATCCAAGGAACGGAAAACTCTGCTTGCAGAGAAAAAGGAAACGCCGTTCTATCAGATACCCAAGCTGCACGACCTCACCCGCCGCATTACCGAGCTGACGGAGGAAATAGAGGAACTGAAAACCGAAAAAGAAATGCTGCTTCGCTCTTTGGACTGCTCCGACGATGCGGGTATTTCTGTCGTAAAGAAAGAAATCGCCACATTGGAGGGTGCGCTGCAGAAGCTGTCCGAGCAGGAGGCTAAATATTCTGCCGAGCTTGATGAAGCCTTGAAGCAATACGACGAGTTGGAAGAGCAAGCCGCCGGTATGGATTCCGCCGAGCTGATGGACGCACGGCTTGACGTTCGTGAGGAAAGAGAACAATCTACTGTTGACCGTGTGAAAACCGCTTACGGTGAGAAATACGATCCGATGATGATGCACGACAGCAGGCGTGATGTGGCAAATCTGCTCCACGAGGATGCGGAGATACGCTCCATCCGTGAACGTCTGCGTCAGAAACAGCAACAGCAGGCACAACAGAAACAGACCAAAAAGAAAAGTAAGGACAGTTGGGAACGGTAAAGTTCAGCGGGAGTGCATTTTGAACGATGCACTCCCGCTTTTTTGCGTTAATCCGTGAAAATGGTAGAAATTTTCACATCTTTGTGCTATAATTATTATGGATTTTTATATCTACAGAAAAGATAAGCCGCTTTGATAACAAATTGATTTACGAACGGAGGCGAAATGCTGTGCAGCTCTTTTATGGAGTACCCGAAGATATTGAAAAATGGATGAGCCTTGTTACACAGGTTCGATGGAACTTTCCCGGTTTGGAAACGCAAGAGAAGCTAAACGAGCATCGTGTCACCGTTCTCAAATTCATGGACAAGAGACAAGCTATCTGTGTAAAGGACGAAAACGAGATTGCTGGTATTATGCTGTTCTCACGAGGGCACAACATGATCTGTTGTCTCGCTGTTTCACCCGAATACCGTCGCCGTGGTGTTGCTTCAATGCTCATGGATGAAGCTCTTGCCAACTTAGACAAGACAAAAGAAATCTCCGTCTCCACATTCCGAGCTAACGATGAAAAGGGTCTGGCACCGAGAGCACTTTACGAGAAATACGGTTTTGTTGCAGATGAGCTTATAGAGGAATTTGATTATCCGAATCAGAAATATATTCTGCATCCTGCAGAATCAGAGCGAAAAGACCGGCAGCTTGCTATCAATGACATGGTTCGTAAAATCAGCGATATTCTTTCGGATCGTGAACCGTCAATCTATATGTATGGCTCGTCTGTACTAAACGATTTCAGATTGGGGTGGAGCGATATTGATATTCTCGTATTGACAAGCAAGCAAATAACGGAGGAACAGGCAAAAACGCTCGTTGGACTTCGCCAAGCTATGCTTGCAGAAGCTCCCGATAATCTCTATTACCGTTCTTTTGAGGGTGGGATGCTCACCCTGGATGCGTTTCTCTCTAACAAACCCGACCGTGTGGTATATTGGGGCACAAGCGGAGAGCGAATCACCGATAGATATGCGTTTGACAGCTTCGGCATGGCAGAGCTGAGCGAGAGCAGCGTTCTTTTGTACGGAAAGGATGTACGGAAGGAACTGAAATATCCCACTTTCCACGAGCTGTATGCCGACATTAAACGCCACTATGAAACAATCAGAAAACACGCACAAAGCACCGGACGGAGCTTCTATTCCTTCGGTTGGATGTTGGATATAGCTCGGTGCATCTATACGCTTCGTACCGGCAAGATTATTGCAAAGACAAACGCTGCAGAATGGGCGTTAGAAAACAACCTTTGCCCCGATCCGGATGCCCTCAGATATGCGCTGAAGGTTGGCAGAAGTCCGTTGGAATATAAGGACGATAAACAGACCTTCGACTACGCAGAAACACTTGCAGAGCCGATACAGCGCTTTGCAGATGTGTTGAAGAATGAGTTAAAATGACGATCAGCAAAAAAGAATACTTAATTTGTCCTTGTAAAGTATCATCTATACCATACTGGAAAGCAAAGTCTATAACCGTACCCGATGGTATCCGCATTGTACACCAGGACAATTTCAATAAAACAGAATATCAGCATTACATTGACGAGCCTTATTTTCGCTTAATACATAGCCTGCAAGACTTGTCTGTTCAAGTGCTTCCACAAGGATATTCGCTTTGTAAAGCCACTTTGAAGGACTTTGCAGATCACATCAATAGCTGCTATAGCGGGATTGGTGTAACAGAAGCCGACCTCCGAGACAACACAGCCCGTCCTGTATATGATTCCGCTTTATGGTTGGCAATCAAGGATAACCAAACCGATGAAGTGGTTGCAACAGGCATTGCCGAACTTGACAAAGAGATTGGTGAGGGTGTTTTAGAGTGGATTCAAGTATCGGAACAACATCGTGGATATGGATTGGGTAAATATGTCGTTTCAGAGTTGTTATGGCGAATGAAAGAAAATGCCAAGTTCGCTACTGTATCCGGTCAATGTAATAACTCTACAAATCCAGAGGTGTTGTATCGCAAGTGTGGATTTACCGGTTCTGATGTTTGGCACGTTTTGAGAAAGAGGTAAACAGATGGCGACTTGGATTACACACTTAATGGTTGCGGATGGCGTTCTTGAACGTATTCCGAATATAGATAGACGAGGTTTCTGCGTTGGCAATATCGCACCGGATTGCAACGTAGAAAATGAAGATGGGACAGCTTTTACGCCGTCCAGAGAAGTAACGCATTGGATGCAGGGGGAACGAAAGAAAGCCTCGGATTGTGATGCTTTTTGCGATGAGTACATCTTGAAGCGCAACGACAAAATCAAATCTGTAGAAGAATATGCGTTTCTGCTCGGTTACTACTCCCATCTGATTACCGATGCAGCATTTCAAGCTATGATCCGAGACGAAGATCGTGTAAGGGCAGTTTGGATGCGTATTAAGGCTGATGAAGAATTGAGTGTTGTCGGTGCCGGTATGGATGAAACGTGGGATTCAGTAAAAAGGCTCATTCCCAAGAAAGATCGTATGCGTGAGATCTACGCAATGGAAGCTGAGTATCTGAGTGATCACCCAAGCTCCGGTTATCTCACCGAGATTATGCCGTTGAAAACATTCCCCGACTATATTGATTATCTTCCCCAAGGAAGTATTGTTCGCAAGATAGGCGTGATGGGTTATTTGCCCGAAGTGGACAAGTCGATGAATAAGTTTATCTCTATGTCCCAGGACGAGTACGCTGATTTTGTAAAAAATACAATACAACTTGTAGTGAAACAGTTTGCCGAAAAGAATTTGATGTAAGGAGATAGCAATGTCAGAACCATATTACAAGCCTTGCAGAGAGTTTGACATCTGCAACGAGCTGATTGAGAAATACTTTAATACACAGCAATATGAGAAGTGCTTTGAGGGACATTTGGCTCTTGCCGAGCAAGGCTATCCTCTTGCCGAGTGTCAGATCGGTTACTTCTATTACGACGGTCTCGGCGCTGATAAAGACCTTGAAAAAGCGGTCTATTGGACACGCAGAGCCGCCGATCACGGCGACCGTGACGGACAATGCAATCTCGCTTGGTTCTATGAGGATGCCATCGGCGTAGAGCGTGATATGGAACAAGCAATCTTTTGGTATCGAAAGGCAGCTCTGCAGGATCACGACCTTGCCATCGAAAAGTGCAAGGAGCTTGGCGTGGATCTGAACGCTCCGACGATTGACCGTGAGGTTATCCGCAAAGAGCTTCAATGCAGAATTTATCCGCTTGGCTACCTTGAAAGATACAAGTACACGGTAATCTGTACCTCCTACCAAGGCAAGTGGATACTCTCAAAACATAAGAAGCGCAACACTTGGGAAACGCAGGGCGGTCATATCGAGGACGGCGAAACTCCGCTTGAATGTGCGAAGCGTGAACTTTTTGAGGAAAGCGGAATTAAGGATGCAGACATCTATCCCATGTGCGACTATTGGGGCTTCAACCGTCAAGCCTGCTCCAACGGGATGGTATTCCTTGCGGTGGTTCACTCCCTTGGTGAGCTTCCAGAAAGTGAAATGAAGGAAACAAAGATATTTGATGTGCTACCTGCTGAGCTTACATATCCGCAGACTTCGCCGAAGCTGTATGCGGAGGCAGAGAAAATATTGAGAACACTCTATTGACTTTGAATAAGAAATAAGGAGATTATGTATATGCAAAACGCAGAGCAGATTACAATTTCAAATATTCCAGAAATATCGGCAATCTACTTTGCGTTGCTGCAAAGCGGATATGACTATTATGCTATGGAGCGAAGTCAGGATCATATTTCATATATTCAAGGGTATATTGGCACTGAAAATTCTACCCCTTTTTTCGCAGGGGTGAAGCAGAACACCTGCGAAGTTTATCCATATTGGCCCCGTGCTGCAATTTTGGAAACAGCATCATTTTACCTATCGCCAGATCATTCTCATATCCGAGACTATGATGCTTTGCATAATCAAATTAAGAATGCTACCAACATTGCAGACTGTGAGCGAGATCAAAGATTGTGGGATTGGATAACTGGCTTTCCAACAGCACTCTCCGAAGTTTTAGGCTGTGATGCTTTCAAGAATTATCTGGAATGGGAGCAGAAATGGCTCGCCACACAAAACGCTAAGCATGAGGCAGCGCTTCGGGTGATTAAGAACTGCTTGGATGTGTGCGTCTCTAAGTACGGCTCCCCGGTGCAGAATATTCGGATTGTCATCAATCCGATCAAGTGCGTTTACTCTGCAGACTTTCACATGGACGGAAACAGTTTTATTTTCTGTTCCGGTGTGTTCCGAACAGAGTCTGTAATACATGAGTTTTTGCACCATGTTGTCCATCCCGCTGTAATGGATATTGTTACGACAGCCAAACGGATATATCCAGGCATTGATGAATCCTATTATTTGTCTGGTGATAATGCGGGCAGATTGAATGCTTTTGAGGAATATGCAGTTCGTGTTCTGACAACCGATGTAATGAACAACAGGTTTCCCAATGATCTTGTTTCTTATTTGAAAGAGTTGGTATAGGCTAAGGTGATACGATGAACATACAACAGTTTTGGTCTGACGTTCTCGCACAGAGAGCAGACGAGATAAGAAAATATTTCCACGCCGATGCCTATGTGAATTGGCATTGCTCTAACGAGCATTTCACGGTCGAGGAATTTATAAGAGCCAACTGCGAGTATCCCGGAGATTGGGATGGCGAGGTTGAAAAGATCGTCACAACGGACGATATGATTATAACCGCAACACGGGTATATCCGAAGGATCGCTCCGCTTCTTTCCACGTTACCTCCTTCATCACGGTGCAAGACGATAAGATCGTCGCTATAGATGAATATTGGGCAGACGATAGCGCAGCTCCGAAGTGGCGACAGGATATGAAGATTGGGAGAAAGATAAGAAATGAAGCTGATATATGAGTTAAACGACAAAAACATTCTCGGTCAAGATGGCTTATCTTCCGCCATCCCCCGTAAAACAGCACGAGCCATTGTAAAGAACAATAACGGGCTTTATGCAGTCATGCACTCGCTGAAATTCGGGCTTTATAGTCTGCCCGGTAGAAGTGTTGAAGAAAACGAGGAAATCATCACCGCCTTGCATCGAGAAGTAATGGAAGAAACGGGTTGTTCCTGCGATAAGGTCGAGGAATTGGGAATGGTTTGTTAAAAACCGTGCAAGTCTTGAATTTACACAGATTAACTATTACTTTGTGGTTCACACCGAACACATCGGTGAAACCCATTTGACGGATACTGAGGTAAACAATAAAACTCGGCTTGAATGGCACACTTGGAATGAAATGGTCAGTTTAATCAACGGACAAGAGTTTGACCGAGTTCAACAGAAATACCTTAAAGCCCGTGATGTTGCGGCGCTCAACGAATATAGAAAGCGCATAATCTAAGATTGAGGAAAAAAATAATGGCAGACATACTTTTCAAAACCGACGATTACATCTTTTCCTACCGTGTCGGCGGTGTATTGATACACAATGACAAGATGCTTCTTCAAAGGGTTCCTGGAGATGACGGCTACGCTTTTATCGGCGGTCATGTAGCCTTTGGGGAAACGACAGCCGAAACACTCGTGCGAGAGTTCAAAGAGGAAATTCGAGCAGACATCAAAGTTGAACGGCTTTTGATGGTTGGAGAGAATTTCTTTCCTTGGGGAAAACGCCCGTGCCATCAGATCAACCTTTACTATTTGGTGTCGCTTACAGATGAAACACAACTTCCGCTTGATGGTAGCTTTAAGGCAGTAGATGAGCTTGGTAACGAGCGAATAGACCTTGATATGTGTTGGATTCCGCTGAAGGACATTCCGAATATCACCGTTTATCCCACTGAAGCAAAGGTGTACATCATTAACATACCTAATGAAATCGTGTACTTCGTACACAAGGAGTAAGCATTACTATTTGAGGTATCCGAATGAAAATACAATATGAAAACTTAACAATCCGTCAAGCCGAGGTTGCTGATGCAAAGCAGCTTACCGCTTGGTGGAATGATGGTGCTGTAATGGCACACGCGGGCTTTCCCAACGGTTTGGGAACGAACGAGGAAGAAGTTATCGAAGGACTTGGCAACGGTCGTATGGTCATTGAGGAAAGCGACCGTCTGATCGGTGAGTGCAATTACCGTAACGTGTCGGATGGCGTTGCAGAAATCGGTATTAAGATCTGTGAAACCGATTGTCAGAACCGTGGTGTTGGCAGAAAGGTTTTGAGTATGCTGATCGGTTGGCTGTTCAGAAACGGCTATCAGAAAATCATCCTTGATACCAATTTGACGAATACAAGAGCGCAACACGTTTACGAATCACTTGGTTTCCGCAAGGTGCGAACCAACTTTGATTCTTGGAAAGATCAGCTCAGTCGGCTTCAATCTTCAGTTGATTATGAATTGGTTGAAAAGGATTTTGTCAGCTACATAAACGACGTACTACAGATTGAAGAAACTCTCCGCCTCCGCCGTTTTGATGGCAATTATGATTTTGCGTTTGAGTGGTATCAAGACCCCGAAACGCTTCTTCTTGTTGATGGCAAAGCTGAACCGTATTCTAATGAAACCTTGACGAATATGTATAACTATCTTAATGGCAAAGGCGAGCTTTATTTCATCGAAGTCAATGAGAACGGCAAATGGAAGCCAATTGGCGACGTTACCTTTTGGCAAGAAGATATGCCCATCGTGATCGGTGAGCGTGAATACCGTGGCAAAGGTATTGGCAAAAAGGTTATATCTGCACTCGTCGAGCGTGGCAGAGCGATGGGATATGATAAGCTGTACGTTGGCGAAATCTACGATTTCAATATCGGCTCACAAAAGTGCTTTGAGAGCGTAGGTTTTCGAAGCTACGAACATACCGAGAAGGGTTCTCGGTATGTTTTGAACTTGAATGAGTAAAGCCAATTTAGAGCAGTTCTCGCTTTTGAGAGCTGCTCTAAATGGCTTGTTGACATATTTTGTTGAACAATTTGTAACTTTTGCAGAAAGACCCCTTGACAAATTCCGTCTTGATTCACAATGCTGTTGCTGTCGCCCTCTAACGCATCTTCCTGCGAAAGGCGGCGTATAATGCTGTTATCTGTCCGGGCTTATATGTATTCGTATTTGCTGTCATGTGTTCATTCCTCCTGTAATGAACGCCCGACAAACAGAAGTGCTAATCTTATTATATCGCACTTATCCCTGTTTGTCATTGGGCGGTTTGACGGTTTCTGATTTTATGAGCCGTATCATCTTGTCGCGGAGCCGTTCCGAGCCGCCGCAGGAGGTAGACACTTCATAGTATGTGCCGCCGATTTTGTAGCAGACGGTTTCCTCTGTCGGCTTCCCTTTTTCCGGCAGATAGCCGCTGTCCTTGATTTCCAGTTCCCAATCCATTCTTTTCCCTTCCTTTCCGTATTTGCTAAATGATAAGTTTCGGAGCAAGCATAGGAAAAGGGTACCCTTTTCCGTAAATCTGCCCGTCCGCTCTATGGCTTGCCGGACAGATTTTGCTTGTTGGGAAGTATCCCAAACCCTCTTGAAATCCTCTCACTACCTACAACACCGCACAGGGCGATTTTGACGGAGAATTGAGAAAAATTCTTCAAAAAGATTTTCTTGTTTCTTAATACGGGGAAGTTTGTGAAATGCCAATGCCACAGAATAAATCAGCAAAAATTTTTTTGTGCCATTGACAAATTCTCTGATTTGCAGTATCATATAACAGTGATATATAACACCGTTATATACAGGGAGGTGAGAAAATGAGCGAAGCAGAGCAGACAACACTACATTTAATCCATTCAGCCGCCATGCAGGAATTTCTTGAAAAAGGCTATAAGTCTGCTTCCCTGCGGAATATTGTCAAAACGGCGGGGGTAACGACAGGCGCGTTTTATGGCTACTATAACAGCAAGGAGGATTTATTTGAAGCACTGGTAGGCGAACACTACAATTTCTTATTGGAACTCTTTTGCAAGGCACAGAAAGAATTTGCAGAAATACCGCCAGAGGAACAGCCCGACAATCTTACTTCTACTTCCGGCGTGTATATGTATGAAATGCTCTTGTACGCCTATGAACACTTGAATGAATTTAAGCTCATACTTTGCTGTTCGGAGGGAACACGTTTTTCAAAGCTGATTGATGAAATGGTGGAAATAGAAACAAAAGGAACACATGATTATTTAGCAGTTCTTGAAAAGTTAGGCAGACCAGCGCCGCCCATTGATGAACGGTTAGAGCATATTTTGATTACGGGAATGTTCAACACATTTTTTGAGCTGATTATACATGAAATGCCGCTTGAAGAAGCAAAGCACTATTTGAAAGAAATGAGAGCTTTCTATACCGCCGGGTGGATGAAAATTATGGGGCAATAATAAATCGAGCAGGCTCGATTACAAATAAATGTCCAATAAGATTTGATAATGGAAAGTTTACACTTTCCATTATATTTGACGCATGGGTTAGTTTTAGCTAACTTTATAAAGACACCACTAATCAAATAAGGATATTCGAGGGCAGTTATTTAGTCCTCATATCATAAAAAATTTTCAAGGAGGTTTTTTTCAATGAAAAAACAGTCTAATCTATCAAGACTGATGGGCTATGCCGGAGGGCACAGAATATTAACCTATCTTTCTTGGGTATTGTCCGTAATGAGTGCGCTGTTAGCTCTTGTGCCTTTTTGGTATATATGGCGTATCATTCACGACATACTGGAAGTTTCCCCGAATTTCTCACAGGCGGGGAATGTTACAAGCTACGGTTGGTCTGCGGTATTGTTTGCGGTTATCTCTATTGTTGTCTACATAGCCGCCTTGATGTGTTCGCATATGAGCGCGTTCCGGGTTGCCGCAAATATCCGAAAAGAGCTTATGCGCCATATTACAGCCTTGCCGCTTGGGGTAACGGAAAAGTATGGAAGCGGAAAGCTGCGGAGAATAGTAAATACTTCCAGTACCGCTACAGAAACATATCTTGCACACAGGCTTCCCGACAAAGCGGGGGCGATTGCCACACCCATAGGGCTGCTTTTCCTGTTGCTTGCCTTTGACTGGCGGTTAGGGCTTTTAAGCCTTGTTCCAGTTGTGCTTGGTTTTCTGATTATGATGAAAATGACAGGAAAAGACATGGAAAAGCGAATGGAACAATATCAAAATGCGCTTGCTGATATGTCAAACGAAGCTGTTGAATATGTGCGGGGCGTACCCGTAGTAAAGACTTTCGGGCAGACAATTTTTTCTTTCAAACGCTTCAAAAACGCGATAGACAATTACGAAACATGGGTAATTGCATATACAAAGGGGCTGCGTCTGCCTATGATGTTCTATACAACAGCAATTAACGGCGTATTCGCGTTTCTGATTGCCGGGGGTATTCTCTTTACAAGGGGCGGCGTAACAAATGAACTTCTGTTAAACCTTATCTTCTATATTGTGATTACTCCCGTCATTGGTACGACGCTTACAAAAATTATGTTTATGAGCGAGGACGCAATGATTGTAGGCGACGCAATCAACAGGATTGATGAAGTGCTGAACGAAAAACCATTATCTGAAAGCAGCGTGAATAATATTCCTAAAAATAATGGAATTACATTGGAACACGTTAGTTACAGCTATGACGGAGAGAAAAACGCGCTCAATGATGTATCTCTTTCCATAAAGCCGGGGCAGACAGTCGCATTGGTAGGAGCGTCCGGCGGCGGTAAGACAACGCTTGCAAATATCGTCACAAGGTTTTTTGACCCGCAAAAAGGGCGCGTACTGATAGGCAATACCGACATACGCGACATTCCGAAAGAAACATTGATGAATAAGGTATCTTTTGTATTTCAGAACAGCCGCCTTATTAAAGCGTCCATATTGGAAAATGTGCGTATGGCAAAACCTAACGCCACACGCGAAGAAATCGCTCATGCACTGGAAGCTGCACAGTGTTTGGATATTATTGAAAAATTACCGAACGGCATAGATACGGTTGTCGGAACAAAAGGCGTGTACCTGTCCGGCGGTGAACAGCAAAGAATAGCGATTGCCCGCGCAATTTTGAAAAATGCGCCTATCCTAATTCTTGATGAAGCAACCGCGTTTGCCGACCCCGATAATGAGGTGCGCGTGCAACAGGCTTTATCTGCTCTTTCAAAAGGGGAATCCGAAAATTCCCCTAGAAAGACCGTCATTATGATTGCACACAGGCTGTCGTCAATCACAGACGCGGATTGCATTTATGTACTGCAAGACGGTGAAATTGTCGAAAGCGGCACACATAGCGGACTGATAGAGCGAAACGGCATATTTACAAAAATGTGGAAGAATTATTCCGAAGCGGCAGAATGGAAGATTTTGAATGAAAATAAGGGATTGGAGGTAAACGCATGATTAAGACATTGCAAAGACGTTTTGCGTTATCAAGACAGGGGGCTGTCGATTTGATAAAGGGCTGTATTGCTTGTGTCGCACAGGATATATCCTTTATGCTTCCCGTCGGACTGCTCTATTACTTTGTCATTGATACCATGAACGGGGGCATAAATGGAAGTCGCGCCCTCTTCTACGCGGTTGGTGCTCTGGTTTGCTTATGCTTTATTTTTATTGTGACATGGTTTCAGTATAACGCCACTTACTTAGCGACTTATGTGGAAAGCGGTGTAAGGCGTATATCCTTAGCAGAACAGCTCCGTAAAATCCCATTGTCCTTTTTTGGCAAGAAAGACCTTGCTGATTTGACAAATTCGATTATGGGCGATTGTGCTACTCTTGAACAGGCATTTTCCCATTATGTACCCGCACTGGCAGGCTCCCTTATTTCCACAACATTGATTGCAGTTTGCCTTTTTGCCTACGACTGGCGAATGGCTCTTGCGGCGGTTTGGGTTTTGCCGATTGCATTTACAATCACATTCTTTTCAGCCCGCATACAGGAATATTTTAACCGCAAATCCGTAGCGGCAAATGTCGCGCTTGAAAGCGGCGTACAGGAGTGTATCGAAAGTTTGCAGGACTTAAAGGCGAACAATGCGGAAGAAAACTATTTAAGAGGGCTTGACAAAAAAATTGACTATGTGGAAAAGCGGCACATTATAACAGAACTTGGGACAGCACTTTTTGTTGTTTCTTCAACGTTGATATTAAAGTTTGGGATTGCTACGGTTGCGCTTGTAGGTTCTGCGCTGCTTATTCGTGGGGAAATTGATATTCCGCTGTTCTTTATGTTTTTGCTTGTGGCTTCAAGGCTATATGCCCCGCTTGAGGGTGCATTGCAAAATCTTGCTGCGGTAATCTCCACCAAAACGAACATAAACCGCATGAATGAAATTCTTGACCAGCCTATTCAGACAGGAACAGACAGAGTAACAAATAAAGGTTACGATATTGTGTTCGACCATGTGGGATTTGCTTATAATAGCGGGGAAACCGTATTGAAAGACGTGTCCTTTACGGCAAAACAGGGAGAAGTTACCGCCTTAGTCGGACCGTCCGGCGGCGGTAAAACTACGGTATCACGTCTTGCCGCGCGGTTCTGGGATATAAGCAAGGGGAAAATCACTGTCGGCGGTATGGATATATCGAAAATAGAGCCGGAAACCTTGCTGTCGCTGTACTCTATCGTATTTCAAGATGTGACGCTGTTTAACAACACAATTATGGAGAATATCAGAATAGGCAGAAAGGACGCGACCGACGAAGAAGTGATTGCAGCGGCAAGACTGGCAAATTGTGAAGAATTTGCGACAAAGCTCCCGGACGGGTATCACAGTATGATTGGTGAAAATGGCTGCGAACTGTCCGGCGGGGAAAGGCAGAGAATTTCAATCGCCCGCGCTTTCCTCAAAAATTCCCCTATCATCTTACTTGATGAAGCAACGGCAAGCCTTGATGTGGAAAACGAAACATTGATACAGGCTGCTTTATCAAGGCTGATAAAGGATAAGACCGTACTTGTTATCGCCCACCGTATGCGTACCGTAAGCGGCGCGGATAAAGTGGTTGTGCTTTCAGACGGTTCTGTTGCGGAACAGGGAACGCCGGAAAAACTGATGAACACCGGCAGGATTTACCCGCATATGGTAAAACTGCAAATGATTAGCAGGGATTGGGGTATTTAACATGAATACGGAATGGATAATATGCCCCATATGCCAAAGCAAAACAAGGTTAAAAATGCGGAGTGATACCGAACTGAAAAACTTTCCCCTATATTGCCCGAAATGCAAGCACGAAACCATTATTAACGTACAACAAATGAATATATCAGTTATCAAAGAGCCAGACGCACAGACGCAGAGCCGATAACACGCAGATTAAAAATGCGGTTATCGGCTCTTTCTTTTTGGTAATACTCATAAGCCGCCGTTTCTTCAAAACGGACAGCGGAGGACTTTTAGAAACCATGACTAATAATGCGGCGGTATCAGGAGGTACCGTCGTGTTATTTTTATATCCGCAAAATCAGACAAACTATTTTCTGTCAAAAAAACGCAGTGTTCGTTTAGGGGATATACTACCCATGAATATGAACTGTCAAATCATTTAGTATGTCTTGATAACTCGTATTACTCAAATGCTTATGCCACTTTATGCTGTATGAGCATTTGTTGTAATAGCCCCCTACTGGGAAGAAAGGGGGTGAGAGAAAATGAGATATTCTGAACAGTTCATGGAACATAT
>ERZ808040.825-NODE-825-length-24225-cov-5.584148_pt1 | contig 24225 bp, 17 predicted proteins | sample MGYA00380191_ERZ808040 | MGnify/ENA primary metagenome ERZ808040 (study PRJEB31490, sample SAMN06133395) | mouse gut metagenome | isolation source: J6 | host: mice | place: China: Chengdu | collected 2015-05 ...
CTTTTTCCTGCTTTAATGCCTCCTCAACCGCCGCATGGATCCCTCTGGGTGTGGGGGCATAGTCGTACATCTCTGCCGCTTCCTGTGCCCACTGCAGGGGCAGCGACATGGGAGAAGCGGAATCCGTATACACTTCCCGCACTACAATCTCCCCGGCATGGATCTTCTCCAGGATTTCCCGGACTCCCGACACATCCCAGAGCTGGTTCATGCACTCCTGCCGGGTCTCCCGGATCAGAGGATGTTCCTTTTCCCGCACCACCTGATCCAGCATCTCCGCGCTCCGCAGGCGCTGCATCCAAAGAGGCTGCCGCCCGTTCCCACGGACTCCCATCATCAGCGCCCTTCCGCAATTGTAGCGAAAAGCTATATTGAACAGGGAAGTGGCAGGCAGCATTGCCGACAGGATCTCCTCCGAAGTCTCCGCAATGATCCGATGGAGCAGTCCTTCCGGAATCACTTCATTTCCATAAGCATAGAGCAGGAATCCATCCTCCTCGTCCACGCTCCCCACATTGATCCCCAGCGTTTCCTTGGCTGTCTGCACCGCAAGCAGCGCCAGCGGACTGTTGATCTGCCGTCCGAAAATGGAGTGGACCATAAGCTGGCGGTTCCCCGACTTGTCCCTGAAATGCTCCGCTATTATAGTGCGGTCATCAGGCAAGCTGCCTGTGGATGCAATCTGCCGTTCCAGGTATTGGGCGGAAAGGATTGCGGCGGATTCGTCCAGTCCCAACTCCCTCAAGGCTTCCGTAAGCCGGCCGTCCTGTTCCGCCTCCCACAATCCCCGGAGAATCCTTCCGAAAGCCGTACCCGTCTCCCGGTTCCTGCCTTTGATCTCCCCTTTCCAGAAGGGCAGCCTGGCGCCTTCTATAGGGGCCTGCGTCACGGTCACGGTATCCCTGCCGATATGGGTGACCTTCCAGGCAAAAGCCCCTAAAATAAACCGGTCTCCCTTCTGCGTCTCATAGACAAATTCCTCGTCCGCCTCGCCCACCTTCACGCCCTCTTCCGTCCTCACGGTAAAGAGTCCCTTGTCCGGGATCGTGCCGCCTGCAAAAACGGCAAGCATCCTGCTGTAGCCGTCCCCCTCTACACGTTCATGGATCCTGTCATACAAAACACGGGGGCGCACCGGCACATCCCTTCTGTGTTCATAGTCTCCCGCCAACATTTCCAGGACGCTTTTCACATCTTCTTTTGTAATTTTCCGAAAAGGCCATGCCCTGGGTACGACCTCCATCACTTCGTCCAGTCCATACCCCTTGAAAGCCGCCATGGAAACAAGATGCTGGGCCAGCACATCCAGGCAGCCTTCCGGCGGATTAATGCGCTCCACCCTTCCTTCCCTGGCAAGCTGTGCCGTCATTCCGCAGAGAACGCTCTCCGCAGCTGTCCTGGGAAACAGGTACATAACGCTGGTGCGTGAAGGGTTATGCCCCGCCCGCCCCAGCCTTTGCATGGTGCCGGAAATTGTCCGGGGACACCCTACCTGCAGCACCTGGTCAATCTCACCCACATCGATCCCCAGCTCCATGGAAGATGTGGCGCATAACAGCCGCAGCTTCCCGCTCCGCAGATTTTCCTCCGTGACCTGGCGCTGTTCTTTGGAAAGGCTTCCGTGATGGACTTTCGCAAAATCCTCCCCTCCCAGCAGGTTCACATAATAGGCAAGCTTTTCTGCATACCGCCTGCCTTCCACAAAGGCAATCACGCTGCGGTTTCCCAGGCAATATTGGTACACCAGCGCCGCCAGCTCCTGCCAGACAGGATCCTTTTTCCTCTTTCCCGCATCTGCAAAGGGACCCAATATTTGAAGCTGCACCTTTTTCTCCATGGAAGGCGCCGCCACCGTCACCGGCTCCGGGGCCAGATACTCCGCCGCCCTGTCCAAAGGGGCAATGGTGGCGGACAGGCCGATGCGCTGGAGATTCCTCTTGCAGAGCTGATCCAGCCTGGCCAGGGAAAGCATGAGATGGGCGCCGCGCTTGGTGTCGATCAAGGCATGAAGCTCATCTATGATCACCGCCCCGGCGGTGCAAAGCACATTCTGCCCGGTCTTGGATGTGAGCATGAGATACAGAGATTCCGGCGTAATGATCAGGATATGCGGCGGCTTCCGCACCATCTGCTGCCTTTCACGCTGGGAGGTATCGCCGGTTCGGACTGCCACGGATATCAACCCTTCCCCTCCGATCCCCTCCAACGGTTTCCTGAGATTTTCGCGGATATCCGCCGCCAGAGATTTTAAAGGCGACACATAGATCAACTGCAATTCCCTCTTCAGAGTCCCCTCCTCCGCCCTTTTTTTGAGCCTGTCCAGAAAAACCAGAAACGCGGACAGAGTCTTACCCGTTCCGGTAGGCGCCGACACCAGCACATGCCCTCCCGCAGCAATGGCAGGCCAGGAAGCCTCCTGCACAGGCGTAGGACTGCCCAGCCGGTCCCGAAACCACACTTCTGTTTGTCTGTCAAATAAACCCAGGCAGTTTTTCATTCCGCTCCCTCTCACAGCTTCCACAATGTTTTTTACTTAACACGCACACTTTTTCTTATATCTTATGCGTTTTTCCCTTGACAATCAATCTCTTTTTTTATATTATTTTAATGTTACTTCTTATCGGCGTGTGGCTCAGCTTGGTAGAGCGCTACGTTCGGGACGTAGAAGTCGCAGGTTCAAATCCTGTCACGCCGATTTTGCTTTGAAAACACGGTTTTTGAAAGTCCGTGTTTTTTTGTTGTCTTTTATGATGAAGATTTAGTCGTGGGGAACAGACAGCGATATGCTATATTGTTTAAAACGAATGAGCATTGGCAAAGGAATGGATATCGACATGAAAACAATTCGAGTTGCGGCAGCAATTATCCTGCAAGAAAACAAAATATTTGCAACCCAGAGAGGATACGGGGCATTTAAGGACGGCTGGGAATTTCCCGGTGGAAAGATTGAAGAGGGGGAAACCCCGCAGCAGGCATTGATTCGCGAGATCCGGGAAGAACTGGATACAGAGATAGATGTGGTGGAATTGGTGGATACAGTGGAATATGATTATCCTACCTTTCATCTTTCCATGGATTGCTTTCTGTGCAAAGTCAGGTCAGGCGGCCTGGTACTGAAAGAACACGAAGCTTCCCGGTGGCTGACAAGGGAGGAACTGGACAGCGTAGACTGGCTTCCGGCGGATATAGGGTTGATCAGGAAGCTGGCAGCAGATTTTCCCGGAAATCCGGTACCATTCCCTTCTTAACCAACGGCTGATTAAACCTGCATCGTCAGGCTACTGCCGGAGTTTATTTCCGATTCCTGTAAAAAGCTTCCCCCATGCCGAAAATTACAAAAACCGTTGCCACACTCATAGATTGCTGGAAACTGAATATATTATTGGCCGTAAACCCAAAAAGGCAGAAACCGCAGGCACGTGAAATCAGGTTACTGTCCCTTTCCTTCAGGAAACGCACCATACCTGACGCCATCCACCCCACATAGCTCACAAGTCCTAAAACTCCCGTGTCCACCAGGGCAGTGAGCCATTCATTGTGGGCATTTGTAAGCCGGGTTGTGCCAAAAGTGGTTTCCACGATCTCCAAAAGCTTCGGACTGCCCCCATTGTATATGTATGCCTTCATGGCATCAGGGCCGACCCCTGTCAGCTTATGCAGAAAGTCCTGTTCCAGGAAACACAACATAGCCGCCTTCCAGGTGGCCCCTCTGTTGCTGGCCCATGCGTTGGAAAACAGAAATGCAGGGTTCTCCGACAGCGCCCCAATGCTGCCCGGATGCAGTGTATTTACAATAAGAGCCGCCGAATACCCCAATATCAGTATAACGGTTCCTCCTACAAAAACTCTTTTCAAGGTACGCCAGAACCCCTCCAAGTGGCTCCGCCTCTTTCTGTCTACGGCCGCAACGGCAAGCATGGACATGGACACGGCAAAAAGGAACACTACAGCTTCTTTTGTGGACAAGAACAATAAAAAATCATCCTTATAATTGATATTTCTTCCCGTAAAAACCTGTATTCCGAAAGTCAACAGGCAGGCTCCGCCAAACAACACCATTTCCTGCCAAAACCGGTACATCCTGCCGCTGTCCGACACCGACATGCAAAACATAACCAGGGTCACTGCCGCCATGGCAAACATGCCGCTGCTGCTTCCCTGAGTCACCAGGCTGGCAAAGCCAAGCAAAACATATGCCATCAGCAGTAACCGCTGCCACATTCTGTAAGCCACTCCCTGCCAAAGCAGAATCATTCCGGCAAAAAATACAGATACCTGGTACCCACAATACCAGTTGATATTCCCAATCGTAGAGATAAACGAAGGCCCATAAGAACCCATATCAATGGGATAAATGTCAAAACGGTTTAAATACTCCAGCAGGAAAACCACCGCTGATACCGGGAAAAGCGCATGGAAAATCCATTTCCTGGGTTTCCAGGCCCTGGATATGGAAAAATAGATCCCCACCAGGATCAACTGCGGATACAATCCCATATACCAGCCTGCCACTCCCCACCGGGCATCACCCTTGTAACGTGAAAAGAGGTAAGAGATCAAAAGGCTGGCCCCATATGCAAGGGCAAACACATCCGTGGCGGACAGATTTTCCTTGAGGTAAATCCAAAGCCGGGAAGCATTCCCCCTTTTATGCCATGCTTTCTTCGCCGAGAGAAACAGGGAAAGAGCCAGAAGCGGCAGGACGATCTTTGCCGTTCCCGTGCTCACATCGGCAAAAAACCTGGCTTTGTCCGTACCGATATGGGTATAACCTTCCTGATGGTATAACGGCATCACCACAAGGATCAACAATATGTAGGCACAAATAGCCACATCCAGCAAAATACTTGTATATGTCTGCAGCGTGGCAGCCACAGGCTCTACTGCCTTTTTCCCCTTTTTCCGGCCCATAACAATCCCTTTTCCTCCGATATCGCAAATTCCCCGCTGAATCACCCATTGCGGTTCTTCCCGTCCTGCTGCAAAACCATCCGCATGGGAATCATTACCATTAAATTTAACTTCATGATATCCTAATCAGAAACGTCCGTCAATTTGTTTCTTCTCCGCTCCAGGCTCAAATAGGACTGTTGGATCATGATAAATCCCAACGGCCCGCCTATGATCCCCCAGACGCCAAACATTTTTATCCCAGCATAAATGGACAGTAATATGGCGATAGCAGGAACCCCCACTTTCCGCCCGATCAACCTCGGCTCCAAAATTTCCCTCAGGAAAATGCAGACAATATAAAGCAGCAGACAGGCGGCCGCCCTGCCATAATAACCGTAAAACAGCTGCTGGATACCCAACGGCACCAATACAATTCCCGTACCTATAAAAGGCAGCGCATCCAATATCCCCGCAAGCAATCCCCACATCACCCCATGCCGTATGCCGCAGATTCCCAGGAACACTGCTGCCAGGATGCCTATCACACTCATAATAATGACCTGCGCTTTCACAAAAGTGGCCAGATATCGGATAATGCCGCATATGATCTCCAGAAATACATGGCACTCCTCCCTGTCCAGCAGTTGGTTCATAAACTCGTCATAATCCTTTGCCAGCAATATGGCCGCAATCAGAAACGTGACCAGAAAACCTCCCACGGAAGCAAACCCTTTCACATATTCCAGGGACTGCGACAGCATACCGGGCAGAAATTCCAGCTGAAAGTAGTTGATCCCTTCCTGCAGGTGGCTCAGGATCATCTGTTCCAGGTATTCCCCGTCAACCCCCATGGTCCTCTCCACCAACTGACAGACTTCATGGATGACCCCGGAGGCCTCCTGCTCCAAAGTATCCAGTCCGGTGACCCAGCCGGGCAAGCTGCCCACGATCCAGGAAAACAATACCCACACCAACACTGCAAGGATACCGCACGCTAAAAGAAGCAGGATCATAACGCCCACCTGACGGTGGAGATGGAGCCTGCTCTGCCACTTTTGCAGCAGTGGCCCGAAAATGGTGACAAACAAAAGCGCCAGAAGCACCGGCGCGGTCAGTGGCGTGACCACCTTAAGGAAAAAAAATACCGCCCCTGTTAGAAGGAGCAGCAGCAATAATTTGTTGTCCAATATTTTTTTCACCATTCCCGATACCATACCTTTCCGCAAGCCAAGTCCTCTACTGCTTTCTCCCGGTTTAGTATGGTAAAATCAGCTCAAAATATGTAATGGAAACAGGAAAATGCTTTGCCTTCCGGCCGTATTTGAAAACACATTCTTTTCTTTTGCGCAGGATGCTGAAATTCAAGATAATACGCACAGAGGGCCAAATTATCGCCGCCCTGCCTGCCACTTGTCCCCTTGGCCTCTGCCTCTCCGTATTTGACATCCCCCAAAAGCGCCATCCCTGCATGGGCCATCTGCGCGCGGATTTGGTGGAATCGGCCTGTGTCGATCTGAATCTCCAGCAGCGAACGGTCCTGCTCTTCCGCATAGGCAAGCAGGCGGTACCGCAGAACCGCCTTTTTCGCCTCCGGATAACGGATCTTGTCCTGCTGCCCTACCACCAGGGAACGGTTCGCCTTTGTGTCTTTGTACAAGTAATCCACAAGCTCCCCCTGTTCTGCCACAGGTTTTCCACAGATTGCCGTATAATACCGCTTCTTCAACAACCCTTCCCCAAGCTGCCCTGACAAGGCCGCCGCGGCCTCTTTTGTCTTGGCAAACACAAGGAGTCCCTCCACCGGCTGATCCAACCGATGGATCACGCCCAGATAAGGGGTTTTCAGGTAATTCTTCAGTTCACTGGCCACATCCGCCTGTGCCACCCTGGCTGTCTGAACGGCCAATCCGGCAGGCTTCCGCACTACCAACAGCATTTTGTCTTCATAAATAATTTCTGTTTTCATTGCTTTTCCGTCCCATTATATTCTGTCCGTCCCTGCCACACCCCGGAACGCATTTTAAAATCAGTCCTGTTTCCTTCAAACGCACCCTACATCGGGATTCTCAGTCCCTTGGGATAATGATTTTTCATCATTCCCCCCACCAGCTTTCCCCAACCCATGGCAAAGCCGTCCACACAAACCAGATACCAACCCTTTTCCCCGTCCGCGGGAAATGTCTGGCCGTTTAAGTACGCCGCCGCACTCTGCTGAAAGCCGGAAACTCCCTGCTCGTACAACCCCTCCTGTTTTGGAGCCTTCTGCAGAACCAGATTCCAGACATGCTTGGCCTGTCCGGGAGGGAGTGCAAGCGCCAAGGCATGTGCCGGCTCAAACCGATCCTTTTTCAGCGTACCCACATGCAGGCCGGGGCGCAGGATCCTCAGTCCTTTCACCGAAGGGAAGCGGCCGGAAACCATGTAAAGGTTTTCCCCGAACCTAAGATAGGAGCGCTCGCCCTCCCTCCCGAGAGGGATCTCGTTTTTCCCAAAAATTTCCTGACAGAACTGCCTGTATGCTGTCAGCTCCTTTTCCGACGCTCCTGTCACAAAGCCATTCAAAGAAGGATTGCTGTATTCATCCGGCAGTTCTCCCGCTTTTTCCAAAACCGCCGCAAAATGTCCTTCCCCCTTCACTCTCTGGGGCCAAAGGCGAAGCGTATGTTCCAGACAGGGCAGGCCGCCGTCGCCCAAAAATGCTGCTTCGCCGTCACAGCACGCTTCCCCAAATATTCCTTTTTCTATGGGAAGCAGCCGAAACTCCGGTTTCCGTCTTAAAAACCGGAGGACACTGCCCTCGTTTTCCTCCGGAGCAAATGTACAGGTAGAATAGACCAGCCTTCCGCCGGGCCTCAGCATCCTGGCGGCACAATCCAGGATCCCGTCCTGCCGTCCGGCACACATGCCCACATTTTCCGGACTCCATTCCTCACACGCGGCTTCGTTTTTACGGAACATCCCCTCACCGGAACAGGGGGCATCCACCAATATCTTGTCAAAATACTCCGGGAAAATGTCTGCCAGGTGTTCCGGCGTCTCATTGGATACATATGCGTTTATGATCCCCATGCGCTCCACATTTCCCGAAAGAATCTTTGCCCTGGAAGCGTTGACCTCATTGCAAAGTAAAAATCCTTCCCCCCTTAATTTTGCCCCGATCTGAGTGCTTTTTCCGCCGGGGGCGGCGCAAAGATCCAAAACCCGTTCCCCCGGCCTCACCTCCAAAAGCTCCGCCGGGGCCATGGCGCTGGGTTCCTGAATATAATACACCCCCGCCGCATGATACGGGTGCTTCCCGGGTTGGTCCGACGCATCATAATAATAGCAATTCTCTGCCCAGGGTACCTCTGCCAAATGGGCAAAGCAAAGACCCGGGAACGCTTCCGGCAATTCTGACGCCCTGTTCCCGTTTAACCCCGTTTTCAGCGCATTCAGCCTCAATGCCTGGTATCTCTCCTGTCCGAACGTGCTTATAAAAGCTTCATATTCACCGTCCAGCATTTGCTGCATTCTATCTAAAAATTTCTGGGGAAGCATGGCCACATCCTCCTTCTCATTTCTCTCTAAAAAAGTGCTGCTCCCTTTTACAACAGTATAGCACAAAATACTGCAAAACCGGCCTATCACTTCCGGGATCTGGGCGCCACCCCATAAACCTCATGGAACGCCCGGTAAAAGGAACGCAGGCTGTTAAACCCGCTGGCAAAACAGATATCCGTCACCGTCAGCTCAGAATGTGCCAGCAGGCCCATAGCGTGCTCGGCGCGAATCCTTTTGAGATAATCGCTGTAAGAACAGCCAAACTTTTCCTTAAAAATATGGGAAATATGATATTTGCTGTAACCCAGGGCCGCGGCCAGTTGGGGTAAACTGATATCTTCCGTAAAATGCTGGTTCACATATCCGGAAATCGCCTGGCAGATATCGGCGGAAACCTTTTTCTGTTTCATAAGCGGAAGCTGTGACAATATCATGGAAACAATGGTATACAGGTATCCCTTGGGAATACGGATGTCACCGCTCTTCTGCACACTTTCCAGAAGCCCCTGCACCAGGAACGAAAACCGGTCCGCTTCCTGCATGGCATCTATAAAGGGATCGCAGGGTTCCTGCATATTAAATTCATGGTAAAAATCCGGCAGGAAATCATGGCTGAAAATCATCATGACAGCGGAGGAGCCTGCAGGCGTACATGTCTCATGTACCATGTTGGGGAAAGCAATGGATACCATGCCCTTCTCCAATACCTTTTTCCTGCCGGAAATCACGCTTTCGATAGCGCCGTCCAACACATAGAATATCTCCACCTGGCGATGTATATGGGCAAGGCAGTTATTGTTATTTGTCAGCTTGACGGAAAGACTTTCCTCTCTGTTCTGATAGATCATTACACTGTTCTCCTCTCACATAAAACAGCATAGCATTTCTATGGACAAACCGCAATATTTGGCACATAAATTCATCGGCAGGACATTGAAGATTTTGATATCGGCAGGTTACAATAGAGACAACATGAAACAAATAAACATACACTTGCTGCCGGAAACGGCCGCAGCAACAGAAAGGCAGGTACAGGTATGATGACAGGCAACATTTGGAATGCGGATCTGGGCAACGGGAATTTCCGCAATCCCATACTTTATGCGGATTATTCCGATCCCGATGCAATCCGCGTAGGAGAAGATTATTTTATGGTCGCTTCCAGCTTCAGCAACGCCCCGGGGCTTCCTCTTCTCCACTCAAAGGATCTGGTGAACTGGAAAGTAGTAAATTATATCATAGACAAGATCCCCGAGGACCGCTACGATGCCGCTGTACACGGCTGCGGCGTGTGGGCGCCCTCCATCCGTTATCACCAGGGGACTTATTACGTCTGCTTCCCCATGCCCGATGAAGGAATCTATATGAGTACTGCAACGGATCCATTTGGTAAGTGGTCCCAGCCGGTGAATATCCGGCCCGGCGCAGGCTGGATCGACCCCTGTCCTTTCTGGGATGAAGACGGAAGGGCATATCTGGTGGCAGGCGTGGCAAAAAGTCGTATCGGTTATAAAAGTGTCCTGCATATGGTGGAAATGCGGCCGGACGGAATGGGGTTGATCGGTGAGGAAGTCAGGATTTTCGACGGAAACGAAAACGGCCAGGTAACCATCGAAGGACCCAAAATGTACAAAAGAAACGGGTGGTATTATGTCTTCGCCCCGGCGGGCGGCGTAAAAACCGGCTGGCAGACAGTGCTGCGCTCCAGAAATACATTCGGCCCTTACGAATACAAAGTGGTGATGCGCCAGGGGGACAGCATTGTGAACGGCCCTCACCAGGGCGCATGGGTGGACACCGTAACAGGTGAAGACTGGTTCCTCCATTTCCAGGACGTTTATGCTGCCGGGCGCATTACCCACCTGCAGCCCATGAGCTGGCATGAAGACTGGCCTGTGATCGGAATCGCCAAAGACGGCAACGATTACGGCGAACCGGTAATAGAATACAAAAAACCCAACGTAGGCGGATGCAGCGCCGGAATATGCGAGCCTGACACCTCTGACGACTTTACCGGCGACAGCCTGGGGTTGCAGTGGCAATGGAATGCAAATCCTGAGGATAACTGGTATGAGCTGACAGGCCATGGACTGAAATTAAATGCCGTTTATAAAGATACCGTATACGGGGATATGCCCAACCTGCTGTTACAGAAATGGCCTGCCCCAGAATTCAGCTGTGTCACAAAGCTTGACCTCTCTCATTTGGAAAACGGCGACGAAGCCGGCGTGATCTCCATGGGCACAAGCTACGGCCTGATCACTTTTAAAAAAGAAGAAGATAGGTTTGTGCCGTACTATGTTGCCGGGGTTCAAAAATACGGCAAGATCGTACCGGACTTCACGGAAGAGACTGCCACACCCCTTGCCGCCATTGAGCCGGGAACGGAAAAGGAAATCTATGTGAAATACACCGTAAAGCAGACCGGTACAAGAAATCTAAACGAGAACGAGAAAGGGTTCCCCCTGGAGCTTGTCACCATTGAATACGGCACAGACGGGAGCAGCTACCGCAAAGCAGGGGAAATGACCGCCATGCCCGGCCGCTGGGTAGGAGTGAAAAGCGGAATTTTCTGTGCTTCCGGGGAAAAAGGCAGCAAAGGATATTTGACGGCCGGCCAGGTTGTTTATAGTAGAAATTAAGAAATAGGCAGCGATTCAGAACCAGGCGCTGAGTAAATGCTTGGTTCTGAATCATGATATAAAAGGAGGATCACTTTGGAAAATACCTATCAAAACCCGATACAGCGGGGATTTTTCCCCGACCCTTCCGTAATCCGCGTAGGCGAAGATTACTACATGGTTAATTCCACGTTCCAATACTTTCCCGCCATTCCTATCAGCCACTCCAAAGATATGGTGCACTGGCGCATTATCGGCCATGCCGTGACGGATCCGGACTATCTGGACCTGCAGAGCATAAAAGACTCACATGGCATATGGGCGCCGGATATTTCCTACCACAACGGTAAGTTCATTATTATGGCAACACTCCGGCTCAACGCGGACGGAACCAGAGACAACAATGTGATGCGCAGACAGCTTGTGGTCACTTCGGATAAACCCGAAGGTCCCTACAGCAAACCCAGCTGGCTGGAGGTAGACAGCATTGACCCCTCCCATTTCGTGGATGACGACGGGAAACATTATATGGTAATCAGTCCCGGTATTAATCTGGTTCCCTTAAGCGACGACTGCACAAGGGTTGTTGGCGATATGATCCCGGTATGGCCCGGAACAGGGGAAAGGTGCTGCGAAGGGCCTCATTTGATGAAGCACGGGGATTACTATTACGCCATAGTGGCGGAGGGCGGCACCGGTTACGGGCATGGAATCAATGTGGGACGTTCGAAGGAACTGAAAGGCCCTTACATATCTTCCCCCTACAATCCGGTGATGCGTCAGTTTGACCCGGATGCGCTGATACAGCGCACAGGCCACGGTAAGCTGGTACAGACCCAGGATGGTGACTGGTGGGTATACTATCTCATGGGAAGAGCCAACCAGGGGCATTATACCACAATCGGAAGAGAGACCGGCATGGACCCCGTCACATGGCTGGACGACGGCTGGTTCACCGTCAACGACAGAAAGGGCCCCAGTTCACAGCAGACTGCTCCCTCACTTCCCTTATACGAATTTGAGAAGTGGACAAAAGACGATTTTGACAGCGAAGAACTGAACCTGAATTGGGAGTTCGTCAGGAACCCTGCAAGGGGAAGTTATTCCCTGACAGAACGGCCCGGATATTTCCGCATTTGGACCGGCGACGGGCAGCTCTGGGAAATCCGTGCAAAGAATACCCTGGTACGGCGGGAACAGGAGCTTCGATACACCGCATCCACAAAACTGGACTTTTACCCTTCCAGGGACGGGGAGCAGGCAGGATTGACCTGCTATTACAGCACCGCTACCTATGCGAGGTTTTCCCTCTGCTATGAAGAAGGCAGAAAACTCCAGCTGGTGATCAACCGCAACCACGGGGAAGAGCTGATTGCATCTGTGGACGAAATCAAAAACCAGAGTATATACCTGAAAGTCCAGGTGGATAAGCTTACCCGAAGCTTCTACTACAGTTATGACGGAAAAAACTGGGAGCTGGCAGGCATCCTTGAAAACTGCATCTACCTGTGTGACGAAGGAGTGCCTGACGACCGCAAACGCCATACCGGTACACTGGTGGGGATCTACGCCAACAACGGCGGCTGCGGCACACGCATTCCCGCGGATTTTGACTATTTTGAATACCTAGATGACTGAAACAACAGTCTTTTAAATGCTTTACACATTCCTCAATGTCTGTTATAATATTTTTGTTAATACGGCAAAACACTCAGCATATGGATAGCAAGTGATTATGTGCCGCTATTTATTTAATTGTTCTTGTTTGAAAATGATAATCAGAAAGGTGGCTTACGTATGATAAATTGTGTTGCACGCATTCGTACCCATATCCAGGGGCGATAAAAAAGCAGATAAACTGTCTCATGTAAGTGGGTTTTTTTTGCGTGCAAATACAATTTTTCATATGTATCGGGATAGATACGGATAATTCCGTGTCTTCTCCCGTTTGCCTTATTGTATCGTTTCTGCAGAAAGATTTCCGTTTCGGAGACTTTCTGCTTTTTTGTTTGCCTGAATTTAAATCCGAAGCTTGATGACATTTAGAGCAAAGAAAAGAGGTAAACTATGCAGAAAGGCAAGAAACCATCCACACCTGATTATAAAACACAGTTGTCCTACTCCCAAAATTTCATAACAGACAAAAAACTGCTTCGCAGGATTACAGGACTCAGCAACATCAATAAAAGCGATACCGTTATTGAAATCGGCGCCGGAAAAGGGCATTTGACAGAAGCGCTGTGCCGGATAAGCGGCTTCGTCTATTCCGTGGAGCTGGACCCGAAGCTCTATGGGCAGGCAAAAGCAAAATTGGATTCCTACCCCAATTTAAAGCTGATACAGGGAGACTTTCTCCGGTATACGCTTCCCGCGAAAGGAAGTTACAAAGTCTTTGCCAACATACCTTACTTTATTACCACCCAGATCATTGATAAACTGGCCAATGCACCTAACCCGGCCACAGATATCTGGCTGGTCATGGAAAAGGGCGCCGCCAAAAGGTTCACAGGCACAGGAAAAGAGACCGAAAAATCCCTGCTCCTTAAAGTAGGCTGGAAAATGAAAATCATCTACCATTTCCGCAGGGAGGACTTTCACCCCGCGCCCTCCGCGGATTCTGTACTGGTACACTTTTCCAGGAAAGAATCCCCCGATCTGGATAGAAAAGAATACCAGAACTTCCAAACATTTATATCCCATTCCAGAAAATACGGTTTTGGAAGAAAAGAGAGCCTGCTCACCAAACGGCAGGTATCGACCGCATTAAAGCAGGCAGGACTTCCCCATGCCCATGAAGATGGCGTCACACTGTATATCCAATGGCTCTGCCTGTTTCGATGCTACCGGCATTTATCCGGTTCGCCATTTAAAGGCATTTAGAATAAACCTTCGTCTCTTCAATGATATGAAATGCCCGGCTTTTATGGGAAATTATGCAATTAGTATGCAAATTATTTATAAAAAATTAAAACACAAATTTCATAAAATCGTCTAGAATAGACATAGAATCATTACGTTATTTTAACAATATATTAGTTTACAGAAAGATAAACCCAATGCCGGGGCATTTTATCCGGAGTGAATTTGAAAATTGCTTTCCGTCAAGGGATCCCAATTTGAATCACCTTCCAGGCCTTGGCTATAAGGAGCGGGAAATGTATCGTTTATTTTTGACATTGGTTTTAACATTTGCATACATGGAGACGGTCTACCATGTCGGTGTTACAGGGATGCAATGGCTGAATCCGCTGCTGTCGTTTCCGCTGATCCTCATATTGGCAGGAATTGAATTGCTTTTGGTTTCCATGGGAAAGCATGTTGTCAACAAGGGGATTTTATGGACGGTTCAGATAGTCAATTTTTTACTCTTTGCAAGCCAACTGATTTACATGCGCATTTTTACTCAGCCGCTTTTGCTGGCGGCAGCCATAAGCGCCGGAGAAAACGCCGTGAAAAATTATTGGCGGGAGCTGTTGTATGCAATCGGTAAAAATATAGTCTGCCTTCTCCTTCTGGCAGTGCCTCTTCTTGCCACCGGTATCTTGCTTCATCGAAAAAGGAACCTGTACCGTTCGAAGGAAAAGAATACAATACGCAGAGTGCATAGGAGGTGCCGCTTTACAGGCATCGTTTCCGTAACAGCAGGGACGGTCGCCATATGGACGGTGCTGTTCATCGGCTATCAGGGAGGATATTCTTATTATCAGGATTATCAAGGCTTTTACGATCCGGGATATGTGGCAAAAACTTATGGCATATTGGCATCTGTTCAGAGAGACTGGATGGGAGACGTGCTGCCCGGGGCAGATATGCAGACCAGCTCCGCAGTGACCCTAAACCCAATACCGGTTGATAAAGGCACAATGGATACCATTGCCCAGGTAACAGAAGGAGTCCTTTCCGGAGTACAGGCATCTAAAGAAACAGGCATAGAACTTACCGGAAACACGGATACCTCTCCCCAGACACTGGATATTGACTTTGAGGTCCTCAGGGAACTGGTTCCCGATGAGGAAACAGAAAAGCTGATCTCCTATTTGGAAGAAAGGACACCAACCAACAAAAACGAATACACGGGAATGTTCCGGGGTTATAACCTCATTTACCTTACGGCGGAAGGTTTTTCGACTTATGCCGTATCCCAGGAATTGACCCCTACCCTGTACCGCCTTTCCCACTCAGGCTTTGTGGCCGAAAATTATTATGTGCCCCTGTGGCAGACAAGTACCAGCGACGGCGAGTATGTCAATCTGCTGGGGCAAGTCCCTTCCAGGCAGTTCAGCATGCGGAAGTCTGCAAGTAACGCACAGCCCTATTCCCTGCCTGCCTATTTTTCAGCGGAAGGCGTAAAAAGCTTTGCCTACCACAATAATACTCTGGACTACTATGACAGGCATTTGAGCCATCCGAATTTAGGATATGATTTTAAGGCAATCAAACTGGGGGACCTGTCGGAAGAGGAATGGGGAAGCCAGATATTCCAGATGGAAAATGCAGAACGCTGGCCTTCCTCCGATTTGGATATGGTCAAGGCAACTTTGCCGGAATATATTGGCCAAGACCGGTTCCATGTTTACTATATGACTGTTTCCGGACATATGAACTATAACTTTTCCGGAAATTCCATGTCCTCTAAAAATAAAGACGCGGTAGCCGGTCTTCCGTACAGCGACGAAGGGAAAGCATATATTGCCTGCAATATAGAGTTGGATAAGGCCCTGGAATACCTCATTGCCGAATTGGATAAAGCCGGGAAGCTGGATAACACCGTGATTGCGTTGAGCGCGGACCATTACCCCTACGGGATGGAGCTGGGCCATTATGAGGAACTGGCCGGAGCGGAACTTGAAAATTCGTTGGAAATATACAGAAATACACTGATTTTGTGGAATTCCAAAATGGAGGAACCTGTAATCATAGAAAAACCCTGCGGGGCTATGGATCTGCTGCCTACACTGTATAATCTCTTCGGCTTTTCCTACGATTCCAGGCTTTATGCCGGAACGGATATGCTTTCAGACACCCAGGGACTGGTTATGTTTGCAGACAGAAGCTTTATTTCAGAAGATATGTCTTATAATAAGAAAACAGGGGATACTCTCAGCACAACAGGCGAAGAACTGGATGAAGAATATGTCAAGTCCATGAAACAAAAGGTCCGGCAGCTTTACGAATATTCTATGGGAATATTAGACCACAACTTCTTCTATTATGTGGAGCAGGCGATGAGATGAGCAGTTTACAGTCCTAGTATAATCCACCCTAATTGCCCGTATGTTTGGCGCAGGATAAATTTTCAGCCTGCAAGGCAGATTTCCGACGGCGTAGTGGTGGCTACGTCTAGGAAATCTAACGCTGCAGATGGAAATTCAGGCAAGATATTTTGCGAATGGCGCGTGTGAACCGTAACAACGTGAGAAGACAAAAGTTAATCTGAAAACGTGTTGACAATTCTTTTCCCTGTCTTTATGATAAAATTACATTTGGGGTTCACGTCAGTTTGTATAAAAACCGCACATATAGAGGTAAACAATGAAGTTAAGTATGCGAAACGTAGCAAAAATAGAATCCGCAGACTTGGAGTTAAAAGGTATTACCGTAATTGCAGGCAACAATAATACAGGTAAAAGCACCGTTGGAAAGACAGTGTACTCTTTATTTAATTCCATGGTTAACATTAATAGCAAAATAAGAGACCAAAAAGCCAGCCTTATTGCTAAATTTTTTGATCAGAAACTGTTTGAAGACCCAAATGACCGCTTTGATTGGCTGCAGAGAGGACTCCATTCACCGTTACATTGGGCACAACGTATCGCCGGGTACTCGCAATATAGTGAAATTAGAGCATTTTTAATAGACGTCCTTGGGGAACGTTACGACGAACCTTTCATAGACAGCCTTATAAATGATATATTGGAAATCAATAATCTGCCTGAGGATCGATTAGTCAAATCAGCAATCTCCGTATATTTCAGGAGGATATTCTATGGTGAAATTGGAAATATTTATCAGGAAAATGCCAATACTGTCATTGATGCACAGATTGCAGGTAAAACCATACATCTTAAGTTTAAGGAAAATGTTTGCACGGATTTAGTAAGACAAATTGATATTACAAATGAAGCCGTTTATTTAGACAATCCCTTTGTTTTGGATAAATTAAATACCAGTTTATCCGGATTGAATGATATACAGCGAAACGTGATCCGAAAGCTGCTGCATACGATGGAAGCAGTGGACAATGTGGTACAGCAGGATTACATTTCAGAAAAATTAAAGCCTGTGATGTCACAGTTAAATAAAGTTTCCGCGGGTATTGTAGAAATTGGGGAAGCACGATCCTACTATTATAAAGATAGCGTAAAAGGAAAAAAACTTAACTTAAGCAATCTGTCTGCAGGATTAAAATCCTTTGTGATTATAAAAATGCTTTTGGAAAATGGTACGTTGAAGGAACGGGATGTGCTGATCCTTGATGAACCGGAAATCCATTTGCATCCGGAATGGCAGCTTATTTATGCAGAATTAATCGTACTACTCCAGAAAGCATTTGACCTGACAATTGTTCTTACTACACACAGCCAGCATTTTCTGGAAGCATTGCAATTTTTTTCCGAAAAATACGGGAGAACAGACTACTGCACCTACTACTTATCACAGCAATCGGAACGCGGATGTGTCATACAAGATGTGTCTTCCGATATACGGCAAATATATTCGCAAATGGTAGACCCCAGCATTTTACTCGATAAAATGCGCTGCCAGATGGAAGAGGATACAGATGAGTAATTACAGTCATTTTTCAAAGATGCTGAATACCTATATCAATAAAAATGGTTTTCACACCAATATAGAAAGCGATACGGCAACGACTTCCTGTAACCGCAACACCGGCACAAATCTATGCAAAATAGCAATTCCGGCTATTGACATGGATTCCTTTGCAAAAAAAATTTACAGGAAAAGAGTATGGCCGGAATCTATTACAGAAAATGATTCTCCCAACTCTGCTGACGCTTTCTTCATCAGCCATGATAATCGATGGTTTTTGATTGAATATAAAGACCAGGAAATAAAAAATGCCAAAGACAGTGTAACGAAGAAAGCTTATTCCAACGCTTATTTACTACTGGATGTTTTATTTGAAATGCAAAATGATAAGTCAGCCTATCCTTGGTTTGACTATAATTCTCCCCTTACATTTATGAGAACAAATGTAGAATATATATTAGTTTTCAGTAGTATAAAAAATCCCCAGAAAGTAATTCAATATAGGAACCATGCCTGCCTTGGCCAAAACTATGTACCAGACTTTATGCAGAAATTATCCCACTACATATTCCGGCAAGCTTATGCATTGCCGGAATATGGTTTCGAGAATGAGTTTTTGAAAAAGTTTGTCTTTTGATATTCATTTTAACGTTGATCCTGATACCCATGATTTAAAATTAGCACAGCTTGCGGACCGTGTGGTATGCCTCCGGCACGGACGGATCGTCTGAAACCGCCGCCACTGCAGTTATCTTGCAGCGAATCCGTTATGTAAATGCCTTCAGTACTTCCCTTCCCTCTTTCACAAATGCCACAAATTCATTGATCTGTGCCGTTACCGTATAAGATCTGCCGCCCCGGTACATTGACTTATCCTTTGTCAGCACCCATTCTCCCTCCGGCAGATACACTTGTTTTTCCGTGGCTCCCTGCTCCGTAACAGGGGCGAAAATAATTTCGTCACCAAACATGTACTGCTCACCCAAGGTATAGCACACATCCTCCTCCGGGTAGTCAAAGAACATTGGACGCATAATAGGATAACCCTTCTCCGAAGCCATGGCCATGTGCTTCTTGACATATGGTTTTAACCGTTCCCGAAGCAGGATCAAGTCCTTTAGTATTTCAAAATTGCGCTCCCCAAAACTCCATATCTCATTTTCCCCGCCTGTGGGTTCGATAATGTCTCGGGTCCTGTCATGTCCGTTCCGGCTTCCGTGGAGCCTCAGCACAGGGCAGAACACACCGTATTGGAACCATCGGACAATCAGTTCACGAAAATAATCAGATTCAATATCCCCGCCGTAAAATCCGCCGATATCCGTTGTCCACCAGGGAATGCCGCACATGCTCATATTAAGGCCGGACTTTACCTGCATTCTAAGGCTCTCAAAAGTTGACGGGATATCGCCCGACCACACCAGCGCACCGAATCTCTGGGCGCCGGTATAGGCACACCTTGACAGAGTCAAAATATCGTCCCTGCCCGACTCTCTCATACCGTCATATACCAGCTTTGCATAATAGTAAGGATACAAAAGCCCGATCTCATCACCGTTTCCCATATGGAGAATAAGGTTGTCAAACCGTTCCGGATGGATTTCCGGTTCCGCTTCATCAAACCATAATGCATCAACACCGTTATCCATATAATTTTCTTTTAGCTTTCTCCACACAAATTCCCGCGTCTGCGGGTTCGTGGGGTCAATTTCCGCCTGGGGGCCATAGAAGTCAAACACCCTGTTTGAGCCGGACCTTGTCCGCATCAGCATATTATTCTCTTGCATCTCCCTGTAGTTTTCACTTTTTTCGTTTATGGTGGGCCACATGGAGACCATTAATTTTATGCCCATGCTATGAAGCTTATCTGCCATTCCTTTGGGATCGGGCCAATACCTGGGGTCAAACTTGTAATCACCCTGTTCCGTCCAGTGGAAATAGTCTATGACCAGTACCGACAAAGGTATATGGTTTTCCTTATATTTATGTGCCACCTCAAGCACCTGTTCCTGGGTTTCATAACGGAGCCTGCTCTGCCAGAACCCCAGCGCCCAATCCGGGAATACCGGGGCATGGCCGGTAAGGTCAGCAAGGGTTTCACATACCTGCTTGGGACTGCCTCCTATCACCACATAATCCACCTGGCTCGTACAGTCGCTTGTCCACCGGGTACGGTTTCCCGCAAGCTCGCAAACCCCTGTTGAAGGCAGATTCCAGAGGAAACCATATCCCAGGGAAGAATACACATAAGGAATGGTGCATTTTGCATTCACGTGTCGGAGATCCATCGTGCAACCCTTTAGGTCAAAGCAATCCGTGGCCTCGTGCCCCATGCCATAGAAATGTTCCTCACGGCTGGCTTCAAAGGTTACCCTTGCACGCCACATATTACCGCATCGGTTCACATAGTTCCGAATCCCGGCATCAAACGCCAATTCGCTCTTTTCCCGCAGGATCCTTTTGTCATTCCAATAAAATTCTACCCTTCCGTTTCCGTATATGACAGCACGCAGATTCCCGTTGCCGATACTTGCCCGATCCTTATCAATCTGAATTTCCCCAGCCATTTCCCTTGGCATCAGTGTATAGTCCTGATCCAAGATGCTGCCGTTCGGTGATGCCTGAAACCGTATGCTGTCTCTGCCGCAGGCAGATAAGCACACCAGCTCACCCTCTCTTGTAAAATAGAGCCGGTTTTCTCTTTCATAAAATTTCATAATGGGCGCCTCCCTATTTTATTCTCATTTCTGCTCTGCTTGATTTGCAAACGCAGCTTTTACTTTCAAACTTCCCGTCATGCCGCTTACAGCGGCACAAACAATTTGTGAGAAACATGCACTCTTTATGCATTCTTCAGTGTGAAACCTAGACGTTCTCGAGCGGTGTTCTTTGACGCCTTGGAACTTCTTTTCACACTTATACTATGTTAAATACGATATCACAGTCCTTTGGAAATGACAAGCTCGGTACCCTTAATATCCCCGCCGGATATGCCGATACTTTTGTTAAAATGATGCACCGGCGGTATTCCCCGGACGTGTTTGAAAATGCTTTCTGTCAAATGTGGGAGATCCCTCCCAAATGAAGGGCGCATAGCAGGTAATGCCGCCTGAAAATGGTGCAAATATCACGAAGAGCAGGATATGAAGAAAAAATTCAAAAAACTCCAAACCATCAAAAACAGGCTTCTCCATACAGGAAGCCGCGCCATTACTCACATACCCAATCGCTGCATGATAAATATCTTATCGTTGTTTACAATTGTCAAAATTCCCGGGAAACAAATAGAGGACAATCGCACGGCCAATGAGAAAATCTTTGTGCATTTTACGGAAAAATCCGGTTTTTTTGTCCCCGGACATTTTATTGAGAACCAGAATGAATGGGGGGAAGCCAGGTTCGGCCTGTCCACAATGAAATATTCCGGGTGTGAGATTATGGCAGTGTACAATGCCCTGTTGGATTTAGGTGAGCAGATGACTGCCGGGGATATGGCAGAACTGATCCGTTCCTTTGAGTGTAAGGGAGCCGAATTGCAGGGCCGATGGGGATGCTCGCCCAGATCTATTTACAAATACTTTATCCGCCGGAAATACAAAGCGGCTATGGTTACCGGTACAAATCCGGACATGATCAATCTTTTTGGTGAAACATGGGATACCGTAATCATCACGGCATATAACGACCGGAACGACATCCGCAAAATGATACACACCGTCACCGTTACAAAGGGCAGGGACGGAAGTTACATCCTCCATAACGCCTACAAACAGACAGCCGGCAAATACACTTCCTATGGTGGGAATCAATCCCTTAAAAATCTGCAGCACGTCATTGGGGCCATATCCCAGGGCCAGGCAGCACCCATATGCATAATCGGGATCCTGCGTCCTGACACATGACAGATCCTGTACAGTATTGTAAGACAGGACTTCCCTATAACGGAAGTTCCTGTCTTTTTCTTGCAAAGTTACAAAAAATGTACCTTTGCCGTAACATAGAGATGATATGATACATAGGAAGCATTGATCTCAGCAGCCATTGTCATGGTCACCCACAATCTGGAAATTGCACGGATGGCGGACAACCTATTTTCTTAAAGCCACCTATCCGCAGCGTCCCGGGCAAGCAGGGCAACCCTAGAGGAATACAGGCCGCCGCAGTCCCGATACACGGGATCACGGGATCCGCCGATGACTTTTAGAAAGCCGTCAAATATATTTTCCGGGACTTCATTGGATACTGGAAACTCTCCGTCATTGTCACGGTTGATCAGGAAGACCTGTTCATCCCAGACCTCAATGACACCCTCTGTACCCACAATGCGTATGCGGTCGTCCCCGTGTGTAGGGGCCGTCTGGGGGCGGTAATAATCCGTGTTTACCGATGCAAGGATATCGCCCTCAAGGCACATGGTGACCTGGGCCGTGGTCTCCAGCTCCCCATGCCCGTTATTGTCACCTCTGCTGTGCAGGGCATGTATGTGAAGGCACTTTTTTCCGGTGACCCAAAGGATTTGGTCGATCATATGGATGGATACCCATGGAATAGTTCCTCCGTAAGATTGCCGGCTCTTGAAAAACTGTGCCCGTTGACCCAGCTTGTATGATTTCTGCGCGTTAATCATGCGGATCTTCCCTATGGCCCCATTGTCTGTAAGCATTTTGGCCGTGTAGAAGCAGGGAGTAAACCTGGCAGTGAGCATGGAAAAATATACGCCCCTGCTTTCCAATACACTTTTCTCCAGCCGGTCCAACTGTGCAAGATCCGTGGCGGCAGGTTTTTCTGCGTACACATTGATATCACGCCCCAGGGCGAACCCGCTGACCTGGGCATGTCCGGAAAACACCGTGTCCACCACAGCGATATCAGGTTTTACTTCTAACAGCATCTCCTTCCAACCGTTATACACAGGGATAGTATGCCCCAACTGGGCGGCACGGCCGATAAGCTTATCCAAATTGTCGTTTCCGTCATATGCCGCCGCCCCCACATAATCCAGTTCTCCGCACCTGCTGCCGAACACGCTGGCGGAATGTCCTGCCCCGCCGCCGATAAAACAAACTTTCATTTTCATACCCGTGCCTTTCCTCTCAATTCAAATACCTTACCCCTTCAAAACGTGTGATTTCACCGGGTGAAAAGGTCTCCGGGACCGCCGCCCAGTCCACTCCCGCCTCATGAAACAGCAAACCATCCCGGAAGCATCTTTCCATAATGTCGCAGAGTCCTTCCACATAGGTTCCCGGTTTTATCCCGGTATGTATCGTGAGGCCGGACGGCAAAGTCGTTATTCCCACTCTGCTGAAAAGGCCATTGCACACCTTTACATGGGGCAGAACCGACTCCGGCGTACAGGGAACTGCCATCCGGTCGTCCAATGACGCGTCGATCATTGTCCCGAACTTCATATTACGCACCCCCGGCCCCCTCAGTTCACCGTAGTCCTGGGATTTTCCGTCCGGGTACACCGCATACATGTGATCATCCTTCTGGGTCATGTTAAAACAAATATCCGCCTTCTCAAACCGGAAAATAAATTGCAGGAGATCATACTTATCATTGGAATGTGTTGCACCGAACCAGAATGTTGCGCCGGATGAAAAGCTTCCTTTCATGACCACCGTGTCAAAGGACTCAATCTCCTTTGCCCGATAGACCTCCGCCGACACGGTATCCGGCATGGCAGCGCCGGACGGGGTATCCCCCAGTACATAAAACAGGTTGTGCAGATAATGGGAAGAGGCGTTTGTGACAATGGAATCCAAAATATAGTCCCCCTGATCCGTTTTGATCTTTCCCTTCCAACTGGCATAATACGCATCACACCGTTGTTCACAGGAAAGGACCTTCAGTTCCAGGGGGGCGCCAAACTTCCCGGCAATGATATCCGACTTCAGCCGGGTTATGGCTTGTGTATAACTCCACTGAAACCCCACTCCGATCTTCCTGCCATAGGTTTTTGCAGCCTCTATCAGTTCGTAAGTATCCTCTACGGTTGCCGTCAGAGGTTTTTCACAAAGTACATGGGATCCGTTTTCAACGGCGGTCAAAGCCTGTCCCTTATGCAGCGCGATAGGGGTGGATATAACGGCCAGGTCAGCGCTGCCCTGTCGGTAAAAATCATCCAGAGTCCCAAAGACCGGGATATGCTTCTCCCGAATCCAATCGTATTTAGGCGCTTTTTCGGCAAAAGGGTCTACCACCGCCACAAATTCGGCCTTGTGGGCATATAGCTCCGGATAGTCGATGTACAGAGTGGGATAGTTATTGCCATAGCCTCCGATGCCTACCAATACTATTTTTGCTTTCTTCATTTCCTCTGCTCCTCGTATAATAAGTTTGTAAGCAAGAAAAACAGCTTACAGACTTATTCTTTTTTGATTAGACAGAAGGATAA
>ERZ808040.826-NODE-826-length-24154-cov-8.553640_pt1 | contig 24154 bp, 24 predicted proteins | sample MGYA00380191_ERZ808040 | MGnify/ENA primary metagenome ERZ808040 (study PRJEB31490, sample SAMN06133395) | mouse gut metagenome | isolation source: J6 | host: mice | place: China: Chengdu | collected 2015-05 ...
GCGCCTTGAGACGCTGTCTGGCAGCAAGGGCTTACAGCCAGCGTCCCGAGCCACCCGTTTTACGGGTGGCGGCGACTATCAGGGGCTTTTGATCTTCGTTGGTTTTCCAAGTTATCAGATTCTGAATTGCATTTCGCTACAAGTGTGACTTCCTTCTTCTGAGTAACCAATATTAGTGTTGCGCGTTTTTTTAAATTTTAATAACGCTTTACGCATTTTTTTTGATAAATATAGATTGACAAAGAACATTTTTTCAAAAACAGGAATAGGAATGCACAATTTGACTTGGTGTTCGTATAAAAAATAAATTCTGCATGTCTCTATATAGATTTTGAGGAAACTGATGGCCTTCAATCAAAATGAGGTTTATTTACATAGTTATCAATGCGTGATACAATAAAAAAATCAGTAAAAAGTCTTTTCGATAAAATTTGGAGGGATTTTATGAGAGTTAATGCTACAGAGTATCCCAAGTCGTTATCTTGGGAAATGAAATCATTTTCAATGCCGAATATTCCGAGAGGAACATTGGGAATGAAAGAAAATCTTAAAACTATTTTAGAGATGGTACGAAATAATGTCTCTCCGTCTCAGAGATTAATTATAGAGGGAAGTGAAAGTAAGATAGATTTAGGGACAGCTTGCATTCGCTTAAGGCCGATGAAGTTGTTGTTAAAAACCCAAACCGGATGGGTGCTTTCGGATGAAGCACAAAGATGGTTGGATACGGATGATGATTTGTATTTGACAGCGTTTTTATGTGCCCGCATAAAGTTTTTGGCAGAAGTGTTGTATTATTTAGATGAACCTAAAACTGCAGCAGAGCTCCAAAATATAGCTATAAATGAGTATGCGTTGACATGGAAAACAACAAGCGATATTAATGCGCGACTTGTGTGGTTACGGCAGCTGGGACTTGTAGAATTTCAAGAGTTTTCACTTCTGTATTTCCTGACCGATTTGGGAAGGGGATTTGTAAAGAATATAGAAATTGTCAAACCAATAAAGCAGGACTTTTTGTTTGATGAGACGTTAAACGAGGGTGAAGTAGAGGTTTCAGAGTGGGCACTGGATTTCTGCTCTGATTTGTCGGGCGAAAGAAAATCTTCTATAGGATATATTGTTGGAGATTTGAAACAATTTCAAACGACAATTGCAGAATTTATTCAATTGATTAATGGTGGAAAATCTGCTGACCAAGTAGTGGAATATGTTAAAGAGAATTATGCCATTGCATCATCGTCTTTGAGATCCTTCTTTTCAACCCTAACCAATATGGGTATTCTTGAAAGAAAAACCGCTACGATTTATGATGTGACAGATACAGCAAGATTATGGAGTGAGAAAAGAAAAATAATTGATTTAATTTGTATCATGCATAGACAATTTGATTTTATGTTTGAAATGCTAAGCGTATTAGAAGAGAGGAGCATGTCCAATAAAGAATTGGCGGCAATCGCAAAAGTTTCTTATGGTTATGAAAGAGAGAATATAGATGAGATTCGCAGAAGAGTTGCTATATTTCAGACGGCGAAACTTATAAGGCATGATTCTATAGATAAATACACTATCACAAGTAGAGGCAGGAAACTCTTAGGACTTATCAAGTTGGAGAAACCCGTATTAGCAGAAGCGAAAGAGGAATGTGATGTTGAAAATGAAAACACACAAGATTTACATTTCCTTACAGAGTTGCGATTGTCGGCAAAAGATTCTGGTAATTTTGAAAGGCTTGAGAAAAATGTTAAGGTAGCATTTGAAAAACTCGGATTTGAGGCGCAATGGCTTGGCGGAGCGGGAAAAACGGATGTTTTAGTAAGAGCAGCGGGAAATTCGATGACGACTTATTCAGTCACTATTGATGCAAAATCAACATTGAGTGGGAATGTGACGGATAACCTTGTAGATTTTGACACATTGGAGGAGCATAGGCGGAAACATAAAGCAGATTTTTCTGCAGTTGTGGGCGGTAGTTTTCAAAATGAGAGATTGATTAAGCGGGCGATTGAGCATAATGTCTTACTAATCGATATCGATGCATTAGAAACCTTGATTAGAAATCATTTAGAAGTGCCTATACAAGTAACATCCTATAAGAAATTATTTGAATCTCCGGGTATAGTTAATGTTAAATGCTTAGAAGAGGAACGCGAAAAGATTACAAGGTATGGAAATCTTCTTCATGCAGTGATGGATTGCTTAGTGGCAGAAAGAGAGGACGAGGTCACTGGAGGAATATTGCAGGAAAGGGATATTTACCGTTCATTAAGGAAGAATGAAAGTTTTTCTGCTGCGCCAAATATTGATGAAATATCCGCTATGCTTCAATTCCTTGCGTCTCCTTTAATTGGCTGCGTGGAGAAGTCGAAAGAAGGGTATTTAGCAGTAGGGACACTAGATGATGCCGCACAGAAATTCGACTTTTTTTCTCGAATGTGTAGGAACCCAAAATGAATATGCTAATATTTTGTCATAAATTGCACTTGAAAGGAGCTGGCAATATGAGGTGCTGATATGGATAAAGAAAAATGGGTGCTTGCCTTTACATGAAAAAAGCAGTATCAGTCATACCCTTTCACAACCCCTCATACAATGTAAAAAAGTATTCTGAGGGGTTTTCTCTTGAAGGACTATATTGAAGAGCGTGCAATGAATATTGCCAACTATATTATTGAGAACAATGCCACGGTGAGGCAGACGGCGAAGGAATTTGGGATTAGTAAATCTACGGTACATACGGTAGTAACAAAATAGAACGGTTTTGGAATAGAGTGATGTGGACTGTGAAGTAATGGAGAATAGGGGCATTTGGAGGATCTGCTATGAGACTTCCAAATGCCTTTTTGAAATATTTGATTGTGAAATGAAGGGACTGAGGGTATAATAAAATCATAAAGTGTATAAGGCGTTTTTGTATAAAGATAGAAGAAGGGAGGCTGTTTCGTATGAATGAAATTGAGAAGTTAAAAGAATGCATTGTAGAACAGCTTTTACCTATGCAGATATATTTATTTGGTTCTTACGCGAATAATACGTATACCAATGAAAGTGATTTGGACTTTTACATTGTTGTTAAGGATGATGTGGCAGATATTCCGGCAGAAACGGCGAGAGCCTATAAAGCGATCCGAAGAGTAAAGCAGCGCCCCGTAGATATTGTCTTAGGAACAAGAAGCCGTTTTGAAGCAAGAAAAGAAATACCTTCTGTAGAGAATGAAGTATATCGAAAGGGGGTGCTTTTATATGACGCCGGAAACTAAAGAATGGTACGATATGGCGGTTATGGATTTAGGGGTGGCAGGGCATTTGGATGAAACGTATCGTCCAAAGCCGTTGGAGATCATTTGTTATCATTGCCAACAGGCGGCAGAAAAAGCGATTAAGGCTCTGATCATATATTATGGCGGCGAGGGAGGTATGCCAAAACTCCATGATCTTTCATTTCTGTTGAATCAGATCAAGAACAAGGTTTGTATTGAAGATAGGTATTATGACTATGCAGATGCATTGACACCTTATGGTGTGTCGGTGAGATACCCTAATGAGTTGTTTTTGGAAGAAAGACATGTAAAGGAAGCATTGAAGTTATCTGGAGAGATTTTAAGGTGGGTACAAAGTATTGTGAGTGGTGATGCAATAAAGATAATTTGATTGTTCGGATAATCTGATATAATGTGAAAAGTGTGCTGAGAGGGGCTTGAAGTGTTATATCAAAGATTGCGTGATGAATATTATTGATTATATTATCGAAAATAATGCCACAGTAAGACGGATGGAAAAGAAGATCACAGCACATATGTAGCAACAAAATGAATGTTTTGCGTAGGTTGCAAGATATAGAAGATTTAGAGAATTTGAGTATGTAATATAAAGGAAGTTATGTATCCAGAGGAAGGCTTTATGCCTTCCTTTACTTGTGTTTGGAAAAACCAAACTTAATAAAGGAAACATTAAATGGATTTGAATCATATTATTGCTGCGATAATTGACAATGAATTATAGTAATAATATAATAAATTTGACACCTATTTGTAGTCGAAATGCAGAACTAAATTATGGGTGGGAAAAGCGAATTAATTTTGAAGTTTGAAAAATATGGAGTAAGAGATACAGCAGGGGAGAATTAAGCAGATGAACTTATGACGTGTATGTAATTTAGAAAAGCGGTAGTAATGATAGATGTTGAATAAAGGAAGAAAATAAAAGTTAATTGGCAAGGATAATATATACGCAGGATAAGTAAATTTTGAAGATTATATCTATTGAAAAAATTGTTACTGTTTCTGGTAAAAGAAATTAGTAATTAGCTTAATCCACAAATGAAAAGTATATTAGCAAGGGGGCAAAAGATGGAAAATAGTAAATGTAGAAATTGTTGTATTTCAATGGACACTTGTGTTCATTCAAGACGTTGCTTTATGTCAGGAGAGCATTGTTCCAAACAGCCGAATATCCAGCGTGAGCGTAGCAAAATGCATGATTCTGATAAGTTTAAAATAAAGGCGTTTGTCATAATGAATTTTTCGGATATGTCCGATGTCGTATATAAATGGAGAATCAAACCCTTTATAGAATCCTTGTCGAAATATCTGTATTTTAAGGGGGATAAATTATATTGCAGCATTTCTGATGAGGATCAGGAGAGAACCGAAGAAAACATGGTAAAGGAAATTGAAGTGGTTCGCTCAGATTCGGATCCGGCATCTAATTATGTTGTATGCAGCCGTATCTGTCAACAGATGCAGATAGCAGACTTGGTCGTTGTTGATGTGACAAGCCAGAACGCCAATGTATTTTATGAATTTGGAATGGCAGTAGCTTTAGGGAAACTGATTTTGCCAATCTGTTACAGCGAGAGTTTTTATAAAATAGTTATCCCTGAGGCGCTCAAAGAAAACATAAAAGCCAATAAGGATAAAATCCAGAATGAGGATAAGCAACAAGAGCATCCGACAGAACACCATATCGGTCGGTATCCCTGGCGAAAAGCCCTGTTTGAGTACTATGGTATCCGATATAAACAAAACAGTTCCTCTACAAAATACATGGAATTTAAAGATGCTGTAGTCCCAGATTATGGCTTCTCGGATAGTCAGTATAATCGTTTTCCGTATGACCAGACACTAAACAATGATAACAAGAAGATTGGTGTGGCCATTTACGAATTGCTCAAAACAGAATATAATGATGCAAAATACGATGATAATACACTTGTTGTTTATACAATGGACGGCTTTTTAAATGAAGAGCAGGCAGGACTCTGCATGGTTAATTTTTATAATAAGATTGTGAAGCAAATGAAATTGGAGAAATGTTTTTGTGGAGAACGGGTTGGCGCGCTGGTGCAGGGAAATGTCATTCCGGAAAGTGAAAAGGACGTAAAAGAAAAGCTAGATATAGCGTATAGCATAGGGGAGATTATCCAGATTGGGACAAATCAGGCGACTTACCTGGCAGCAGAAGAAAAAATCAAGTCAGATGATAACTGGACAAATATGTTCCGGCATGTGGGGAATACAGAAGAGGCAGCAACAGAACTATTTTCGCAACAGAAAAGAGCAATAGTAAGTTTTATTAAAAATCACATTAAGAACAGGGCGATCCGCATTTATCCGAATAACCCGGTGTTTGTTGACAGGATGAAAAGTCTTCTGTACAGTGATTTGATACAGCCCATTGACGGGGCGTTTTATTTATATTATGTCATGCTTCGGACTCTGCGCCATACGAACGAGATCGTGGTGGATGTCAGCAATAACTGCCTGCAGTCATTGTTCTGGCTTGGAGCGGCACATGGCCGGGATATTCATGCGATTACGGTGATGCACGAAAAGACAGACGCGGAAAAGAAGGGGGACACTAGGGAGCTGGAAAAAGAAAATCGATACGTATTTGATGTCGCTGGTTTATGGATGGCGATCTTCCGAAAAAATGATACGGAAGGATTTTACGCACAGCTTGCGGCAGCCCAAAGCGGCATTGAGCGCCATTCAAAATTAATGCTTCCCAATAGCGAGTACGCATATTATAAGAAACAGTTCAAAGAGTATTTGTTTGATTTTAATGAGGATGATAAAACTAAAATCAGTATTATAGATCTGAAAAAAATCAAAGACAGTGAGGAAGCTAAAACCTTAGAATCCTATTATCGGGATCGTTTTTGGACGCCGATGCTGGGGTACAACCGCTTAAGCATTTATCTGTCAAATAGAAATGAGAAAGGAAAAAATGAGGAGCCAAGGCTCGAAATGTCAAAATGGGATTTTGATACAGTATCCGTGCTGTCCCATTATCTGTCCAAGAGAAAGATAATTGGGGAATATTCGTTGACTTCCTCAGCGGAAAAGAGGGCTGCTGGAGAGGAAAAGCACAATTTTATCTGCGTGGGAAGCGAATCACGGCCATTGGATAATAGTCTTTCCCAATATATTTTTGAGCAGATTAAAGACGTGCCATCTAAATATGAGGACATGACGGATATTAATATAATTCATGAGAGACATCCATTTCAGAAAACGAAAACAGAGAAATATTATCCTGCTTGTGAGAAGATGTTTAAGGGTTTCGCGCGCATTGAAAAGAATGAATCTGGGGAAAACAGTTATTCTGATGACGGAATATTTACACATCATCCTCAGACACATGAATGTGCAAAATGCAGCAGGATCAATTCAAACGGTGAGAGCAGGGAAGTATTTTTTCATGTAAATGATATCGAGAAAAAAGGGGATTGTCAGTTGACACGGGATGGTAACCATATGGAGGTAGCACAGCTTATTCTGTGGCGTGAGAACCCCGGTGAATCGGACGATCAAAGCTATTTCTGGGTAGGGATTATAGGGAGTTCCGGTCCGGCCACATATGCTTTATCATCACTGTTTGTATCTGAGGAACAGACAGAAACACGTTTTAGATTTAAGAATACCACAAATGAAGAGATGCTTTCTGAGCTGCAGCGTTATACCCGCCAGAAATTTATGGATATGTATTATCGGGAACTTGACAAAAAGATACAGGACCACTTAGCAGACTTTGATGAAATAAATGGTATGAAAAAGGATAAATATCGCAGACTGATCGAATATACCGTTATTGTATATTTAAAGACAGTGTTATATCGGTATTTTTTTCCGTTTTTGTCGGAAACAGATATTGAGCGTATTTACAGTGGTATGTATATGCTCATAAATTCCATGAGGGCAGCAAAAGTCAGCCCTTTTACAACAAATGATGGCACAGACGAAAAACTTGATGGCAAAATCAATGAAATCATAACCATGATTCCCAGAACGCTTCGTGAAACATTAAAAAGCTTCAGAGGGTTGGAAGTATTCTATAAAGTTGTGGTTCGGCACATTCTGGAGAAACCTGAGACCAAAAAAGATGTACGGGAAGTCAGGGGAGTCAATATTGTAAAAAGAGACAATACAGATGCCTATATAAATTATTTTTTCATATAGAGTGCTGACAAGGTTTCTGGGCCGGACGGACTATCGAAAGTGGGGTGGTAGACATATTTAAAATACTAAAGCAAAATTTGCGTTATGCGTTTACATTATGGCTGAAGTTAATTGGTGGCTTCGCAACGGTTGTGACAATCCTGTCTGTATTTGTGACATGGGAGGATTTCCATGCGCAAAATTCATATATGAAACTGGTCTGCTTAATTGCTATCCTTTTTTTGCTGTTGATAGCAGTTATAGGGTATTCCTGCAATCCTTATCGGAAAAGGGTTGTATGCCGGAGTATGTCTGGAACTATTGTAGTCCGGTATGCCGATTTGTTAAAGGAAGGATTTGATTTGCGGCACAAACAGGAAAAACTATATGTGATTCCTGTAAATTCTTCGTTTGATACTGTTGTAGACGAAGAGATATCCTTGTGTGGCAAACCACTCATATCACCAAATACATTGCATGGTAAATGGATAAAAAAGATGGGTGAAAACCAAAAAGACACTCGGTATATTGATGATGCAATTTGTGCCTGCTTAAGTAATCAAAAAAAGATTCCCTGCAAAACGCTCCAGGATAGGGAGTACGGAAAGAAAGAAGTTTATGATCTGGGAACGGTAGCAGCTGTAAAGGGAGTTGGCAAAAATACTTTCCTGCTATTAGCCTTGACTGATTTTGATGAAAATAACAATGCACATGTCTCTATAGAAAATCTTGTAAAGGCAGTTAAGAGCCTTATCGATTTTTATGATGAACACGGACAGGGATATGAATTGGTGGTGCCATTAATGGGGACGAATTTTTCCAGGATTGGATTAACACATGAGGATTCCTTAAAGATCATATCAGTCATGTTTCAAATTTTTAGAAATAAGATACATGGAGATGCGAGTATCGTGATACATAAGGCAGATAGGGATAAAGTTACAATTGATATGTAACCTTAAATTGTGTAATTGTTATTGGAAAATGATAACGGTTATTTCAAAACGGAGAAGCCGATTCTGCTTAGAGTATTTGCAAAAATTACATAAATAAAGCAAAACGTTTCAAAAGCATAACTGTGACTCTTGTCGGAGCGTATTTGAATACATGTGGAAAGGGATTGGAGAAGTACTATGACAAAATTAATCGTAATCACTCCCGGGTACATTTCACATTACAAACCCATCGCTATGTTTTTAAAGTCTTGCGGTCTAACTGGTGATGAGGTGCTTGTTGCCACTAATATGGAACTTCAGTCCATTGTGGAAGACGATGGTTTTTGTTTTTATGAATTCCAAGCTTGGAAGAACAGCAATCCTGGCAAAATAGACATGGAAAGGCAGTTAGAGGAGGAGCGTCGAATTCTTGAAGCTTCTTACGAATCTACCTACAAGGGTATGGTTTCTGCACTTCGATTTCAGGCTGAGCATCGGATTCATGATCTGTTCGCTCGCCTAGAAGAGATTGAAACTGGTATCCATCAGCTAATCAACACCTATCATCCAAGGATGTTTTTATCTGTGCAGTTGTGCTATAACGTGACTGCCGTGCTGGAAAAGCTACAAGTTCGTTATATCACCTATGTGACTGGCAACCCTGATCAGCTTCCTCGTCCCGATGAATTGTATGGGTATCCTCACTATCCGCCGAAAGGCATTGTAACCGATGTTGCTGAACTCAAGGAACTGTACCATTGCTGTAGTAAAGTACAGCAGATTGCAACAGAGCAATTTTATAGACTAACTGGATATAGGATTAATAACATGTTTTCAGTAGCTTCCCAGGACATGATACTGTACAATTTTCCGCGAATGCTGATTAAGCACCGAAGCGTGCAAAGGCAAGAATACTATCTTGGCGCCTCTTGTTGTCCTTATGAAACAGAACCGCAAATTGAATCGCGTTTGCAAGAAATGAGAGCCTCTGGGAAACCCATTGTATATGTTTCATTTGGTACGGTCTTTTCTGTGCGTGGAGATGTGCTAAAAAAGATTTATCAAGCATTGATTCAAATGGACTTTTGTGTGGTGGCGTCTACAGGCGTACTGGCAGACAAGTATCGTCCTTATCTTCAACCAGAATGGCTTACTGGAGATTTTTTGCCGCAGTTACTGATTCTTAAGTATGCAGATCTACTGGTGGGACACGGTGGCAATAATTCCATTACGGAGGCATTGGCAAATGGTGTTCCTGTTGTAGCATTTCCTTTTGCGTCTGATCAGTTCTTCAGTGCAAAGTCAATTGAAGAGAACGGTATAGGAACAATCTGTGATCCTAATCACGCAGATGTAGATGAGATTTGTAGCAAGCTAATTGCAGCGCTTGAATGTACTTCCAAAGTTATGTTGGTTTCACAGAATATCGCCGCACAGGAGGATAAGAGGCGAGCAATTAAAAAAATTAAAGAAATGTTGGAGGGATGAATGATGCTGAAGGAAAAAAAAGCTCTACAGGTAAAAATGGAAATTCTGTCTCATGGTATTTCCTTTGATATTGACCTGTTTGAAAACTATGATGGCGAGTTTTATGATAATCAGTTTGTATATGGTCAAACTTCCAAGGGTGTAACCCCAAAACACCGATTTCCACAGGTTATTCTGTTGGCACCTAAAGTCAATTCCGCCCTGCTGCGTAGAGAGGGTTCTCCTTACCGGTTGGAGAGAGAAGAAAACCAGTTCATGCTTTATCGGGAGAATGAATTAATAACAGACATTGTTCTGCCAGAACGTCCTGCTTACTTTGGAAAGGTACTGTCCGATGGAACTCCTGTGGAAAACATTTTGGCGGTAGCTGGGGAGTCCACTCCAGGATTCTTCCTCAGTCCAGACTGTTATTATTTTCGCAATGGCAAACCTTGTTCTTTCTGCTCAATGAAAAGTACGCGTAACACAGTGGGAAAGCATATGGCTATGACTTTCAGCCCTGACCAGATAAGAGAATGCATTGCCATTGTGGAAAACACCAAATGGCGCAATGTACCAATTTACTCGGTAACCACTGGTACATGTGAAACAGATGAACAGTTTGTGGAAGAGATTATCGGCCCACTCGAGGTGATGCATGATGCGATGAACAAACCTACCAATATTCATCTGCTGACCCATCCACCCAAGAAAAAAGAGTTGCTATACCGTTTAAAGGAAGCTGGTGTCACAAGCATTGCATTTAATCTGGAAGTTTATGACCGCGAACTAATGCCCGCTATTTGTCCTGGCAAGTTCAGTTGTTTCGGCTATGATGAGTGGTGGTCTGCTTTGGAGAATGCACGCGAGGTTTGGGGTGACTGGAAGGTTTTTTGTGGTTTAGTCTGGGGACTGGAGTCAATGGAAAGCACTATCCGTGGCAATCATGATATTGCTTCTCGCTGTATTAATGTGGCATCTAATATCTTTCATGCGGATCCACGTTCTGCCATGTGTGACCACCCACATTTTCCACCTGATTACATTCGAGCGATTGGCCAAGATTTAGCTAAGCTGTATGCACAGTATCCTCAGATGAGGCCTATATTTGATGTCTCCATGCGTAGTACTATCGATTGGGAAATTAAGCAGGGGTATCTTGGATGAAACGTTTATTGTTTACCACAAATGGCTGTGAGCAGCGAATGTTAGATATGGAATACTTCAAGCATTTGGCTATAGTAAATGGAGATAAGGTCGTATCTAACACAGCAGAAGCCGATACTGTACTGTATGTCTCCTGCTGTGTTAGTCGGTTTTCCTGTGAGACTGCAATTCGAGAGATTACTAGTTACTGCGACAAAGGGATAACGGTGGTTGTCTATGGCTGTCTGCCATGTATTGAATCCGAATGGCTTGACTCGCGAGGACTTATTTATTACACGGTCCAGCAGCGGGAGTGGCTAATCGCAGATATGAACTGGACTTTTTCGGTTCCTTACCCAATTCTGAATGCACAGGACAACCCGTATCTATCATTAGTAGGTAAATCGCCTAGGATGCAGTTTGACTATGCTAAGCTAGGTAAAAAGCTCGTGATATGCAATGGCTGTCTTAATCAGTGTACCTATTGTGTAATTCGCTTTGCTACCGGTCGATTGAAAAGTAAGCCGATTTCAGATATTGTCCAAGAGTGGCGAGAAGCTGTTCAACCAGGTGATCATGTGATGCTCATGGGTGGTGATACCGGCGCCTATGGCATAGACATCGGAACAGATTTGCCACAACTATTGGAAGCTTTGCAGGCAGAGAACATCGCTGCGGATATTTTTTTGCATGACTTGAATATTCGATGGATGCGGAATACTTTAGAAGCATTCTGTCATGTGATTGGTTCTCAAAGTCTTGTTCGGGGTCTTACGTTGCCAATTCAGTCTGGCAGTGACGAAATCCTTGCGAGCATGAAGCGGCATTATACAGCAATGGATATTCAAACCTGTTTCCACCAGATTCACGAGGCTAATCCAGAACTAATGATGGGCACTCACGTGATTGTCGGTTACCCAGGTGAAACAGAAGTTTACTTTGATGAGACCGTGAAACTTCTAAAACAGTTGCCCTTGGATTTCATCTCCTGTTTCCCCTACTCTGAACATGAAAAGGCAGACTCAACTGCGCTGAAACCCAAGGTGCCACCACAGCAAATTTGTAAACGGATTGACCGATTGACAGCTATCTTTGGTAACAATTTGAAAGTATATACCTAACAAAAACATGTTGAAAGGCAGATTTACTCATGGCAAAATTGATGATCAGCCGAACATTTTCGGCAGAACATGGAACATATTCACGGCGCACTACACATTATGAAGTGCAGATTATGGTCAGTGGTGAGGTTATCCTTGGCTTTACCAATCATTGCGACTCTGAATTGCTAGGGCATCATCTGGAAGAAGTCTGTGCGGACCTAGAGAATAGTTATTTGGACGAACGGATGGGGCGGGCGACCCATGAGATGGTGGCATTCTGGATTTTTCGGCACATTGGTATTGTTATAGATCAAGTCACAGTTTTGGGAGACCAAATGATAACGACTGTTAATCGATATGATTTTCTTCGTCATAACTATGATTCTGTCTTGTATCAGCAGAAAGCTACATCTGCGTTCCTGAATGGCGAGTTGGCTGTTGCAGAAGCATTATTGAATGAAGCTATCCAAAAGGATATCAACAATGAAGAAGCATATTTTCTTCGTGGTCGAATCTATAGATATACTAGCAAATATGCTAAAGCCATCGATGATTTCCGCAAAGTGATCCAGTTGCGTCCTGAATGGTCAGAGGGGTACCGGAATATGGGTAATATGTTGTTGTTCCAAGAGCAGTATGAGACTATGCTGCCGTATTTCCATGAGGCTGTTCGGCTTGCACCTTACAGTAGTCTAGCAGCTAATAATCTTGGCTACGCCTACGGTTGCACAGGATGCTGGGAAAGTGCCTATCACTTTTGTCTACGGGCTGTGGAGCTAAATCCGGTCTATTACGAAGCCTATCTGGATCTGGCCTGTGCCTGTGAAAACCTAGAGCGATATGATGAAGCCGAGCATTACCGTGGGATTGGTTCACAGATAAAATCGGCTCGTCTTGAGTATCAATTGGCCGATACAGAGGATAAGCTTATATTGTATGCAGAAGAAAAATTCACTTGACGACGCGTACTCTAGTGATTCTGGTAAGATGTGATGAATTAGTATGTACATTTGACTGGAATGGATTATCTAAGCACATGAATATGGTTAGGGTTGTATATTGCTAGAAACTATGAAGGGGATGCAATAAATGTATTTATCAGTAGGAATTGCAATTTATAATGAAAGTGCACGAATCATTCGATGCTTGAACCAGCTTCGGCAGGCATTGGCACCGTTTGAGGCACACCTGTATCTTTGTTTCAACGGATGTACCGATGATTCTCGTGAAAAAACTGAGCAATGGTTGCGAGAAAATCCTTTTGCGGTGTATCATCTGCTGCAGAGCGAAAAGGGAAAAACAATTGCACAGAGAGCTATCATTGTACATATCCAGCGTGACGGACATGGTGGAGATCCGGTTGTGTTTCTTGATGCAGACGTTTGGCCTGAACAGGACTGCTTCCTAACACTGTATGAGCAGTTGTTTCGAATTGATTGTTTGCTTGCTGTCGGTGCATTGACGATTCCGGAGTGTATCCATCATAGTATTGCATTCCACGTTCTTAACATTCGAAATCTCTATCCTCTGTCAGAAGTAAGCATATATGATGTATCGGATTACAAGTGGTACACAGATGAATATCCCCAAAAGGGACTTGATCCAACGTGGGAGCGAAGAAATAAGATATATTTCCACGGTCGTTGTTTCATGCTTAAACGTGCTGAACTGTTTTTGCTTCCGGCAGATACTCGTATTTCAGATGATACTTACTTGCCAAATATGCTTCACCTGAAGTATGGTCCAGGTGTGATTCGTAATATTTTTTCTGCTAGAGTTTATTATAAACCCTACGAGAGCCTTATTCAGCACTGGCGCACATATTGGAGGATATACAATGACAAGAAATATTTGGATGCTACATATCCGCAGTTTCATTTTATCCGTCAGAATGAATGTACTATATTGGATTTGGAGTATATAAAAACCTTGCCGCAGCGTGTGCAGGTTTGCTTTGGACTCTATTGGATTATTACGCGCATAGAACAATTGAGTTATCGTTTACTGCCAGAGGTAGATGCACGAAAAATATGGAAGTATGAAAGGAAATGATTATGCACCAATGTAAAAAGATTAAGTTAGGGGTGCTGATGCCCAGTATCCATATTGGTGGGGGCGAAAATGCAACACGTTTTGTCATTGAATACTCTGACAGAGAGCGGTATGTATGGCGGCTGGTTCTTGTGACTGATCCATATGTCACATGGGATTACCTTTGGCAGTATGCAGAGATTGTTCCAGTTTACTTTGAAGGTCACTGTTACCACCACGGTCAGAAAACACCGATGACATTTTCGAAAGCATTGCATATTCTTCGTGGATGCGACGGTGTAATTAGCTGGGAGTTAAATGATGTGCGGAGTAAGATGTTCAACAGTTTCCCTGGGATTAAAATACACTGGATTTTTCGTCATGACCAGAACCATCGGATTCAAGTCCGCGACGATCATATCTTGCTGACCTGCTCCGATAGCTGTATCCTCGATTTCGGTGACATAGGTAATCGAAAGGTCACGGTCATCCCATCCCATGTGGATTTAGCGCACTGTGAAGCTAGGCGGTCTAGAAAGGAGATTCGTGGCGACTGGGGTGTCGGTGAACGACTGGTAGTCGGTTATTTGGGACGGATGGATCGGAACAAAAACATTCCGGCCATTGCTCGTGCTGTTGCTAAACAGACAGATATGACAGCTATCTGCTATGGTGCCCGCAGTTGGGACAGCTTTGAGGTAGAGCAGGAGGTTCGGCAGATTGCTGGAGAGAACCTCCGTTGGTTTGATGCCATCGTTCAGGTTGGTAATGTGCTTCGAGGCTTTGATGTGATGATCCTTCCTTCTTACTCCGAGGTATTTTCATTGTCCCTCTTGGAAGCGTGGGCTGTAGGAGTACCAGTGGTATGTACTAACGTGGGAGAGGTTCCGACTCTACAGGAACAATACGGCCGCATTTGTTCGCTGATTGATCCGTCTGCCTCTGGCGAAGAGATTCGCGAAGCAATTTATCAGACAATATCTGATAGGGCAACAGTGGAGCGTGCGCAGCAAATGGTAATGGCATGTTATACTCCTGAGATTATTTCCCGGCAATGGAATTCTTTTTTTGAAGAAATTTTCATGAAACTATAATACTGTCATAAGGAGGAAGTTAATATGTTTTGTGACCATCACGTTCACTCGCATTTCTCCAGTGATTCTCAAAGTACAATTCACGACATCTGCCTAGAAGCAATTCGAAAGGGTATGAAATCAATCTGCATAACTGACCATATGGATGCGGTCAACCACCAGATGATGAATGATCCGCGGGTCGTGGAACGTTTCTTTAGGGAGTTTGAAGTCGAACAGAATGTGTTTTCTGGGCAGCTTCGCCTTATTGCAGGCTTTGAATTTTCAGAGCCAGACAAAAATATCCGTCTGTACGAAAGGATGATAAAGTATCCTTTCGAGTACCACATGTGCTCTGTGCATCACTGCGCGGAGGGGCGTTTTCCGGTACCCGACAATATAGAACTTCATAAAGCAATCCATGAATACCTAGAGAACGTGAAAGAAACAATAGTGGTGGATCAAATTGATGGTTTAGGGCATATCGATCTGATTCGTAGATATTATGGTTCTTTTCCCTATATTCGCGAGGAGATGCAAGATATTCTTCGAAAAATTATTGATAGGGGAATTTTCTTGGAGGTTAACACGTCCTCTTTTCTGCGCGGTGGTCTATCGATACCGATACAGATTGACTACGTACAGGACTATATTGCACTTGGAGGGCAGAACATTATTTTGGGTTCTGATGCCCACCAGGTGGAGGACATTGGTAAAGGTTTTGATCAGTTAAGTTTTAACAATATTACTATTGGGGAAGGTGGAGGTTCTTTATGGGACAGGAATTGTTAATTGAATTGGTCAGCGACTGTAACCTGCGTTGTAAAATGTGTGCTTTCAAGTGTGGCTTTACCCATCATCACATGGACAACAAGACTGTCTATCAACTTTTTGAAGGCATTAGCGTGGTTAATCGTGAATCGTTTGTCTATCATTTCACTGATTTGCGTATGGATGGCAACAGTGAACCGTTGTTGTATCAGGATCTGCCCTATGTGATTAATTGTGCAAATAATGCAGGTATCGAAAACATCAATATCACAACGAATGGCGTGCTGCTTACCCCTATGCGTATAGATGAACTTATGAAAACGAATCTGACTACGCTAGATATCAGTATGACTGGCATCATTCCTGAGATTTACAAGGAATTTCAAGGGTACGGTTTTTCCGATGATTATGTCCAGTGGCAAATTGATACGATTAAGAAAAATGTATGTTATTTTGTGGAACAGAAAAAGAAACTTAGAAAACCCATTACGTTAACTATGCGCTATATTATTACTCCAGATACACAGGCACATTTTATAGAATATATTGACTACTTTAAGACGATTGGTGTTGATGCAGTGATGGGTATGACACTAACCAAAACAGAATTCCGTGGCAAATGCTATCCATATGGTGAGATCGTTGGACGTAAGCGTTGTGAATCTCCCGAACACCCCGTTATATGTGCAAATGGCGACGTCTTAATGGCATTCTGCCCCTATGACATTCCTGTAATTGGAAACTATCATGAAACTCCCATTCAGGACATTTTCCTGTCAGAGAAGAATGCAAGTCTTTTGCGCGCATTCCGTGAATTGAAGGTGGAGGATATGCCAGAGAACTGCCAGAATTGCTACAATACTCACATTTATAGAGGTGGAAAATGGTGATTGATAACTATAATTTTAAGCACAATACCTTACAAAACTTCCAGAAGGCTTGCCAGGGGCGTAAATTGGTAATTATCGGCGATCAGGATGAGATTGACTTTATGAAATGGAATTTTCTTACTCAGCTTGAACTTAATGTGGATCAGTACTACTATACAGATGCGGCTGCCTATATTGATGAGCAGGTGCAGAGTATCAAGCGCCATGTTGGTGATAATCCTGTTGTGGTACTTATAGCCAGTTGCCATCCGTTTCGTGTACAGCGTTTGCTGAAGGAATCGGGATTCACGACATGGTACTCCACACAGCTATTCATGGAGCGTTATTGTTTCTATAACAATACAAACATTTGCCATTTTTACTTAGATGAATAAGCCTAGAAGGAGGTTTAATCCTATGATTCCAAAGATTATTCATTATTGTTGGTTTGGTGGTGAGAAACCCACCCTTGTTAAAGAGTGTATTGAAAGCTGGGAAAAATGGTGTGGCGACTATCAGATCATTGAGTGGAACGAGGATAACTTTGATGTCTCACAGTCTGTCTACTCTCAAGGTGCTTTTGACCTTAAGCACTACGCTTTTTTGAGTGACTATATCCGCATCGCAATCCTTGCGGAGTATGGTGGCATCTATCTAGATACCGACGTGGAACTGCTCCGTTCTCTAGACGATCTTTTGCAACAGCCTGCTTTTATGGCAGCTGAGGATGATTTTTACGTAGCCAGTGGACTGGGAGTAGGTGCAAAAGCGGCTCATCCATTCTTTACTAAAATGCTTGCTTTTTACAAGAGCATTTATTATCGCTACAATGATGGAACGACTAACCATAAATCAAGCCCAGCTTACATAACGGAGGAATTAGTACGTATGGGCTATCGTCACATGGGAAACAAGATTCGACATATTGGTGAGATTACCATCTATCCGAAAGAATACTTTTCTCCGGCTACTTTCTGGGAACCTACGCCGATGATCACGGATCACACATATGCATGGCATCATGGTATGGCTTCATGGATTCCCCAACTGTTGAAGGAAGAACGTGCGGCTTACTTTATTAATTCACGATATGTCTTTGTATCACCACATTACGACGATGCAATTGGTTCTTGTGCTGGTTGGATTCATCGTCTGCGTCAGGATAATATCCATGTAGAAATCCTTACGGTGATGAGTGATACGGACTTGTGCCGTGAAATGGAAGATGAGCAAGCAAATTAATGGACGTGTCCGGAAAGACGCTTGGTTATGCAGAGTGCATATCTCGGACTGACAATAACGGTCAGTTGCTCTATCCTCATGTTGGGGACGAATTTATGCTTGTTTGTGGCGAAGATGATGATCTCAAAGAAGAGCTTTTGCATATTTTTGAAGGATATGATAAGAACCTGACTCATTTCTATTTTCCAGCAGGCATAGGGCATCAAATAGACCATTTGGTACTGCATGATGTGGGCATGATCCTCCAGCTAAAAGGTTGGAATGTGACATTTTATGCAGACTTTTCGCATCAGGGTAGTTTTCCAGCCAATTTGAAGGAACTCATTTATCCACTTAATGAGGAACAACAGGTGTTCAAGATAAACGCTATTAAGTGCTATAATTCCCAGATTTATAGGCTGTTTCAATCTGAGGACGGATGGCAGGAATACTTGTGTCATAATATAGCAAATGAGCGTTATTATCTGCCAGTCTCTGCAGACTGATTATGGGCATCATACAATTAAGCATTGTTGCCTGTGTTGATTGAAATAGCATGTTTCGTTGTTATGCATATCCCAGGAAATTTCAATGAACAGATTGAAGTTAACTGGGATGGAAATTCGGTGTGAATCTATAGGGTGAAAGGTTTGTCCTAAGAAAACAGTAGGAATGACAGAGTATTTTGAACGTATAAGATGCTCCCGCAACTATATATTATATTCATGACACTATAAAGAACCCCGTGCCGGTCATGGCATGGGGTTCTTGTTTTTGGGATCTGAAAGAAAAGGAGCGTGAGTTTATGAAAAAGATCCAGACAGAAACAAAGGCGGAAGATGCCGCAAAGGTCACGGCACTCGTTACAAAGCTGAACCGCTACAGGCATGAATATTATAACCTGGCGGCGCCCAGCGTATCGGATGCGGTGTACGACCATCTTTTCGATGAACTGCAGGAACTTGAGAAAAGGACGGGTATCATCCTCAGTAATTCTCCCACACAAACGGTAGGCGCTGTCCCTGTCAGTTCATTGAAAAAGGTGAAGCACAGTATCCCGCTGCTCAGCCTTGACAAGACAAAGCAGATGGAGGAACTTCTGGAAATGGCGGGCAGATCGGCATCCCTTTTAATGCTGAAGCTGGACGGGCTTACCGTAAAACTCTGTTATGAGGACGGACGGCTTGTGGAGGCATCGACCAGAGGAGACGGGGAAACAGGCGAGATGGTAACCCATAACATCCCCGCCTTTTATAACGTGCCTGTCTCCATCCCCCATAAGGACAGGCTGGTGGTCACCGGGGCGGGCCTCATCCATCAGGATGACTTTGGGAGGATAAAAGGCGAAATAGCCGATGCGGATGGAAAAGGGGCATGTAATGCGAGAAACCTTGCGGTCGGCTCAATCAGACTGTTAGATCCTGTCGTCTGCAGAAACCGCCATATCCATTTCTATGCGTTCAATGTGATAGAAGGGATGGAGGGATTCGGAAAGATCGCGGACAGCTGTGGGAAGTTATTGGAGGCTCTGATGCCGCTTGGTTTTGAGATCTGCCCGTTTGTGCCGCTTACGGAAAAGGTTTCCATGGAAGAACTGGAAAAGGGAATACGGTATCTGAGAAATGCCGCGGATGACCGTATGCTGCCAATCGACGGCATGGTACTGCGCTATGACAGCCTTTCCTATTCCAGAAGCTGCGGGAGGACAGGCCACCATTATAAGGACGGCATAGCCTATAAGTTTGAGGATGAGGTGCAGGAGACAGTCTTCCGGTCTGTGGAATGGACGCCCGGACGTTCCGGCGAGATCGCGCCGGTGGCGGTGTTCGACGCGGTGGAGATTGACGGGTGCTGTGTATCAAGGGCAAGCCTGCATAACATTTCCTTTATCAGGGATCTGGAACTGCATCCGGGGTGCCGGATACTGGTATCAAAGCGGAACATGATCATCCCGCATATCGAGGAGAATCTTGACAGGGGGCATTATGCAGATAGCATGATACCAGAGAAATGCCCCTGCTGCAGGAACCCGGTAAGGATCTATGCGAGAAAGGGCAGTAACGGGCGTATTGTCGAGACGCTCCATTGTGACAACCCAGACTGCAGGAACCAGCTCTTACGGAGACTGGTGCATTTCGTGGGAAAAAAGGCAATGGACATATCCGGGATTTCAGAAGCAGTCATCGACAGGTTTATTGAAAAAGGGTTCCTCCATACCTGTCAGGACTTTTATCATCTGGACCGTTACCGGGATGAGATCATCCGCATGGAAGGCTTCGGGGAAAGATCTTATGAAAAGCTGTGGGAGTCTGTTGAAAAGAGCCGCAATACGACTTTCGTGAGATATGTGGTGGCGATGGATATCCCGTTAATTGGCAGGACGGCGGGCAGGGCACTGGACTGCTTTTTCAAGGGGAACCTGCAGGAGTTTGCTAAGGCGGCGGTGGACGGCTTTGATTTCACATCCCTGTCGGATTTCGGAGAAAAGATGAGCCGGAGTATCTGGGAGTGGTTTCATAATGGGGAGAATCTGAAACGATGGAAAACGTTACAGAAAGAATTTCATTTTGAAGAAAGAGAGGAAGAGGTTATGAAGGATAGGACAAAGAACAATCCGTTTGCAGGATGTACGGTAGTGGCGACAGGAAAACTTGAGAACTTTACCCGTGACGGTATTAACAGCAGGATTACCGGCCTGGGGGCAACAGCGGGAAGTTCGGTCACCCGTAAGACAGACTATCTGATCTGCGGGGAAAAGCCGGGCAGCAAACTGGCAAAGGCAAGGGAACTTGGCATCACCGTTCTGACAGAGCAGGAGTTCCTTGATATGATCCCGGCATGACAGGAGGGGGATGGAAAAGATGATCAGACTGGATGATGGAAGATATATCATAGGTTTTGATGACGGCTACCAGCTTGGCAAGACCGCAAATTTTGTCTTTGATAACGGCGTACATATGCTTGGAAGTGCAGAGCCGACATTAAAGGAAAATTCCCTGTTCTATGATGGAGAATATTTTAAGGTAGGAGAGGGAAGATCAGCAATTACAGAGGATAAGATATCGGATGACACGGCAAGGCTGCGTACAATGGCGGGGATTGCTATGGAACTGCGCAGGGAAGGACTTCGTAAGGCAGAGATCATACTTGTGGCGGGGCTGCCATTTTCCAACTATGGCAGGGACAAGCTGAAACTGACCGACTACTATAACAGACAGGGTGTATTGGACTTTTCATATGAAGGAGTGGATTATTCTGTGACGGTCACAAAGGTGGTCGTCTGCCCGCAGTGTTATTCCGCAATCGCCTCCCGTCTTGGAAACATGAAAGGTGATTATCTGGTCGTGGATATCGGAAGTAAGACGACAGATGTTGTCTGTGTGCAGAACGGGTTCCCGGTAGAGAGTAAATCCATCACAATTGAAAAAGCGATGGTCAAATGGATCAAAGAGATTCAGCGGGATATGAAGGTGCAGACGGGAAAGGACATACCGGAGCATGAGGTGATGAAGATACTGCTGAAAGAAGAGAGCCATCTTCCCATAGTGTATGCAGAACTGATAAACGGGATGATGCGGGAGAAGATCCGCTCACTGGAACTGGAACTTGCAGAGCGCGGTTATGACATGGACTATACCAACATCATATATGTGGGCGGCGGTGCGCTGATGGCTCGCGACCATGCAGGGAGATACAGGAGCTACACAGCATACGATTGTGACCTTTGTGCCAATGCAAAAGGTTATGAGTTCCTTGCAGGACAGATGATGGGAAAGAAGGTGGGATGATGGCGGGGAAGCAGAGGTCTGTGTTCATCCGTTTTAACATGGCGGATGAAGCAGACTGTGACCTGTACAGGAAACTTGCGGAAGCTGCCGGGAGTTCCGCTTCGCTGACGGCATATGTCAAAAGAGCGCTGGAAGAACATTTCAGTATAAAAATGGAGATCACTGGGAGGCAGGAGTTCCGGGAGCAGATGTTAGCGGCAGTACGGGAGGAAATGCAGGCACAGGGCATGAAGCTGGTGGGTGCATTATTGGCGGGGATAGGAACCGTGAGTGTGCCAGAGAAGAAGAGAGAAACGGAATCACAAGAAACAGATTTACCGGAAGTTTGTGAGGAACTGCCGGAGGAACTTAACGGTGTTCTTGACTTTATCGCTTAGAATGTTTAGCGGTCATGATATCAGGGACAGGAAAACCTGGAAATGTACAGAAACCTCAACGGATCATGGATTATGGAAAATGATTGCAAATGTGACAGCATAAGTAGATAATCTGCTGCATATCCTGTGTTTTTCTGTGGAGAAGCAGCATATCTGCAATCAACGATAGCGGATGTGTTGCCTTCTTCTCTGTTGCAGTTGCCTTTATAAAATCAGTGTTAATTTTGTGATTTCCTGTTATAATAAAATTGAGCGGGAGGAAGATCTGATCTATAGGACGGAGGAAACTGATATATGAGTATACTGGAAGCAAATCTGGCATTGCTATTAACGATACCGGAAGAACGGCAGGAAGAGATACAGAGTTATCTGCTGACCAACTTTTGTGCGGATAATCCATATAAACCGCTCAGCAGTGGTGAGATACTGGCGGAACTGGCTGAGTCGAGGGCATGTTATCTGGCGGGCGAAGGGGAAGAATTGGACAAAGTCCTTGATGAGATCGGTGACAGGTATGGGTTATAAAGTTATCATTATGCCGCCTGCAAAGCGCAGATTAGATATGTATGTTTTTTATACGGTAGAGACGCTGGGGAACAGACAGGCGGCGAAGGCGATTCTTGCGGATGCCAGAGAGACAAAGAAACGGCTATCTATGGCGGCAGATTCTATGAAGATATGTGAAAATCCCCTGCTGGCAAAGTTTGGGTACAGGAAAATAAAGTTTGCCAAACATAGGTTTGTAATGCTGTACCGCATACAGAATGACACCGTCATTGTTGACGGAATGTTTCATGAATTACAGGATTATGAAGGGATTTTTACAGACGAACTCCACTTGCAGTAGTTGTATTACAAGGGAATGTGTGGATATGGATAAAAAGTACATATAGATTATCTGTAGTGAGGATGAGCAGAAGATTTTATGATGATCCCGGTGCCATTTGAGGCATGGGGATTTTTTATTGCCCGTCCCGGAGGTTACGAGGGCAGTTTGGAGGAAGATATGGCAAAAGATATATCGGAAAGAATCAGGAAGGCTCAGGACAAGGTAATGGAACATTTGGACTATATCATGGAGACTGTTGCAGTGCCGGATTTTGTTGAGATCGTTGGGCGTGTTGGCGGTGATGTGGTCACTTACAGGGTGTATGATGACGGCTCTGTATATGAAAAATGAGCAGGGAGATATTTAATGATGAGGTTTGATTACAAAACAGAAAAGTTTCAGAAAGTCAGTGTATGTGGTATCCCATGCGATTTCAGCGATGTGCGTATAGACAGGAGTACCGTACCAACGGAGAGATATCAGTATGAAGTCGCAGGAGATGATGTTAGTGGTGGTGATCCGGCAAGAGTACAGCGAGGGGTATTGGTCAATTTCTTTGGGACGTTGATCAGTGATGTACCGCTGCCGCTTGTGGATGATAATGTATTATGGCTGCGGGATGGAGATTTTGAATGGCTGTGGTAGCCGCTCAGTCGGCGCGTTTTAATTTTCGCACCCGGATAGACTTTTTGACAGCATTCGCGGCTTCTAGCATGACATACATTTCATCAGGATCGCAGTCGGAAAAGACCTCCTGCACGTCATCCATTAGATAGGATTTGGAATCATGGATACTGTCAGAGAGCAGCCTGTCCACACTGGTATGCAGGGCGTTGGCGATCTTTATGAGGGAGGGGAGGCTGATCTTGGTAGATGCAACTTCCGTATGGGAGATATGTTGGCTAGTGAGCCCTACCATTTCAGCCAACTGTTCCTGCGATAATCCGGCTGACATGCGTGCTGCACGGATCTTCTGTCCTAATAATACATAATCCATTCTGATCACCTCGTCTAAAAGTTTTAACATTATTATTGTATAGGCGAATGAGTTATGCTAAAATGGACTGTATAGGCGAATGAGCTATTATGGGCGCAAAAATAGAAT
>ERZ808040.827-NODE-827-length-24075-cov-6.242604_pt1 | contig 24075 bp, 24 predicted proteins | sample MGYA00380191_ERZ808040 | MGnify/ENA primary metagenome ERZ808040 (study PRJEB31490, sample SAMN06133395) | mouse gut metagenome | isolation source: J6 | host: mice | place: China: Chengdu | collected 2015-05 ...
ATTGTTGGTTCCATAGGAATAGCTTCCCGCAAGCCCGAGCAGAATCACATATCTGCCCAAGTGCTCGTCGGATTGTATGACGCGGTATGCTTCGGATTTCAAGAGTTCAGAATCAATCATAGGATACCTCGCTTACTTATAATAATTTGCAACGCCAATACCGATCGTAGCCCAGTGTGCTGCTTGGCGCAGCTCCAATGCGATGTCCTCCTCGTCCATTGGTTCGCCGTCGTCCTCGGCGTCTTCGATCATGTATTCCACAGCCTGCGGTGTGCGCGAACGATATATGCCGACACTGATATTTAAGAAGGCATATGAATAGCCATGTTCACAGTCGTTTATTTCGCCGTTGTTTTGGGCGCTGAGAATATCAAACAGATCGTCCGCTTCAATCTGGAAGGCAGGGACGCCGTATATTTGCGGCTGGAGCTGCCCGTCGATTCCGGCTAAAAATTCTATGAAGTTCAGTCTGTCATTGGCGTCAAAGTCAAATCGAACTTCGTTTTGGAAGTAATATAGTGAATTTTTGTGGCTGGAATAAGGTGCGCCCAGCAATGCTTCCACCTCCCTGCGGGTGGAGGACAGTGCGATTGTTTTGTCTTGGATTTGGATACCTGATAAGGGGATAAGTTCTGCTGTTTCCATATGGGGTTACTCCTTGTAAATACGAATTTTTATGTATAGAATTTTAGCATAGTTTGTCCGTGTGGACAAGACAGAACCATAGGATTTTCAACAGCCGTCAAGAACAGTTTTTTAACAGCACACTACAGCGGAAGATACCATGCTCAGCAGAAAAATGCACATCTCCACTGTATTTCTCGGCAATGTTTAGAATGCTTTCCACGCCGATGCCTTGGTGGTCTTTTGCCTGCGGAATACCGTTGCAGAAGTGGATTTCGTCCGTGCAGCTATTCTCGCATTTGAGGAGCAGCATGGCATTTTTCTGGTGAGCGACAATCTCAATCCGGCGTGATTTGGCAGCTTGCGTGCAGCCGTTCACCGCATTTTCCAGCATATTTGAGAATACGCACACCAAATCGACATCGGAGACGCAGAGGGTCTTGTCAAGGCGGATATCGGCATTCATCTCAATGCCGCTCTGTTTCGCCTTTTGCATATAGGTGGAAATCAGGCTGTTGACCGCGTAGTTTTTGCTGAATTTGCGGTCAAATTTTTCAGTTTCAATCCGCTCATATTCCGCAAGATATTCGAGAATGCCTTTGTAATCCTGACGTTCTGCAAGCCCCATCACAACCATGTTATGATGGCGGAAATCATGGCGCGTCTGTCGTGCACTGCGCTCGATTTTTTCATAGCCCTCCATCTGTGCCAGCAAGAGCTGTTCATGCATCTGCATCAGCCGGAGCTGGTGCGCGTGGTTTGCCTGCGCCATAAAGTAAAACAACAGCATATGTACAATCAGCATAAACAGATAACACAGCGTCATGATAAAAACATGGGTCACATTTTTCTCTATATGATATTCATTGTAACACAGCAAAAAGGTCATCATAACAAACGTCAGGCCGGAAATGCAGGTGATCATACCGTAACCGCTCTGCATCTGACGATAGATATAGAGCAGCTTTTTTTTGAAAAAACGGCGGTACAGAAACAGGAAAAGGAGATTCAGGCCAAAGCGCAGCCCCCAGATGCCATAGCCGCCCGCGCCTGCCGCGCTTTGGGTTGTCAGCGATATAAGCCCGTAGATAAATGTCCACAGACAGTAGTAGGCGGAGAGTAGGAACACAGCCTTTTTGGGGCTTGAAGCAGACAGCACGAACAAAAATACGCTGCCAAATACAATGGCAGTCACAATATACGCACCAAGAAAAAAGACCATTCTGGGAAGTCCGAGCCGGATAGCAGCCAAGACAGCGGACTGAAAGACGATGCCGGTAAGGATTGTGATGAGCAGAGTCTTTCTTTTATCATATTTCGGTTCTAACACAAGATTATTAAACCAGACAATATGGAAGATGTTGTTGACAATATTTGTAATCAATGTTTCGTACATGTTTCATCTCCTTTGTGAAAAGGTTCGAATCAGGACTATCGTTGCTGCACGTTTTATTATATAATACTATACATAAAAGTAAAATCTAAATCCAGTTAAAATCAGGCTAAAATGAAAGAAGTTTTGAATCAAAGTTTTGAATCAAAGTTTTGAATCAAATTTTTCCAGCTAATTGACATTTGGCGCCTTTTCCATTATCATATTTTAGAAAACCAGCTACTTGGTTCGCTTATCAGTGAACAGCTTCACAAAAAGGGGATAAATTCATGATATTTGAGACACATGCCCACTATGATGACGAGGCGTTTGATGAGGACAGAGAGACCCTCCTTGCCTCCATGCAGCAAAATATGATCGGCTGTCTGGTCAATGTAGGCGCAAGCCTGGAAAGCACACAGACCAGCATACAGCTCGCAGAACAGTATCCGTATATATATGCGGCGGCAGGGGTGCACCCGAGCGAGAGCGCGGCGCTCGACGAAGCGCAGTTTGAATGGCTCGCGGCGCAGTGCGCACATCAGAAGGTGGTGGCAGTCGGGGAGATTGGTCTGGATTACTATTGGGACGAGCCAGACCCGGCAGTTCAGAAGAAATGGTTTGTGCGCCAGCTTGAGCTTGCAAAAGCGCTCAAAAAGCCAGTGATCATTCATTCCAGAGACGCCGCGAAGGATACTTATGACATTTTGGCCGCACACCATGCCAGCGAAGCCGGCGGCGTAATCCACTGCTTTTCCTACAGTGCGGAGCTTGCGCTCGCGTATACCGCAATGGGTTTTTATATCGGCGTTGGCGGTGTAGTCACATTTAAAAACGGCAGGAAAATGAAAGAAGTGGTGGAGGCTGTTCCCATTGAGCGGATTTTGCTTGAGACCGACAGCCCGTATCTGTCGCCGGAGCCAAACCGTGGCAAGCGGAATACCTCGCTGAATTTACCTTTGATTGCACAAAAAATCGCAGAGCTCAAAGGTCTGTCTTATGATGAGGTTGTCCAAATCACAACAGAGAATGCACGGCGGTTGTATCAGATTCAATGCTAGGAGGAACGCAGATGGCAGCGCTAGGAAATCCCACAAATACCATTGCAGTATTGCAGAAATACCACTTTAATTTTCAGAAAAAATACGGGCAGAATTTTCTAATCGACGCAAATATCCTTGAAAAGATTATCAAAGCGGCGGGTGTGAATGAAAACGACTGTGTTCTTGAGATTGGCCCGGGAATCGGTACAATGACCCAGTACTTGTGTGAACATGCAAGAGAGGTGGTCGCTGTAGAGATTGACAAGAAACTGATTCCAATACTTGAGCAGGATACGCTGTCGGCATATGATAACGTTACCATCATCAATGAGGATATTTTAAAGCTTGACCTCCATGCGCTTGTACAGGAAAAAAATAATGGAAGGCCGGTTAAAGTCGTTGCGAACCTTCCGTATTATATTACGACGCCCATAATCATGGGACTGTTCGAAAGCCATGTGCCGCTCGACAGCATTACCATCATGGTGCAGAAGGAAGTGGCAGAGCGTATGCAGGTGGGTCCCGGCACGAAGGACTACGGCGCACTGTCCTTGGCAGTCCAGTATTATGCAAAACCGGAGGTCATGATGACCGTGCCGGCAGGCTGTTTCATGCCGCGCCCCAATGTTGACAGTGCTGTCATAAAATTAACGCGCCATGCCGCGCCGCCCGTGACCGTTCCAGATGAAAAATTTATGTTTGATCTGATCCGCGCAGCATTTAACCAGCGCAGAAAGACGTTGGTCAACGCGCTCGGAAACGCCGCAGAGCTTTGTCTGGAAAAAGACAGTATCCTGTGTGCACTCGAAAAAATGGAATGCGCACCCACCATTCGGGGGGAGGCGCTCACATTAGAAGAATTTGCAGTGCTGGCTCAATTACTTTACGAGAGCCTGCCAATCCGCCGCCGATAATGATCTGCTCTTCTCAAGCCTCTTGAATATTCTCAAAGACGGCAGTGCAGGGATTTCCTTTGCAGTACTTGATTTCCTCAATACCACTGTCTGATATGGCATACCATCCCTTTGGTACGGACACCGTAAAAACCTCCTCCATTTCCAGTTCGGGATAGCTCAGACATTGAATCAATTCGCTGGCTGTGACAGCGAGCAGATTGCCAGTAGGAGCATACAGCCATTTGTCAGAAGCCGCCAGGGCGTCGTCTGTCTGGAACACGCCATCTATTGTTTCGAATTTAAGCTTCTCGTCAAACAGCCAGACAATCATTTTACCGCTGTTGCAGAATTTTCGGAGCGCTTCTGTCTCCCGCACCCATACCGTGTGCCAGTCCTCGTCTGGAAAATCATAGATAAGTTCTGTCTTTCCACTGCGGTCTAGCAGGATATCGAATGCATAGAGCAACTCATCGTCCAGTTCTTTCATAGAATCTCGGTCGATCAGAACAAGTCCATTCCCTCTTTCACGATCTACTTGAAATTTCATGTTGAATCAGTCTCCTTTATCTTGATGATTTTATCATATAGATTTTCTTATCATTTTTATCTGCCTCAAAGGCATCGGGAGAGATGCGAATGAGTCTTGTGCCTGCTGGCATATCAATATATTTGAAAATATCCGAATCTAACTGCTGACAGACAGCGCCCAGATTCGCTTTATCATTATAAAATACCATAAATGGAGGGAATTTCTCATTAATGTACCAATCGAACTCCGTTCCGTCTTTTCCGTTCATGTAATATACCGCACCATTATTTTCCAGATGATCAGACGCGACATGAGGAAGGTATAGCTTCAGATTACTGTCTATTATCTCTTTGATCGCAATAAGTATGTGGTGCATCGTTTGTCCCTCCTGTGTAAAAATCAGACTATGATAGACAATTGCATTATAGCATACCCGAAAGAGATCGTCTATTACAATTCAAGTTCGCCAGAAAAGTTCTTGTTTTATGCAAAAACATTACCAAAAGAATGTTTTTTATAGTATAATTAAATAAACACAATATAATACAGAAAGGGTGAGCAAACAGAACGGGACAAAGATACATTATTTGGAACAAGTGGTATTGTAAATTTTTGATAAAGAAAGGAAAACAAGATGGCTCAAAAGATAAAAGGAAAATGTAAATACTGCGCAAAGGAATACACCTACAGTTATATGTCAAGACATCTCGCAGCATGCAAAGAGCGGTGCGCCGCCGAAGCTGGGGCTGGAGCGAAGAAGAGCGGTTATTATGAGCTTGCAATCTATCCGCGTTACGGCAGGGAGCACTGGCTTTTTGTCGAGATCAGCGAGAAGGCAACACTGGAGGACCTTGATATTTTTCTGCGCGATATATGGCTTGAGTGCTGTGGGCATTTGAGTGCTTTTGAGATTGGGGGAATCAGCTATGATTCCGATCCAGAGACGGATGATTTTTGGGGAGAGCCTTCGGAGAACATGAGACACAAGCTCAGCACAGTGCTGAGAGAAGGCATGACATTTCGGTATGAGTATGATTTTGGCAGTACCACAGAACTGATGATAACAGTAGTCAATTATTCAAAGAAGGCTTTGAAGAAAGAAAAACTGACATTGCTGTCAAGAAATAATCCCCATGAATATCTATGCAGTGAATGTGGAAAAAAGCCAGCCGCCGTAATCTGTATGGAGTGTTTATATGAGTTTCTTAATGAAGTGTTTCTGTGTGAGGACTGTGCCAAAACACATGCGTGTGACGAGGAAATGCGGCTGAATGTGTGTAATTCCCCGCGCATGGGGGTCTGTGGCTACGGGGGGAGTATCAAGTATCCAGACCAGTTTGTGCCCGATGCGCAGACAACATAGGGAAGCGGTATGTACACGCAGAAATATCCGTCTGCGAAATATAGCGATGAAATCACATTATCTTCCGCCGCACAGCAACGCTTGCCAGATCGCTTCTTGTTTGGCAAGTGATAGAAATTGTGATAGAAAGGATAAAACATTATGCGCATCGCACTCATAGAAGATGAACCCGCAATCCGTCAGGAATTGACACTGCTTCTGCAAAATGCACTTTATGAAGTGACAGCCCTTCACGATTTTGCGAATGCGGCATCTGCGGCACTTGCGGCATCGCCGGACTTGATTTTATTGGATATCAAGCTGCCGGGCGCATCTGGCTTTGATATATGTACTGAGGTTCGTGCTGTGTCCGATGTGCCGATTCTCTTTCTGACCAGCCAGACCAGTGCCGCAGACGAGCTAAACGGAATGTTAAAGGGCGGGGACGATTATATCACGAAGCCGTTTCATCCGCCAATCCTGCTGGCACGCATCGCGGCAGTATTAAAAAGAACGAAAAAAGCGGGCGCAAGAGAGCTTAATAAACTAGAGTACAAAGGTGTCATGCTCGACATTGCGCGCGGCAGCATTGGATATCAAGGCAGTCACTGTGAGCTGACCAAAAATGAGTTCAAGATTCTCCATTATCTATTTCAGAATACAGGCAGGATTATACCGCGCATAGAGCTGATTGAGTACCTGTGGGACAATCAGGTGTTTATCGACGACAATGCATTGAGCGTGAATATGACACGGCTGCGCGGAAAGCTAGAACATCTTGGCGTGCAGAATTTTGTGGAGACAAAACGGGGAATGGGGTATCGTTTATGAATATCATTTCGTTTGTGCGGGACAGATTACTATTGTATTTACTCCATCTTTGCTGTATGGCGGCACTCGCCGTCTTTTTGTGCGCGACAGGTTATCCGGCCGATGCCTGTCTGTTAATTTTGGTTTGCTGGCTTGTAGTGCTGGGCGTCTGGACAGGCTCTGAATATTGGAGGCGGAAGCAGTATTTTACCCGTATGGAGGCAGTGCTTGCACAGGTGGACCAGCGCTTTCTGCTCGGGGAACTGATGCCCTATTCTGACAGGCTCGAGGACAGACTCTATCGAGAACTGATTCGCCAGTCCAATCGTTCTGTCATCGAAAAAATACATGCAGCCGAGACGCAGAAAAACGACTACCGCGCATACATCGAGAGCTGGGTACACGAAATCAAGGCGCCGATTACCAGCATTGCCCTCCTTTGCGAAAATCATAAAAACGACATTACGCGCAGCATTATCAAGGAAAATGGAAAGATTGAGAATTTGGTGGAACGGACACTGTACTATGCGCGTTCTGACGAGGTGTACAAGGACTATATCATTCAGGAGACAAATTTGGCGGAAGTGGCTGCGGAGGTTGTTTCGCGAAACAAATACTATTTTATCCAAAATGGTGTACAAGTGGAGATCGACTGCCCAAAGCCCGTTCATACCGACAGAAAATGGATTGCCTTTATCCTGAACCAAATACTGCAAAACAGCCTGAAATACAGGCGTGAAAAAAACGCCCAAGTACGTATTTACACACAACAGCATACAAAAGAAACCTGTTTGGTGGTGGAGGACAACGGCATCGGTATCCGCCAAGAGGAACTCCCGCGCATCTTTGAGAAAAACTTTACCGGCACGAACGGCAGAACCTGCGAGCGCTCGACAGGTATGGGACTCTATCTGTGTGAAAAATTGTGCGGAAAGCTCGGGATTGAAATCTCTGCGGCTTCAGAGGAAACTGTGGGCACAAAAATTATCATGAAATTTCCGGTCAGCACATTTTTGGTCCGGTCAAATTAAGATATAGCGCAACACGATGCTCCGTTAAGTTACAAAATTGTAAGAGAACTGTAACCGACAGTGATACCACACCATCTGCATTTCTGATAATATGATTTTATCTACATAAAGGCAATCGTACAGAAATGGAGGATTCAGATGAAAAGCTATATCAATGTATGCGATGTAGAGAAGTATTACGGCAGCGCGGCGGGCATGACAAAGGCGGTTGACCGCGTGAGCTTTCAGGTTTCAGAGGGGGAGTTTGTGGGTGTGATGGGGGCTTCGGGCTCAGGCAAGACGACCTTACTCAACATGCTTGCGACAATTGACAGCGTGACAGCGGGGCATATTTACTATCAGGAGACGGATATTACAGAGTTAAAGCCTGACCAGCTTGCAAAATTCCGCAAGGAAAATCTGGGATTTGTATTTCAGGAGTATAACCTGCTCGATACCCTGACCATCGGGGAGAATATCGTACTGGCAATGACGCTTCAGAATAAGAGCAAAAAGGAAATCCAAAAGGAGAGCGAGGAGATGATGCGGCTGCTCGGCATCTGGGAAATTCGCAATCAATTTCCGTATCAGGTTTCCGGCGGGCAGAAACAGCGCTGCGCATGCGCGCGGGCACTCATCAATCATCCCAAGCTGCTGCTTGCAGATGAGCCGACAGGGGCGCTTGACTCCAAGGCAGCAGAAACGCTCTTGGAGACCTTCCAGAGCTTGAATGCATCAAAAAGGGCGACAATTTTCATGGTGACGCACGATGCCTTTTCGGCAAGCTATTGCAGCCGCATCTTATTTCTAAAGGACGGCAGGATTTTTCATGAGCTGATTCGCGGGCAGAAGGGCAGGCGTGAATTTCTAAATGCGATACTGGATGTATTGTCTGTGACAGGAGGTGAGAGGGATGCTCGCTAAACTGGCACTGCGCAATGTGCGCCGTTCGGCAAAGGATTATGTAGTCTATTTTTTCACAATGACGGTCGTGGTGGCGCTGATGTTTGCCTTCAACAGCCTGATCTTTTCAAAGGATATCCGCGCTATGTTTGAGGAGGTGGGCATCTTGGAGGTCATGCTGGGACTTGCGACGTTTTTTATCGTGCTGATTATCGCATGGCTGATTAACTATATGATACGGTTTATTCTGGAAAAGAGAAGCAGGGAGTTTGGCATTTATTTGCTGCTTGGCATGGAGAAACGCCAGATTGCAAAGCTGTATATGCGCGAGAGCGCGCTGCTTGGCGCAGGGGCATTTCTGGCAGGGATTGTCTTTGGTGTGCTGGTACAGCAGATTTTGATGTCCATTCTCTACAGCATGGTATTCTCCGATTATAGAATCAATATTGAATTTGACCGCGGTTGTCTCATAATGACCGCATCCTGCTATGCGGGCTGTTATTTGCTGGCACTGCTTCGATGCAGAAGAAAACTGAAAAAAATGAATATTCACAGTCTGATGAATGCAGCGCGTCAGAACGAGGAGATCAAAGAATCTCATGAGGGGCTCAAACAATGGCTGTTTCCAATTTCTATTCTCTTTTTGGTGCTGTTTGGGATATGGCTCTTTTATGGAAAAGGGTGGGGCGGCCATACGATACTGCTCTTTTTGATTGGGCTGGTGCTTGTAATTTATTTGTTTTATATAGGACTGTCTGCATGGATTATCACCTATGTGCGCCGCGGGGGAAATGCAGTTTACACAGCGCAGAATCTGTTTTTGCTCAGACAGTTTGCATCGAAAATCAAGACCATGCAGTTTACAATGGGGACATTGACAGCGCTGTTTGTGCTGGCATTTCTAGGATGTTCTGTCGCGATGATGTTCAATTTTTATGAGAATGGAATGCTGCCTGACAAAATGCCGTTTGACGTCCATATACACAGTGCCTATGTAGAAGATGATTTTGCGGCTGAGCTTTCGGTGATCAGGCAGCATGTGCCAGTCAAGGAAGCCTATGTGTATCATATTTATGAAAATGGAACGAACCAGATGAATGTCTGGCTGTATACGCATTTAAAGGTATTTGGCGATATGTATCAAAAAGCGGATGGAACGCCGGATTTGGAGGCAATACGTGACAAACAGAATTTTACGTACTGTAGTTTTGACACCTATATGTCTCTGTCTGATTATAATCATCTGCGGAAGATGCTTGGCATGGACGCCATTGTGCTAAACGGTGATGAGTACCTGATTCATATCAAGGACAGAGTGTTTCGCGAGACGGGGGATTTTTCCAAACAGCTTGTCATAGAGGGAAGTGACGGGAGACTTCGCTTTGCAGGATACCACACGGAACCATTTTCACAGGACGGTCATAACGGCGGGGATTATGTGATTGTTGTGCCGGATGACGAGGCAGCAAAGATGCGTCCGTTTTATTCAGAGCTTGCGGTGCAGCTTGAGCAGACAGCGCCAAAGGATTTAAAGAAGTCATTGGATGAGCTCGCAAAGGAGCTGGATTATAAATCATTTGATGCCATTGCAAATATGGATGAAGACACAGTATTTAATGGAACAGAGTGCGCAGGTTCGGATTCCATCCTTGTGTGGGGAGCGGATAATCTGGTTCGGGATAATATTGTGGTGGAAATGAAATGTATGCTGTCAACGGTCATTTTTCCATTGACTTATATGGGGCTGGTCTTTTTGTGTGTTGCGCTGACGGTATTGTCTGTCCAGCAGCTCAGCGACGCCTCAAAGTATAAATTCCGCTATAAAGTGCTGCGCCAGATTGGCATGGACACAAAGGAAGTCTCCGGTCTGGTCTTGAAACAATTGTTTTTATTTTATCTGTGCCCGGCGCTTTTTGCAGCTGTCATCAGCGGTATTATCATCGGATTTGTGGGCGGAAAATTTAATTTCTATGCAGGGACAAGAACGCCGTCAGCAGTGTATTTTGGGATTTCACTGGTGCTGTTTCTGGGCGTTTACAGTGTCTATTTCGTGGTGACTTATGTCGGATTCCTGCGTAATATTGAGTCTGAGAGATAATATGAACCGAAGCGTCGATACACCGTTTGTGCCATATTTTAACCATTCGTGCCATCCTTATAGAAAAAAATGTAAAAATCTGTATAATGTAATTAGTGTCTATATATAAGGGCATTTTTAGAATTGGAGGATTGGTGCATTATGGAAAAGAATAGAATCCTGTTGGCGGCGGTATTGATATTTACAGTGATATGGAATAAGATACCTTTTGAAATCGCTGTTGTATCAGCGTCTGAGTCCTACACTGTTCTATGTGAAATACCCCAAAATGAAACAACGGAGGCTGCAACTGAGACGTCTGAATCGGAAACTGGGGATGAGATAAAAGAAACATCTCAGACAACAGAATCGGAAATAGAGAATGAAACAAAGGAAATGAACAGCACTCAGACAGAAACGGAAGAAGAAATTGAAACACAAAAAACGAAAACCGTGGATAGGGCAGCAGAACAGGACAACTTGGATCTCAGTACTGTTGCGTCTGCTGGCGATTTGGATACAGATGGCTACCATTGGGAAGGGGCTTCTGGAAGCTATAAGCTTACTTTGAAAAATATCACCATCCGCGGCGTAGTTACACTGCCGGATGACACGGTAACGATCGTAACAGAGGGCAGCTGCTCTATTCATGAGCTGAAAATATATAAAGATCCAGATAAGACAAAACTGTCTTTCTCAGGTGCGGGTGAGCTGTCAATTGATGAGCACATCACCATCAGCGGAGGAAATGACAATGCCATTGTGGTAGAGACGGGCGCTCGGGTTTGTGCGAATAAAGGTATTAGCATCGGCGCAAGCGGCGGCGTGGACTCCACTGTGACCGTAGATGGAACCCTGACTGTAAAGGGAGGAGAGAACAATGCGATTTCTGCCGGGCAGGTAATCGTGGGCAGTGGCGGTACATTGAATGTATCCGGGGCAAAAGGCGTGGCGCTGAACGGCAGGAGCACCGGAAATTTTGAAGACGTGTTTATTGTGAGGAAGAACGGCTGTCTTTCCGCTGACTGTATGGAATTTAATCTCAGAGTGTTTGCCGGAAGTGGAACTTTTGATGAAGCAGCCAACGCGGATAGGGCGATCAATGTCCCTGATAGCTATATGCCTGAGGATTGTGAGGTAAAGCAGGGTGCAGGAGTCATTGATCTTGTGCGTAAATCCACAGGTGAAGTGTACACAGGGCCGCTTACCATCCACGAAAAACATGAATGGTCTGACAGGAAAGACAGTACGAGTCACTGGAAGGTATGCACTGTCGCAGGCTGTGGCAGAAAAAGTGATGTCGAGAAGCATAGCTTTGACAACAATACACAACTATGTCAGTGCGGCGCTAAGCTAAATGTCGTCCTGAAGGGCACGCAGGGGCTGATTTACAACGGACAGGCGCAGACACCTGACATTACGGTCACTGTAGACAGTCAACCGTTGGACGCGAAGAACTACAATATTGAATACAGCAATCATATTAACGCCGGGGAGGCGTCTGTTACCGTAATGGGAACAGAAGTGATTTTTAATCAGACAGAGACATTTCAAATTGGCAGGGCTACGCCTGTGATTGCATGGGGCGATGCCGTGCAGGAGCTGGACTATACTGGTAGTACGGCAGTGATTACTGCGCCCGCTGTGACGCTGGTGAACGATGAAGCTTACAGCGGCACAATCCAATATTCCTATACTGCGCAGGGCAGTAACGAATGGATGGGCGGTCTGCCCTCTGGCATCGGTGTTTATACCGTGAAGGCAATGATCGCGGAACAGGACAATTACACCGCCGCTGAGAGTGAAGAGATGACGCTGGCTATTCAATGCAGTCATATCCATACAGAGCTGCGCAATCAGAAAAAAGCGACCTGTACACAGGAAGGATATAGTGGTGACACTTACTGTAAAGAATGTGGGACACTGGTAAAAAGCGGAGCGAAAACAGAGATGGAGGCGCACATTGGCGGCAAAAAGACATGTATCAGTGGAAAAATCTGCGCAGTGTGCAAAAAAGAATATACGGAAAAGGACGAGAATGTCCATGAACATACAGAAGTACGCGGACAGAAAAAAGCGACCTGCACAGAAGAAGGCTACAGTGGAGACACTTACTGCAAAGACTGTGGTACACTGGTAAAGAGCGGAGCGAAAACAGAGATGGAGGCGCACATCGGCGGCAAAAAGACATGTATTAGCGGCAAAATCTGCGCAGTGTGCAAAAAAGAATATACAGATAAGGACGAGAACGTTCATGAACATACAGAAATACGCGGACAGAAAAAAGCGACCTGTACAGTGAAAGGAAATACGGGCGATACTTATTGCAAAGACTGTAATAAAAAAATCAGTTCTGGTAAGGCGATTTTGGCGCTTGGGCATGACTGGCATCTTACCAGTGAGAATGAGAAACGCATCTATACTTGCTCAAGGTGTGCTGCGACCCGTGAAGAGACAATACAAAAGCAGGAGCATTCAAAAGAAACACATTCGCACAGCTACAAAAAGAGCGTATTGGAGAATGCGACCTGCACAAAATCGGGAAAAATGACATATATCTGCGGCTGTGGGGCATCCTACACAGAAATTATTCTGGCGCTTGGGCATGAGTACACACAAATGGTGACTATGGAACCGACTATTTTTGCAGAAGGAGCGATGACTTATACATGCAGTCGTTGCGGGCATTGTTATACAAAGAGCATTTCTAAGCTGGATCAGCATGAGCATGTTTATACGGCGAAAGTGTTGAAGGAAGCGACCTGTACAGAGGAGGGGATCAGGATGTACGCCTGCGTTTGCGGGGACACTTATACAGAGCGTATTCCGATGTTAGTACACAGTTACGATGCCAAACTAACACAGAAACCGACTGCTTTTGCAGAAGGAGTGATGACATATATCTGCAGTCGTTGCGATGATACTTTTACAAAGTCGATTGACAAGATAGAAGATACTGTATCAATGACGGACAGCCAGCAGGAAACCGAGAATCCGTCCATCACGGAGGACATGTCCTCTGTGACGGACATGGAAATTGAGAGCAGTGCGTGTGTGGTCAGGGAAGAAACAGATCCTGCACAAGAGCACAGGACGGATGCCGCCAAGACCCTTTCGCAGACCGAAAAGCAGTTTCCATGGTGGATTATACTGATTCTTGTGTTGATTATAATCATTGTATTGTATATGACAGCAAAGAAAAAGAATAAGACAGAATAAGTAAGAGAAAGGCTGGTGGAAAATGGAGAAGGACAGCTATTATTATTACTGCATGGGAGAGGAGCACAGAGAAGAAAATGAGATAGAAACTGCAATCCAATATTATTTAAAATCCGCGCTCATGGAGGAACATTTTAAGACGTATGCGCGTCTCTATGAATGCTATTTTGCACTGCATCAACTTGATTTGGCCAATTACTTTCTGACTTTATCGTATCATAAAAACCCTGCCAATGAAAAGGTTGCATTTCAATATGCGATGCATTTGATGCAGGAAAATGAGACTGTGCAGGCAAAGAAAATCCTAGCAGGAATCCTAAAACAAAACCCAGCTTACAACCATGCAAAACTCGAATTTCATAAACTTAATATACAGCAAAAATACCAGAAACTGATTCAGTTTTTGGAGGAAATCCGGGCAGATTACAGATCCTGTCTTGGCGCCAGATCACTTGATTTATTAGCCTGTTATCTGTTTGGTTTCCAAATGGAGCTTATGCAGATCAAACCCTCTGCTGAAGATTTAGAACCGGTGGAGGAAACGCAGATTTTAGAGCTTTGTGATCTCAAAATATGGGATTTTTTAGCAGGATTTCAGCGCTGGATTGAGTTAAAATATGCCTGCAAATTAACACAGTCGTGGAGTCATATACTGTGTTTTCATACAGATAGTGAGGAGGAAGCGTTTGATTTGTTTTATCAGGAACTGCACTATTTTTACCAAAACGGAATCTTTATAGAGCATGAAAAAACGGACGTTACAGCCAGCCTTAAGACCTGTTACCGCGCAGAAGAGGTGCACATTTACGGACAGGATATCGCGCTTGTTACGTTTCAAAATCCGCAGTATCATCATGAATTTTACCAGCAGTTATGGAAAATTCTGACAATGATAAAAAAGCGTCCTCTGATCACGCTGGGAGAAAAATCCCTGACACGGACCCATCTTTTTCTGCGCGGTTTTACCGACGCATACAACAAAAGTCATAAGGAAGCGCCCGCGTATACATTTTTCCCGGGATTCGAAAAGTGGGTCAATCAGAAGAAAAAATTAAAGGGAAAGCGTCCATGGTACAAAATCTACCTGTTTATCACGGCAACTGAGGAGGATGCCTTTGATTTATTTTTTGCTGATCTGGAAGAATACCTGTTTCCCACACTCTACGGAGCGTAGAATCCGCATAAAATCACCATTTTCTACGCTCCGTGGGTGTAAATCCAGTCAGATTTCTGCAATAATGATTCCAGAAAGGAGGACCGGTATGGACCAAATAATAATTGGAAAGTTTATTGCTTCTGAGAGAAAACGCAAAGGCTATACACAAAGGCAGCTTGCGGATTTATTGCAAATAAGCGATAAGACCATCTCGAAATGGGAACGGGGAAACGGCTTCCCAGAGGTGTCGCTGCTTTTGCCACTATGCAGAGAACTGGATATTACCGTCAACGAATTATTGTCTGGTGAACGCGTCTCAGAAGAAGATTATCAAAAAGATTATCAACAGAAAGCGGAGGAAAATATGGTGAAAATGATTCAAGAACGGGAACAAAACAAAAAGAAAGCAATCCTGACAATTATTTCAGGGACGACATCCACGGCAGCATTTATCACGCTCATATTGGTGGTTGGCGTATACACCGAAGCGATCGCACTGCCAGTCAAAATCTTGTTGGTATGTATCGCATGTGCCATTTTTATATCAGGACTGATCGTTGCCATGGAGGGGGAGCGCACAGTGGGATATTATCAATGTAAAGCATGCGGAGAATATTTTATTCCTGCTTTTGGCGCGTATGTTTTTGGCTTGCACGTGCTGTCAACAAGACATTTGCAATGTCCAAAGTGTGGGAAAAAGACATGGTGTAAAAAGGTTTTATCGAAAAATGGGGCTTAATGTATCAGCCCCATTTTTCGTATTCAAGTGCGGGATTTGTTTTAGCTACAGTCCCACGTATACATCACCTGTGAAAAGTCGCATTTTGCAAGATCCGCTGCGCTGATAAAAAAGTTTGCAATACCGCAGTCACTCCATAGAATCTCATCATCTCCCCGCCCTTCGCTGTCAAGCTGGAAAAGCAGTGTATCAAGCTTTCTGGTACTACTGTCATGAGCACGCGGGTCTCCCTGTGTAAAAAATGGATAACCGCCGATCCGTGTGCCGCGTTCACCTTGCGGACAGCACATTGCGTAGACTGCCTCACAAAGCGCACCATTTCTTTCCAGAATTTTCCACCACACTGCAACATTTTCTGGTGTAATAGTATCTCCAAATAGATCATCATAACATGTCACAGCAGCTTGAATGCAGCAGTGATGAATCGCTTCAAGGAAGTGGTCATAGGCAGGGCTTGTCGAACTGAGACCGCATGCTCCTGCCTCGAGCAGAAACTCGCCCGTAAATGGATACGAACAATTCTCCATACTGCCAAAGTCCGGCATTTCATCCGCAGACAGCAGCATTGCCGGATCTTCAAGGATGTTCTCGTGATATATCACACGGAAACCGTTTGGATAGGTCTGGTCCACGTCGTCATATCCATACATAGTATCGCCTTCATACCCTGCAAAAATCTGTAAAATTCCTTTCTGCGGAAATCCCTCTACATGCGGCAGTGCTGAAAAATTAAGCTGTGCGAGCAGCCTTAGGGGTTTTCCTTTTGTGTATCCCTCTAAAACTTTTGGATACTCCATATCCTTTGGCAGATATGGAATGCCGCCCAGTTTGCTCGCATAGACGGAGGCGGACTGCACGCGCACTGGTGTGAGCGGAAGATATTGCGGCGGTGTACAGTGCACATCTGTATATTGAAGTAAAACTTCGAGCTTATCAAATGCTTCCTGACTGCATAGCTGCTGGCCGCTGCGCATTGCTTGCTGGATTTCCTCATATGTGGGGAGTTTTATTGTATCTGACATAGTGTTCTCCTTTGATTTTATTATGCTTTCATATCAAAAGTTTCCTGCGGGCTTTCTGCCTGTACATTTTCAGTGCCTGTCATTGGCAGGCCTCTCTTTGCGCATCCCCATGCCTCATTATAAATCGTACACAGCTGGGTTTGTCTGGCGGCTTCTGCATTTGTGGTGTACATCGTCCAGCCATTATTTGAGTAGGTTGCAACCATCTCTCCATTATGATCATAAAATTCAATATAGCTGCGGTCCCCTGATGGCAGTTTCTGGTATTTCACTTTACCCTCTAACAGTGTTTGTATGAAATCAATTGGTTTGAGTACTGGCTGCGTGTTATTTGAAGCAGCTTTTAAGCCTGAGCGGATGATTTCCTTTCGGTCTGGCGATACTTCTGATGTATAGCGTTTCATCAGATTTTGAAATCCTTCAGACTTGTTCTGAAATTGTCCTTTGGCAAAATCTGCATATGCCTGTTCTATAATCTGTTTTCTGTATGAGGCTTCGCTTGTGCTGCTTTTCTGTTTCGAATATACATACTTGTCATGAAAATCAGGCAGGGAAATTCCTCCTATACTGCCTGTTCCGGAAAAATTTCTGCACTGCAACGAACCATTTGATAAATGAATCTGCATTTGCAGCCACTCCCTTCTTGATTGATTTCATCATGCTATATCATATATCGTCTTTTAGCGAAATAAATTAATAGAATTTACAAATGTCTGTGCGTCTGTGTCCTGCTGGTTTTCTGCGCAGCATTATTTTTCAGCACGGTGCCATAAGGCAGTATCAAATTCCCTCCACCCCCTGAAAAGCGATAATTGGCAATATTTCCGTCCTCGTCAAGTGCAATGCTGAACGAATCAATCGTACTGGGTTTGGTATCCTGCTGCATCAACAGCGTAGAGATTCTGCCAAGGATATTTTGTGCCAGCGCTGTGTTGCCTTCTAATTTTTCTTCAAGTTGTGCTGGAAGAATCACAGCATATTTTCCGCGCGCAGCATTTAAGCGCGCCTGCACCTTGCCGTCTGTCATGGAAGGTTCCTTTGCAGATGGTTTCCAGTCCAGAATGGAGGTGTCTGCCTGCTCTTCGAAGAATTTTTCAAACGGATAATCATTGCGCTGCCACAGGGAGGCGTCGATTTTTGAGGTGTCCATCACCTGACACTTTACGCCCGGGTACTGTGTCTCTAATAATTCTGCAAAGTTCTGTCCCTTGATGCTTGCTGCCAGAACATGCTGGAAACTCGGATGAAATGCTGCTTGTGTGCTGCGTTGTGTTCTGAGCCTGTCAGAGCGGTCTGTCCGCTCACTGCTGTGTTTTTCTGTCTTGTCAGACGGGGCTGTCTGCGGGTTTAGATATACACCATTGCGGTCATACACGACACCATTTTGTGCATAATATGAACTCAAGTAATTGAGATTCATGCCGCCAAGTCCTCCATAGACAACCCTGTCATAATTTATAAATTCTGGATTTGCAATACCAGAATTTCCAGAAATCAGACTTGCAATACCAAGATTTCCAGAAATCAGACTGCCATAGCCAGACCCTCCATAAATGCCATATAGTCCTCCCAAACCATAAATATTCATTGTTCTATCACTCCTTTTCTTCATCCTGCTTTCAATTCAATGTAAGCTGCTTACGTTAAGTCGCAGGCGACCATGACCGACAATGTAAACCGTTCGTTTTCCACGATACAGTCTACATCGCCGCCATATTTTGCCGCACAGTTTCTGATATTTTTTAACCCAATTCCATGCACCTCCTTGTCCTCTTTGGTTGTTATGGGAAAACCGCTGTCGTCACGCAGCAGTATTACACCATCGAAGCTGTTTTCGATCTCGATAAATAGCATATTTTTGGCGCGAAAAGACCGGATTGTAATATACGTTTGGGCATCTGGATTTTGTCTGTGCAGGCGCATGCACGCCTCAATCGCGTTGTCCAGCCCATTATTTAAAATAATCCCAATATCGTATGGTTTGAGCATCGCAGCATCAGGCAGTGCAAATCCCTCTGCGTCGAGACGGATTGAGGGAATTTCTTTGCAGGCATAGCCGAATTTCGTATTGATGATCGCATCACTCACGGCATTTCCCGTATGGATTGGACAGTCTAGCAGCTCGGCAGACTGGCACAGATCTTCAAAATACCGCCAAATTTCTTCATGAATTTCGGCTGCGTTTTGCAGCAGCAGTCCGCGCAAAACCATCAGGTGGTTTTTGATGTCATGTCTGACAGAACGGAGAGTGTCATACATCTGCTGGGACTCTTTTATGGAGGTTTTAAGCTGTATTATTTGATTTTCAAGCACGATTCTCTCCGCCCGCTCCTGATGAAACACTGCCATTTCCTGACAGCTTTGGAAGCTGAATACAATTGCCAGCATCAACACAATTGCAATCACGGGAATCACCAGATAAAAGACAGGATATCTCGTGTACAATAGTATCAGCCTGCCATCTTCAACTGTGCCTACGATCAAACGCAGCAGCAGATCAATCAGCAGTCCCGTGACTGCTGGAAGGAGATAAAAGGCGGCCGTTTTGTCTGCGTGCTCTGGCTCCCAGCCATGATAATTTTTCACGATCTTTCTGATAAAAAACAGCAGGACCAAACACTGGACCAGCCACACAAAGGCGGTGCTTCCCAGTTCCAAAAGTTCGATGTTTTTTATAAATTTTGCAGTTTCTATCTGGCCGTTTAGAAATGAATTTGACAACTGTTGTAATTTTCTCTGCCCCAGTAAATTCAGACTATATCCTGCCCAGATTGACAGCTGGCGCAGTGACAGAAACTGGATGGCAAGAAATAGTTTTGACAGCCATTTTCCCTGATACCAGCACAGACAAAACACATATAACACCATAAAGCATAGCAGCGTTTTTCCTATTTTGAGTGCGCCGGTCTGGGCAACGTCATCTATGGCTGGATAGGGTTTTTGATGGATCTGGGCGATCAAAGCGTCCAATCCTGTTTCTGTCACAATCCATACCGCTCCAGCCAGCCATTTATGGATTCTTAGACAGGAAGCTGACGAAAAATCACGCTTGGGCAGTAGAAATCCTCCACACAGCTGCTGTACACAATATCCCTGTGCCGCATAAAAGAGACCCTGCAACAATTTCATGATGACATCATACACTGCCGTGCACCCCGTTTCTGAGATATCGCATATAGGTCTTTACAAATGTATTGTATTTCTCCCTTGTCAGATAGATTTTGTCGCCGTTTGCCACGGTGATGCTGTCCTTGTTATAGGCGGCGATATAGGCCATATTGACCAGATATCCTCTGTGGCAGCGGTAAAAGTCTGCACTGAGCTCTTGCTCTAGACTGCGCAGCGCGGCATAAATTTCAATCACTCTTTTGTCCGTGTGAATTTCAAGTTTTTTCCCCTTGCTCTCAATATAGTAAATACGGCTCTGCTGTAGGGTGATGCTGTTTTTGCCTGATTTCACCACAAGGATTTCATTTGACGTATTTTGATGTCTCTGCACTTCCCTCACCGCCTGCAAAAAGACTGAAGTAAACTTTTGTTGGTTTATGGGCTTGAGCAGATAGTGAAATGCGGATACATCAAATGCTTCAAAGACGTATTGTTTTATTGCTGTTATAAATATCAGGACAGTTTCTTCATCGTCTGCACGAATAGCCTTCGCCGTCTCGATTCCGTTGATGCCTGCCATCTGGATATCAAGGAAAATGATATCAAAATGTCTGGCTGGAATGTACTTGGAACCTTTTATGGCAGACAGAAGATCTTCTCCTGTGTAAAAAGTGGTCACAGCGAAGTCTTCTGTATTCGAGGGTTTGGCATTTTTTATCATATGCTGAATCATTTTCAAGATGATTTTGTCATCATCACAGACTGCAATGTTCATTTTATTTCTCCATTTCACATTTTTCAGGTGCGAACCTATTACTTTTTATATCGGCAGATCTTCTCCATTTACTTGCCGAAATGGAATGAAACCCGTTCTTTTAGGAACGAAAACAAAATCTTTGTATCATAATTGTAACCAATCCCCCCGCTGTATTGTATACTTAGTGAAAGGTCTTTCGAAATCAATACAAAAGGAGCGCTCATGAGACAATCTGTACAGGAGCTGGCAGCGTCCTATCAGGGCAGCCTCTTTGCGGCGGCATTTAATGTATGCAAGAATGCGCAGGATGCAGAGGATGTTGTTCAGGATACGTTTGTCCAGTATTACACAACAAAAAAGGAATTTGAGAGCGAGCAGCACATTCGTGCATGGCTGATGCGGGTGGCAGTCAACAAGGCGAAAAATGTCAACCGTACTTTCTGGCGGCGCAATAAGATTTCCATTGAAGATTATATGGAAACGCTGGTCTTTGAGACGCCGGCGGCGGAGACACTGTTTGAGACGGTGATGCAGCTTCCCGAGAAATACCGCATCGTCATCCACTTATATTATTATGAGGAGTATGCGGTACGGGAAATCGCACAGATCTTAAAATTAAGTGAAAGCAATGTAAAAATCAGGCTGTCGCGCGGACGTGCAATGCTCAAAGAAACATTGAAGGAGGATTGGGATGATGACAAATAAAGAACGGTACCAACAGGCATTTTCGGCACTTCCGTCCTCCCGGCAATTGCATTTGGAGGTAGAAGAAATGGCACAGATTCAGAAAAAGCACAAAAAAAATATAGCAGTCGCAGCGGCAGTCGCATGCGCGGCGCTGATTGGCGCCAGCGGGACGGCTTACGCCGCAGATCTTGGCGGCATACAGACAAAGGTCAACATATGGCTCAACGGCAGGCAGGTGGAGGCGGTCGAAACCCCCAATGAGAACGGACGTAGCTTTACATTTACGTATGAAGGCGAGGATGGCACAGAGAGTTTGGGCTTTGGCGGCGTCAGCATAGACGAGGATGGTAATGAGACATGGCTGAACGGCGACGAGCTTGTCGCGCACATCAATGAGTCCGCCAGCGTTGAAAAAGACGGGGACGGCAGAGTCTGGGCGTATTATTATGACCAGAAAACGGAGATTACGGACCTGTTTGACGAAAATGGTGTCTGCACGATCACAATGACCCATGAAGACAAAACCATTCAATTGGAAATCACCGATAATGGAGACGGCGGCTATGCCTTTACGCAGACAGATGTATCTGAGGGGGCGAAGACACTTTCCACCGAAACCAAATTCACAACGAAAAGTGGGGTATACACTACAGATGACTGAGCTGCCAGTGATATTCATTTTTGTGCACATGGGCATCCAAAGGAAAAGTGTCAGCATGCTGACGGATGCCCAGTGCGTGAGTGGGGAAGATGGCTCTTCCCTGCTCAGTTACATGAATATTTTTAACTTGCCAGCATGACTGCCTTTGAATACAGCATTTGAATTATTTTTAGCACGCGCTCTGATGACAAAATCTCTTTAATCGCAGTTTCAAAATCTTCTTTGTCATGACAAGTATATTGTGGCGAAAACTGTTCGCAATCCTCCGCATAACTACTGCCTAAGGTGATAGATACTGGATATTCTGTCTCAGGATTTGAATACATGATTAATAACGTTTTCTCATAATTATCTAATGCCTGTACTACAACATTAAATATCGTAGCCACTTTATATTCAATTAATGGTGATTTTACTTGGATAAAGACAGGTTTTCCGTAGATCGTAAAATTTGTCTTTTTTCCTAAAAGTGCAATCTGTTCTTTTAAGATCATGTCTGGCATATCTTTGGTGCTTTTCTCAAGTTCTCGAACATCCTTAAATCCCCATAAATCCCGTTCCATAGTAATGCCTCCCTTCATATGATTTCAAATTTTAATGGTAAATGATCTGAATAATTTGTTTTATTTATTATTTCATTTGAAATAAACTTATATGATTCTGTTTTCTCGATGATACCGAAATAATCCCAGTTAAACCGCTCTATAAAGTAAGGTCTGATCAAGACTTCATCAAACGAATACCAGAATATAGATTTATCTTGTTGATCACTGCAATGATAATAGGTTCCTTGTGCGTTTGTATGGTCGCCCATTAATTTCCATGTTGGATTGAAGTAGAAAAGTTTAGGTTCACCATCTACTTTTCGAAAAATTTTCTTTGCTTTTGGGATAGACATAGTTGCATTAAAACCATGTACACTGGCTAACCCCATAGAATATGGTTGTAGATTAAAATCACCAACTATAATACTTTTGTATTCAGAATCTGCAAAAATATCTTCTTCAATTTTTTTTAATTCTTGGCTTATATGAATAGCGCGCTGGTCACGTGCACATTCTTCTAACTGGATAGGACTTGATAAATGTACCACATGCAGTAAGAAAATTTGGTTCTCCTTTGTGATCTTATAGGATGAAAAATGTTTATCTTCTCTGTGTACAGAGATGTGCACGTTTGCTTTCGCCAGAACCTTTATATCTGTCTCTGGCAGGAGTTCTAAAAGCATTCAATCTTGAGACTGTAGTTTCAAGCTGTTTAGCAAAGCTGCTACATCGAGTGTTTCTGTTTCAACCAAGGCTGCTATATCAATATTATTTTCAAGAATGACTTGTAAAAGTGGACCTATTAAGTTTCTTTTATAAATATTCCAAAATAAATACTTTATATTAACACCACCAATTTTGTTTTATTAGGTTTTGTTCCTATTATCTAATTTTCTATCTTTATCGTATCATTTCACGACAGATAATTCAAGTTCTACACAAAAACTCTCCCCAAAAACTCTCCCCATAAAAACAAAAATGTTGTATACTAAAATAAAGCAAACACTTCTCATCCAAATTGCATAAAAAGGAGTACATACATATGGAACAACTCGAAGTAAACGGTAAAAAATATAAAATCCTCAAACTGCTCGGCAAAGGAAAAGGCGGCTATTCCTATCTGGCAGACGATGGAGAACAGACTGTCGTCGTGAAACAGATTCATCATGAGCCCTGTGATTATTATCAGTTTGGGGATAAGATGCAGGCGGAGCTGCGCGACTATGACCGGCTGCACAAAATCGGAATCCCAATGCCCAGACTGATCGATGCCGATGTCAGCAACGAGCGTTTGGTCAAGGAATATATCGACGGAAAAACCGTATATGAGATGGTTCTGGATGACACACTCCCCGCAAACTGTATTGATCAGGTGAAAAAAATGTGTGAAGTGCTGTACCCTGCAAACACCAACATTGATTATTTTCCCACGAATTTTATCCTGCAAAAAGAAGATGATGGTAAGTTGTACTATGTAGATTATGAGTGCAATGACTATCCCTAAAGTTGTAAAATATTGACTCAAATCGTTATATTGCTATTTTTTATGGATGCTAGACAGTACTCAAACCTTTG
>ERZ808040.828-NODE-828-length-24066-cov-6.805536_pt1 | contig 24066 bp, 24 predicted proteins | sample MGYA00380191_ERZ808040 | MGnify/ENA primary metagenome ERZ808040 (study PRJEB31490, sample SAMN06133395) | mouse gut metagenome | isolation source: J6 | host: mice | place: China: Chengdu | collected 2015-05 ...
GTCTCCTCCATCCAGATCGGGGACAACTGCCGGGCCTACATGATCAACAAGTCCGGCGACACCATCGCCGACATCACCCTGGACACCATCACCACCCAAAACGTGGAGCGGGAGGCCCAGAGCGACTCCTTCCTGAAGAGCCGCGCCGCCATCCATGAGGCCATGCGCCAGGGCAAAACCGGCTTCGGCTCCATCCAGGCCAGCGACGGCCCCCGCTATCTGGCCTACGCCCCTGTGAGCGGCACCGACGGCTGGAGTCTGGCCGTGGCCTCCCCCAAGTCCAACTATTTGGCGAATACATATTTCGGAATCCTCATCAGCGTGCTGGTCATCGTGGTGTCCATGATCGCCTCCACTGTGGTGGCTGTGCGGCTGTCCAGCAGCATCAGCGTGCCCATGCGGGCCTGCGCCGCCCGGATGAAGCTGCTGGTGGAGGGCGACCTGAAGTCCCCTGCCCCCGAGGCCGTGGGCGAGGACGAAACGGCGGAGCTGAGCCGCTCCACCGCGGCCATGGTGGCGGGGCTGAACACCATCATCGACGACATCAGCTATCTGCTGGGTGAGATGGCCAACAAGAATTTTGACATTCAATCCCCCCACCGAGACGCCTATGTGGGCGGCTTCCAGAGCATCCTGATATCTATGCGCACTTTGAAGCTGGAGCTGAGCGGCACCATGCGGCAGATCGATTCCTCCGCCGGCCAGGTCTCCTCGGCCAGCGGTCAGGTGTCCACCGGCGCTCAGACGCTGAGCCAGGGCTCTATGGAGCAGGCCAGCTCCATAGAGGAGCTGGCGGCCACCATCAACGATATCTCCACCAACGCCCAAAAAACCTCCGCGGCCGCGGAGGAGGCGGGCCGGTTCGTCGGTCTGGCCGGCGCTCAGCTTGGCACCAGCGTAGAGCACGTCAAGGAGCTGAACGCCGCCATGGAGCGCATCTCCAGCTCTTCGGAGGAGATCTCTAAAATCATCGCGGCCATCGAGAATATCGCGTTCCAGACCAACATCCTGGCGCTGAACGCGGCCGTAGAGGCCGCCCGCGCGGGCTCCGCCGGGAAGGGCTTTGCGGTGGTGGCCGACGAGGTCCGCAACCTGGCCTCCAAGTCCGACGAGGCCGCCAAGGCCACCAAGGAGCTGATCGAGAGCTCTATCACGTCCGTCTCGGAGGGCAGCCAAGTGGTGAACCGGGTCACTGAGTCTCTGGAGCGGACCAATGAGCTGGCGGGTAACGTATCTGTTCAGATGAATGTGGTGGTGGAGGCCGTGGAGAACCAGACCACCGCCCTGGCCCAGGTCACCGAAGGCATCGACCAGATCTCCTCCGTTGTGCAGACCAACAGCGCCACCGCCCAGGAAAGTGCCGCCGCCAGTGAGGAACTGTCCGCCGAGGCAAACAGCCTGAAGCAGCTGGTGGATGAGTTTACTCTGGCTTCTGATTGACCAGGCGCATCTTTTGAGGGAACCCGGGCGGCCGTCAGGCCGCCGGGACTGGGCCGTTCGCCCGCAGGGCTTATGACGGTCCGCGCGCGCTCCTGTTCGTCCGATGCAAAAAAGCATTTTGCCGCGTTGCCGCAAAGGGAATCCCCGTATCCATGATGGATACGGGGATTTTTGTCCTATCGTTTTCCCGCTCTATCGGCTGCCCTTTCCTGTATCGTTTGCAGCTTTTAACCCTTTCACGGGCCAGCCCGTCACACCCATAAGGCCGCTCACGCCGGCGGCCAGCGCGCCGGAAGGCGGCACACCCGTCCAGACGGAAGCGTTGGAGACGGAGCATCCGAATGATCCGGATGAACTGATCATGCCGGCCGCCGAGGAATTTCCTGAGGAGGCAGAAACAGATCATTCAAAAAATTGATATTCTGACATTTCCATATTAAGATATTCCCTCATTTCCCGCCTCATGGCTTCCCGGTTGACTGCATCTCCATAGGCGTTATAGAGGTAGTAGGCGTGAAGATACAACTCCTTGCTTCTTTCAATTTCTCCTAGGAAATAATAGTTTTCCGCCTGAATCGCCAGAAATCCAGGTAAAAACTGATAGCTTCCCTGGCTGATACAGAGGCGCCTGCCCTTTTCCGCAATTTCAATGGATTCTTCATACCGTTTCCCTTTACCCAGATTGATTGCGTAATTATGGGCAATCAAGCAGAAATGCGCGGCGTACCCGGCCAATTCCCGATCATTTTTTTCAACATATTTGAGCAACTGATCGTACATATCAGTTGCTCTTTTACTTTCTCCAAGCTGGGAATAGGTTTTGGCAATCTGATTGATCAATCTGGTTTCGTCCAAGCTGTAGTGGCCTCGCCGAAAATCCTCCGGATCAAACCTTGGGCAGGTCATTCGAATGGCCTCCAGCTGCATCGCCAATTTTTCGCCTGTGCTGTACGGCCCATCAGATCTGCCCAAAATCGCCCGATAGGCAAGGAGGAACTGCCGGACTGCCCGGTTATCCTGCCCAGCGGTCTTCTCCAATTTCGCAAGTTTCTCCCGAATGTTCTCTCCAAACCTCGGACGGTCATGTTCCGCAGTGCGCTCATAGCGAATCATATCGTCCGAGATTTCCCGCAGCAGCGCCCCTGTAGAAATGCCTTTCTGATCCCACAGCGCGAGAAACCTGTCATTCGGCAGCCCCAGCCGTTCCAGCAGGTTTTTTGTCAGATTGCGGGAAGGGTCCTGCTGATTATTCTCAATGCGGGACAGGCTGGACACAGCGCACAGGCCCTCGCACAGCTCCTCCTGGCTCATGCCCAATTCTTCCCGGCGTTTCTTGATATACATACCAATCTTGAACTCATTCATAGTAGATTTCTCCTTGATACAGGGGCTTTCCCATATCTGATATACTATAGGAAGGGTCCAGGGATGTCAAGGTAAGCGCCATTAATTTGACAAATTTTTCACAGTTTGCCGTCTCACGGAAGGAAAAATTTCCACGAAACGCTATGGCGTTTTTGTCAGGGGCAGTGTATAATGGGCTTATCGTAAAAGAAAGTCAGATTTTAAATACGAAAACCGCATCGGGCATACTCTTTGTCCGGTGCGGTTTCTGGCGCGTGAAATTGAACTGAGGAGGTACATCCTGATGAACAAGAGAAGCTTCCTGCTTTTTCCGGCTCTTTTTCTGCTGCTGACCGCCTGCACACCCGCGGCCCAGCCGGAGACGGAGCCGACCCCAAGCCCCGCGCCCACGGCGGAAGCGTCCGCCCCCGCCTCACCGGAGGCGTCCCTGGGGCCGGAGCTGCCCAAGAGGGACCAGGAGTGGGTGGAGGATATCGAATACCTGCGGGAAGAATACAAGGTCAGGCATCTGGACCCCTTTTACCGCTGCACGGAGGAGGAATTTGACTGGAAACTGGACCAGCTGATCGGAAAGGTGGGCGAGCTGTCCGACAGCGACATTTTCTATGAGCTGGAGGCCATCATCACCGGCACCATGGGCGACACCCACACAAGGCTCTGGTGGGACGGGCCCCTCCCCCTCTGCGACCGGATATTTGCCGTCAATTTCTTCCCGCAGAACGGAAAACTGTATCTGCTGAATTATCTTGAGGGCTGTGATCAGTTCGAGCCCTATCTTCTGCATGAGATTGTCGGGGTGAACGGCGTGCACAGCCTGTATCTCATGCAGAGGGCCGCCGAGCTGTACGCGCCGTTCAATTGGCACACCACCACGGAATTTCCCGAGTATCCGAGCTTTTTTGACTGGGTGGGCTGCGACTACAAGGAGGGCTATACCTTCCAGATCCTCAACGACAACCAGGAGGTGGAATCGGTGGAGGTCCCCGTGATTACCCTGGAGGAAGGGCAGACGGGGTCGTGGATTTATCCCGAAAACTGGGATTCCCTGGTCTATGTAAAAGGCGGCGACCGGACGGCGTACTATGAGGGACCGGACGGCGGGTGCGTCCAGTGGTGCATGGGTGAGTTGTGGTATCCCAGCACGATCCAGCGTTACCTGACGCAGGCCGCCGGGCTGATGGAGGAGCATCCGGGCTGCGGCAAGCTGGTCATCGACCTCCGGAAGTGTCCCGGCGGACGTGCGGATTCCCTTCCGCTGCTGGAGGTGATCCGGGAGAACGCCCAGCTGTTGGAGGGAAAACAGATCTATGTGGCCATCGGGGGCACTACCTCCTCCGCCGCCGTCAGGATGATCGCGTTTTTCAAGGACGAATTCGGGGCGGTGACCGTCGGCGAGCCCACAGGGGAATTTTCTTCCTTCTTCAGCCGGAGCGAGGAGCGGGAAAACACCGCGCTCGTTCTCCCGAATTCTCGGGTCAAGGTCAAGATCGCCGACCGGTGGCGGGACAGCACGGAATTGCTGCAGGAGCTGGACGTAGCGCCAATCTATGAGGAGTACTGCGATGAGGACGGCCGGCTCTACAAGTGGGAGACCTGCATTCAGCCGGACGTGTACATCCACCGGGAGATTGAGGACATCCGCCAGGGGAGGGACTCCGTTCTGGAGTGGGTCCTGGCGCAGTGAGCACACTTGAAAATCGTTAAATATCGATTTTCAAACAGCGGCAGAGCCGCTGTCGGGCAAAGCCCGTGCGCTGACTGTGAAGTCTGACGCACAGGTTGAAAAGAAGTATTTCCTTCTTTTCAACTGCGTCAACTATACCACAGGGGCCTGGCGAATGATGTCCAACGCCTATTGTGAAAGAGATGATTGCTGTGTTCAAGCAACAAACTACCCCGATGATGGAGACCAGATTGGGATCGGAATTGATGGCCGAGGTCTACAAGGCGCTCAACTTTGAGCCCTCTGTCTTTGCCAAACGCCACGGAGACGAATTTACACACTTATATCTTAGAATAGACGGGATGCTCAGCTATGTGGGTGAGGAAATATTCTCTTATCTCTCCACCCAGGTGAATGAGTGCCTGTCCAAAGCGGAATACGCCCTGCTGTCCTATATGGAATACGCAGGGCGGACGCAGAAAATCGGGGATCACGACCGCTTCGCCCAGGCGGTGGACCGCTACCTGACGGCGAGAAAGCGGACGGGCAGCGATTGGCTTTATGCCTTTGAAGAGAGGGACGCCAAACGGCGCTGCCTGGAGGCTTATCCGCAAATGTACTCCATGGCTCAGGCCATGTATGCCTTTGCAAAAGAAACCGGGGAATTCAAGGATGTGGCCATGACCGACGGCCCGGATGCCTGGCCCGATCCGGCGAAAATTTGAGCGGGGGCAAACGCCGCTCCATCCCCCCCGGCGGCCATCCCTTTACGTGGTTTTTTTCTCCATACCGGCGAAAAATCCCCGGCCCTGCTCCAGGGTGTTCAACAGCTCCAATTCGGGGTTTCTCCGCTCTCTCCAGTCCCATCCGGTCTCTCCAAATACCTTACAGATTATTTTGCGCATGTACTGAGATTCAAAATAGTTATTTTGATTTGTCACGATAAAAGCGTCCCACTTTCGCAGGTTTTCCAGCATCGCCAGATATAGATACGTTTTTTTGCGGCAACACAGCCGCATGTATCCCGCAATCCCCGCGCCGGAGAGACCATGTTGGCGCCGCAGCTCCGCACAAGCTCCAGGGCCGACAGGAATTCCCTGCGGTTGGCCGGGATCAGATGAAGATGCATGTGGTAGATGCCGCATCCTCCGTTTGCCCCTTCATCATCCAAAACGCCGTGTTCAAAGCACAGCAAATCCTGCCGGTACACATCGCGGAAAAAGCCGGCGACCTCTGTCACCAACGCCTCCAGCTCACCGGCCGCGCCTTCATCCAGCATTCCCGCCGCATTGATGTGGGCCTTGGAGGAGACAAGAAGGTGTCCCTCTCTCAACTGCCCCATGCACGGAAAAACGAAAAACGATTTTGTCTCATGCACAATGCGCCGCTTATCCCCATAGATACGGCTGTAGGCTGTTTCCAGCCCTTTCTGTTCATCGCAAAAATCGCAGCTCATAGCGAATCATCCTCCTCTTCCAAACTTTGAGGTTCCTTCTTGACCTTGCGCAGGATCTGTTCGTTGGTATGGATCAGGCATCTGACATTAGTAATGCCGTGCCGTCTCAGAGCTCTCCCAGGCCTGTTTTCGCTGTGGTCATATTGAATGAGGCAGTACAGCCCATCCACAACATAGGTGTCGGGGGGAAGTTTTTCCACGCTCTGCCAGATGCGTTTTCCCGATACAAGCACGTCATGAATCATGACAATATGATTTTTTCCGCCGGGCTTTTTCACATAGTTGCCATCCCAGCACTGACCTTCCAGTATGCGCGGCTTCTCCTGAACCGCGATCACCGGCTTTTGCAGACGCCGCCCCACTTCCAGCCCCAGCAGCAGATTGCTGCCAAAGGGGACGACGATATAGTCTATCGCATAATCCATCTCGTCCTGTGAAAAACACCACATGATATAATCAGCCAAGATATTTCCCACATCGCCGCACAGTCTCGGGTCGTAAAGCGCGGTATACAAATTGATGAAATAGTCCACATGGGGATAAATCCGTTCGTTTCTGGGGATGTCCGACTGATCTATGATAAAATCACGCTGATAGACCATCGGCTTCAGCTTGTCGGCCATTTCCTTGGGCGTGCCCTGGGACTGGACCCGCGCCCGGACCAATTCGTATTGTATATGATGGAATTGCTTCTCTTCGATCCCCAGAGCCTGGAGAATGCGTTCGGCCCGCTCCTGTTCATATTGCTGAATGAACGCGAGATCCTGCTTATAGTAGGCTTCCATCATATCCGCGGCGTTTTTTTATCTCTTTTTTCCCTGAATTTCAGGTAAAAGGGCGGAATCAGCCCGTGCAGGCCATTCGCGTAGGAGAACTCGTATATCCCTACAATGCCAAAGAGGATGAAGGCCAGAGCGCCTATAAAGGTAAAAATATCATTGATGCTGGCCAGCAGCAGGCAGTTGAGCGCTTCACCCCAAAAGTTTTGCGCCGTAATGCCGCCGTCCGCGATCACCGCGTAAAATGTATAGACAACCAGAGCCGCAACCATCACAATGTGCAGCAGGTTCAGCGCCGCAGTCATCACAAGGTGCGGCAGGTTTTTCAAAAACTCACTGAAACGTTCTCCGGTTCCCTTATCTCCTCTCATGATTTCCACCAACACGCTTTCTCTCACCGGCCGCTTTCCACGTTTGATTCCCGATCCCTCCGCCGGCCTGCGTCAAAGGCGGCGCACACCTCATCCATATTTCCGCAGGTCAGCTTTCCCTCCGGGCAGCGCCCCAGAAGGAAACAGCTGGGTCCGAAATAGTCGTACAGCTCGGGGCAGTGCTCCCGGAGCTGGCGCAGCATCGAGACGGCGGTTCCCCTGATTTCCCACTGCGCCCGGCTGCAGGTGCGCAGGCGGAGGAACAGCATCAGCTCCCGGCCGTTCGCCGTGGTCATGACATCCATCGTATTGCCGCTCACCACAAAATAGTATCCATACTTTCTCAGCAGCGGAACACTGGCGATCTTCTGAAGCATATCGTGGGTGCGTTCCAGCGCCGCGCTGTATGTCTCCCACGCCTCCGGGCAATCCTTGACGCTGGCCGGTACAATATAGCGGCTGTGGTCCGTGCACTGCACAGGCGGAATGACGACAGACTGCATTCTGTGCCGGACCAGATGGGTGAGCCCGGCCAGGGTGATGTCCGAAATGAGGAAGGAATAGGCCAGCTGCTCCAGCTCCCGGGGGCGGGGCAAGGAGAGCAGGCTGTCCACCCGGAACGGCTGCTCCGAATCAGGGGCGCTGATCCGATGTGCGGCGCGCAGGATGTCCAGGGGGGCCGGCGGCGCCCCTATCAGTCTGGCGGACGCGGCGTTCCGCCCATCCACATAGCGGGGGGAGGGCTGGAGCCGGAACACTCCGGCGGGCGCGGCGGCGCAGTCCTCAGAGGACGGGCCCTCCAGCTCGGACAGCAGCGCCGGGAAGATGGCCTCAATCTGCGGCACAAGCTGATCGGCCAGATCATTCAGCTCGGGAATCCCGCGGCCCCGGCCGTACCGGATGGAGCCTATGACGTGGGCCAGCTCCCGCGCATTGAGCGTACAGTAAAAATTACTGCGGAAGGAGTAGGGCAGCAGGAAGCGGGCGTCCTCCTTCGGCACTCCGCGCTCCAGCAGCGTCCCATAGGCGGAAAACAGGGTATCCATGTAGTCCCGGTACAGGGCCAGGGGCTCGCCCTCCAGCTCAGGCGGGACGTAATACCCAACCCCGCTGAAATCCACATAGCGCCTGGACTTCACGGTAAAGGACGCCAGCCGGCACTCAATCAGGTATTGCTCCACAAAGACGGATACATTGCAGAACGCAATGGTAAACACCGCGTGCTCAATGATGGACTTGTGTCCGGATTTCAGCACCCGCTTCGTCAGATCCGTGTTTTTTGCGTTCCCCCTGGCCAGCTCAAATATCTCGTCCGCATCTCCCCGCGTGGTTGAAATCCGCGCCGCGCTGGCGCAGATCTCGTTGCAGTTCCTGTTATAGCTGATAATCCTCGCCTGCGATTGTTCTTTCATCTTCTGTACCTCACAGCAACTCAGTTTGTCCGCAGAACGAAAGAAACCTGTCTCTTGATGGAATCAAAAGACAGGTTTCTTTCGTTGGTACGGCTGAAGGGATTCGAACCCCCGACCTTTTGGTTCGTAGCCAAACACTCTATCCAGCTGAGCTACAGCCGCATATTCTACTCGTTTCACAGCTTACCTATCATAACACATTGGTCCCTCAATTGCAAGGGATTTTTTACTTTTTCCCAAAATTTTTTTGGCGCGGGCCGGGGCCGGAGCATTGCCCCGGCCCCGCGCCGTTTACTGCCGCGTCCTCTGCGCCATCCAATCCGAAAAACGGTGGAGCATGGCGGCCACCTCCGCCCGGGTGGCGGCGCCATTGGGCAGCAGCGCGCCGTTGTCTCCGCCGATGATGCCGGCGCTCACCGCCCAGGATATGGCGTCCCTGCCCCAAGCGGCCGTTGAACCGGCGTCGGAGAAGCCGGACAGGTCGGCCCTTCCCCGGGCGTCATACCCCATCCCCGCCGCATAGCGGTGGAGAATCACCGCGATTTCCTGGCGGGTCACGTTGGAGAACGGAGCAAACCGGCCGTCGCCCACTCCGGTCACCACACCCGTCTCCCCCGCCCAGACGGTCCCGGCGGTATACCACTGGCCGTCCGGGATGTCCTGGAACACGGCGGAATAGCCCACGGCGGGCTCACCCGCCAGACGGTGGAGCACCGTGGTCATCATGCACCGCTGCATGTTCCCGCCGGGCGAAAAGGCGGAGCCGGTGACGCCGTTGAATAATCCGTTTTCATACACGTAGGACACGTCCCCATAATACCACGCGTCCCGGGCCACATCGGCAAAGGGCAGCTCCGCCGGCGGGCTCACTGGGTCCCCCGCCGCCGCCGTCCAGCTCCCCTCGGCCATCCACTGGGCGCCGTCGGACGCCACGACCACCACCACATCCGTCCCGGCCAGGTAGCGGTGCCCCGCGGCGAGCGCCCCGTTGACGGGCACCTCGGCGCCCGCCGTGGCGTCGATCAGCTCCCCGGAGCGCACCAGCCCGCTCCCCTCCTTCCAGATGAGGCCGGAGCCCACGGTCCCGGACAAAATATCTCCGTTGACCCCGGACCGGGATGCGAAGGAACTCCCCCCCTGTCCGGCCTGCCCCGCCGCCTCGGTGTACAGGGCGGAGGTATCCCGGTCGGTCTCCTGCTTCACCACGGCCTGGAGGTCGTTCCAGAAAAATCCGGTCAGATAGCTCAGAGACACCAGCGTCTCGGACTGGCTGGCCGAAAAGGCCGCCAGCACGCCTCCCGCCAGAAGCGCCAGCGCCAGAATCCCCGTCAAAACTCTCTTTTTCATGGCAAATCCTCGGAAATCATATAGCTCAATGTGAGCAGGCTGTCCGCAAAATGCACATCCTCAATCTGAACCCCCGGCATATCCTGCTGCGGCAGCTCCACATTGGTAAAGTTCCAGATCCCCGTCACGCCGCAGGCCGCCACCCGCTGCGCGGTCCGCTCCGCCGCCCCGGCCGGAACGGTAAGTACGCAGACGCTCACCGGATTGTCCCGCAGATACTCCTCCAGGCCGTCCACATGGTAGACCGGCGTTCCGCTCAGCTGCCTGCCCACCAGAGACGGGTCCACGTCAAACGCGGCCACCAGGCGGAAGCCGTTGGAACGAAACGGGAAATTCTCCATCAGCGCCCGGCCCAGGTTGCCGGCCCCCAGAATGGCCACCGTATGGTCCCGGTTCATGCCCAGGATATCCGCCACCTCAGCCCGAAGCCGCTCCACATTGTAACCATACCCCTGCTGTCCGAAGCCGCCGAAACAGGACAGATCCTGCCGGATCTGAGACGCGGTGAGCCCCATGGATTTTGCCAGTGAGCTGGAGGAAATCCGCACCGTCCCCGCGCGAAGCAGTTCGTCCAGATGCCGGTAGTACCGGGGCAGCCGCCGAATGACCGCGGAGGAAATCTTGTCTTTCTTCATGATCAACCGTTCCTTGCTTCAAAATTCATCATTGTATTGTACCCTATATCCGCCCGCTTGTCAATTTTGATTGGCCGAAAATTCACGACATGCCCTGTCGCCGCATAGACTGTACCATATCCAGACAAGGAGGAATTGTCCATGCCCCAAACCGGTTCCCTCACTGTGCGCGCCTTCACCTCCAACGCCCAGCTGCCCGTATCCGGAGCTACCGTCATCATCTCCAGCCCGGAGGAGGACGGCCGCCGCAAGGTGCTCTCCATCCAGACCACCGACGGGAGCGGTGTCACCACCCCCGTCGTGCTGGAGACGCCCGATAAGGCTCTGAGCGAAGGCCCCGGCCAGGCGGTCCCGTTCTCCGACTACTCCCTGGTTGTGGAGCACCCGGAATACTATCTGGCCACCTTCGAGCAGCTCCAGGTATTCCCCGGGGTGGAGACGGTGCAGAACGTCCCCCTGATCCCCCTCCCCCAGCCGGCCGGGAACGACAGCAACGCCGCCCCGGTGATTGTCACCCCGCAGGCGCTGTGACCGGCGCCAAATAAGGAGGTTTCTATGCCTATCTCAGTCACGCCCTACATACCCCAGACCATCACGGTCCACACCGGGCCCGCCGACCAGTGGGCGGAAAACGTCACGGTGTCCTTCCCCGACTACATCAAAAACGTGGCGTCCAGCGAAATATACCCCACCTGGCCGGAGGCCGCCCTCCGGGCCAACATTCTGGCCCAGATCTCCTTCGCCCTCAACCGGGTGTACACCGAGTACTACCCCAGCCGGGGCTACGACTTCGACATCACCGCCTCCACCATGAACGACCAGAAGTTCATCAAAGGCCGCAGCACCTTTGAAAACGTGGACCGGCTGGTGGATGAGCTGTTCACCACCTACATCCGCCGGAAGGGCTTTGTGGAACCTCTGGCCGCCAAATTCTGCAACGGCACCACCGTCACCTGCGACGGCCTGTCCCAGTGGGGCAGCGAGGCCCTCGCCCGCCAGGGGCTGGGCACCATGGACATCCTGCGGCGCTACTACGGCGACAACATCGAGCTGGTGTCCAACACCCCCATCCGCGACATTGAATACTCCTATCCCGGCTATCCCTTACAGCGCGGCTCCTCCGGCAATTACGTCACGGTGCTCCAGGCCATGCTCAACCGCATCTCCCGCAACTATCCCGCCATCCCCCGCATCAATCCGGCGGACGGCATATTCGGCAGCCGGACCGAGGAGGCGGTGAAAGCGTTCCAGCGCATTTTCAACCTCACCCCCGACGGCATTGTGGGCCAGGGCACCTGGTACAAGCTGGTGTCCCTCCACGGGGCGGTCCGGAAGCTGTCCGAGCTGGTCAGCGAGGGCCAGCCCTTCACAAGGATTCAGGGCCCCGCTCCCGGCGTCACCCTCCGGGAGGGCAGCACCGGCGTGGCCGTGTCCGCCCTCCAATACTTCATCTCCATCATCGGCCAGTTCTCTTCCACCGTGCCCGTGCTGGCCATCGACGGCATCTTCGGCCCCCAGACCGCCCAGGCTGTCAACGCCGTCCAGAGCCGTTTGGGCCTGCCCGTCACCGGAATTGTGGACCAGGCCACCTGGCAGGGCATCTATGACGAGTACCTCGGCATCGCACGCACCGCCCTGTCCGGAGCCGGACTGCCCACCACTCCGGAGCAGATCGAGCAGCGCGTCATGTCGGGCCAGTTCCCGGGCTATGACCTCAGCTATGGAAATACCGACGCCTGAAAGGAAGGAACCTGTTATGAACCCCAACTCATCCGCAACTGTGACCCCGCCCGCCCAGGCCCAGCCCATCCGCTCCCTCCAGTACATGCTCAACCAGCTGGCCATCCACAACGACCGTCTCACCCGCCTGGCGGTGGACGGCATCTTCGGTGAGCGCACCCTGGAGGCCGTCATGATATTTCAGCGGGAAAATCAGCTCCCGGTCACCGGCACGGTGGATCTGACCACCTGGAACGCCATTCGGGACGCCTACGTCCACGTGGAGCTGATGTACGGCTTTCCCCCCGCCCTCAACGTGCTGCCCAACGGCACCTATACCGCCGCGGAGGGTCAGACCTGCGAGGTGCTGCGCATTGTCCAGGCCATGTTCGGCTCCCTCGCCACAATCATGAGCAACTTCAGCCCCTGCCGGATGAACTGCTGCAACGACGGCGAGACCTATCAGAACATCCGGGAGGTTCAGCGGCTGTCCGGCCTGCCCGTCACCGGCATACTGGACCGGTCCACCTGGGCCTATATGGTCCAGCTCTACCAGGCTCTGGTGACCAGGGCCTGAGGGATTTCCCCCTTGCCATTTCCGCTGAAATTCGTTATAATATCCAGAAACAAGCCGTGCAAAGGAGGCCGGATTCATGGCCGGATTCATCCACGACAAACTGGATATCAAGCTGCTGGTGCTCTATATCATGGACCGGGCGGCCGCCCCGATCGACTTCGCCACCCTCACCGATCTGGCATTGTGCGACGAGGGCGTGGACTACTTTCAGTATGCCGAGGCCGTGTCTGAGCTCACCGCCAGCGGCCACCTGGCCCAGCAGGGGGAGTTTTACTCCATCACGGACAAGGGCCGCCGGGCCTGTGCCGCCGGGGAGAGCAGCCTCTCCCCGGTTGTCCGCCAGCGGTGCGGGCAGCGGCTGGCCCCGCTGAATCAGGCGCTGAAGCGGAAGGCCCAGGTGCGGGCCCGGGTGGAGGAAGCCCCTCAGGGCTTCCACGTACGGCTGTCCATGGACGACGACCAGGGCAGCCTGTTCGCCCTGACCCTGCTGGCCCCCACCCGGGAGGACGCGCAGCGCATTGCCGACGGCTTCCTGGACCACCCGGACCGGGTGTACAACGGCCTGCTGGGCGTGCTGCTCTCCGGCGGCGAGGGGAGGGAACGGCATTGACCATTCTGGGCTTCCCCCTCCCCCACCTGTTTCTCTACTTCATCCTGTACTCATTTCTGGGCTGGGTGATGGAGACCTGCTACTGCTCCATTGCGGAGCACCGGCTGGTGGCCCGGGGCTTCCTCTACGGCCCCATCTGCCCCATCTACGGCGGCGGCGTGGTGCTGATGGTGCTGTTTTTCACCCCGCTGAAGCAGAATCTGGTGCTCTTCTACGTGGTGGCCGTGGTGGTCATGACCTCCTGGGAGTATCTGGTAGGCTGGGTGCTGGAGCTCACCACCCATGTGAAATACTGGGACTACTCCCAGTTCCGCTTCAACCTCAAGGGGCGGGTCTGTCTCTGGGTGGCGCTCACCTGGGGCGTGCTGTCCTACCTCGTGATCTTTTTTATCCACCCGCCCGTCCAATCCCTGGTGGAGGGCCTTCCCGTATGGCTGGAGTTCATGCTGTGCGGCGCGTTTCTGGCGCTGCTGTCGGTGGACGCGGTGTTCACCATCCGCCATCTGGCCCTGGTCTCCAAGCTGGTGGTGGGCGTCACCCAGCTGGGGCAGGAGCTCCAGCTCCAGGCCGCCCTGGGCAAGGCCGAGCTCAGCGACCGGCTGGAGGACGGCGCCGCCGCCCTGCGCCAGCGCTACAGCGACCAGGTGGCCCAGCTGGAGAAATACAGCCGCCGTTTCCGCCACATCTACGGCACGCTGAAGGTCAGCCAGAAATATTCCGTCAGCCACGAGGACATTCTGGCCGCCGCCGCGCTGGCCAAGGAGGAGCTGCTCCGCTACAAGGATGCGCTCAAGTCCCGCGTCAAGCGCTGATCCTGCCAAAAAACAGCCCGCCGGATCTGTTCCGGCGGGCTGTCTGCTTGAGCGCGTCAGCGCTGGCTCTTGTCGTAGGGAATGCCTTCCGCCTTGGGCGCTCTGGACTTCCTGGAGGTGAAGGCCAGCACCACCAGAGTGATGACATAGGGCATCATCCGATAGATGTGGACGCTGATGCCGATCTCCGCCAGCATGCAAATCCCGTCCCCATTGATGTCAATGGAGGTGTAGGACGCCGCCACACATTTGAACAGGCCGAACAGCAGCGCCGCTCCGGCGATGTTCAGCGGCTTCCAGTTCCCGAAGATCATCACCGCCAGGGCCAGAAAGCCGAACCCGGCCACATCGCCGTTGGCGGAGCAGTTTGCGGTGGTCAGGGCGTAGACAAAGCCGCCCATGCCCGCGAGTGCGCCGGAAATCGTGGTGCCCGCGTACCGCATCCGGTACACATTGATGCCCAGGGAGTCGGCGGCCTGAGGGTTTTCGCCGCAGGAGCGCAGGCGCAGGCCGAACCGGGTCCTGTACAGGATGACGGACAGTACGATAAACAGCAGAATGCACACGTAGGTGGCCGGATAGACCTGGTTGATAAAGGTCTCGCCCAGAAAGCCCAGGTCGTCCGTCCGGCTGAAGCCCAGCGTGGTCTTGCGGAGCATGAACCAGGGCGGGGCGTCTCCCATGGCCATATTGAGCACATTCTGGTTGGCGATGACCCGGATGAAGAACAGCACCAGGGCCGGGGCCATCAGGTTCAGCGCCGTGCCGCCGATGGTCTGGTCCGCCCTCAGGTTCACCGAGGCAAAGGACAGCAGCAGTGAGAACACCGCCCCCGCGGCCGCCGCCACCAGCATGGCCAGCAGGGCAAACCCCTGGAGGGCCACCCAATTGCCGTCCGCCTTGGCCCCCGCAAAGCCCCCGGCCTCCTGCACCATGTTCACAAACAGAACGCCGATAAACGCGCCGAATATCATGATGCCTTCCAGGGCCAGGTTGATAATGCCGCTGCGCTCGGCAAACACGCCCGCCAGCGCCACGATCATCAGGGGAACCGCATAGATCAAGGTCTGCCGGATCAGGAATGTCATGCGTCCCCGCCTCCCTTCTCCGCCCCGGCCTCCGGGGCGCGGCCTCCGTCCGCCGGGACCCGGCGCTTCCTCCGGCCGCTGATGAGCATTTTGATCACCAGGGAAAAGGCGCTGAGGTACACAATGGCCGCAATGATCACGTCGGTGATATATTCGTTATAGCCGGTGAGGTTGGTGAGCTGCTGTCCGGCAATGTTCAGCATGGACATGAAACAGCCGGTGAAGATGATGGCAATGGGATTGCTGGCCGCCAGCAGGGCCACCGGAATGCCGTTGAAGCCCACGGCGGGCAGGGCCTGATAGGTGGACCAGTAGAACTCCGTGTTGCCGGACAGGTAGTACAGGGACGCCGCCGCCCCCGCCAGCCCCCCGGCGATGGCCATGGACAGCACAATATTGCGCTTGTCGTTGATGCCGGCATACCGGGCCGCGTGGCGGTTGCTGCCGCAGCACACCAGCTCATAGCCCATGGTGGTCTTGGTGATGAAGATGTACACCACCACCGCCAGCACAATGGCGATGACGATGCCCCAGTTCACCTGGGAGCCGGGGAACAAGGCGTCCAGCCCCCACTTGGCGGTCTCCACGCCGTTTCGGGCGGTCTTGTAGACGTAACTCGTTTTGCCGTTCTCCTCCAGGTTGCGCCAGACGCTGCCGTCAAACACCCAGGTCACCAGGTTGGCCGCAATCCAGTTGGTCATGATGCAGGCCAGTACCTCATTGATGTTCAGCATGGCCTTGAGCAGCCCGGGGATGGCTCCCCACAGCGCTCCGGCCAGGATGCCGGACAGAAAGGCCAGCAGCCACACCACCGGCGCCGGCACGGAGGCGGTGGGAATGCTCAGCGCCACCACAAGGGTGGCCGCGGTCCCCATCAGGTACTGCCCCGGCGCGCCGATGTTGAACAGGCCGGTCTTGAACGCCACCGCCACCGACAGTCCGGTGAGGATCAGGGGCGTCGCCCGGAAGAGCATATTGCCCACGTTGGCAGCGTTAAAGCCGAAGCTGAGGTTGCCCGCGGCGTCCCGCCCGGTGCTCAGGATGCCGCCCAGCACCAGCCGGATGCCGTCCCAGACGGAGCTGGGGCCCAGCGCGGCGTTGGTCAGGCCGGAGATCACCACGATGGTGCAGCCCACCAGCAGGCCGATCAAAATGGAAATCAACGAGGAGGCTACCGATTTTGCCCCGTCTTTTTCCATGAGAGCCATCCACTTTTCCTTCATGCGCCGCTGTCCCCCTCTCCGGCACAGGTTGGGGCAAGATTCGGATATTCCACACTCATGCGCCCCTTTCCTCCTTATCGGCCTTGTCCATGCATTTGGCCCCGGCCATATACAGGCCCAGCTCCTGGACATCCGTCTGCTTCGGGTCGAACTCGCCCACAATTCTCCCCCCGTGCATCACGAGAATCCGGTCGGACAGGTTCATCACCTCGTCCAGCTCCAGGCTGACCAGCAGCACCGCGCGGCCCTTGTCCCGCTCCGCCACCAGCTGGCTGTGAATGTACTCGATGGCCCCCACATCCAGGCCCCGGGTGGGCTGGACGGCCACCACCAGCGGCTTTTCCCGGTCCAGCTCCCGGGCGATGATGGCTTTCTGCTGGTTTCCGCCGGACATGGACCGGGCCGCCGTCACCGGCCCCTGGCCCGACCGCACGTCGTACTGCTCAATCAGCCGCCGGGCGTACTCCCGCACGGCCCCCCGGTTGATGAACCCGTTGGTTTGGAACTGCTTTTCCCGATACCGCTGAAGCACCAGATTCTGTTCCAGAGTAAAGTCCAGCACCAGCCCATGCTTGTGCCGGTCCTCGGGAATGTGGCTCATATTCCCGTTCCGGCGGCGGATGGAGGCGTGGGAGATATCCTCGCCGCACAGCGTGACCGTGCCCCCGGACCTCTTCTCCAGCCCTGTGATGCCGTAGATCAGCTCCGTCTGGCCGTTTCCGTCGATGCCCGCCACGCACAGGATCTCTCCCGCCCGCACGTCAAAGCTGACGTGGTCCACCGCATTGCGCTTGTGGGCCTTGGAGGGCACGCAGAAATCCCGCACGGACAGCACCGCTTCGCCGGGCCTGGCGGCCTCCTTGCGCACCTCCAGCTGAACCGGGCGGCCCACCATCATGTTGGACAGGGCCTGCTTGTCCGTTTCAGCGGTGTTCACGGTGCCGATGTGCCTGCCCTTGCAGAGCACTGTCACCCGGTCGGACACCGCCATAATCTCGTTGAGCTTGTGGGAGATGAAGAGGATGGATTTCCCCTCCTTGGCGAACTCCTTCATGGTGGCCATCAGCTCGTCGATCTCCTGGGGCGTGAGCACGGCGGTGGGCTCGTCAAAAATGAGAATCTCGTTGTCCCGATACAGCATTTTCAGGATTTCCACCCGCTGCTGCATCCCCACGGTGATGTCCTCCACCCTGGCGTCCAGGTCCACCTGAAGGCCGTACCGCTGGGACAGGGCCTCCACCTTGGCCCGTGCCGCCTTTTTTTGAAGGAAGCCCGCCTTTGTGGTCTCCGCCCCCAGAATGATGTTGTCCAGCACGGTGAACACGTCGATGAGCTTGAAATGCTGGTGGACCATCCCAATGCCCAGGGCCGTGGCGTCGTTGGGATTGTTGATTGTTACAACCTGGCCGTTTTTCTTGATGACGCCCGCCTCCGGCTGATACAGGCCGAACAGCACGCTCATCAGCGTGGATTTGCCCGCGCCGTTCTCCCCCAGCAGGGCGTGAATTTCGCCCCGCCGGAGCTGAAGCGTGATGTCGTCGTTGGCGATGATGCCGGGGAACTCCTTGGTAATGTGGAGCATTTCAATGACATTTTCCGCTTCCATGTCTCTCCTCCCGCCTCCTCCTGATTGACTGAACTCACATGGCTTTTCCTCATTATAAAGCACGGCGGTCGAAAACACAAGAAATTTATTCAATCTGCACAAAAAAAAGGGGGGACGCTTTCGCGTCCCCCCGAAACCTCGGGATTGGGATTACTCCTCCACAGACAGGGTCAGGTTGGAGTAGCTCTGCTCCAGGTTGGCATAGTCGGCGTCCACAGACACGGAGCCGTCCTTAATGCCGGCCAGCAGGGTCTCGTACTCGGCCACGGTGAACTTGGTCATGGACCAGGTGGCGGTGGGCAGGCCCACGGCGTCGTCCTTGGCGCCCAGGGAGGTGCCGGTGCCGCCGATGTCCGCCCAGTTTCCGGTGAACTGCTTGTCCAGCGCATAGTTGACGGACTGCTCCAGCCCCTTCATGGCGGAGGTGACAACGGTGTCGGACTGGCTGGACTGGTCCACGTCCACGCCCACCACATAGCCGTCGTTGGCGGCGGCCGCGGCGGAGATGGAGCTGAACATACTGCCGCCGCAGGCGAACACGATCTGCGTGCCGCCGCCGTACCAGCCCTGCATCATGCTCTGCAGGTCGGGGGAGGCGGAGAAGTTGGAGCCGTAAGCCCAGCTGTAGCGCATTTCCACATTGACGTTCATCTCAGCGGCGGCCGCGTTGGCGCCCTGGACATAGCCGTAGCCGTAACGGCAGCAGGCGGGGTTATCGCCGCCGCCGCCGCCGGAGAAGCCCAGCTTGGTGAAGCCCTCCTTGACCACGGCGTAGCCGGCCAGATAGCCGCACTGCTCCTCCTGGAAGGCGATGCCGGCCACGTTGGCCAGCACGTCGCCGGGATCATCCTGGCTGTCGCGCTCGGTCAGGGGGAAGCCGTCGATGAACACGAAGTTGACCTCGGGATGCTCCGCGGCGGCCTTGCGCATGGCGCCGGCCTGGAGGAAGCCCGGGGCCACAATGACCTTGGCCCCGGCCTTAATGGCGGCCACATAGGCGTTGTAGCGGTCGTCGTCGGTGGCCTCGTTGCCGTTGGCGGGCCGGTAGTATTTATAGGTCTTTCCATTGTTGGCGGCGTACAGCTTCACGCCGTTCCAGGTGCCCTCGTTGAAGGACTTGTCCTTCAGGTCGCCCACGTCGGTGATCATGGCGATCTCATACTTGCCGTCGGCGGTGCTGGGGTTGTCGTCAATGGCGTTGGGGTCGGAAGCCGGACCGGAGTTCTCCCCGCCGCCGGGGTTGCTGTTGCAGGCCGCCAGGCTCAGCACCATGGCCATCGCCAGCAGCAGCGCAGTCAGCTTTTTCATGGCAAAACATTCCTTTCTTCTTCATCATTCCCGGGCGGCGGACGCCGCCCATGCTCCTCGTCCACAAAAAAGCGGGGCCTCAACGTCTGCGCTCCCGCCTTCCGGACGAACTCATTATATCGCGTTCAACCGCAAAACACAAGGCTTTTTCACACTGTACACGAACTTTTAACAAATTTCGGCACGGTTCATTCCTCAATAGCCCCCGGCCCGCTGCCCCTTCACCAGCTTGACGATGCGGCTGGTGCCCAGCCGGTCCGCCCCCAGCGCCAGGAAGTCCGCCGCGTCCTGGAGGCTGGCAATGCCGCCCGCCGCCTTGATTTTCACATGGGGGGCCACATTGGCCTTGAACAGGGCCACGTCCTCCCGGGTGGCCCCGGCTGCGGAAAAGCCGGTGGAGGTCTTGATGAAGTCCGCCCCGCTGTCCGACACAATGCGGCACAGCTTGATCTTCTCCCCGTCGGTGAGCAGGCAGGTCTCCACGATAACCTTCAGCACCAGCGCCCCGCAGGCCGCCTTCACCGCCCTGATCTCGGCCAGCAGGTCGTCCCAGCGGCCGTCCTTGGCCCAGCCGATGTTGATCACCATGTCGATCTCCCTGGCCCCGTTGGCAATGGCGTCCCGGGCCTCGAACACCTTGGCGGCGGTGGTCGAGTAGCCGTTGGGGAAGCCGATGACGGTGCACACCGGGAGCCTGTCCCCCAGATAGTCCGCCGCCCGCTTCACGTAGCTGGCGGGGATGCACACGCTGGCGCAGCCGTAGGCCGCCCCGTCGTCGCAGATCTGGCGGATCTCGTCCCAGGTGGCGGTCTGGGTCAGGAGGGTGTGGTCTACGGCGGCCAAAATGGTCTGGTTGTCCATTGGTATCACCTCATTACAATGTAATAAATACATTTTACTATGGGCGGGCCGAAAACGCAAGACAACTGGCTGTTTTGGCGCAAAATTTCCCGCCGCAGCCTGAAGTCGTGCTGCGAAGCCTCCGCGACGGGGCCTAAGGTCTCCGACTGCGCGAAAACCCATCCAGCGCCTTCGGCGCTTCCTTGGGCTTTTCGCTCCGCTCCGGCCTTAGTCCCCTGCTCCCGGCTTCTCCGCAACCTGTGGTTGTCAGATTGGACACTGTTTTTGGTTGCGCAACCTGCCGTTTTTTGCTATGATACCCCTGTCCAAAGGCGCCGGACAGTTTTTTCGGAGGTATCACTATGGAGTTTCGAGAGCGTTTATTTGAGCTGCGCCGTCAGGCCGGCCTGTCCCAGGAGGAGCTGGCCAATCTGCTGGGCGTCACCCGACAGGCGGTGCAGAAGTGGGAGGCGGGCACGTCCCGCCCGGATATGGACAACCTCACTGCCCTGGCGGACTATTTCCACGTGTCGCTGGACTTTCTGGTGACAGGCCGGGAGGCGCCCTGCCCTCCTTCCTGCCGGGAGAACGGGGCCGCCCCGCCCGCTCCCACCATCGTCAACCACTACTACCACGAACGCCCCGAGCGCTGGCACTATGAGTACAAGAGCAAGCGCACCCTGTTCGGCCTGCCGCTGGTCCACGTCAATCTCGGCCATAGGGACCACTGGGCCCGGGGAATTATCGCCATCGGCAACATCGCCACCGGGTTTGTGGCTCTGGGCGGCGTGGTGTCCGCGCCCCTGGCCATCGGACAGATCGCCGACGGCGCGAAAACCATCCTGGTTCCCCTGGAGGGACTGTCCGACGAGGCGCTGATGGAGGCCCACGCCGCCATTACAGAAGCCTGTCCGGACGCGCCCTTCTTTGTGACCCGGATTCTGAAATTCTTCGCGTGGGCGGAGATGCGCTGACCCTCCCCGGCAGGCCGGAAACGCGGCCTGCCGGTTTTTTCGCCTGAACTCAATTATCAGTTGATTTTATGCAACATTACCGCTGTTGATTTCAACCATTCTTTTTGCTATGATACAACCATCAAGCGAAACGGGGTGTTTTGATGGCGGACGTGTTGAGCGGGCGCATTGCGGAATTACGGAAGGAGCGGGGGCTCACCCAGGAGCAGCTGGGCCAGCTGGTGGGGGTGTCCGCCCAGGCGGTGAGCAAGTGGGAGAAGGGCGGCGCCCCCGATGTGGAGCTGCTCCCCGCCCTGGCGGACCGGCTGGGCGTCACCATCGGCGCCCTGTTCGGCCGGGAGGGCGGCGAGGCGGTGGACTTCCACCAGGCCGCCGCCCGCTGGCTCCACACCGTCCCCACGGAACAGCGGTTTGACCAGATCTGCCGCCTGTGCTGGACATTGGCCAAAAATTTGCTGGATGACATTGATATCCCTGACATCGGCTATCTGGGCCGCGCCGTCATGATGGAACAGGATCCCGACATGGCCCAGACGTGGGCCATGAGCCGGGTGCGGCTGAAACCCGGCCTCATGCTGAGCCTCCACGCGGAGGACCTCTCGTTTGCCTCCGTCTGGCCCGAGCCGGCGGACGGCTACGACGCCCACTTCGCCCCCATGGACGACTACCGCGCCCTGTTTCGGGTTCTGGCCCGGCCCGGCTGCCTGGAGGTGCTGGAATACCTGTACAGCCGCCCCCACCGCCAATATGTGCCGGAGACGGTGGCCCACGCCCTGTCTCTGCCTGTGGAGGAAGTGCAGGCCCTGCTGAATGGGCTGCTGGAGCTGAAAATCCTGCAAAAGACGGAGCTGGAGCTGGTGGACGGGCTGACCAATTCCTACTCCCGGCGGGACGATGACGGCGCACTGGTGCCCTTTCTCTACCTGGCCCGCTGCATGATGCAGGCGGGGGGCTACCTGTTCAACATCGGCGGCACGGAAAAGCCCCTGCTCCGGGGCGGCATCTGGAAAAAGGAAGGGGAAAAGAAGGAATGAAACAGACAAGGAAAAATTCCGCGGCCCGGCCCTTCTTCCGGGCCTTTTATGAGGGCAACCGGCTGCATTACGCGGTGGGGCTGGCCTTCACGGTGCTGTCCACCGCAGTCGGCATCGCCATCTCCTGGGTGCTGGGCGAGGTGATGGATACCATCACAGCCGGGGATCTGGGGCGGTTGGCGCGTATTTTCTGGCCGGTACTGGCCCTGCTGGTGCTCAACCCCGCGCTGGATTTCGGCTATTATGGGAGCCGCGCGGTGTTCATCCATCAGGCCTTGGCACAGTACAAGGCCCTGGCCTTCCGCAGGCTGTCGGAAAAGAGCATCAGCGCCTTCTCCCAGGAGAGCACGGGCCGCTACCTGTCCACGCTGACCAACGACGTCACCACCATTGAGACGGACTACCTGCAAAACTCCTTTGACCTGCTCATGTACGCCCTGCTGTTCCTGGGCGCGCTGGCTATGATGTGCTGGTACAGCCCCCTGATGACGCTGTTCTCCATCCTGTTGAGCGTCCCGCCCATCCTCCTGTCCATCTTCACGGGAAAACCCATGGCAACGCTGGCCCAGGCCGTCAGCGGAAAGAACGAGGGCTTTATGGCCCAGGTCAAGGATCTGCTCAACGGCTTCTCCGTCATCAAGAGCTTCAAGGCAGAACGGGAGGCGGAAAAGCTGTTTGAGGCCTCCAGCCGCAAGGTGGAGGAAACCAAGCGCCGCCGCCGGTATTTTGAGGGCCTTGTGCGCGGCCTGTCCGGCACCTTTGGCTTCCTGTTCCAGTTCGGCATCTTCCTCATTGGCGCATACTTGGCTATCCGGGGCGACATCACCGGCGGCACGGTGGTAGTGTTCGTCAACCTGTCCGGCTACCTGATCCAGTCCATCTCCCAGGTGCCCCAGCTATGGGCCAGCCGCAGGGCCGCCGCGGGGCTGGTGGAAAAGCTGGCGGACGTCACCGGCGAGAACGCCGCCCGCTCCGGAGACCCCATCCCGCCTGAGCTGAACCAGGGCATCGCCCTGGAGCACGTCACCTTCGGCTACGAGCCGGACAAGCCCGTGCTGAGGGATCTCTCCCTCACCCTAAAGCCGGGGAAGAAGTACGCCGTGGTGGGCGGCTCCGGCTCGGGCAAGTCCACCCTGCTCAACCTGCTCATGGGGGCCTACGACGGCTACAGCGGCTCCATCGCCATCGACGGGAAGGAGCTGCGGGAGGTGGACCCGGACAGCCTGTACGATCTGATGAGCCTTATCGGACAGAACGTGTTCCTCTTTGACGACACCATCCGCAGCAACATCACCATGTTCCGGGACTTCCCGGACGCTTTGGTGGACCAGGCTGTGGCCCGCTCCGGCCTGTCGGACCTTCTGGCCCAGCGGGGGGAGGACTACCGCTGCGGGGAAAACGGGGCGGGTCTGTCCGGCGGGGAGCGCCAGCGGGTGTCCATCGCCCGGTGCCTCCTCCGGGGTACGCCGGTGCTGCTGCTGGACGAGGCCACCGCCGCCCTGGACAACCAGACCGCCTTCGCCGTCACCGACGCCATCCTCCATCTGGACGGCCTCACCCGGCTGGTGGTCACCCACCGCCTGGACCAGGCGCTGATGGAGCAGTACGACGAGATCCTCGTACTCCGGGGCGGAGTCATCCAGGAGCGGGGGGATTACAAAACACTCATGGCGGAAAAGGGATACTTCTATTCCCTGTATACCCTGGCGGCATAGGAGAGATCCGAAATAAGAACCTGTATTCACAGCCGAAACCGCCGGATGGCCGAGGGATTTTCCCGTCAGGCAAGGCAAATTTTCGCAGGAAT
>ERZ808040.832-NODE-832-length-23939-cov-6.393513_pt1 | contig 23939 bp, 15 predicted proteins | sample MGYA00380191_ERZ808040 | MGnify/ENA primary metagenome ERZ808040 (study PRJEB31490, sample SAMN06133395) | mouse gut metagenome | isolation source: J6 | host: mice | place: China: Chengdu | collected 2015-05 ...
TATTTCGGGAAGATTCCCTAATCCCCGTGTCTGTTGGACACACGGTTGCGGTGATGGCGGAACAGAAATTTCGGGAAGGTAAGATATCGAGACAGGACACCATAGAACTGCTTGAAAACCAGAGGCTCTATAACTACCTGGGAAAGGACGACTTTCAGGATATTGAATTTTTTGATGCCCCCATACGGCTGAAAACAGGAGACATTGTGGCGCTGATGAGCGACGGCGTGTACGACTTTCTGGGTTTTAAAGAGGTAGAAGAGATCCTCCGGGGAAAAGGCAGCTGCCGGGAAATGGCATTGGCAGTCATTGAAAAAGTGAATTGCGGAGCCGGTGACCAGAAGGACAATGCAAGCATAATTCTGATCAGGGTGAGAAACGAGGCTGTGGGATGAGAAAGCAGAATTCGGAATTTTTGACGGCGTTCACGTCTGAAGCCAGCAATGACATCAAAAATACAGATTACTTTGGTTTCGTGGAACTGGATGATTTTGCGTGCTATGTCATTGCGGACGGGATTGATGACCAGTTGGAGGCTCTGAGTGCAAGACTGGCGGTCACTGCGGCTACCAACGCATTTTTAGAGGCTCCGTCCATGGGGCGCCGTACCGTCAAGAAATGCCTCAGGGCAGCCAACAAGGCGCTGTTGGAGGCAAAAAGCAAGACCAAACTGAAGGCATCTGTGTTGATCGTAGTCACTAACTATGTGAAGCTGCGGTATGGACAGGCGGGCAACATCAGGCTGCGTCTGTACCGCAACGGATTTTTACAGCATGCCACGGCGGATCAGTCTCTTACGATGGAGCTGGTCCGTGAGGAGAAAGTTCCCCGGGATAAAGTGGCGGAGCATATTGAGAGAAATAATTTATTTACCTATCTGGGACAGGAGAAGGATTTCCATCCCCATGTGTCCAAAAAGATCAAGCTGACCAATTCGGACGCGGTAGCGCTATATACGCGCGGAGTGTGGGAGCATGTGGATGAAGGGGAGCTGAAGGATTTATTTGCCGATGCCACGGACCAGCCGGAGGAGACCGTGGACGGCATGGAGGATCTTTTGCTGTCAAGGCAGCCGGGAGACTTACAGAAATATACCTTTGTGGTTATCTTCGCCAATAAATTGTTTGTAGACCCGAACCGGAAGAGAAAGATCCGCAGGGTCATTATGGCCGCTATCCCAATCATTACGCTGATTGCAGTCGCGGGGGTGCTGCTGATGCTGCGGCATAACAGGAGAGAAGACAAGAAAGCACAGCTGCAGCTGGCTTATACGGATACTATAGAGTATATACAGATAAATAATTATATCAGGGCGGGAGAGACCTGTGGAAATGCCTATAGTCTGGCGGAGGAGCTAAAGGACCGGGGCATGCAGGCGGAGTTAGGCAACTGCCGGAAGCTAATCGAGGCGGTCCAGGCTGCACAGGGCCTTTTGGACGCTGAAGAGTACGCAGAGGCACAGAGCGCGTTTTTAGAGGCGGCGAAGCAGTCGGCGTATGTGGACAATTTGGGTTTGGATTATATCAAAGAAAAACTGGAATTGACGGCAGGCTATATCTCCGTGTATGACTCCATCTACCTGGGAGACAGTCTGATGCAGAACCTGCAGTATGACAGGGCAGAAGAGAAATACCTGGAAGCAAAGGCACAGGCTTTGAAGCTCTATTTTGACAGTGGGCGCAGCGCGGCAATAGAAGCGCTGGAGAAGCTGTATGAGGAACGGAGGGCACTGGCAGAGGCGGAAGAAGAGGCGAGGCAGGAACAGCTTGCAGCAGAGGAATCAGGGGCAAATTTTATTGCCCAGGGCGACGTGGTATTTGCCCAGGGAGATTATGAGAGCGCTTTGGTGTATTATACCTCTGCACTGCAAAAGTATGAACAGCTGGGGGATGAAATCCAAAAAGAAGCAGTGCAGGCAAAATTGGATGTCACAATGCGGAAAATAGAGGATAAGGATAAACTGGCTTCGGAGGCAGACGGGTATATGGCCCAGGCTTCCAGTGCCATGGACGCCGGGGACTATATCGGAGCAAGGAAATACTATCTGTTGGCCAGGGATGTATATGCCACCATAAAGGATGAAGAAGGGTTGGGTGAGGTTTCCAGAAAGATGGAGATGCTGGATATTAAGGAAAGCAGCCAGCCACCGGTGCAGGAAAGCGAGGAATAGACGGAAGGCATGGCTGTGTATAGTAATGACGGAAAAGAGGTGCCGGGTTTGGAAGAAAACAGCGGATTTGATATGGAAGAATATATTAACAGGCGTATGCTGGAAATTTCCAGCCTGGAAGACAGGGTTCTGTATAGGGAAATTGTGGGAGACGTTCTTCTGAAGTTATACCATTATAATCAGAAGTCCTATGAAAGGCTGGAAGGCAGGATACAGGGCGAAGTCAGGCCTGAACAGGGCAGCTACGCAGTATATCTGACCATGACTGACAGGGAACATTATGATGCCACGGATGAATTCATGTATCCCATGGCGGAGGAAGATGTCCGGAAGACGGAAGTTTCCTACCAGGATATACGGGAAGCTCTGGCAGAAAAGAGAAAATTGCGGCTTTATTCCGTTTTCCTGGCTACAAGCGCCTCCAATGTATATCGCATATTGCATGAGAACAGGGAATTCCATGGGACTATCCGAACCAAGAACAGGGAGTACAAGGGAACCTTCACGGTAGGGCGAAATGAAAAGTACCTGAATATGGTGAAGGAGCTATACTATATATTTGCCGTAAACTACCAACCCTGGATAACGGTGTGCGAAGCTTATCTGACCAAGATATTGGACGTATATTTATGTTCCGCGGAGAGCCTGCCGGAAAAAGATGATATCGAGGAAATACGCGTTGACTTTGAGGAATATTCGGAGTCAGCCAGGAATGGAATGATACCGCTGTGGAACTTAAAGAAGATTCATGAGAAGACAAGTACTTACCCGGAACCCGGCATTGACAAGATAAATTACGAGCACCAGATTTTTTCACATCGCTTAAATGCGGACTGCGAGTATCTGGTAATGAATACGGATGTGGAAATTACTAATATCCGGCGCATGAAGGGAGATTTGCTGATCTCCTGCCCGGCTGACAGGCCCTGCGACTGGAGCCTGTACCAAGTGAATAAATGCAAAGACAGGCGCCGGTATCTTTATCCCGTATTATCCAATTGCTTTAAGGAAAGCTTCTCGGGGAGTATAACGGAAATGTACCGCAGGAGCATTAAGACGAAAGCGGAAATGGCCCGCCTGATAGAATCCTTTCCCTATGGAGAGTATGTACATTTCATGGGAATGGAGATTGGGGAAGAACTTCCTAAGGGTTGGGAAAGCAGCAATTACAATATGGACGGCTTCATACAGGATGAGATCCGCATAGGGCATTCCAAACTGGTGTTGACGCTTTTCTTTGCACCTGTTGACAGGGAAAATTACCTCAACGAGGACATTATGAGCTTTCTGGTAACACAGGTACAGAAGCTTTTCCCGGAGTATATGTGTGTCGGGAGCATGGTCCGTGGCTTTGGGGAAGTGTGAAAGCTATGAGCAATGGGCAGCGCAGAAATGAGGGTAAGCATGAATTTTATATGGGATATCGCACTCAGGGCAGAGGGGCAGGGCATAACGGAAAGAGAAATGTTCTTTCGCCAGGCAAAAGAATACAGTCCATTTTCGGAACAGGCATTTTCCTGTTTGAACGAAAAAGAGATTTCGGGCAGTGAGGTGGAGTTGAATCTTCTTTTTCGGTTTGCGCCTGTTTTCCAGGAAATTTTGCGGGAAGATGCGGGGGATTGCCCGGAATTTAGTAAATACCTGGTAGATGCGGCGCTACATATGATTTTATATACGGATTTAAGGCAGGGACTGACAAGGCGTGACATCTACGTCCGTAGGGTGATGGCAGAATTGGAAGATGGAACCTTTTGGAGAGATGCGTCGGAGGACTTTAAGCTGATTCCCCGTGAAAAGAGGAATCGCCTGGCTACTTTAGTGCTGGGACAGATGGAGACAGGCTCTTCTCTTATGGGATTTCGAAGGGGCGTGGTGGTGCTGTTCCCGAATGCCATTCTCTACCAGGTCAGGGCGGACAAAAAGAAACTGCTCCTCTATCTGAAGGAAAATGAAACAGAAAAATATAAGAGAATGCTCCGCTTTGTCCAGGATATGTTTCTGCCGGTGAGCTACAGCCTGCGCATATTCTGGAAATACCACTTTGGCATCATCGGGGTGGACGAGGCGATGAAAATGGACGAAATAGCCATTTACTGACGCACAGGCAGTTTGCAAAGGATGTGATACACAATGGATAGATATACCTATACGCTGAACCAGAAAGGCACAAAAGAGGAAAAGCTTCACTACTACACCTTGGAGGAGCTGGAACTGATGACCACTTACCAGCTTCGTGACATCTGCTGGAAGGAACAGATCATCAACGGAATCCAGGCGCCCCTGGATAAGGAGGAGCTGATCCGGCAGATCATGCGTTTCCGGGGAAGGAAAAACAACCTGTTTATCACCACACAGGATAAGGAAGGGATGGAGAGGCTGGAGGAGCTGCTCAAGGAGGCTGTCATACATGGCCTCCCCCAGCCGGTCAAAGGATGTGCCAAAATTATCGTATACAACGGAGTTGCGGTGACTTACTTTGACCATTTTACCATTGGCTATCGTCCGGAGCTTGTAAACACCAACGCTTTGTTGGTGAGTGGGAACCAAATTTGTGCCATCTTTCAGGTAAAGCAATACGGAGGACGGTCAGATTGCCTGTATCTGACGAAAGCGGCAGGAATTACGTGCAGGGAATCTGCCGTGAAAAGCTACCGCCTTTATTGTATGGACCGTGCCCAATCAGAGTGGATATACCGTTTATACCACGCCGATTATGATACCTTGCCGGAGCATTTGAATTTCTACATGGTCCCGGTCATGGATTTTCAGGTGCGGGAACTGCTGGAAATGAATATGCCCCTGGCAATCGATTTCGGGACTTCCAATACCACGGCGGGCATTTACCTGGATTCCGGGTATTTGGAAAGGCTGGACGGGGATCCGGTGAGGGACACTTTAAGGGAAAACGACGTGAATTATGTTACCTACCTTAAGGGTGATGAGGAGGACGAAGAAGAGGAGACACCAGTCCTGCCCTCTGTGGTGGGCATTACCCGGATAGACAAAGGTGAAGTGCAATATGTGTTCGGCTATCGGGCGGACAGGCTGTTCCGGATGAGCTACATAGACGAAGGCTTCTGTGTATTCTACGACATTAAGCGTTGGATCAGCGTTCCGGACAAAGAAGAGGAACTGGTAGACAAGAACGGGCACCGCTGTTTTGTAAAGAGAAAGGAAATTATCAAGGCATTCCTGGAATATGTCATAAGCTGCGCCACCCAGCGATTTAAATGCAGGTTTGGGAGCCTGCATATCTCGGCTCCGGTGAAACAGAAGAAGCTGTTTGCAGATCTGTATAAAGAGATCCTGCCGGACTATGAGATTGAGGAGGAGAACATGCTGGATGAAGGTGTTGCCGTCCTCTATAATTCTATTTCAGAGCTGATCAGGGCGGGAAAATACCGTAACAATGAGGAACTGAGGGCGCTGATCATAGACTGTGGGGGCGGGACTACGGATCTGTCTTCCTGCCGGTTTTCCATAAACAACCAGAGGGTGTCCTACCAGGTCAATATTGCCACCGCTTACGAGAACGGGGACACGGACTTCGGAGGAAACAACCTCACCTATCGTATCATGGAGGTATTGAAAATCGCACTGGCAAGGCAGATCGGGGATGCGGACGGACCCATGCCGGAGGAAATCATAGAAGGGATGGGGAATGACGTTTTTCGCCGTGTGGATGGGGAAGGGATTCATGAAGTCTACCGGATCCTGGACCAGGAATACCGGAAGGCAGAGAATATTATCCCCACGAAATTCCGGGAATATGAGCATAGGAGCAACAGTGAATACTATGCGGTAAAGAATAATTTCTACTACCTGTTTCACCTTGCGGAACAGGTCAAGAAAACCTTTTACGGGAAAGAAGAAATTCTCCGTATCGCCGTATCCAGCATTCCCATCCGGGAGACGGCTACCAGATGCCTGCCGGCGGAGCGCTTCAAGCTTTCTGTCAGGGGGCAGGAAGGCTTGCTCCTGTTAAAGGATATCCCCACCGTGTATTTCAGCGTCAGTACCCTGAACCGGCTGCTGCAGGCGGATATCTACGGAATCGTGAAAAGGTTTATTGAACATTCCTTTGAGGATGGGGAACTGCAGGAGTATTCCATCATGCGCCTGACGGGACAGTCCTGCAGGATTGAGCTTTTCCGGGAAGCACTGAAGGAATTCATCCCGGGAAAGATCATCCAGTCCTCAAAGAAGGAGCAGGAATATTCCGGCGGCTATGCCCTGAAGCTGATGTGCCTGGACGGCGCTATCAAATTTATCCGGGACAAAAAGTTCGGATACGCGGATATCCGGCTGAAAAGCGAACATGCGGCATTCCCCTATATCATTACGGCAGTTACCCACACGGGAGAGGAGAAAGTACTGATCCGGAGCCTGGACAGGCATCATATCAGGGGATATATTTCCAGGAATATGGCGGATCTGACCCTGCAGCTCTACTTGAAGGACACCAACGGAAACGAGCGGTATAAGTATAATTATTCCGTCAACCCTGACAGGTTTTCGGAGACGGAGGCGGAAGAGATTGTAAAGAAATACCGGGGGAATATTTTGCAGGATGACCTGGATTCCATTGTAAACAGGGAGATTAAATTTTTTGTTATAGCAGATGAAGAGAGATGGGGATTTGTGGTGGTTCCGGTCCTCAGGAGGGAAGAGAGGCTGATGCTTGGGGAAGACCACTTCTTCCTGTTTGAGATGGATAACTGGATGACAAATTTCTTTGACGGAACAAAGTAGCAGGGAGGTGTAAAAATGCTGGTACAGGCAGTCCCGATATTTCAGGACGCACATATACTGAGACGGAGCATGCTGGAAGCGTTGTCGGACTATGCTTTTCTGGCCAATCAATATCTGCACAAAGGATATGCAGACGGTATATTGGCAGGGTGTGAGCTTGCAACCACGAAGGACACGGTTATTCTGAACGAAGGAGTATTACTGTTTGAGGGGCAGCTTTTCCTGGTGAAAGAACCCATGATGATAAATTACCACCCCACAAATGTACTCAACGTCCTTCGGTTAAAATTTTCCGACGTAATAAGGGATGCAAATTTTATTTACCGTGAGGTGGACATGCAGCTTTCGGACAGAGTGGAGATGCAGAAGGGTGAAATGGAATTATGCCGTTTTACCTTGCAGGAGGGAGCAGAGCTCCGGTACCGTTACCGGGACTTTGAGGACAGGAATACGGACTATGACACATTGAACCAGGTACACGCGCCCTATGCAGCCTATGGGGGAGGAACTCTTGGGCCTGACATTGTGAGGAATTTTGCGGAAGAAATGCTTGATATTTCCGGTTTATCTGATTACGATGCCCTGTTTTGCATGCAGATTCTGCAGCAGGGCAGCCGTCCCATTCCCAGGGATGTCCTTAAGGCATATATCAAGAAAAAGGAAAGGCATGGGGAGGACTCTAATCTGAGGATCTATCTGGCTCTGGCAGAAATCCTGAGGGAGCAGAAAGGGATGCCGGCGGAAAAGCCGACGGAAAGAAAGAAGAAGTGGAGGGTTACAGTTGAGTAGCAAAATGGAGAGCCAAGGGGATCTGCACCATAAGAAAGGAAACGGGCGGCATGAATAACGTTGACGAAGAAATCTTAAAGCAAAGAGCAAAAATAGAGGAATTTGAAAAAGAGCGCTTTTCGGAGGAAACGGTGGAAGAGGAGGTCAAACAGTCCATTTTCCAGGGAACCATACCAATTAATAAGATTCCGGTAACTTTTGAGGAGAAGATTCTGCTGGACGGGAAAGTGGCCATATGGATGCCGGAGGATTTTGAGGCGATTTCCCAGGAAGCTATCGCAGCTATCTATCTGCTGGGGAATAAACCGGAACTGGTTCTGGGCAACACATACCTGAATTTTTCCGCGGGTTTCCATTACACCCAGAACGAGGTGCCGGACGAATATATGGGAGATTTCCTGAAGATTGCCAGAATGGCGTTGGAGCGGTGCGGGCCGAAGGTCAAAATACTGTCCGAGAAGGTGAGAAAGGTGGGGAAACATACGGTCTCCCATATGCATTTGCTGTCCCATACCATAACAGACACGGTTTACAATGTGATGTTCTTCAGCTCGTTGGAGGGAAGGATCCTGATTGGCTTTATCAATTTCAATAACCGGTACAGGAAAAGGTATGTGCCTATTGCCGAAGAAATGCTGCAGTCCTTCCGGTTTACGGGGGATGGGACAGAGGATGAGCCGGAGGATGGAGAATAAAATAGCGCGCGGGAAGATGTGCAGGAATGAGGTATGGATATGGAAGTGATTACTTACGAAAATATTAGTGTCAGCGGTTTCCCTTTTCGGAGGATCCAGTCTGTCATAATACAACATATGCCCAATGAACATGCCACGGCGGAAGTGACGGGTGAGATTGACGCGCGGGAAGCGGAGGATCTGGTACAGCGGGTGGATGAAACAACCACAGTCATGATTACAGCTGCGGCGGAAGGACAGCCGTCAAAATTGTTCTGCGGATGTGTGGGTAGTTTGTCCATGGAACAGGGAAATGAATACAGCAAAATACATATGCTTCTGTATTCCACCAGCAGGCTGCTGGATGTGACTAAGAAAAATAAGACCTACCAGGACACTAGCAAAACATACGGGCAGATTATAGACAGTGATATTTCGGCTGTAGGCGACCTGCATATGATGGTTTCGGATAAAGCGATTGAGAATCTTATTATGAAGTATGATGAGACGGATTGGGAATTTACCAAACGTTTGGCTTCCCGGCTCAGGGCGCCTTTAATCGCCAAGGTGTCCTCCGTAAGGCCCCAGCTCTATATTGGACTGCCTCCTGCGGAGAACGAAATAGAAGCGGAAGGAACCTTTTTCTCTTATGAGAGCGCCGCTTCCGGCCATGTGGCCAATGCCATGTCACAAGACTTTGCCGGTGAGCAGCTGGAATCTTACCAGTATGGTTATATCGGTGATCGAGTCTCCCTGGGGGGCAAAAGCCGTTTTGTGAAAAGTGTCCTGGCTACCCTGGAGGATGGCATTATGAAGATACGTTACGGACTGATCGCAGCCACTGCCGTATCTGCGGGAGGGAGCATGGAGGGGATTGCGGCTCCTATGACCGCCAATGCACAGGCATCGGGAAAGATGATGAAGGGCATAGTCAAGAAAGTATTGCGTGATAAGGTTCAGGTACATTTGACGGATGTGGACAAAAGCTATGATGAGGGAGGCAACTGGTGGTTTCCTTATTCTACGGCCTACTCATCCAGCGATGGGAGCGGGTGGTATTGTATGCCTGAGCCAGAGGATGAAGTGAGGATATTTTTCCCATCAGGCAACGAAGGGGAAGCTTTTGCTGCCAGTTCCGTCTGTACGAATCCGCCTACCAACCCCAGGAATAAGAGTTGGAGGGCGCCTGGGGGGAAAGAGATACTACTGACAGATGATGGATTGTATATCATAGGGAAAACCGGCAAAGTATACATCAACCTGACGGATGAAAGCGGTATTGAGATACACAGCGACAAGGATATCAATGTTTCGTCCGATGCCATGATCAGCATTTGCGCTGCAAATGCAATCCATATGGTAGCGGAAAATGAGATCATAATCGGCACAGAGGAGGCTTATCTGGATTTGAGAAAGAATACGGCTACTCTGGCAGCCAGTGAGGTGTTGATCAATTAGGGAGAACAGGTATGGCAGAAACATATATTGAGATGTTCAGGGAGGAACATTATCCGGGAATATTTCAGGAAATGGCTGAATGGACGATCCGACAGTTTGAGGCAAATGAAATAAAAATTATTGAGAGCATGGAAAAGGTTATGAGAGGGTATCTTGAACAGATTGCATCCTTGCAGGCCGGTGCACAGGCACCTGCGGTCGCAGAGATGGAAATCGCTTTCTTGTACACGTCCCTCAACGAGGGGAAATCCAGGTTTCGCCTGGACTGCTACGGGGAAGGGGGACGTGTCCTGGGTGAGAGCATTTCTTCCGCTTATCTGTCAGCAGACTGGTTGACGGCGGGACTGGAAGAATTGGTGGTAAAACTTCGGCAATGCGCGGAAAAAGAGCATTTGCGCCGATACATCCGGGAGGCAGAGTTGGAGGTGCTTAAGCTTCGTGCTGCCAGAAGCCTGTTGGGTTACTTTGCCGGACGGATGAAGTATATCCTTCGGGAAGCGTTGGATATGGGGAGCCTGGCAAAGGTGAAAAAGGAGAGTTCTTTTGCTATCCAGTTCGGGGAATATATGGACTGGCACAAGACCCTGTATGCCATATTACCCGAGGTGGATGTATTTAACTGTGACAGGGAGACGGAGCTTAGATTTCGGGATTTCCCTGCTATTCTTTACCAGGAGAAGAGGTTTGCCGGACTTTTGATGGACCAAGCAAGATTTAAAGACTGTACTTTCACAAGGACAGTGATAGAAAACTGCAGGATGAATGACTGTCTGTTTGACAGATGCACATTTGACAATGTGGAGATTATAAACACTTCCATGGCAGGGTGTATATTCCAGAAATGTACTTTTAATGGAATCAGTTTTGACAGGGTGGTATTCTATGGCAGTCCGCTGGAAGGGTATGAAACGGAGTATTTCCAGCCTGCGGAATTTTATGAGTGCAGCCTGGAGCAGGGGCATTTTAAGGGATGTGTCCTTACATACTGTATGACCCAGGGGTGCCAGGCGCAGGATGTAACGATAACCGGCAGTAACGTGGAGTATTCCGGTTTTTGGGATATGGATGGCATTGAAATCACAGAATAAAGAAAGGGATGGGGCGGATGGAGTATTTTGAATTGTCCCAGAGCAGGCTGGTAGAAAACGCAATAGAAATTATCGGACTGGATAAGGAAAGATATCCTTATCGGATGTCAAAGGAAGATTTTCAAGCCTTGGATAAGCTGAAAGTGGCTTATTTCAGCGGGCGGGAATTTGAGGAGATATGTGAGATACTGGTGTACCCCACATTCCTCGTTTCCGACAGGTTGAAAAGGCTTCTGGAACTACATGAGAAACAGTGCCGGTTTAAGGGATTACAGCTATTTCCAACAGCACAGGAAAGCGGCCAATATCCGTTGTATTGGATCCCGTGCTTTCCTGAGCTGGACTGCCTGCATCCGGACACGGTGATCCTGGATAACGGGTTTGCGGACAGGCTGGTACTGGACAGCAGGAAGCTGGCGGATAGGCCAGTGTTTCGGATACCTGGGTTGGTGGAATACAAGGTTGTGGTGTCCCTCCCAGTGGCGGAAGGGATCTTAAGGAGAAGATGCTACGGGGTGGGACTCCGCAGGTTGGAGGTGGTATAAATGTCGGAAGCAGGCAGGGATTATGTAGTATATGGAATGAGGGCAAGATGCAGTGAAGGCACCATGGACAATTATATCAGTACGGACACAGGGCACGGGGTGGTCTACCAGGGTTGCCCGCTCCTGAATGCCAATGACCATACGGTGCAGGTGAACCTCACACATTTTGGGGATTGCAATTCCAAGAAAATATATGAGGATGCCAAGAAACAGGTGGATGAAAAGTTTGCGTCGGAGGCCGGAGAGGGGTTTTTCAGTAAGGCGGTAAAGTGGGCCGCCAAGACGGCTATAAAGGCAAGTATCAGCGTAAAGGAGCATTTATTTTTCCATAAATGTGAACTGGATACGCCCCTTCCCTGGATCTTTGTGAATGAGGAGCACATGATAGACGGCGCGCCTGCACTGACCATAGACAGCCAGTGTGCGTGCCGGTTTGGTGGTATCATAACGATCGTGCCGCCTGAAACGGAGACGGCAGAAGTGGAGGCCACGACAGGGGAAGGGACTATGGAACCGGCAATGGCAGGGAATGTCGTGGAAGCATCGATAGTGACGTTGTCTGAGGGAGCTGAAGTATCCGGGGAGCAAAAAGGGAAAAGCAGAAGCCGGAATGCCACGGTGGAGAAACATCCTAAGTTAGCTTCAAAATATAAGAAGGAAAATAGTAGAGTGGCAAAACTGCCCAATATGAGCGGTGGAATTGGGGCATTTCTCGGGGGGGATGCGGAGAGCCGGCAGGAGATGTTGGAGCAGTATCGGGAGATGTTGGAACAAAACGGCGTAAAAATACCGGAGATCCCTGTGGTATACGCAGTGGTGGGAACAGACAAGAATCGTTTGCCTCGTGAGCAGCAGGAGGCAAACGCCGAGTATATATATGCCTATCTGCTGAATGAGGGGTGGAGTGAGAATGCAATATTTGGATTATTGGGAAATATTGAACATGAGAGCCATTTGAATCCGGGAACATGGTATGAATTGGACAACATTAATAAAGCATATGGTTTAGTACAATGGCGTGATGCAGAGAGATTGTATGAAAAAATACGAGAGTTTGCTAATGAAAATATAACATCAATTAATGTTGAATCAGCAAAAATGTATGAAATAGCTGATAGGATGGCAGAGGAGTATCCGTTAGAATTAATAAATATACAGTTGGAATATTTGATTGAAACAAGTTGCAAAGGTGCTGAAGAGAGAAGATGGATACCTGCATTAAATGAAAATTGCCCATATAAGATGACCTATGAACAATATATTGCAAACTCCGAATGTAGTATAGAAGACATGGCACTTGTGTTTCATGGATCATATGAGAGATCAAATGTTATTTCTAGTTTGAAAGATAGGAAGAAAAATGCAACAATTTGGTATGATTATTTTCATTCGGAACAGAAAAAGGAAGAATAATTTTAGGTGGAAAACGAGGAGATATAATGGCGAAAAGACGTTTCTATTCCTTGACAATTATTGTTTTGGCCTTGGTACTTATCATCCTTATTGCATACCGCGATAATTTTTTAAGTAAAAAAGCCATGGAGGAGGCTTATCTTAAAAAGATATGGATCGCAAGTGACTGGACAGAAGGGTTTTACCAGGATATAGCGTTTTGCTTTGTTGAAATGACAGATGGAAAATGCGAAGGAGAGTTGGTGCGGAACGATATTTATCCTTTTAGGAGAGAAGGTAAGGTTTTTTCAGGGATGCTTCATAATCATGTGGCAGAATGCAGATTCATTGATTTTCATAAGAGAACCGGAATGGTGACTTTTACATTTGTGAACATAAATGAGATAGAAGTAATCATGAACTATGATGACGGGGAGGTCGTAGATAGCAGGACTTTCAGGCCATATAACATCAGGGATCTTGAGGATTTTATCCTGCAAGAAGAACAGACTATCCAAGTGGATCTGGAGTTTTGGGGAAATGTTTACTTTGTAGCAGGAATCGACAAGGGGGTAAGTGATAAACCCATCCCAAGAGCTTATCTGGTAAATGAAAACTATGATATTTTGCATCAATTTGAGTCAGCCTTTTATCGTTCGGGAGAAGAGATTTATGATGTTGTATTTGAAGATATAAATGGCGACGGGTTAACAGATGCGATTATTTATACTCACTTTGTTGATATGAATGGAGTAGTAAAAGAGGACATGCCATATGTCAGCTGGCTTTTCCTACAGTCGGATAATGGGATGTATGAGTTGGAGGAGGAACGCTTCAATCCAGAAGAAATAGAATAGCCCATGGAACAATAGAAAGGTTGATTGGGACAATGCGAAAGGATTGATGCAGGATGAGGGTGAATAAAAATATTAACTGCATAAAATATGCCCTGGCCGCAGTATGGTGCGCCGGAACCCTGATTTTGGGAGGCTGCTCCGAAGCAGAAGGAAGCACGTGGAAACAGGAGTATATAACCTGTATGGCTGTTATGGAACAGGGGATAACTGAGTGTGCCATGGCAGGGAAGCAGGAACACGAACAGGATACTCTTAAACAAAAGGCATGGGACCGGGTAATGGAGCTCTGGCAGGATTCCCTCCGCGCTTTTGGTGAATGTGTGGAAACGTGTATCAGAAACCAGTCCGGGGAAATGGATGGAGAGGAAGATATCTACCGGACGGCAACCCTTCTGATGGCGGCAATGTGTGAGGAACACAATGGCTCTTATGAATTTGCGTATGAGCACGGTGAAGATACGGAAAAGATCCGGGAGGATTTCAGGACAGTTAAAGAAAGGGATGGGACGGATAGGCCAGTGTTTCGGATACCTGGGTTGGTGGAATACAAGGTTGTGGTGTCCCTCCCAGTGGCGGAAGGGATCTTAAGGAGAAGATGCTACGGGGTGGGACTCCGCAGGTTGGAGGTGGTATAAATGTCGGAAGCAGGCAGGGATTATGTAGTATATGGAATGAGGGCAAGATGCAGTGAAGGCACCATGGACAATTATATCAGTACGGACACAGGGCACGGGGTGGTCTACCAGGGTTGCCCGCTCCTGAATGCCAATGACCATACGGTGCAGGTGAACCTCACACATTTTGGGGATTGCAATTCCAAGAAAATATATGAGGATGCCAAGAAACAGGTGGATGAAAAGTTTGCGTCGGAGGCCGGAGAGGGGTTTTTCAGTAAGGCGGTAAAGTGGGCCGCCAAGACGGCTATAAAGGCAAGTATCAGCGTAAAGGAGCATTTATTTTTCCATAAATGTGAACTGGATACGCCCCTTCCCTGGATCTTTGTGAATGAGGAGCACATGATAGACGGCGCGCCTGCACTGACCATAGACAGCCAGTGTGCGTGCCGGTTTGGTGGTATCATAACGATCGTGCCGCCTGAAACGGAGACGGCAGAAGTGGAGGCCACGACAGGGGAAGGGACTATGGAACCGGCAATGGCAGGGAATGTCGTGGAAGCATCGATAGTGACGTTGTCTGAGGGAGCTGAAGTATCCGGGGAGCAAAAAGGGAAAAGCAGAAGCCGGAATGCCGCGGTGGAGAAACATAGCGGCCTGAAAAGCAGCTTGAATCTGCATGGAGGGATAGGGACATTCTTTTGGGGGGAGGCGGAGAGTCGTCAGGATATATTGGAAGATCATCTAAAAGAATTGGATGAATATCAATATATCTGGGAGTATGTCAACGAAAAAACGCTTGACACAATCAACCCGGAGTGGACCAAAAATATGGATACTTTTAAGCAGATATATGGTGATGATGTGTTTTTGCAAATGAGAATTTTAATGTGGAAGTACAATATAACAGATGAGGCAAGTATCTTAATGTTCTTATCCACCATGGGAGAAGAAACAGGGCATGGGACCAGCGTGATTCAGGGAATGGATAATTACGGAAATTTAGAGGATAACGAAGTCAGAAAAAGCTATATGTATAAATATAAGGAGGAAGACAAGGCGAAAATAGATAGTGATTTAGGAATCGGCCTGGTGCAGGTGACGGGGGCAGAAAACCAGTCAGCGTTCATAAGATATAAATATGCCTCCTTGGATGACAGGGATCCCATGAAAGGGATAATGGATAACTATTTTGGAGAAAGCGAAATTGAGGGGTCTAATCTGCTTGACAATTCTGCGGGGTTTATTTATACCTATTATCCGATTGAAGCATCCATGTGGTTTTGGGCTGAGGCGGAGATTAGACAAGACACAAATGTAAATGATTTTATAGTGGAGCATAAAGAAGACAATCTATATAACACCTTTATGTGCAGCCAAATGCTGACAAATGGAACGGCATATAAGGCGGATGCTTTACACAAATTTGCCTGTTATAGCCAGGATTGTGTTATGACGACAAGTCCTGAATATCCAACGGGATATACATTTACCTGTCCTGATGAGCCGGAAAGAAAAGATTATGGACCAAATAATTGGGAAGAAAGGGAAAGGGACTGGCTTGAGGCTGCAAAGTTGCTCCAGGGGGATTGAGTGTCGCTGCCACCGGAATTGACTTGGCGGTGGTCAGGCAGAGGGAAAAGGGATAGCAGGATTATGAAAAAGAAAATAGTATCTATAGGAATCCTTTTGGGATTGACAGCGGCCATGTGCATGGCAGGATTGAGAGGAAGTCTTTCCCTGGAAGGAGAAGAACCCCAAAAGAGCAGACAAAGAAATGCGGTAGTTATGGATGAGGGAGGAGAAGAAAGCCATGAGTCAGGAAAAATTGCAAGTGATGCGCGAGTGGGGATGGTCAATACCAAGGCAGGGAGAAGATACCATCATACCAATCCTATAGACCAGAATGTGGGTTTTTTGTCACGTAGGGATTTCGTCACATCACATGAAAACGAAAATCCTGAAAATAGTGTTCCGGAAGAATTGACGGAAGAATTGTCAACAGCGCTGCAAAACAACACTCTTGAAGATTACATAGCAGGGATATCGGCAGAGTATGTCCTGCTGCAGGAGGACGAGATTATGCAGTATATACGGAAAGATACTTCCGGTGTGCTGGAAAGTTTTTATTATGAATGCGTAGAAGGCGGCGAGGAATGGTTCCTTTTTGGGAGGGATAATGACATTATTGTCCGTCAGAAAATTGATAATGAGGAATATCCATATTGCTATTATAAATTTCCCTGCGAAGGCAGGATATATGGAGCGGCGCTACGCGCATATGGAAAAAATGAAGATTACTATTTTATCAGTTGGGAAGATGATGACTATCTGTTGGTCACAAAGAGGGCAGAGGGACAGGTAAACGGTCTCGCTGTATACCAAATGTATGGCTATGCGTTAATCGGATGGATATTAGGACTGGAAAAAACTTCTGACGGAGAGGTTGAAGTAACATATTATACCTATGTCAGCAACGGCAATTATGTTTGGGGAGAACGTTATCTGGATTATTAAAATGCAAAACTGATCGTATTTCCTGAAGAAAAAGAAAGCGGACTTCATGTTACAGGAGGGCATTTCCATGGGACACAGTATGGCAAAAACCGTAGCGGAGGTGGCGATAGTAATCGTCAGCTTTATACTTGCATTTATGGTTTATCAGAAGATCGACCCGGAAAAAATCATAAAGCCTGACAGCGCGCAAATGGCGGGGGAGGATACCCCCAGGCTTTCCGGCAGGGATGAGTTTGAGGCACTGGTGGGGACGGACCCCGTGACGGCGGAGCCGGAGGAAGTGGTCGCCACAGGCGTGTATGGCCTGAAGCCATGGGTGGATCCCTATAAGATTGCCCGAACCACTATGCCCAACGGAAGGAGGGTGAGCACCGGTAGGAGGGCGCCGGATGCCACGGACAGCGCGATCATGGCTGTGGAGCATTACCAGGAATTCTATCTGATCCGGCTGCCGGATCAGACCTACATACTGGCACAGTTTGGAAGGATGTACCGGGAGGAGATAGAAAGGGGCGGGCCCGTCACACTTCCTGAAGGCATAAAAAAAACTGTCTCCGCAGAGGCGCAGAAATATTTAAAGGAAATTTGTGAGGCATATGGGGCGGATAGCTCCTGCGTCCTGTATATGATTGACGACGAATGGCAGCAAAGGCATGACTTTCTATTTTTCATGATTAAACTGGGAATCGCGGTGGCAGTATTCTTTGCCGTGGGAATTCCGTTGTTTGCATTTTGTAGTAGGATTACGGGCGTAAAAGGGCAGTAGAAGGAGGAACGAAAGATGGCGGGGAAAGATGGATTCATGGAACTGGGAAGATTGATCCTGCAGTCAGGGCTGGATGTGGTCTACATAAAAAACCTGCGGATAGAGGAACAGGTGAATGAGCATGGGAGGATGAGGGTGAGATTTCTGTCTAGGGAGACGCTGTCTCCAGAGGATATCCTCCGCTACCAGGGGAGCCAGGTGTGCCTGACGACCATGGAAGGGGAGATCGTATTCTGCGGCCAGTGCATGGAGATAGGCCTGATTGCGGCGAATGCTTACCAGGAGATTGAATTGACGGCACAGACCCTGTCCATACAGACAGATAAGGAACCCAGGAACAATACCTTCCAGGGAACACAAAAGACCCTGCAGGATGTACTGTCGGCCGGTATCGGGAACACTGCCCTGATGAAACTGGAGGAGGATATGCCCATAGCGGAGATGCTTTCCCAGGAGCAGGAGACAGATTGGGCCTTTGCAAGGAGGGTAGCAAACCAGTACCGCAAGCAGCTGTTTGTCAACAGCAAGACCTCCGGCTGTCAGATTCATGTGGGAGAAGTGCCCTTCCAGCACAAGGAATTGGGCAGCATACTGCACCGCTCTGTCTGCCGCGATGTGGACAAGGTAAGGTCGATTCAGGGAAATATAGGGTCGGGGGTTTCTGTATTTGAGTATGAGGAGACAATATTAACTGTCTGTGACTTGACAATTGGGGTAGGGTGTGCAGTAAATTACAGTGGACGCACACAAATCGTCACAAAAAGCCTGATAACCTGCCGCCAGGGGGTGGTGGAAAATCAGATTACCCTGGCAAATGAAGAAGGCCTTTCGCCTGCGGCCTCCAAAGTTATGGGCGGCATGGGACGTTCCAGCATTTTGACCGGAACGGTACTTAAGGTGGAAGGGACAAATGTCCTTGTGGATTTCCACTCCCCCAACGATACGCCCAGGTGGGTACCCTATGCCAATGCGGTCAGCAATTATTTTTACTGTATGCCGGACGAGAAGGATACTGTATATGTCTACTATGAGACGGGTGACAGTGACAAGGTGGTGTGCCTGGGAAGCAGGCATGTGAACCAAAGTCCTGACTTCGCCCAATACCAGGACAAGATGCTGACAGCGGATAACCGTATGATCAAATTCGAGGAAAAGGCTCTGAACCTGGTAGGGAACCGGATGGAATGGGACGGTGAGGGAGGAGATCAGGCGAAAATCATCTTCAATGACGAACTTGGGATTGAGATACGGAGTACCGGAAATATATCACTGGAGACTACGGATGGTGGAAATATTACGATCCAGGCAGTGGTAAAAAAAGATTTTGCCGGAATGGACGGGGTACGGCAGGGGTTCCAACAGCACTATGGGGAAGGCGCCAGGAAATATGCGGAAGACGGCGGAAAGGATCTTGAGGATTACAATGCCTTTTTGACTCTGGCAAGCAGAGAATGGGAGGCTATAAAAGAAAACGTCTGGGGCAACCTGACCTCCCCGCTCCAGCTTGTGGACACCTTGCAGGAGCTGTCCGGCAGGATGTTCGGAAACGGAGAAGAGGCGGAAACAGCAGAAGAAATTGTGCCGGATCCGCCTTTTGAGGAGGGTGTGATAGACCTCTTTGCCCTCGGAATTGTGGTACTGCAGGTGGGGAATTCTTTTCTCATCATTGCCGACGGAATTATCCAGATCAAGACGGATACTTATATGCAGCTGGGGACGGACCGCAGCATTGTATATGAACATCTGGAGGATGCCAATTATACCTGGCGGGACATGTTTCTGGACATAGCACAATGCGCGCTGGATATTGTAGGGGCGTTGCCTATACCGGGATTATCTACCGCTGCAAACCTTGTCAATGCCGGGATATCCTTGGCAAGGGGTGATTATTTGGGAGCAGCAATGTCGGCAGCCACCGCCGCGGCCTCCCTGATTCCCGGCGCCAATACTGCTGTGGCTGCGGGGGCGGCCACCGTGAAGGCTGTCTCCAAGACAGCCAAGGTGCTGAATATGGTCAAAGGCATTGTAAAGATTGCAAAAGCGATCAAGACAGGGGCGGACACCCTCAATATGGTGTTGACTACGGGAATGTCCATATACGATATAGGGGTTGCCATACATGACAAATCCTTTGACTGGAATGACCCTGAGTGCCGCCAGGATGTAGCCAACATTCTTCAGGGTGTGTCTGCAACGGCGCAAGCGGGCATTGAGAGCCGTGTGGCAGGGGAAGGCGCCGACCGGCACTTCATGGATGCGGATGAACGGAAGACGGCAAGGGAGCAAAGGGCTGCAGCCAGACAGCAGAGGAGGGAAAACCGTGCGCAGCTGGTAAACAACATAAAGGAAGGGGCGCGGAATGCCGTAAACAATGCCAGGGCAGGACTGCATAACCTTGTGGAGAACTGTATCAGGGCGTGCGATCCCGTAGAAATGGTGACAGGAAGCTATATGTTTGACCAATGTGACTTTGTCATCAATGATATTACCGGCATCTATATTGTGGAACGTACCTACGAATCCCTGCTCTATAGTGAGGATTCCCCGATGGGCCGCGGGTGGACATTAAACCTGTTCAGCAGGGCGCTGGTATATGACGACCGGGTGGAGATCCTCCTGCCCAACAACCATACGGAAACCTTCCTGAAAACTGCAGAAGGATTCAGGAACCGTCGCGGCGGTTCTTTGAGGATGGCGCTGGAAGCACAGAGTGACGGATACCTGTTGCGGGACGCAGAGAACGCCCTGCTTCGTTTTTATGACATGTGGGGCCGTCAGACGGCTGTGGAAGACCAAAACGGGAACCGTACACAGTACCAGTACCTGGAGGATACTTTGCAGAGGATTCAGTTTGCCAGCGGCCAGTATCTGGATTTCCAATGGGAGGAGGATAAGGTAACGTCAATCCGGGACTGCCTCGGGCGGAAAGTGACGTACCATTACCAAGGAGATCTTCTGACAGAGGTAGAAACCTTGACAGGAGGTCTGGAAAAGTATGCCTATGATACCGAAGGGCGTGTGGTTGGGGTCACGGATGCCAACGGTGTAAACTATATCCATAACGAATACGACGCCAAGGGGCGTGTCACAAGGCAAGTACTGTCCAACGGACAGGAGTATGTCATACTCTATGACGATGCCAACCGGGTCAATACCTGCCTGTCCCCTGCAGGCAACCGGGAAGTCCGCTATCTCTACAATAAGGACAGGCAGATCACCAGGGTTGTATACCAGGACGGGACAGCGGAGGAAAAAGGGTATGACATATGGGAAAACCGTGTCTGGGAAAAAGACCGGAACGGAAATGAGACCCACAGGACATTCGACGAATACAGCCACCTGCTGGAGGAACGGTTCCCTGACGGAAGGGTGGTCTCTTATGAATATGACGGGGAAGGTAACTGCATCCATATGTGGGATAATGCGGGACTTTCGATCCGTTATGCCTATGACCGGAAGGGAAACCTGATTCAGGAGACCGAACAGATTGACCCTGCCCATAGCAGGAAGGTAAGCTTCGAGTATGATCAATATGGGCGCATCACCGCTTTTACCGGTCCGGGCGGTGGAAGGGAGACCTACGAATATCGGCACAGATTCTGGGCATATGAGGCATTTGTCTCCGCCCTGGGAAATCGCTTTGAGTACGCCTATGACAGGGCAGGGAGAAGGGTGTCCGCTACCGACGGTGAGGGAACCTGCCGGTATGCGTACAACAATTATGACATCCTGTGCATGGCAGTCAACCCCTTGGGAGAAACCACAAAGCATGTGTATGACAAGACCTTCAACCTGGTGAAGGTGGTGCGTCCCAACCATGCAAATATGCTGGCGGCCAATGAAAAAGGGGAGACCTATACTTATGATGCCTTCCATAAGCTGCTCAGCAGGACGGACGAGACAGGCGCAGTGTCTGCCGTGCTGCGGGATGTGGAAGGGAACGTGGTAAAGGAAATCAACCCCAACTGTTATGACAACACCACCCGGGACGGTGCGGGGATAGAGTACGGTTATGACAGGTATGACAACCTGTGCAGGGTCCTGTATCCGGACGGGGGAGTGGAGCGCAGGTGGCATGACCCTGTGGGAAACCTGGTGAAGGTATGCCGGCCTGAGCAGTATGACATGCAGGGGGACTGTGGGGAGGGGTACAGCTATGCCTATGACAGCATGGGGCGGCTGGTCCAGGCCACGGCACCGGACGGGACCGTACAAAAACGGTATGCCTATGACCTTGGCGGCAACATCGTCAAAGTAATCAATGCGGAAGGCATGGGCACTGGTGAGACAGATGAGGACCGTATCGGGGAGCTATACACCTATAACTGTCTGGGATGGCTCACAGAGGTCCGTAAACCCATGATTCTGGGGGAGGAAGGGGCAAAGTATGCTCTGACGCAATTTAAATATGACGCTGCGGGGAACCCGGTTCAGGAGAAGCGTTTCCTGGAATACCAGACGGAGACCAGCGCCAGCGGCAGGATCCATACGATCACTTACCAATATGACGCCGAAAGCAAGCTGACGCGCGTCATCGACTGCACGGGTGCGGAGGTGGAATACCGCTATGACAGGCAGGGGCGGCGTATCCGGGAGAAGAGGAAGATCAGCGCCACCGTAAGCCAGGTGCTGGGGTGGCGTTATGACAGTGCGGGAAGGATGGTGGAGCAGAGCCGCACCGCGGACAGGGAAGGCTGCGGCAGCCAAAGCGTGTCCGTAAGGTATGAGTATGACAAAAACGGCAACGCCACCCGGATCCTCCTGCCCTCCGGCGGGGAGATACGGCGGGAATACGATGATGCCGACAGGCTTGTGGCGGAGCGCCATCTGGACAAAAAGGGGGGCATAGACAATACCACCCGGTTCTCCTACGACAGGATGGGCAGCCTGTGCTGCATCACGGACAACCGGGGCATGAAGACCCGGATGGAGCATGACCTGCTGGGCCGCGAGACCCGCAGGACGGAACGTGACGGCGGGGTGACGAGGCGGTTCTATGACAGGAACGGCAACCTGGCGAAGGTGATCCTGCCCATGGAGTACCTGCGCGCCGGTGACAGGGGAGCCGGGACACTGTATGCCTATGACGCCATGGACAGGCCCGTGGCCGTCACCCGGGCGGACGGCACCCTGCAGGAGGGCAGCGCCTATGACGGGTGCGGCAGGCTGGTCCAGAGATGGGACGGCGTGGGGAACGGCGCCGCCATCCGGTACGACTTCGGCGGCAGGCGAACCCTGGTAGAGACCACGGGAGGGGCAGCCCAGCGGTCTGAGTATGACCCCCTGGGGAACATAACCGCAACCGTGGACGGCGTGGGGAACCGGACGGTGTACACCCTGGACAAATGGGGCAGGGTGACGGAGGTCCGGCAGGCGGATGGCAGCAGCGAATACTACGGCTATGACCTTGCCGGGAACATGACCCGCTCCACCGACGGGGAAGGCCGCAGCGTCTCCTATGAATACAACATGGCCAACCTTCTGGCGGCGGTGACGGATGCGGGAGGCTTCCGGGAGACCTATGCCTATGACGCGGAGGGCCGCCTGTGCAGGAAGCGGGACCGTAACGGTGCGGAGACCCTGTATACCTACAATATGTACGGGAACCCCCTGGAACGCAGGGCGAAGGCGCCAGGTGCGGAGGCCTCAGAACTCTCCGAACGTTATGAATATACGGCGGAGGGCCTGTTAAGGTCAGCCATCGCCCGGAGCAGGACTGGGGATATAACCAGGGGGATGCGCTACAGCTATGCCTATGACAGCATGGGGAGGTTAGCGGAAAAGAGCGCCAGCGGCCGCACCCTGCTCTCCCTGGCCTATGACCTGAACGGGAACCTGACGCGGCAGACGGATGTGACAGGGAAAGTGACGGAATACCGCTACGACCTGGTTGACCGCGTGGGCGGGGTATGGGATAATGGGAAGCAGGTGGCGGGATATGAATACAACCCGGACGGCACGGTGAGGAGCCTCTCCTGCGGCGGACTGTACACGGAATACGGCTATGACGCGGACCGGAACCTTACAAGCCTGAGGACCACCCTGGGGAGCGAAGTGCTTGCGGACAACCATTACCGCCATGACGGCAACGGAAGGCGCGTGGAGAAGCGGCAGCCCCAGGGGTTGACTGCCTATGCCTATGACAGCATGAACCGCCTTTCCGTGGTGGAGTACCCGGGAGGGAAGGAGGAGCTGTTCTACGACAGGGCAGGGAACCGTACCAGGAGGGTCCACAACGGCGAGGAGGAACTGTACCAATATGACAGCCGGAACCGCCTGACAGAACATACCAGGGGAGGTGTGACCAGAAAATACCA
>ERZ808040.834-NODE-834-length-23884-cov-4.028101_pt1 | contig 23884 bp, 15 predicted proteins | sample MGYA00380191_ERZ808040 | MGnify/ENA primary metagenome ERZ808040 (study PRJEB31490, sample SAMN06133395) | mouse gut metagenome | isolation source: J6 | host: mice | place: China: Chengdu | collected 2015-05 ...
GAAGGACATATCTTAAAAAATATGGCTTAATCAATAACGAAACCAGGGGTGTTTGGGCATTTACTGATAAATTTGACGGGAATATTGAAGGAATAGATGCAGACCAAATTGTGCAAAAAGTACGAGGAGGCAGTGTGGGCAATGAAGAAGAAAACATCTTTGAAACAGCTACTGCATTTGAAAATATGGTGGGGGCCCTTCTGCGGGAGATGGCGGACAAGGAGGGGAAACAGGTAAAGGAAAGATACTCGGATTATACTGGTTCCGAATATGACCTGGTTTTTCCAAGCGGTTTCGGTGATATTAAAGAAGAAATAAAATGTTATATTAAGTATGTACATTCATCAAAGCAAGATGCATATTTTTTTAATGAAATTTGCAAGAAGATTATTGATAAAAATACCGGGAAAGGAAAAGTTTTACTGATAACCAATATTGCGATTCCTGAAAAAATGAAGGGTAGTTTCGGACAAAATGTATTCATCTGGGACAAAAGGGATTTGCTGGAATATATTGAACCAGATGCACCATATGCTCAATATCTTATCAACCCCAAACAGGCGTTAATTGAAGATGTAGTTACTGGGGATCAGTCTGTGCAACGGAAGACCACAGAGCGGGAGGGATACCTGAAACAGGCAAAGGAGGCTTTCCTCAGCCAGGACATGGTATTGTTTTTAGGGGCAGGTGTTTCGATCGATGGCGGGATACCGTTATGGTCAACTTTGATCAAGACATTGCATGTTTATATGCTGAACCGTCTCACTGAGGATAAGGGATTGAGCATCCGGCAGAAGGAAATGATAAATGAACTTGCTGCCAATAATGAAATGGAATCACCGTTAATGCAGATGCGGTATATCAAAGCAGCTTTTTCAGATGAAGAGTATTATGAGCTGGTGCGTTCCGCGCTATACGGACAGGAAATCAATCTCAATACTGATCTACTAAATGCCATTGCAAAAATATGTACGCCACAAAGGACATATTGTGGCATAAAAAGTGTTGTCACTTATAATTTTGACGACTTATTAGAAATGAAATTATCGGAAAAAGAAATAAAATATCATGTTATTTCCGATGAAAGGGAGAGGCAGTCGGTTGATAAACTGAATGTATACCATGTCCATGGCTATTTGCCAAGCGATATTTCCCAAATATCCGACGAACCAAACTTGGTTTTTTCAGAAGAGGATTATCACAGGGTTTACCGTGATTCCTATTCATGGTCTAATTTAGTGCAATTAAGTGCACTGCGGGATAATATATGTTTTTTTATCGGTTGCTCATTGTCGGATCCAAATTTAAGAAGGCTTCTTGATGCAGCTGCCAGAAATGGGGAAAGTCCCAGGCATTTTGCAATTTTGAAGAAGGAAGAAGCGGTGCAGAAACAGTCTACTGTGACGTATAAAGACGTTCTGGAACTGTACAAAAAAATTGATAATAATATTAAGACGGCATATTATAAGACTTTAGGGTTGAATATAATCTGGATAGATGATTATAAAGAAATACCGGATATTTTGAATGGATTTCTGAAATAATCCCATGCCGAAAGCAGTTAATTCCCAAAGTGTTCATCTCATCGGAAAATAACAAGTAAATGTGCTGCCGCCGCCCGCCGTGTCGGATACTTCGATCCTGCCATGGTGGGCGGTGGCTATTTCTTTGGCAAGGGGGAGGCCCAGTCCGAAATGGTCCTTTTGGTGGCGGGAACCGTCCGCCCGGTAGAACCGTTCAAAGATTTTATCTTTCTCACGGTCATCGATTCCGATGCCGGTATCTGTCACCTGAAAACAGAAATATTTATCTGCGGTAAACAGTCCAAGAGTGATGCGATTACCGGAGGGAGTGTAGCTGACGGCGTTTTGCAGAAGGATCAGCAGAAGCTGTTTCAGGAGGTCACTGTCCGCAGTGAGGAAGGGTACAGAATCCTCGGGCAGGGATAATTCCATTGCAATGTCCTTCTGGCGGGCGAGAGGTTCAAACTGCTCATAGAGTTCCAACAGGAAAGTGTCAGGGGCAAACGTGGAAAGCTGTAATTCCAGGGAGCGGTTTCCAAGGCTGGTAAGCATCAGCATATTGTCTACCAGGCGGCCCATGCGCAGAACTTCTTCCCGTATCATTTGTTCATAATGTGGGGGCCTTGCATCCACGGAGGACAGGATTACAGCTAGGGGAGTGCGCAGTTCATGGGAGGCATTTGCCACAAACTGAAGCTGTTTCTCCTGGTTTTCCCGAATGGGACGGAGCAGTTTTCCCGTAAAAATATAGGCGAATAGAATAAAAAGCAGACTTCCGGATAAGGAAAGCAGGACGTACAGAAGCCGTTGGCGGGACAGCTGCCTGTGAAAATCCTCCTGGGGAGAAAGGATCAGAAGCACAAGTCCCGTATCATTCTGCCTGGTCTGGAGGCCGGATAGAGGGTTGGACTGTCCGGTGTAGATCGTGGCGATTCCGGCCTGCATGGAAGGGGAAACCCCGCGGCTTTGGGCAAAAATGTTCCCGCCGCCGATTCCAATGCCCAAAGAAGCGCCGTCATTTTCGGTGGATGGAACCCGGATATCCTGATAGAAAAGCCGAAGCGAAGCGTTTCCGGCATCGGCGGCGCTTTCCTGGTAGGAGGAATATATTTCCTGAGCCAGGCCTGAGACCGGGCCATGGGTATCTAAGGAGTTAAACAGCAGCGGAACCCCGTTATCCCAGAGGAAGACATAGTAGTTACCGTTTTTTTCCACCTGCTGCAGGTAGCGGTAGGAAATGACATCTTGCTGCATGAAAGAACTGCAGATTGTGTCAAAATCATGCTGAAAAGACAGTGCATGGTTTTCTGACAGGGTATGCTCTGATGTGCTAAGGTACAGTGCGGCAGACAGGATAAGGATCCCTGCGGTGGTCAGTGCGCACAGAGCGGTCAGTTTAAAGTGAAGTTTACGAAACATTTTTTGAGGATTCTCCTGTTTTTCTATGAAAGATTATCTGGTACGGCGTTACCTGAATTTCTGCGGGCATGGAGGCCGTTCAAAGCGGACGGCTCTATGGCCCTTTTTCTTCAATACGGTACCCGATGCCCCGGAGAGTGGTGATGGCGGCTCTGGACTTCAGGCTCTTCAGACGGCGGCGCAGAAAGAAAATGTAATTGTCAAGGTTCCCTTCCTCCACCTCACCCTCCATTCCCCATACTTTGGAGAGAAGCTGCCCGCGGCCCAGCGTCTGCCCGGGGTTGCGCAGAAAGACCTCCAACAGGGCGCATTCCCTTCGAGAGAGTGTGACGGACCCGGAAGGGGCGGTAAGCTCGCTTGCCTGGGGATTCAGTGTCAGGTCGAGATAGCAGAGAACATCCCCTGTAAGGGAGGCGGTGGATGTACTGCGGCGCATCAGGCTGCGAATACGTGCGCTCAGCTCCTCCATGGCAAATGGTTTTACCAGATAGTCGTCGGCTCCCATGTCAAGGCCTTCTATGCGGTCATTCAATGTTCCCATAGCGGTGATTATCAGGACAGGGGTAGTAATGCCCTGCCTGCGGATGGTTTTCAGCACTTCCGTACCGGACAACAGAGGGAGCATCCGATCCAGCAATATCAGGTCAGGCAGCTGCTCCCTGCAATAAAACAATGCTTCTTCCCCGTCAAAGCAGGAATCCACCGTATATCCTTCCCTGGTCAGGTAGTATTTCAGGTTGTGATTGAGGCGGGCATCATCTTCCGCCAGTAAAATGTGCATGTGATTTCCCTCCTGTTATGATCCATAATTTCACGCAAAACCGGTAATAAAGAGATTTCGGAATTATTATACCACTAAAATCTCTAAATGTTCTCTAAAGCAGTAAATGTTTAAAAGAATTATGGCACACTTTTTGTGGGGGTTTAGAGGATATTTAGAGAAAGGCGTGATACAGTAAGGAAAAGATCAAAAAGAGGTGAAAAACGGTCAAGCGAAACCTAAATGAAACAATTTCAAATAAATCAAACCCAGATAAATCAAACCCAAAGGAATCAGTAAGAAACCATGCATGGGACAGGAAATGCAAAACGCAGGGAATGATTTTTCAAACACGCTTTAGCAGTGAATGATAGAAGGGTAGTGCCAAGTAAGATCAAGTAAGGTCAAAGGAGCGGAGAACACGAAATGAAAACAGAACCAAAATCCCTATGCAGGATAAGGCAAACTTATAAATATAATAAAAGTACGATCCTGGCTGTGCTTCTGGCAGCTGCGCTGCTTTGCGGCTGTGCAGGGCCCCTTCAGGACTCTGCGCCAAATGGCGGCATATCGCAAGGATCTTCGGGGGGAGGCGCTGTCGCCTCCGCTGCCATGGGGCGGTATGTGGAAGAACAGATTCCTGCCAATTATAAAAGTTATTATGCTACGGATATTTTCCCCGTAGAAGAGGGAATCTACCTGGCCAGAAACCAGGGCATGGATGAATTGTTGGTAGGGGATGGCCAAGAGGTGAAGGCACAGGAGCTGCTCTCCCAGGATTTTCTTTCCGTTGCGGAGAGCAAAGCGATGGTTTCCATGTCCGTTGCGGAAAACGGGGCAAGAATATACGAATACGTGGAGGGCGGACAGAGGAAACGTTATTTTATGACATCGGCGGGAGAGCATCTGGAGTGGGATTACTACGGGGACGGGCCGGCGGTTTTCTGGTATGGGCGGGACGGATATTTTTACGTCAGCTCTTTGCGGGGCAGCGCCGGCGCCGGTTACACTACGGCGCTGTGCCGTGTGGACGTGGAGACGGGGGAAACGGAATACCTGTGGGATATCCCCCAGGCGGTCATCAACATATCGGTGTGTGGCGATTATTTGTTTGCCGGATATAACGACGGCCATGATTGCGGCATTATGATCTACAGTATTTCCGGCAGGGAACAGCTTGAGGAGGACAAGGTGCTGACGGAGGCTTTACAGAAATATCTGGAAGGCAGTATGAATACAGAAAGGCATCCCTATCTGATTGCGGCGTCGCAGACCGGAGAAGGTGTTTATGTCCTGACGAGGGAGGGACTGTTCCGTCATGTGATATACGGGACAGTGATGGAACAGGTGATAGAGGGTTCCCTATGCAGCATTGGTGATATCTCAAAGCTGTTTACGGCTATGTGTGTGACGGAGGGGGGATCGGGGGGCATGCCTGTGTTCTGGCTGGCCTATGACTCGGGGGAGGCAGTGCGCTTTGTATATAATAAGGAAATCCCTGCCGTGCCGGACACCCTGGTGCGGGTCTACAGCCTGCACAATGACAATAATGTGCGGCAGGCAGTGGCAGGGTATCAGTCACGGCACCCGGAGCTGTATGTGCGGTATGAGACCGGTATGGCAGAAGGGGACGGGCAGACAGAGGAGGATGCGCTGAAAAACCTGGCTACGCAGATTGCCACAGGGGAAGGGCCGGATGTGCTTGTCATGGACGGCCTTCCCTATGATTCCTATGTGGAGAAGGGTATCCTGATGGATCTGTCGGAAATGTATGCACGGTTGGCCGCGGAAGAGGAATATTTTGGCAATGTAGCCGATGGCTTCTGCCGTGAGGGGAAAAGATACGCCATTCCGGCAGCCTTCCAGTTTACCGTTCTGATGGGAGAGCGGGAAATGATCGAAGGGATAGACGACCTGGAGGAGTTTGCCTCGCTTTTGGAAGGATTGGAGACGGAGGGCACCAGCAAGATAGGGTTGCTCACGGAGGACAGGATATTAAAAGCAATGGCCATGGTGTCCGGAGGCTGGGTCAACGAAAAGGGAGAGCTGGACAGGGAAGCGTTGAACCGATTCCTGTCATTGTGCCGCCGCGTGTATGCCGCGGACAGGGCAGAGATGGGCCGGGAAGAGGTACAGGAGGAGATCGGACTTCGGGCGAACCGTCTCTGGTATACCAGGCATGGCGCTTCGGTATATGATTTTATGAACGGAAACGATCTGTATTGCAGAAATACCCTTTCGGACAGCTATTGTTTTTATGGAAATCCTCTTTTTATGGGCAGCATGGGCGGAGACATCCTTACCGAACTGAATTATCTGGTTTCGGAGCTTGCTTTTTTGGGAAAGGATTACCGGGTCTTTTCGGATGGGGATACAGCGTGTATGCCGGTGAGCATGTTGGCGGTAAACCGGGCATCCGGTGTGCAGGCGGAGGCGGAAGCTTTTTTGCAATATGCACTGTGCGCCGATTTTCAGAAAAGTGTTGTCATGAACGGAGTCCCCATAAACAAGGATGCCCTTTATGAAATGGAAAAGAGCAGCCTGGACCACTGGCCGGGACACTATAGTTCCATGAGCTGGAACTATGACGGCCAGAGGGAGGAATCTGTGGTACTGGAAATAGAATGGTCATCCGGGGAAGATCTGAGAAAATTAAATGATCTGCTGGATGGCATTGACCGGGCAAATGTCTGTGACACAATGATATACAATACGGTGATGGAACTGGGAAGGCAGGCAGTGAATGGAGAGAAAGACGTTGAGGAGACGGTGGACGCAATTGCGGAAAAAGTACGGATTTACCTGGCTGAGTAAATTGATGTTTTTGCTGCCGGGAATTCTGGGCATATGTGTTTTTACCCTGATTCCTTTCCTGGATGTGTTAAAGCGCTCCTTTTACACATCCCTGTCAAAAGAGTTCTGCGGCCTGGCCAATTACCGGGCCGTGCTGCAGAACCAGGCTTTCCGGCTGGCGGCGTATCATACGGCGAGATTTGCAGGTGTGTGCCTGCCGCTTTTGCTGGTAGTGGGACTTGGGCTGGCTTTGGCCATGGACAGGTACCCTTTTCTGGAAAAGTGGAAGGCAATGTATCTGTTTCCCATGGCCATGCCCGGGGCTTCTATTGTATTGGTGTGGAAGCTGTTCTTTGCAAGGCAGGGGTTGCTGAACGGATTCCTCGGCTCCCGTATTGATTTCTTCCAGGGGGAAAATGCTTTCTGGATGCTGGCTTTTATTTATATATGGCGGAACCTGGGGTATACCCTGGTGCTGTGGCTGGCCGCGCTGAAAGCGGTTCCGGGGGAGGTGCTGGAGGCGGCCAGGATGGATGGTGCGGGAAACGCCGAAAGCTTTTTTTACATAACGCTGCCCTGTCTGAAAGGAAACTGCTTTACCATTACCGTACTGTCCCTGCTCAATGTTTTTAAGGTATTCAGGGAGGCGTATCTGATCAGCGGCCCATATCCCCCTGCGGAGGCCTATCTGCTGCAATATGTGTTCCATAACTGGTATGCAAATTTGGATTTCGACAAAATGGCGGCAGGAGCCGTACTGTCAGCGGCTGTGGCCGGCAGTACGGTTCTGTTATTAAAAAGGATTTGGGATAAGGGGGAAGGGAAATTATGAAAGACTCGCTTATGAAACGGGCAGGATGCGGCGTACGGCACGAAGAGCTTTTTGCCGGGAAAGGCGGAAAAATGGGCAAAAGACATAAAATAGCGGGCACCGTGAAAAAGTACACGGTCACCATGGCTGTGGCAGGCTTGGGAATCAGCTTCCTTCTTCCCATATTGATCCTACTCTCCGGTTCCCTGGCGGACGCATTGGAGTGGCAGGGACGGGCAGAGGCACTGGCCTTGGATACGGAAGGATATGTGGACTGGAAATGGATACCGGATTATCCTACCCTGGAACAGTATAAAAGGCTGCTTTTTTACAGTCCTGCCTTTCTGAAGCTGTTTTGGAATTCTGTCCGGATGGCGGGGATGATCCTGGCGGGGCAGCTGTTGGTGGGCATCCCCGGCGCATGGGCGCTTGCCTCTTTCCGCTTTAAGGGAAGAGGGGCGCTGTTTACGGGGTATGTCATTCTGATGCTGCTTCCCTTTCAGGTAACCATGCTCTCAAGGTATCTGGTGGTCAGGCAGCTGGGACTGCTGGACACCGCAGGGGCAGTGACACTCCCAGCCGTATTTTCTACTTTCCCCGTGTTTTTAGTTTACCGCAGTTTCCGGAGTATTCCGCCGGAACTCCCGGAGGCCGCCCGGATAGACGGGGCAGGGGAATGGAGGATATTTGTACGTATAGGGATCCCATTGGCCCGGGGCGGTATATTGGCCGCTATGGTGCTGGATTTCCTGGAATCCTGGAATATGGTGGAGGAGCCGTTGGCTTTTCTCAAAGACAAATCCTTGTGGCCCCTATCCTTATACCTGCCGGAGATCGGGTTAAGCCAGGCCGGGTTTTCCTGTGCCGCTTCGCTGGTAACGATTTGCATGTCATGGTTTGTTTTCAGGATATTCAGTGACTCCCTGGAAAAAGGGATTATCAATTCAGGCCTGTGAAAACCTCAGTAGCCTGAGACAGAGGAGAGGAAAAAGGGCGATATGGACGGAAAAAATATCCGGATAAAAAAAAGAGCATTGGTAGGCTTTGGTTGCTTTCTGGCGTTTCTGGCGGTATGTACATTGATCACCAAGATTATCTATGTATCCGGTATGGCGTTGGTCACTGTCGGGAACCCGGAACGGAGATCCATAACCCATAATATCGTCCTGCAGGGAAGGGTAAGGCCGGTACAGGAATATGGCATATATGTGCGGCAAGGCCTGCGGGTGGAGACAATCTATATAAAGACAGGCCAGAGGGTGGAGGAAGGGACTCCTTTATTCCAGGTGAGAATGGAGGACTTGGAGCAGCTGATCGCATATACCAAAGAAGAGATCCGTTACCGCCAGGCGCTCCTTGCGGATGAGTCGGGGCAGAAGAAGGAGGAGTGGCAGGAGCGTCAGGACAGACTGGCAGGCCTGTGGGAGGATTATGACATGATGGTCCGGGAACTGGACATTGCCGTAGAAAAAAAGCTTCTGGCTTATGAGGCAGCGAGGCAGGCACGGGAGCAGGCAGAGGAGGACTTGCTCACGGTTTCAGGAGGCGATGGGGCCAGCCTGGAGCGCTGTAAGCTGGCGGAAAGCCAGGCAGCATTGGAATTGGAAGAGATCCTGATGCAGAAGGAACAGGGGATCCGGGAATGGGAAAGGCAGTACGGGATTGCCCAGCGTGTAGGTTATGATGCCGTGGCGGAAACCGTATCCCTGGAACATCAGCTGGGGCAGAGCCGTGACACCCTGGAAGTCCTTCAGGAGCTGTACGTGGCGGAAGGGGTGGTATGCGCGCCGGAGGAGGGGATCATTGTGGAGAGCAGGCTGCGGACAGGGGAGTATACAACTGACACAGCCTGTATGCTGTTTGCCCAAAATGAGGATTTGGGTTCACTGGAATTTGTATTGGATGATGTGAGCCTGGGATGCCTGTCCGTGGGCGACAGCGTAGATTTGGAATATCGGACGGACAGCGGTGAAAAGAGGCTTCAGGAGGGCACCATTGCTTATATAGAAAGCCGGGGCGGAGATGATGTGGCAAGGGTAAACCTTGCCGGGGCGCAGTGGACGGTGGGGCAGACCGTTACCCTGAAATATCAGTATGTGACGGATACATATCCCACAGTAATCTCCAGGCAGGCCCTTGTGGAGGAGAACAATCAGTATTATGTTTATGTGGCGGAAGAACAGGCAGGGTTCCTGGGAACGGAGGAACGCATCCGCAAAGTATACGTTACCCTGACAGACTCAAACGATAGCCTTGCGGCAGTGGAAAGCGCGGTTCTAGGCGCGGAAAGCAAAATTGTGTTACAGTCAAACAGAGATTTGGCCGAGGGTGATTTGGTACGGTTGTTGGACGGAAAGTAGGATTATTTTTAGTGGAATCTGATATTGATTAAATGGAATGAATCCGATATAATGGTAGTACCCTGGCGGTACTGGCAGGGTAGTTTTATGTATTATATGCGTTACGGAGGATGAAGGAATGAAGAGGACACTGGCATTTTTATTGACAGCGGTGCTGATGCTCAGCACGGGCCTGACGGCTTTTGCCTCAGAGAATACGAATACTGTGCAGGCTGTTTCCCAACAGACAGGGCAGGTGGATGTAGTCATCGGCTCGGCACTGGTATTGATGAACCCGGTGGCATTTGCGGTGGAACTGAAGGATGCCCAGGGGAAAAGCCGGACCGGCGAGATCGTTATAGGCGGTGACCGCATTCAGGAAAGCAGGGTGAGTTTTGCCCACCTGGAGGAAGGAAACTACAGCCTTACGGTATCGGCAAAGGGATTTGCGCTGTATTCACAGACCATCACAGTGGCGGATAAAGCATACGCGGTAAATCTTATGACCGGATTTGTAGACCGGATAGATTATACGTCGGGGACCAACCATCCCGGTGTGCTGCTGATCGGGGATGTGAACGGGGACGGCAGGATCGACGATGAGGACAGGACTGCCCTTGTAAATGCCATTGACAGCAAAGCGGCCGGCGGGCAGGGCGGCCTGGCCACGGACCTGAACGGGGACGGCAGGGTGGACCTGGTGGACCTGGAATATCTGGCAAAGGGATACAAGGAGACGAGGGACATCCAGGCGGGAATCGAGAGATTTATTCCTGTGGAGCTTATCACACCCTCGGCAGGTTCCGGCACAGCCGTGGAAGGCAGCCTGGAGGGACTTTTAGGGCACACCGAGAACGTTACCCTGACGGCAAAGAAGCCTGACGGAAGTGCGGCGCCCATTTCAAAAGACACTCCTGTTTCTTTGGAATTCCTGTTTTCGGAGGCCGGCAGTGCGGTGATGGCAGACGGTATCCTTATCGAGACAGGCGGAAATAACCCCATCAGCAATGGGGTCATTACGATTGCCTATCAAGATGAGACCGGTGCGGAACAGGAGAAGGTTATCCCAGTAGACGACGGGATCCATTATCTGCTGACCGATTCCTCCATCCGTGCGGAGCGGGACAGCCGCGGTAATATCCGGCTCCATCTGGGGTCCCAGGTGGCCGTGAAAAAGGTTACCCTGACCATCACGGGAATGAAAAATAATAACGACCTTGCGGTGATATCCAAGGTTGAATTTGTCAACGGCATGGAGGAGAGGATCCCTGAGCCGGAGATGGATATTCCGCTTAACCTTATGGCATCGGGGGGAAATAAAAGTATCAGCCTTACCTGGGATGCCTGTGTCAATATCACGGGATATGAAGTGATGATCAGGCAGGGTAACCGTCAGGAGACCAGGATGGTTGCCGGGAATTCCCTGGATATTACATCTTTTGGCGGCAAAGAGCTGGTTAATTATCAGGAGTACCGTATCTGTGTGCAGTCGGTGAACGGCACATGGCGGAGCGGATATTCCAGTGAAGTGACGGCAGTTCCCAAACCGGGAGGCAGGCCGGATAAGCCGGATAACGTATCTGCCAAAGGAAATTACCAGAGCATCCAGGTTTCCTGGAAGCAGATGAAGGATACCCTGTCTTATAACCTGTACTACAAGGAAAGCAGTGCAGGGGAGTACTTGAAGATAGAGGGGATCACAGGCAACAGCTACACCATAGAAGGCTTGAAGGACCTGACAGAGTACACGGTATATGTGACAGGGGTCAACGAGTATGGAGAGAGCGGCCCGTCCCTGTCTGCGGCAGCTACCACGCTGGATAACAACCCTGCGGTAATGCCCAAATATAATTTGATCAACATCGGGGAAAAAGGCCAGATCGGAGCACATATTATCAGCGCTACGACGGGTTTTTCCATGCAGAACAGTCCTTTGGACACAACAGCAGGGACCGCATGGGGGACCGTTGACCATGACCCGGCATCTTATTATTATGCCGACACATGGGATGTGGGCGGATTTAATCCCATGGGCACTAATCATGGTATTACTTATGAATTTGACCAGGCATATAAGCTGGATACTATCGCGTTCCATGATATGACATCCAGGGATACCGGCTATGCATATGTCAAAGTGCGGTATTGGGACGAGAACGGTACGAAACAGGATGTGGCAGGCGCTTCCCTGGAGGGCAAGAGGGATGCGGCGGGAAGGGTATATTATGTGATAAAGCTTCCCCAGCCGGTCAATGCAAAGAAGATCCAGTTCGGGATAGCCCGTTCTTCGGCATCAGGGACAATCAGTATCTCGGAGGTTTATTTCTACTATTATGATACTTTGATGGATGAGATTATGTCCCTGTATGAGGACGATCTCCATACAGTGCTGAAATCCGGGGTGACACAGGCAGCTATAGATGCGCTCCGCGTCAAGATCAACACCGTGGATCCGGTCAGCGGGGAGTATCATCCTGACAGGGAGTTATTGGAGAGAGAACTGCAGACCGCCGAAGCTATTTTGAAAGACGGAAACTTGAATGCGCCGGTAACGATCCACAGCGGGATCACTACCAAGGACGTGGGCAGGGGATTCGGCGGACTGAACGCATGGCAGCCGCTGGGGATCACTGCGGCCGCCCAGGAAGAAATCATGGTCTATGTGGGCCATGGCAGTAAGAAAACGGGAGAAGCTGCAGATCTTCAGCTTGTGGCCACACAGTACCATTCCGAAGCAGCAGGGGTAGCTACCGTGGTAGCCACTCTGAAAGTCGGAGCCAACAAGATAACCGTACCCAAGATCGGCAGTTCCACAGGAATGGAATCCGGCGGAGCTCTGTATGTCCAATACACGGGAACGGGGCAGAACGATCCTTACGCAGTCCGTGTCAGCGGAGGGGTACAGGTACCTGTACTTGATCTGTACCGTGTGACAGAGGACAGCGAACGGCTGGCACGGGCGAAGGCTTATGTGGAGGAATTGGAAACATATGTAAGCCAAATGGAAACAGTCCATGGGGAAGTGCACGGAAATTCCCAGAACAGCCAGGTGAGGTATGATTACAGCGCTAATGATTGTATTCTGGGCGCATCCGATATCCTGCTGGATACCATGATGCTGTCCCTGCCGGCAAAGCAGATATTGGCAGGCGCGGGAAGCGGCAGCGCGGAACAGAAGGCACAGACAATACTGAACTCCATGAAAGCAATGGAGGATATGATGTATCTGTTCTACCAGCATAAGGGGTTGAACGGCAGTGCGCCGGAGGCTTTGAACCAGATCCCGAAGGGACATCTCAATATCCGTTACCAGAGAATGTTCTCGGGAGCGTTTATGTATGCATCCGGCAACCATATCGGTATCGAATGGGGTTCCGCCCCGGGAATGATGGGTGCAGTGCCTGTAACTGCCGACAGTGAAGGACGGTATGTGAGCGGGAATTATTTTGGCTGGGGCATTGCCCATGAGATTGGCCATTGCATCAATCAGGGCACCTACGCCATAGCCGAGATTACCAACAACTACTTTGCCGTGCTGGCCCAGGCCCGGGACAATAACGGAAGTGTACGGTTCCAGTATGACAATGTTTATAAAAAAGTCACTTCCGGGACCGCGGGAATCGCTTCCAATGTATTTACCCAGCTGGGCATGTATTGGCAGCTCCATCTGGCTTACGACAAGGGATATAACTATAAGACATATGCGGATTATCAGCAGCAGTTGGACAGCCTGTTCTTTGCAAGGGTAGATACTTATGCGAGAAATGCTGCCGCAGCGCCTGCACCGGGAGGAACGGCGCTTGCTTTGACAGGGGACAGGGATCAGGATTTAATGCGCCTGTCCTGCGCTGCGGCGGAGAAAAATATACTGGAGTTCTTCAGGCGGTGGGGAATGACCCCCAACGAAGATACCCGCAAGTATGCGAAGCAGTTCCCGGAGGAGACCAGGGCAATATACTATGTAAATGACGATGCGCGGGTATACAGCCTGCAAGGCGGCACAAGTTCTCTGAATTATACGGTTGCGGCCGTGGGAGACGGCACGTCTGCGTCTGTCAGCGCCGGGAATCCCAACCAGGTGGATATATCCCTCAGCTCTGTGGGAATACCGGAAAGTGATGTACTGGGATTTGAAATTGTAAGGTGCATGACCTCCGGAGGACAGACCGTGAAGGAAACGGCAGGATTTACTACAGGAAATTCTTTCAGCGATATAGTGTCGGCAAACAACAGGGTGGTATGGTATGAGATTACGGTGATTGACAAGTATCTGAATCGGTCTGCTGTGAAGACACTGGATCCGGTGAAGATAGGGGACGACGGGAGCCTGGATAAGTCAAGCTGGACAGTCGGCACACAGAACCTGACGGCCACGGATCCGGGACAGGGTACGGACGGCTCTCCCTGTGAGCCGGAGGACAACCCTGCTTACAAAGTAATCGATAATGATGCCAATACCGTCTATACGGCGAACGCAGGCGCAAATGCCGAGATTCTTCTGGAGTTCCATAAGACTCTTATGGCCACAGGATTGAAATACACCGGTATCACTGGTATTTCCGGGGGCAATTATGAAGTACAGGTGCTCTCCGGCGGCAGCTGGGTGAAGGTGGCCGAGGGTAACTTCGGGGCAGGTGATTCCGACTCCGGCACGATTTATTTCTATAACGGAGGCCAGGGTGAAGCGCAATATGTGAGCCTTTATAAGGCGGATGCAGTGAAGCTGATCCTGAAGGCAGCCGAAGGCAGCCGGATATCCCTGGCGGAATTGGATGTGCTGGGGGCCACGGGAGATAATGTGGAATTTAGATATGCGGATGACGGTACAGTAGTGATCGGCAATCTGGCATCCGAATACAAGTACGGTGAAAACGACTCGGATGTAATTCCTGCCGGATCTATTGTATTCAGTGGTTCCTATAAGGGTAACCCTGCTTACAACGTGGTGATACTGTATGACCAGGACGGCAATATCATAGGCGGCACAAATGAGGTGGGAGAGCTTGTAGCACAGCAGATCCTGCTGGCAGAAGTCCCTGTACAGGGCGATATCCAAAACGTTTGGGACGGTACCTGGATTTATTGGATTGAACCCGGGCAAGACCTGACGGGGATCACAAAGGTGCGCGCGGAACTATACCGTGTCAACGATGCTATCACAAATGAAGGACAGCGTCTTGTAAGTGATTCGCTGTTTGAGGCTATGCCGGCAACGCTGCCCAACGTGGAACTGGGGCAATAATTTAGCGTGGCAGAATGGAAATTAGAGCGGAAAGGCTTGAATACTGACATGAGAAAATTTTTACGGAATATACTACTTACTATGTCCCTGCTTATCTTTTTACTGCCCATGCAGGCCCGGGCCACAGGCAGGGACGGGTTTAAGCTTGACGGAGGGGGAACGGTCACTCTGGTTTCCCCCTATGCCGTCCAGGAAGGAATATCTTCCCTTGGGTTCAGCCTTTCGGTGGAACCGTCGGGAGCGGCAGATGTGGAATTCCAGTTTGAAGGCTCTTTGGCAGAGATCCTGGAGTACCGGTACGACAAGGACAACCGGAAGTTAAATGTGTATGTTGCGGGGACGGAGGCTCTGTTTGCGGAAGGTACGGATTCCCTGAAAGTGGGAAGGGTCATAGTCAGGGATGCAAACGGCAGGGAAACAGCGGCAAAGGTAAGCGTGGTGGAGAATTCCCTGCAATATGTATGCGGAACAGAACTAAAGACGATGGAAAATATTGACCTTCCGGGAACGGTACAGATTGGCCCTTCAACCGGAACTACGCCGGTACCGGAACCACAAGAGCCGGATGATTCCGATTCCCAGGAGGACGACACTCCTGCAGCGTCTCAGACGCAGCCGCCCGTACAGTCCGCTGGGGTGACACAAAAGCCTCAGCCAACCAGGACACCTGCCCGTCCCCAGAGCACAGGAGGCGGCCAGGCGGATCAATCCCAGGTTGTGGCCAGTGAATCACCTAAGCCTTCCGAGAGCAGCCTTCCGGAAAAAACACCGGAAAGGACACCGGAAGAAGAGGACGGCTTTATCTTTTCCAAATCACCTGAAGGGGAGGATGCGGAGCAGGCTGAAGAGTCGGAGGGAGTGAATGTGGTATTGGTGATAGCGGTTATTGTGATCGCTATAGTTGTGGTTGTGGAGATTGTGGCCTTTGTAGTGGTAAAAAGGAAACCGAAAGGATAGGTTTACACTTTACACTGCCGGAAACCCAAGGCCCACTGAAAGGTATGGTTTATTTTCTATGAAAGAAAAAATATTGAGCCTGTTCGGGCAGGTTGACATGACGGAAGGGCGCCCTTGGGAAAAGATTGTAGTGTTTACGATCCCCATGCTGATCGGCAATATTGCCCAACAGCTTTACAATACGGTGGACAGCATTGTAGTGGGAAAATACGTAGGTGACAATGCCCTTGCCGCGGTGGGAAGCGCAAGTCCCATTTTTAATCTGCTCCTGGTGCTGTTTGTGGGTATAGCCATGGGGGCGGGCATAATGGTCTCCCAGTATTACGGATCCCGTGACAGGGAGAATCTGTCCAAGACCATCGGCAGTACCATCACATTGACCGCCATAGCGTCTGTACTGTTGATGATCGTGGGTACTTTCGCTATCCGGCCTGTGCTGATGCTGCTGGATACGCCGGAAAGCATTATCGACTGGTGTACATCCTATCTGATGATTCTTTTGTGGGGGATAGCGGGACTGGCTTATTATAATATTCTCTGCGGAATCCTTCGGGGATTGGGGGATTCCCTGTCAGCGCTGGTCTACCTGCTGATTGCCACGGTGATTAATATCGTATTGGATATATGGTTTGTTGCAGGTTTCCATATGGGAGTATCCGGCGTGGCGCTGGCAACAGTGATCGCCCAGTTTATTTCCGCAGTGTTCTGTGTGATAAAGCTGCGGAAAATGACCGATTATTTTGACCTGAAGCCAAAGTATCTGAAACCGGATAAAAAGAATTTGCTCACGGTGGTCCGCCTGGGCCTGCCTTCCGGCATCACACAGGCAATTTTCTCACTGGCTATGGTGGTGGTCCAATCCCTGACCAACAGCTTCGGGGAGATGATCATTGCCGCAAACGTTATTATCATGAGAGTGGATGGATTTGCCATGATGCCAAACTTTTCTTTTGGTACGGCCATGACCACTTATGCGGGGCAGAATGTGGGCGCGAAACAGCTTGACAGGGTCAAGCAGGGAGCAAAACAGGGGACATTGATTGCTGCTGGTACCTCTGCGGCAATAACTGCACTGATATTGCTGTTCGGGCCTTACCTGATGGGTATCTTTACCAATACGAAGGAACTGGCGCAGCTGAGCGCTGATATGATGAAGATCCTGGCGGTAGGGTATATTGCCATGGCAGTGACCCAGAGCCTGTCGGGGGTCATGCGCGGGGCGGGAGATACCGTGACGCCCATGTGGATATCCCTGGTCACCACTGTGGCGATCCGGGTTCCGCTGGTATATGGGTTGGTATACCTGACTAAGACGCCGGAGCTGCCACAGGGGCGATATGAGAGCCTTTGGATCTCACTGCTTTGCGCATGGGTGCTGGGAGCTTTGATTACATTTCTTTTTTACCGGATCGGAAGATGGAAGAAAAAGGCGCTGTAATGAAAAAGCACTGTAATAAAAAACTCCAAGCGTATTTGATCCTTTATCTTAAACATAACAGGGAACCTTCGGGTTATTTTATCCTGTTTTCTATTTTCATGTATGATACCCGGTTTCTTGCTTATGAGGCCGGGTATTTGTTCATATTTGCAGAAAGCAATGAATACCATGTGATCAAAAAAGTTCCCGGATATCGACCTTTAAGACTTTACAGAAGGTCAGGAGCTCATAATCGGCAACAAAGCGTTCCTGTTTTTCGATGCGGCTGATCACCTTTTGGGACAGTTCTATGTTTTCTAACTGCATTTTGATAGCCAGTTCTTCCTGGGTCAGCTTCTGGCCGATTCGGAGCTGCTTTATTTTCGGCCCTACGATATTTGCCTTTCCCTCATAATTATAGATCTTCAAATCTTTTACCTCCTTGCCCGTTAATAATGGGCATTTTTCTTAAAAACAGTCCCCTTTTTCCTGAAAAAATTCTATCTGTCACAGGGTTCTTTTTATGAAAGCATACGATAGATAAACATACAAAAATCCCTAAAGATGACTAAGCAATGACTTTAATAACGATATGTTATGCAGACTATTTGTATTTTTATGCTTTACCCATCTTTAGAGTATTAATAGGCTAATTCTCACTTATAATATTTAATATTAGCGGGTTTACAAGCGCATTATTAATAGAGGGAGGAATATACTGAATGTACTTTTGTAGAAATTGCGGTGAAGCATATCAGACAGATGAAGCAGTTTTGTGTGTGAAATGCGGAGCCGGAAAGGGACAGGGCGCGAATTTCTGCCACAGCTGTGGCAAACCCATGAACCCGGAGCAGACAGTCTGTATGAACTGCGGAGTGGAGAATAAACGCGTTGCGGCGGCCGGGGCGAAGAGTAAGATGGCGGCCGGACTTTTGGGAATTTTCCTGGGAAGTTTTGGGGTACATAATTTTTATCTCGGATATACTTCAAAAGCTGTGATCCAGCTGGTATGTACCATAGTCGGAATCCTGCTGAGCTGTGTGGGCATCGGTGTCTTTGTGGTGATGGGAATTTCGATTTGGGGATTGGTAGAAGGTATTATGCTTCTCTGCGGCAAGATTGATGTTGACGGTGAAGGCAATCCTCTTGCGGATTAAGCAGTAACGGATCATTTGTAAAGAAAAGGGTTATAGGATTTTAAGCGATTTATTTTTGAGTGCTGTACTCGTGTGCTGAAAGTAACGCAGTCGTACTCTGGTTTCAAAATCGCTTATGAGGAAAAGTAACGTAAAAATGTGGATAGTGTAAAATAAGCCCGAAAGCTTTTTTGCACACAAATTTGTGCCGGAGCCACAAATTTGAATCGCAGGGCCGATGTGATATTCGGATTGCGTGCCTACGCTAAAAGCTCCGGCATGGAGGACAATATGGACGAACAGAACAGGCAGGGATCTCCCTACAGCAATTATCAGGATAATACAGCAAATATCCCTTATCAGGCAGTGGAACCTTCTACTCCCAATAAGGCAAACACACTTCAGATAGTAGGATTGATCAGCGGCATTGCAGGTATCGTTATAGGCTGCTGCGTGGGATATATCGGAATCATCCTGGGTATTGTCGGACTGGTTTGTGCCATCATGGGTAATAAGCAGGGGAAGACCGGTGTCGGTACAGGCGGCTTGGTGTGCTCCATTATTGCAATTGTGTTTGGTGTACTCAGCCTGATTATTGTAACCATTTTTGGCGCGGCGCTGATGGCGGCAATGCAGGAGGCAGGTTATTACTATTACTAATAAGACAGGCAAAAAGCCGGCCTCATTGGAAGATTGCCTTTTCAGGACCGGCCTGGTTGCACTGGCAGCCGGATGTGCTGCGGTGGCGCTTTACTATGGTGTGATTTTGGATAATTTCGACATACCGCCATGCGTGTTTAACACATATTTACGGATGTATTGTCCGGGTTGTGGCGGAACAAGGGCAGTATCCGCTCTGTTGCGCGGGCATGTGTTGGAATCTGTCTGGTATCATCCCATAGTCCTGTATACGGTGCTTGTTTTTGGATGCTTTATGCTGACGCAGGGGTTGGAGAGACTTGGAGCCAGGCGCATACGAGGATTAAAGTACCATGATTGGCATCTGTACGGGGCGTTGATTGTTCTGGTGTGTAATTTCCTTATTAAAAACCTGCTACGGTGGGTTTGGGGGGTTACTCTATAAATTTTTATACACTGAAAAGTGTGGAAAGGACGAAAGAAATGGATAAGAAGTTAACAGGTATCGTAGGTTATATCACCTGGATCGGATTGATCATCGCATTCTGCGCAGGTGATAAAGAGGGGGCTAAGTTTCATTTGAACCAGTCTCTGGTCATTTGGCTTTCAGAGATCGTGCTGGCACTTGTTGCCGGGGTTGCAGGGTTCATTCCTGTAGTAGGAACGATTGTCTCCCTTGTCGTTGGTATCTGCCAGCTTGTTCTGGCTGTATTCTGGGTTATGGGCCTGATCAGCGCTATCAAGGAAGAAGAGAAACCCCTTCCTCTGATCGGTGGCATCAAGATTCTGAAATAATTCTGAAAACAGTACAAAATAGGAAGCGGTTCGGAGAAGAGTCCGAGCCGCTTTTTTAGGTTGTTTGTACAGCTTCATATTTTATTAGAGACAAGCATTATTCTATCTGCAGGTCTACGTCTTCAGGGGTTTCCCCATGCAGAAAAGTGATAATGATCTGGACACGCTTGTATGCACGGGAATAATTTTCACTGGCGTAAGCAGCAATGTATTCATCATAGCCTTCCCCGCCATACGCGTCGTGGTAACTGGATACGGCAGTGGACATATATTCCCCGGCCTGGTCTGCTATCTCTTCAAGGTAATCAAATTCCGCAGGAAAGTCCAGCTCGGCAAATCCCTTGAAAGCGTCTTCCAGGCTGTCCAGGTGGGAGAGTAATTCTGCCACGGCGCCTTCAGAAGTGGCGTCAATGCTGTTTATTGCAGTGTCAATCTGAGATATCTCCGTACAGAAATTTTCTATATTGTTCCGAAATTGTGTTAATTCAGGGTCTTCACCGCATGCTGATAAAAAAGCGGAAAGAAGGAATCCCGCAATAAGCAATCGGAATTTATTTTTCAACTTTTGTACCCATGCCTTTCCCGTATGAGCCGGTCCTGTGCGGGGATAGGCCTCAATACGTAGACTGAAAAATTTGCTTTTAATCTAATACCCATGCCTTTCCTGCATGAGCTTTTCTATGCGGAATAGGCATAAGTACGTAGACTGAAATTTCAATTTTCAATCTTATCCTTCGTAATCATTCTGATAGTACAGTTTAATAGTAAATTCAAACCTTCAAACAGGCAACATGCCCTGGCCATAAAGCTTTTTACGGCAGAACTGTTACCTGAAAACTGTGTGATTATTCCTATTCACTTCCAAACAGTTATAATTTATCATATTATACGTATTTGTGCAACTATTTCAGCGGAAATAGTTAAATCCCACCCTTTACGAATAAATGAGAATTATGCTATTATAAAAAGAAATGCAAAGATCAAAAAACAATTATAATGTTAGAAACGGAATTGGTGTGAGAAAGTGACGAGAGAAGACTTTAGAGAATTGGCGAAAGAAATGATTTATCTGGACGGAGCTACCGGATCTAATTTAGTGAAGGCAGGAATGCCCTCCGGAGTGTGCCCTGAGCAGTGGATACTGGAGCATCAGCAGGTAATGCTGGATCTGCAGAAAATGTATGTGGCGGCGGGGACAAACATTCTGTATGCGCCCACATTTACCGCCAACCGTATTAAGCTGTCAGAGTATGGTTTGGAGAAAAACATAAAATCCATGGCCTGCGATTTGGCAGCGATTTCCAGACAGGCAGCCAAATCGGCAGAACCGGGGCAGAAAGTATTTGTGGCCGGAGACCTGACCATGACGGGCGAGCAGCTGAAACCCATAGGCAGTATGGAATTGGAAACGCTGATTGATATCTACAAGGAGCAGATACTTGCTTTGGAAGAGGCGGGTGTGGATCTGTTGGTGGTAGAAACTATGATGAGCCTGGCAGAGGCCAGGGCTGCATTGATTGCCGCAAAGGAGGTCTGTGAGCTTCCAGTGATGGTGACCATGACTTTCGAAGCAGACAGCAGGACACTGTTTGGCACGGATGCCAAGACTGCGGCAATAGTACTGGAAAGCCTCGGAGCCTGTGCCATAGGTGTCAATTGTTCCACAGGGCCGGCGCATATGAGGGGAATCATTCAGGATATGGTCAGCCATACCACAGAGATCCCTATCATTGCAAAACCTAATGCGGGTTTGCCGTTTCTAGACGAGCAGGGGCATACCTGCTACAATATGGACGCCACGGAATTTGTGGAGGAGATGAAACTTTTGGTGGAGGCAGGAGCCACCGTCCTGGGAGGGTGCTGTGGCACTACGCCGGAGTATATCAAGATGCTGCATGATACTTTCGGCAGGGAAATTAAGGCGGCGCCTGCCAGACGGGACCCTGCCAACCGGTACCTTGCCTCGGAGAGGCAGACGGTGGCATTTGGGTTGGACGGTAGGTTCATGGTGGTCGGTGAACGGATCAATCCTACCGGTAAAAAACTGCTCCAGGCTCAACTGCGGGACGGGAATATGGATAAGGTGCTCCAGTTTGCGGAAGAACAGGAGAAGTGCGGGGCACAGATCCTGGATGTGAATATGGGCATGAGCGGCATTGATGAGAAAGCCATGATGCTTCAGGCCATCCAGGAAGTCAGCGGCGTCACCAGCCTGCCGCTTTCCCTGGATTCCAGCCATGTGGAGGTATTGGAGGCGGCGCTCCGCCATTATCCGGGCCGGGCGTTGGTGAATTCCGTATCGCTGGAAACGGAAAAATATGAAAAGCTGCTCCCCATTGTTAAAAAGTACGGGGCCATGTTCATCCTTCTCCCTTTGTCTGACAAAGGCCTGCCGGAAAATATAGAAGAGAAGAAACATATTATTGAGAAGGTACTGGAACGTGCGTATTCTTTGGGCATGAAGAATTGGGATGTGGTGGTAGACGGGTTGGTTGCCACGGTGGGGGCCAATAACCGGGCGGCATTGGAGACGCTGGAGACCATTCGCTATTGCAGGGAAAAAGGACTTGCCACCATATGCGGGTTGTCCAATATTTCCTTCGGGATGCCGGAGAGAAGCTTTGTGAACACCGCCTTCCTGACATTGGCTATCCGGGAAGGACTGACCATGGCAATCGCAAACCCTTCCCAAGAACTGCTGGTCAGCTGCGCCCTGGCCACGGATTTGCTGCTTGCCAAGGAAGAAGCGGATATCCACTATATCGAATATGCCAATACAGTAAAGGAAAACCGGGAGCAAAAGGAAGCGGTCCTGCAGAAAAAGCTGGCGGAGGCTGCCCTCAGCGGTGGGGCGCAGAACCGGGAAGGCCTGCAACCCCGGGCCGGAATAGACGGGACAGCCTGTGGGGCCGAAACATCCGGCGAAAAAGCCGGTGCCCGGGAACCGGAAAAGGAGAACGAAGCCAGAGCCGTACTGAGAAATGCCGTCATGAAGGGAAACCGTAACGGTATTGCCGCTTTGACGCGAGCCGCGTTGGAACAGAAAGAGAATCCGTCCGCGCTGTTAAATGAAGTGTTGCTGCCTGCAATCAACGATGTGGGTGAGCTTTTTGATCAGGGAAAGTATTTCCTGCCCCAGCTCATAGGAAGCGCTGAGGCAATGAAGAATGCCATAGAGGTACTGGAACCTTTGCTGCTGCAGGAAACAGATACCCAAAATATGCCTGTAGTAGTCATTGCCACTGTGGAAGGCGACATCCATGATATCGGAAAGAACCTGGTGGCCCTGATGCTGAAAAATTATGGGTTTAAGGTGATTGACCTTGGCAAGGATGTGCCAAAAGAGGAAATTCTCCGTGCCGCCAGGGAAAACAATGCCCAGATCATTGCATTGTCGGCGCTGATGACCACCACCATGCAGCGGATGCGGGAAGTGGTGGAGCTGGCAAAACAGGAGGGTGTGAAGGCGAAGGTGATGATTGGCGGCGCCGTCATTACCCAGGATTATGCCGATGAGATCGGCGCCGACGGTTATTCCCGGGACGCGGCGGAAGCGGTAAAGCTGGCGCAGCGGCTGACGGAGGATGCTTTCCAGGAAATCTAAGCCGAAACAGGGCATACAGCCTGGAACTTGTTTGAAATTCATTTTCCCAGTTTGTACGCCGCGGGGGAAGCATTTTTCAAACATGCTCCGGAAACGGATTTGTGCAGCAGATTTGGGGGAAGTGACGCCGTTTGGACAAGTTTTGCCTGTAAAAGGGTACAGGAGTGTAAATACATTAACCGGAACAGGAGGAATTATAGATGATAGGAGCAGATGCAGTGATCAAATGTCTGGAGGCAGAAGGGGTAACCACGGTATTCGGTTATCCCGGAGTCGCCATTTGCCCGTTTTATAACAGTATTTTAGAGTCGGAGATCAGGACGATTCTGATCCGGACAGAGCAGAATGCGGCCCATGCCGCCAGCGGGATGGCAAGAATGACCGGAAAACCCGGTGTATGCGCCGTGACCTCCGGCCCCGGAGCTACCAATGTAATCACGGGAATTGCT
>ERZ808040.839-NODE-839-length-23777-cov-6.736203_pt1 | contig 23777 bp, 18 predicted proteins | sample MGYA00380191_ERZ808040 | MGnify/ENA primary metagenome ERZ808040 (study PRJEB31490, sample SAMN06133395) | mouse gut metagenome | isolation source: J6 | host: mice | place: China: Chengdu | collected 2015-05 ...
GACTGGACGAACAGGTCGTAAAACTCCACCTCGGGGGTGATGACCTCGGTGTAGCCCCGGCGGCGGAACAGCTCCACCAGGGCGGACTGCACCTGGCGGCGTTCCAGGCACTCGGAGAACAGGCGGTCCCGGGTGCCCTCGGGGGTGTTGATGTGGATGTTCATGGACATGGCCTCCAAATTCTTTAGCTCGCTAATGTGATGAATCATACCACATCCTCGCCGCCCTGTCAACCCCGAACGATTGGAATTATGTTTTCCAGTAGTCCAGCAGTTTTTGATCAATCGGAGAAATCCGCTCATTCTCCGCAATTGTGCTGAGCAGAGCGATTTTTTTGATTTCGTCCCGGTCTGTCCTCTGCGTTTCAAGCGTTTGCAAGTATTCCATAGGCAGCGTCACCCCGTACAGGCCGCCGTATTCCTCATGCCAGTTTGGATCAAAGTATCCAGGCGCCAGCCGGTAGCGCGCCAGTCCAAGAAAGTGAAACGCAACGCCCTCAAGCCCCAATTCCTCCCGGCTTTCCCGCTGGATACAGTCGCGGAGCGTCTCCCCTTTTTCCCGGCAGCCGCCAAAAATTTCCCAGTCATGCCGGTAGTTGTTCCACCCCATTAAATAATCGTGTCCAATCCTCACGGCCAGCAGGCAATGCGTGACGGGCGCATAGCTTTGATCCGCGCGGTCCTCCCCGCATACGATGAATTCAAGCAGCTCATTGCCCCTATCATCGTTCAGGATCATCCCGTTCCCTCCTTCAAAGCAGCGAGAACCGGCTGCCGTCCGGAGAATTTCCGAAAGGCGGCCTCATTTCCCGTTGCTCAGAATATTGATGATAAGCTCCTCATCGCCAAACCGCATTGTTCCCCAATACCGGAACCCCAGCTTTTCCTGGAGCGCCCGGGAGGCCGTGTTGAACAGGGGGTATTCGCAGTCAAGGTAATCCACCGTGCCGTCCCGGAACATCTGCCCGATCAAAGCGCTCAATGCCTCCGCCATCAGGCCCTTCCGCCGCTCCCATTTCGCGATGGCGAAGGAGAGCGAAGCGCCCTTTTTGCCCTGATGCTCCGGGGACTGCGCCACCTGTTCCACCGGCGGCTGGACACAGACATGGCCGATGACCCGCCCGGTCTCCCGGCCGACCACCGCGAGGAATTCCCATTTGTCCAGCAGCCATTTGTCCAGCAGCCATTGGAAGGTTTCCAGCGCCGACTCCCTGTCCACCACCCCGTTCAGCCCCATCATCCGCTGGAGCTCCGGCTCCATGATGTACCCGAAATAGTCCTTAAAATCGTCGGGCGTGTGCGGCCTTAGCATCAGCCGCTCCGTCTCAATACGCATTTTACCATCTCCCTCAAAACAGGCTAAACTGGCTGCTGTCCGGCAGGTCCCCGAAAGCCCCCGCCTCCTTGAGCTGCTCCAGATGGGTGGAGGACACCTTGGTGCAGGCCAGGGCGAACTCCTCGATGGACAAGAAGTCCTTCCCCTGCCGCTTGTCCATGATGTCCCAGCCCACCGTCTCCCCCAGGCCCGCCACCGACGTAAAGGGCGGGATCAGCGCCTGCTTTTCCTCGTCTATCAGGAAATTCACCGCATGGGACCGTGAGATATCCATTCGGGCGAAATTGAATCCCCGGAGGTAGAATTCATAGCACACCTCCAGGGTGGTGAGCATATCCTCCTCCACCGCCGAGGGGCGGTCTTTCTTCTCCTTGGCGTTCTTCTTCGCGTTGATCTCCGCCATTTTCCGTTTGACCATTTCCATGCCCCGGCACATGTACTTCTCGTCGAACGCCTTGGCCCGGATGGAGAAGTAGGCGGCGTAGAACGCCAGCGGCTTGTGGACCTTGTACCAGGCAATGCGGAAGGCCATCATCACATAGGCCACCGCGTGGGCCTTGGGGAACAGATAGGCGATTTTCGCCAGAGAGTCAATATACCACTCGGGCACGTTGTGCTCCTTCATGGACTCCACCCAGCCATCCTGGAAGCCGCCCTTCTTCACCTTGCCCTTCCGCACCGATTCCATAATCGTAAACGCTGTCTTGGCGTCAATCCCCTTGGAAATCAGGTAAATCATGATATCATCGCGGCAGCCCACACATTCCTGGGGGCTCGCCGTTCCGCTCAGGATGAGATCCCGGGCGTTGCCCACCCACACGTCGTTTCCGTGGGTAAAGCCGGAAATGCGCAGAAGGGTGTCGAACTGGGTGGGCTGTGTCTCCTCCAGCACCCCCCGGGTGAAGCTGGTGTTGAACTCCGGCACCGCCACCGCCCCCGTGGGGCCAAGGACGGGGTCGTCGGTATAGCCCAGCTTCTCCGAGCTCGTGAACAGGCTCATGGTGTCCGGGTCGTCCAGAGGAATCCTCTGGGCGTCCACCCCCGTCAAGTCCTCCAGCATTCGGATCATGGACGGGTCGTCGTGGCCCAGCATATCCAGCTTCAGCAGATTGGACTCCATTTTATGGTAATCAAAATGGGTGGTAATGATATCGGAGTCCTTGTCGTCCGCCGGGTGCTGGGCGGGGCAGAAATCATAGATCTCCTTATCCTGCGGGATGACCACCATGCCGCCGGGGTGCTGGCCGGTGGTGCGCTTCACCCCGTCGCAGCCCTTGGCCAGACGCAGCACCTCGGCAAAGGGGGCATCCGGCCTCCCGACCAGCTCCAGGTATTTCTTGGCATAGCCGATGGCGGTTTTTTCCGCCACAGTGCCGATGGTGCCCGCCCGGAACACATGATCTTTGCCAAACAGCTCAAAGGTGTACTTGTGGGCACTGGCCTGGTACTCCCCGGAGAAGTTCAAATCAATATCGGGCACCTTGTCGCCGCCGAAGCCCAAAAAAGTCTCAAAGGGGATGTTGAAGCCATCCTTCTCATAGTCCGCGCCGCAGATGGGGCACTTCATGTCCGGCATATCCGCGCCGCAGCCGTAGGAATGGGCGGGGTCCTGGGCATAATCGAAGTCGGCGTGCTTGCAGTTGGGGCAGCGGTAGTGGGCGGGCAGGGAGTTCACCTCCGTGATGCCCGACATGAACGCCACCAGGGATGAGCCCACCGAGCCCCGGGAACCCACCAGATAGCCGTGCTCCAGCGAGTTCTGCACCAGCTTCTGGGCGGACATATAGATCACGTCATACTGACAGCCGATGATGTCTTTCAGCTCCGCGTTGATGCGGTCCACCACAATCTGGGGGGGCTCGTCTCCATAGAGGCGGTGTGCTTTTCCCCAGACCAGGTCCTTCAGCTCTCCGTCGGAATTTTCAAGTTTCGGGGCGAACAGCCCGTCGGGCAGGGGCCGGACGTTGCCGCACCAGTCCGCGATGAGGTTCGGATTGTCTATCACCACCTCATGGGCCTTTTCCGCGCCGAGATAGGAGAACTCCTCCAACATCTCGTCCGTTGTGCGAAAATAGAGGGGATTGGGGCTGTCCGCGTCCTCAAACTCCTTGGCGGCCAGCAGCACATGGCGGTACACTTCATCCGTCGGCTCCATAAAGTGGACGTCGCCGGTGGCGCACACCGGCTTGCCCAGCCGCTCCCCCAGCGCCACAACCCGGCGGTTGAAGGCGCGCAGATCCTCCAGGTCCCGGGCAAGGGCCTTTCCCTCCCGGTCGGGGCGGAGCATATAGGCGTTGTTGGACAGCGGCTGGATCTCCAGATAGTCGTACCATGCGGCAATACGCTCCAATTCGCGGTCCTCCCGGCCTGCCGCCACGGCGCGGAACAGCTCCCCCGCCTCACAGGCGGAGCCGATGATGAGCCCTTCCCGGTTTTCCTCCACCAGGGACTTGGGCATGATGGGAAAGCGGTTGAAGTGCTCCAAATGGGCCTTGGAGACCAATTTGTAAAGATTGCGCAGGCCGGTCTGGTTTTTCGCCAGAATAATGAGATGGAAGGGGTTCCTTCTGCCCCGTCCTCCCCGCCTGCTGCCCGCCAGCACCCGATTGATCTGGGCCGCCCGCTCCGCCCCCCGCTCCCGGAGCATGGGCAGCATCCCCGCCAGAATCAGTCCGCAGGTTTCCGCGTCGTCATAGGCCCGGTGGTGCTGGAAGGGCGGCAGGCCCAGGGCGCTGGCCACCGCGTCCAGCTTGTGGTTGGGCAGCTTGGGGCACAGATACTGAGCCAGAATCAGGGTGTCAAAGTACAGCGGGTCAAATTTCCGCCCCGAACGGGCGCAGTATTCCCGCAGAAACCCGGTGTCAAAGGAGGCGTTGTGGGCACACAGAGGCAATCCCTCCGCCCAGTCCAGAAAGGCGTCCACCGCGTCCTCCGGCGCCGGCGCGCCCCGCAGCATTTCATCGGTAATGCCGGTGAGCGATACGGTTTTCGCGCTGAGGGGCCGACCCGGCTGGGCAAAAGAGGCGAATTTGTCCACAACTTTTCCGTCCCGAATCCGTACCGCGCCAATCTCAATGATGGCATCGGCGCGGGCGTCCAGGCCGGTGGTCTCCAGGTCAAAGGCCACAAACTCCCCGTCCAGCGGCATATCGCCCGGACCGTGAACCGCCGTCTGTTCGTCCACATCATTGACATAATAGGCCTCCACGCCATACAGGACCTTGATTTTCTTCCCCCGGTCGGAGGCGCTGTAGGCGTCGGGAAACGACTGCACCACTCCGTGATCGGTGATGGCTACGGCGGGATGCCCCCATTCGATGGCCCGATTTACCACCGCTTTGGTGTCGCACAATGCATCCATAGCGGACATTTTTGTATGTAAATGGAGCTCGACCCGTTTTTCCGGCGCGGAATCCTTCCGTTCCTCCGGTTTGGGGATCTCGTTGATGCCGTAGGGCTCCAGGACGAGGTCGTTGTTGTCAAACCGGCCCAAAGTCAGCCGCCCCTGCACCTGAAGCCGCTGGCCCTTTTTCACTTGGTCGATAATGGGCTTGGCCTCCTCCCCCTCCATGAAGCGGGTGACCCGGATGGAGCTGGTGAGGTCGGTGATATCAAAGCACACCACCCATGCCTTTCGGCGGGGCAGCTCCCGGTGCTCAATATTGAACACCTCACCCTCCACCAGGACACTGCCCATGTCCAGGGTTAGCTCATTGATCGGGACAGGCTTCCGCTTCCCCGTAATTTTCCCGTAAATCTGCTTCACCCGGTTCTTTTTTCCGCCGGAGGACGGAGTATCCTTCCGCAGCAGCTTTTTCCGCATGGCCCTCATCTGGGTTTCCAGATCCTGGGGGGGCTCTGCCGTCAGAACGGAGGCCGGTTCTGCCGCAGGCGCGGGGGCGGGCGGCTCAGAGGACGGCTCGACAGCGGAAGGCGCGGGGGCGGGCGGCTCAGAGGACGGCTCGACAGCGGAAGGCGCGTCCACCTGCACGGTCACCGCGCTGAGCCCAAAGGCTCTGCGCAGCGCCTCTGCCGCTTGAGTCAAAATTTCCTGGGAAACCGACGTCCCTGTGGCAATAATATCCATGGCCCGCTGGGCCCGATTTACCCGCACCTGAACAGGATAACTCCCCACGACGGACAAAATCCCCTCCGGGAAGGGACAGTTGGCAAAGGTCTGTTGAAAGGTCGGCAGTCCAGCCGTCATTGCTCTCGCTCCTTATCTCTCGCCGCGCTCAATGGAATAGTGGGCGGTATCAATCACGCCCTGGTTGTTTTGATGCGACTTTTCTTGAACTCCCTCGAATTTCATGCCGCACTTGCGCATCACGCCGCCGGAATGGGGATTATTCACATCATGGCGGGCCACGATCCATTCCACGCCCACCTGGTCAAACAGGAAGTCGATCACCGCGCCCAGCGCCTCGGACATGATCCCCCGGTGCCACCAGCGCCTGCCCATGCAGTAGCCGATCTCCGGAGCCGCCCCGTCCTCACGCCAGTGGCACACGTCAATGCTCCCAATGGGCTGGGGGCCGTTCTCCTTCAGGACGATGGCCCAACGGTAGCAGTTGTCCTCCTCATACTGGGGAATCCATTCCCTCAGAATGCGCTCCGTCACCGACACGTCGGCGTGGGTGGGCCAGGTTAAAAACCTCGTCACCTCGTCGTCCGACGCCCAGTTGTCAAACATGGCCTGGGCGTCGGACAGCTCAAACCTGCGCAAAACCAGCCGGCCTGTCTCTATGTACTGTGTTCCAATATGTGTCATGTCTTTTCCCTTCACAGCTCTTCAATCAGCCTCATCAGTCCCGGCACCAGTTGGTCCTCGGGCGCCTTGGCAACAATCTCCCCGTGCTTGAACAGCACGCCCTCGCCTTTGCCGCCTGCCAGCCCCACGTCGGCGTGGCGGGCCTCACCGGGACCGTTGACCACGCACCCCATCACCGCCACGGTGATGGGCTTGTCCACATCCTTGAGCAGCTCCTCCACCTGCCGGGCCATGGGAATCAGATCAATCTGCGTCCGCCCGCAGGTGGGACAGGCGATCAGCTCCGGCCCCTCCCTGCGCAGGCCGATGGCCTTCAGAATCCGCCGGGCGGCATAGACCTCCTCCACCGGGTCGGCGGTGAGGCTTACCCGCAGGGTATCCCCGATGCCCAGAGCCAGCAGGCCGCCGATCCCAGCCGCCGCTTTCAGCTCTCCGATTTCCCGGGTGCCCGCCTCGGTGACACCCAGGTGCAGGGGATAGTCGTACCGCTCCGCCATGAGGCGGTAGGCGCGCATGGTAGCCGGCACGGAGGACGCCTTCAGAGACACGCAGATATCTTCAAAGCCATACCGCTCCAGCAGCCTGATATGGCCCAGGGCGCTTTCCACCATGGCATCCGGAGTGGGCCCCCCATACTTGGACAGCAAATCCTTTTCCAGGGACCCGCCGTTGACGCCCACCCGGATGGGAATCCCCCGCTCTTTGCAGGTTTTCGCCACCGCCTCCACCCGGTCCGGCGCACCAATATTTCCCGGGTTGATGCGGATTTTGTCAATTCCCTGTTCCGCCGCTTCCAGCGCCAGACGGTAGTCAAAATGGATATCCGCCACCAGAGGGACCGGACTGCCCGCCTTCAGTACGCCGACGGCCCTGGCCGCCTCCATATCGGGCACCGCCACCCGGACAATGTCGCACCCGGCCGCCGCCAGGGCCCGGATCTGCGCCAAAGTGGCCTCCGTATCATGGGCGGGGATATTGGTCATGGACTGAATGGACACGGGGGCGCCCCCGCCTACGGGGACGCCTCCCACATTGATTTTTCTGGTCATTGTCAGCACCTGCTTATGCAAAAATATTCCACACGTCGTGAAGGGCCACCACAGCCATCAAAACCAGCAGTACCACAAACGCCCCGGCGTGAACGTATCCCTCGTACTTTTCCGGAATGCGCCGGCGGCTTACCGAATAGATCACGCCGTTCAGCAGAACAAAGAAGATCCGTCCCCCATCCAGCGCCGGGATGGGCAGCAGGTTCATCACCGCCAGGTTGACCGCGATGAGCGCCATAAAATAGAATACGTTGTGCACGCCCACTGCCACGGACTCCGAGGCGGCGCCCACCTCGGACACCACATCCACCACGCCGATGACGCCCGACAGCTCCGTCACCGCCACCCTTCCGGTGACCAAATCACCCAGGCTCATCCACACGATTCGCATGAAGTCGATGGTCTGAGCCGCGCCCAGCTTGACGCGCTCCAGGATCGAGAGCTCCTCCACCCGGCCGAATATCAGTCCGAAGCCGTGATACGTTCCGCCCTCAAACTCATAGTCATAGCGGAACATGGGGAAATCCGGCAAGGAAATTCGTGTTCCATCCCGCTCCACCACCAGATCCACACCCTGTCCATCGTTGCGGGACAGATAGGTCTGCACATCGGCATACAGCCAGATTCCGTGGCCGTCCACTTCCACAATGCGGTCCCCCGCCATGAGGCCGTCCGTCCCCTGGTGCTGAAAGCCTCCGGCAAACTGTGTGACCACCGGGACCCGGACCTGAGAGACGCCCAGAAAAAGGACGACTGTGATGGCAAGCCCCAGCACAAAGTTCATAAAAGACCCGGCGCACAGAATGATGACCTTTTTCCATCCAGCCTGACGGGAAAAGGCGGCCGGGTCTCCTGTGTCCTCGTCCTCTCCCTCCATGGCGCAGTAGCCGCCAATTGGGAACAGCCGCAAGCTGTAAAGGGTTTTCTCCTCACAGCTATGAGACTCGTCAAGCTCTTTTCGGCTCTGCCATATGGCGGGGCCCATGCCGATGGCGAACTCGTTTACTTTTACCCCCAGCAGCTTGGCGGTAATAAAATGTCCGAACTCATGAATGGCAATGAGCACTCCGAACAGCAGGATAGCCAAAAGGATATACAAAAATCTTGCCAAAGGATATTCACCTCACAGATTCATACACTGCCTGACGGGCAGCCCGGTCGGCTTCGAATATGTCGTCCAAATCCGGGGCCCTCCGCACAGGCACCCGGTCCAACGCCTGCTCCACCAACCGCGGGATGTCCAAAAAAGAGATCTGATCCGCCAGAAACAGGGCCACAGCCGCCTCATTGGCCCCATTGAGAACCGCGGTGGACGTTCCCCCGCGGTTTGCGCATTCCAGCGCCAGCCTCAGGCACTGGAATGTGTCCGGGTCAGGCTTTTGAAAGGTCAGCGGAGGGCAGGACAGCAGGTCCAGGGGTTTGGCGGGCCCGGGGGTCCGTTCCGGCCAGGTAAGCGCGTACTGGATGGGCAGACACATATCCGCGCTGCCGAGCTGCGCCAGAATGGCCCCATCCTCGAACTCCACCAGGGAATGGACGATGCTCTCCCGGTGGACTACAATCTGAATGCGCTCAGGGGGCATGGAATACAACCGCATGGCCTCAATGAACTCCAGCCCCTTGTTCATCAGAGTAGCGGAGTCGATGGTGATTTTTGCACCCATCGCCCAGTTCGGGTGCTTCAGAGCCCGCTCTTTGGTGACAAGGGAAAGCTCTTCCCTGCTCATGCCGTAGAAGGGGCCGCCTGAGGCGGTGATGATAAGCCTCCGCACCTCTCCCCTGTTTTTACACCCCTGAAGGCACTGGAAGATGGCGGAGTGCTCCGAGTCCACGGGGACGATTTCCGCCCCCCTCTCCTTCGCCCTGGCCATCACCAGCTCTCCGGCGCAAACCAGAGTCTCCTTGTTGGCAAGGGCGATCCGCTTGCCGCAGTCAATGGCGGCCATGGTGGGCCGGAGCCCCGCCGACCCCACAATGGCCGTAACGACCGTGTCCGCCTCGGGGAGGGACGCCGCCTCCAGCAACCCCTCCTGTCCGGCGGACACCTTGACGCCGGTGTCCGCCAGCCGGACCCGCAGGTCGGCGGCGGTGCGCTCATCCGCCGCCGCCACCAGCCGGGGTGAAAACTGCCGGGCCTGCGCCTCCGCCAGTTCCGCGCTGCGGTTTACCGTAATGGCGGCAACTTTATGTCCACAGGCCTCCGCCACCTTCAGCGTCTGCCGCCCGATGGACCCGCTGGACCCTAAAATAGAAAGCGTTCTTTTCATCGTCTGGTCCTCAAAATACCGGCAGGCACTGGACAATAAACAGCACCACCGGCCCGCAGAACATCATGCTGTCAAACCGGTCCAGCATCCCGCCGTGGCCGGGCAGAAGGTGCCCGTAGTCCTTTACGCCGTACTGCCTCTTGATAAAGGAAAAGGAAAGGTCGCCCACCTCGGTCGCCAGTGCGCCGAAGAGCCCGCACAGCGCCAGGGGCAGCAGATTGACCCCATCCCCCGCAATTTTGCTGGCCACCATGCCATAGAGTACGGCAAACACTACGCCGGAACAGAAGCCGCCGATATACCCCTCCACGCTCTTGTTGGGGCTGACCTTGGTGATTCCCTTGTGTTTTCCCAGCAGCACCCCGGCAAAATAGGCCCCCGCATCCGTGACAAAGGTGAGCAGCACCGCCAGCAGCACCAGATATTTCCCGTGATCCATCCGGCGCAGCTCCACCAGGGCGGACAGGGCAAGGGGAATGATAACCCCGCCAAACAGGCAGGCCATCACGTGGGAAAACCCGATGGGAACCCCATCTTCGTCGTAGGCCCGAATGGCGCACCAGAAGCATACCGCCATCACGATAAAGGCCAGCAGATTCACATAGGACATGCCCAGCTCCGCCCAGCTTCCAAACGGGAGCAGGGCGGCGGACGCAATGGTCACCACCCGCATGGGCAGCGTGATCTTTCCCTCCCCCACTGCCCGCAAAAGCTCAAACGCGGCCATGGCGGATATGAAGCACACCAGCGCCGTCCACGCCAGCGGCGGCGGGACCAGCATAATCCACAGCATGATGGGCACGAAAACACATGCCACAATGATCCGTTTCGCCACTTGTCAGACACCTCCATACCGCCGGGAACGTCCCTGATATGCCGCCAAAGCCCGCAGAAGATCCTCCTTGCTGAAGTCGGGCCACAGCACGTCGGTAAAATAAAATTCCGCGTAGGCCGACTGCCAGATCAGGAAGTTTGATGTACGAATCTCCCCGCTGGGGCGAATGATGAGGTCCGGATCAGGAACTCCGGCCGAGTAGAGATATCCTCCAAAGGCGTCCTCCGTCAGGTGCCCCGGGTCCGCCCTGCCCTCCACGCAGTCCAGCGCAAAGGCTTTGGCCGCCCGGACCAGCTCATCCCGGCCGCCGTAGTTCAGGCAAATGTTCACCTGGCAGCCATCATAGCCCTTGGAAATCCGCTCCGTCTCATGGCACAGTTCCTGGAGTTTGGGGTCCAGAGGAGACAGGTCGCCAAAAAACGCCATTTTCACCTTGTCCTTTGCCATGGTCTCAATGGCCTCGTGCAGATACTTCTCCAGCAGGCTCATGATGGACGCCACCTCATCGGCGGGGCGCTTCCAGTTCTCCGTGGAAAAGGCGTACACCGTCAGATATTCCAGCCCCAATTCCTTGGCGAAGGTGGCGATGGTGCGGAACGTCTCCGCCCCGGCGGCGTGTCCGGCCTTTCGGGGCAGGCTGCGGCCTTTGGCCCACCGGCCATTGCCGTCCATAATAATGGCCACATGGCGGGGCAGGCGGTCCAGGTCCACCTTGGGGACCTCCGCCCGGCTGCGGCGAAAGAAAGCCATATACACCCATCCTAACTTTCGGGAGGACACGATCCCATGCGCCGGCGGCCACTGGACCGTCCTCCCATTACTTTATTGATAGTGTAGACAAAAAAGAACCGGGCCATAAGCCTCTGAACAGCATATAAGGGGGGCGCATGCCCCCCTTGCTATGCGCTCAGCCGCTTCAGACCGCCATCAGTTCCTTTTCCTTGGCGGCGGTGAGAACGTCGATCTCCTTGCACCGCTTGTCCGTAAGCTCCTGGAGCTCCTTTTCGCTCTCCTTGCGGTCGTCCTCGGTAATTTCCGACTTCTTTTCCAGGGACTTCAGGGTGTCCATCGCGTCCCGGCGAATGTTGCGGATGGCCACTTTACCGTTTTCACCATACTTCCGCACCTGCTTGGTCAGCTCCACGCGGCGCTCCTCAGTCAGCTGGGGAAACGCCAGGCGGATCACCCGGCCGTCATTCTGGGGGTTGATGCCCAGGTCGGAGGTCTGGATGGCCTTTTCAATGGCCTTGAGAATGCTGCCGTCCCAGGGCTGAATCTGGAGGGTGCGGGGGTCCGGGGTGGAGATGCTGGCCACCTGCTGGATGGGAGTGGGGGTACCGTAGTACTCCACCTGGATGCGGTCCAGCACGCCGGCGTTGGCCCGACCCGCCCGGACGCTGGCAAAGTCGCTCTTTACCACCTCGATGGTCTTGCCCATTTTCTCATCGTAGGTTTTGCAGAAATCAGTCATGGTCCTTTCCTCCTATGTCTTTCACAATTGTGCCGATCTTTTCACCATGGACCACGCGGAGAATATTCTCCGGGTCCTTAAGGGCAAACAGGATGATGGGGATGTTGTTGTCCATGCACAGGGATGTGGCGGTGGAGTCCATAACGCCCAGGTGGCGGGCCAGCACGTCGTCATAGGTGATGCTGTCGTACTTCACCGCTTTCGGGTCTTTCAGCGGGTCGGCGCTGTAAACGCCGTCCACATTTTTGGCCAGCAGGATAATATCCGCGTTGATTTCCGCCGCCCGGAGCACCGCCGCCGTGTCGGTGGAGAAGAAGGGGCTTCCGGTGCCGCAGCCGAAGATGACCACCCTGCCCTTCTCCAGGTGCCGGATGGCCCGGGACCGGACGTAGGGCTCGGCGATGGCCCGCATTTCAATGGCGGTCTGTACCCGGACATCCACGCCCATCCGCTCCAGCACGTCGGCCAGGGCCAGGCAGTTGATGGTGGTGGCCAGCATTCCCATATGGTCGGCCCGGACCCGTTCGTGCATTCCCTTGCCGTCCTTCAGGCCCCGCCAGAAATTGCCGCCGCCCACTACGATGCCCACCTGGACGCCCAGCCGGGCGCAGCGGGCCACCACGCCGCATACCTTTTCAATGACATCAAAATCCAGGCCCCGGCCCGATTCGCCGCCCAGCGCTTCCCCGCTGACTTTCAGGAGAATGCGCTTGTACTTCAGCTCACCCATGGCTCTCATCCTCTCCCATCCCAAAATTGAATCGTACTCATAAGCAGTATTATACTGGAAAACCTTCCATTTGCCTAGGGGCAAAATGAAAATTTTCCGTGTATTTTTCCCCGGCGCGGATGGACGGCGTGCGGACCGCATATATTTGGTGAAACAGGGAAAAGGAGGGCATACTATGATCTGCCGTATGGCGCAGCTGCAGTATAAAGAGGTAATCGACATTACAGACGGCACCCGGTATGGATTTGTAGGCGATGTGGAGCTGAATTCAGACCGCGGGGCAATCGAGGGCATCGTGGTGCGCGGGCGCCCCCGCCTTCTGGGCCTGCTGGGACGCGAGGAGGATGTGGTGTTCCCCTGGTCCGCCGTCAAGCGGTTTGGGGAGGATATCATCCTCGTGGAGGGTTCGGCCCTGCGCAGGCGCGGCCGGGGATGATTTTTTCCTGAAAATTGGAGAAAAATACTTGCGTTTACCCGCCGTATGTGGTAGAATACTCAGGCATTCCACACGGGGGCCGATTTTTCGCCCGGTGCCTTCTCATGAGGTGGGCGGGAAAAATGAGGCGCTCGGAGGCAAAACCAAAAAACAGGAGGAAAAAACAATGGCAGTCGTATCTATGAAGCAGCTGCTGGAGGCCGGCGTGCACTTCGGCCACCAGACCCGCCGGTGGAACCCCAAAATGGCCACCTACATCTACACGGAGCGCAACGGCATCTATATCATTGACCTGCAGAAAACCGTGAAGAAGCTGGAGGAGGCCTACAACTTCGTCAAGGACCTGTCCAGCAACGGCCAGTCCCTGCTGTTCGTGGGCACCAAGAAGCAGGCGCAGGACGCCATCCGCGAGGAGGCCGCCCGTTGCGGTATGTTCTACGTCAACGCCCGCTGGCTGGGCGGCATGATGACCAACTTCAAGACCATGCGCACCCGCGTGGACCGTCTGAACCAGCTCAAGAAGTGGCAGGAGGACGGCACCTTCGACAGGCTTCCCAAGAAGGAAGTCATGAAGCTGATGGGCGAGATCTTCAAGCTGGAGAAATACCTGGGCGGCGTGGTGGAGATGAAACGGCTCCCCGGCGCTCTGTTCGTGGTGGACCCCCGCAAGGAGCGCAACGCCATCAACGAGGCCCGCAAGCTGAACATTCCCATTGTGGCCATCGTGGATACCAACTGCGATCCCGACGAGATTGACTACGTGATCCCCGGCAACGACGACGCCATCCGCGCCATCAAGCTGATCTCCTCCGTCATGGCCAACGCCGTGCAGGAGGGCCGCCAGGGCGTAGACGCCGCTCCCGCCGCCGAAACGGCCGAGGAGCCCGCTCCCGTGGAGGAGTAATCCTCCCCGCTCCCTTGAACCCGGCATCCAGGCATTCCATGCGCCCGCCCAGGCGGGCGGGCGCTTTTATTTACTATTTTTTGGAGGTAACGATATATGGCAATCACTGCACAGGATGTAAAAGCCCTTCGTGAAATGACCGGCGTAGGCATGATGGACTGCAAGAAAGCCCTGGCCGCTTCCGACGGCGATATGGACAAAGCCGTCGAGTGGCTGCGTGAAAAGGGTCTGGCCGCTTCCGCCAAGAAGGCCGGCCGCATCGCCGCCGAGGGCATGGCCTATGCCGGCGTCATTGACGGGGTCGGCGTGGTGGTGGAAGTCAACGCCGAGACCGACTTCGTGGGCAAGAACGAAAAGTTTGTGGACTTCGTCAAGGGCGTGGCCGCCACCGTGGCCGCCTGCGCTCCCGCCGACCTGGACGCGCTGATGGAGTGCAGGTACAATGGCACCGACCTGACCGTCACCCAGCAGCAGCAGGAGATGGTGCTGGTCATCGGCGAAAACATCAAGGTCCGCCGGTTTGCCCGTTTCGCCGACGGCGTATCCGTCCCCTATATCCACGCGGGCGGCAAAATCGGCGTGCTGGTCAACCTGGAGGTCACCGGCGGCATCGACGCCACCGAGATCGGCAAGGACATGGCCATGCAGATCGCGGCCCTGAACCCCCGTTTCCTGGACAAGAGCCAGGTCACGCAGGAGGTGCTGGATGAGGAGAAGAAAATTCTCCTGGCTCAGATGGACAACGACCCCAAGATGGCCAGCAAACCGGCTCAGGTCAAGGAGAAGATCGTGGCCGGCAAGCTGAACAAGTTCTATGCCGAAAACTGCCTGCTTCAGCAGACCTTCGTCAAGGACAACGAGGTCACCGTCGAGCAGTATATGAACGCCGCCGCAAAGAAGCTGGGCGGCACCATCGCTCTGAAGAACGCCGTGCGTTTTGAAAAGGGCGAGGGCATTGAGAAGAAGCAGGAGAATTTCGCCGAGGAGATCGCGAAGCTGGCGAAATAACCTCCACACCCGCAAAGATATCCCAAGTCACCCCAAAAGGGCCTGTGGAACTCCTCCACAGGCCCTTTTTTCGGTAAGGAGGCTGTTTGAAAACTCCGCCGGATGTGCTATACTGGCATAGAAATCGCCCCCAACTGAAAAAAGGAGCATAACGCTATGAACAACCAGTTTTCTGAAATTGAGCGAAAATTTTTGATCGACTCATTCCCGGCAGACATCCCCTTGAAATCCGCCTGTCAGGTGTATCAGGCCTACCTCTCCTTTGACCCGGAGGTTCGGATTCGTCGGGCCGTGCAGGACGGGCGGGACATCGCCTGCTCCCTCACCGTAAAATCCGGCGATGGGCTGGTCAGGCGGGAGGTGCGGCTGGAGCTGTCCAGAGCTCAATTTGACGCCCTTTCCGAGCTGATTGAGCAACCGTTTATCACAAAGGACTACCGTGTCTATCAGCTGCCCGGTGGCCTGGAGCTGGAATGCTCGCTGGTGGACAAAGGGATGCGCTCTGAATTCATGTACGCGGAGATAGAGTTTCCAAGCGTAGAGGCCGCCAGGCAATTTGCGCCTCTCCCCTGCTTCAGGCAGGAGGTCACCGATAGCCCTATATACAGGATGAAGAACTATTGGAAGAAAACACGATAAACGGATTATGCAAAGGGGCCGCCATATGGCGGCCCCTTTGCGTTCCACACCACAGAACGTCGGCGATCAGTTCCTGGGAAAATTATACCCGCCGCAGTATCCAACGGCAGTACCGCCCTCCTTGGTCCCGTCCGCAACGTTGGTCAGCCGATCATCCTCCGTAATCTGCCGCCGGGTCCGCACAAAGGGCCAGGAGCGAGGGGTCACGAGGACGACTTCGCCGTTTCCTTAGGCGTCTTGTGAGAGAAGTAGGTCCAGTCGGAGTAGTACTTCTCACCGTCCACCGTCTTGACCGCCCGGATGCCGTAGTAATAGGTCGTGTTAGGCGTCAGCTTCTTGAAGCTTCCGGACGCCTCCTCTCTGAAACCGCCAACCCAGGTTTCCGTATGCTCCGCATCCTTGAATAGCATGAACTCATACTGATCGGCGCCCTCCACTTCATCCCAGGAAAAGCCGGTCGCCTCCGGTTCATCCTTGATGACGGTGATACGTTTGGGCGCATCCAGCGTCACACCGGGGGTGGGGGTGACTTGGGCGGCATTCTCAGGCGTCTTGTGAGAGAAGTAAGTCCAGTCGGAGTAGTATTCCTCGCCGTCCACCGTCTTAACCGCCCGGACGCCGTAATAATAGGTCGCGCCGGGAACCAGCTTCGTATAGCCCATGGACGCGCTTGTTCTGAAGCTGCTGACCCAGGTCTCCGTATACGCCTTGTCCTTGAACACAACGATCTGATACTGCTCGGCGCCCTCCACTTCGTCCCAGGAAAAGCGGAATGCCTCCGGCTCATCCTTGGTGATGGTAATATGCTTGGGCGCGTCCAGCGTCACGCCGGAGGTGGGGGTGGGAGTGGGTTCGGCCGAGCCCGTCTTCGTGGTGACGGTGAGGAAGTCCGACCACCCGGACGGATAGCTGGTCCCGTCCTTCTGAACCTCAGCGCACACGCGCACCGCCAGGGAGGTATAGGAGCCGAGCCGAACGGTCACGTCAGCCTTTTCAAAGGATTTGCTCATCAGCAGCGTTTTCCCGTCGCTGGTATAGAGCTCCACCGTGTACTGGTCCGCTCCGTCCACGGGGTCCCACGCAACGCCGACAATCCCATCTTCATCAGAGATGACACGGAGATTCTGGGGCGGGTCCAGATGGACCGCGTCCCCGTCGGAGCCTGTCGTATCATACCGGGTGGGTACATAGTCCACCTGAGACAGCGCGGGCGCCCAAGCCGCCAGGTCCACGCCAAACGTATGCTCCGCCTTTCCGCTGTCCCGCGCCTTGGCGGTCGTCTCGCCGACATTGAGATACGCCCGTTTGGGGTCGTCGTTGTTCTCCTTGTTCTCGTTCCACAGCACATCCACCACATAGTAGTTTCCGTCGTCCATTTTGACCACGTTCCACGCGTGGATGTCGTTGAGCGCCACCATGGCGTCCACGCCTACGGCGTTCATCATGGCGCAGAACGTCTCTGAGTAGCCCGCGCATACGGTCCGCTCCAGCAGGACCGCGGAGTACATAGACTGATAAAAGGGCTCTTTCTCGTCGTAATCCAGCTTCCGGCACAGCAGGTCATTGGCAGCCAGCTCCATCTGCCAGTCGGTGGCCCCGCCGCTGCTGATGGACTCGATCCAGCCGTCCAGTTTGTCGAACAGCTCGTTGGTGGTCTTTGTCCGTTCGCTTCCGTTGGCAAACCGCTCATACATCATGGGGAACATGGAAGTGGCGGAAGACGCCGCCGCGTTGCGCAGGAAGTAGTACTGGGGATTGTTGAATTTGAACCAGTAAAACAGGCTCTGCGCCTGGTCCTTGCTCAGCCCCAGGTCCACAAAACGGACCTCGCTGCCATAGTAGAAGTAGTTTCCGCTCTGACCGCCCCGGTAGCCCTCCACGCCCATCTCCAGGTACTTCCGGCAGCAGGCGTCATAGCGGCCGTACAGCGTCTTTTCCTCGTTGGTCATGCCCTCCGTGGCAATCCGGCTGGCGTACCGGTCCCAATCCCGCGGCTCCACCGAGCCGCCCGCCATCGGATTGCGCTCGTAGGCGTCCCAGAGATCGTCGGCCCCGTTGGAGATCTGGTTGGCCTCCGCGTCCGAGATCTCCTGGAATTCCATATTCATGGCGCCCGCCGGCAGGGTAGCCGCCGCGATCAGCGCCTGGGCGTCGTCAATGGATATGTAGCCCTCAGGCACATATCCCTTGGGCACAGTGTCTCTGGAGGTGAATATCACCGCCAGCAGGGTGGTCACGACGGAGGCCAGAACGGCCACCGCAACAATGAGCGCCACTACGCCTTTGTTCCAGTTCTTTTTAGGTTCCATCACTCTCTTTCTCCCTTCTTTGATTGCCGCTTGCCGCCGCATTGCTCTTTCTCCGCCCTTCGGCGCCGCACTTGATCAGTCCTCTCTCCCCGGCTCCACTCAATGGCGGTTCAGGACCTCGTTCAGCACTTGATACAGCTTATCCACCTCCACAGGCTTGGACAGGTGCCCGTTCATGCCGCAGGCCACAGATTTTTTCAGATCGTCGTCAAAGGCGTTGGCCGACATGGCAATAATGGGAAGCGTCCGGCAGTCCTCACGCTCCATGGCCCGGATGGCCCGGGTGGCCTCCAGTCCGTCCATAACCGGCATCATAATGTCCATCAGCACAACGTCATAGGCGCCCGGCGGGGCGGAACGAATGCGCTCCACCGCCTGTGCCCCGTCATAGACGCATTCGACCTCAAACCCCCGCTCCTCCAGCAGGCATTGGGCGATCTCCGCGTTCAGCTCGTTGTCCTCCACCACCAGAATGTGCCGGCCTTCAAAGGAGAGCTCCTCCTGCTCTTCTCCGGTCTCCACCTGGCTCCCCAGAGCCAGCGGGATGGTAAAGCTGAACGTGCTCCCCTCGCCCAGAGCGCTGTCCAAACAGATATTGCTCCCCATCATCTGTATCAGACGGCTGCTGATGGACAGACCCAGCCCTGTTCCCTGCTGTTTCGACGGGTTGGTCCCCGCCTGCTCAAAGGCGCGGAACACCCGGTCCTGTTCCTCCTTCGCAATGCCCACGCCGGTGTCGGTGACCGCAAAGTAAACCTGTGCGTCCTCTTCCGCGGCCTCCAGCTCCCGCACGGTGAGCACAATCCGCCCCTCGCAGGGCGTAAACTTCACCGCATTGCCCAATAAATTGATCAGCACCTGACTGATCCGCATACGATCCGCAAAATACCATCTGTGGGTCAGGCTGACGCTCCGGTCAAAGCGGATCTTCTTTGCCGAAATCTGGGGCATAATCAGCTCTTCGATGGTATCCAGCATTTCGGTCATATCAAAATCAACCGGCTCCAGCTTCATTTTGCCGCTCTCAATCTTGGACATATCCAGAATGTCGTTGATGAGGCCCAGCAGATAATTGGAAGAGGATTGGATCTTTTGCAGACAGTCCATAATCCGCTCCTGGCCCTGATCCTTTTGCAGGGCAATGGCCGTCATGCCGATAATGCCATTCATCGGCGTGCGGATCTCATGGCTCATGCGAGAGAGGAATTCAGATTTCGCCCTGCTGGCAATGTCATGCTGCTGCTGGTTCAGCTGGCTTTGGATCACCCGGCCCAGCTCCGCGAGGTCCTGGTACGCTCCCTCATCGTCCAGAATTGTGGACGGCGCATCCAATATACACAGATTGCCGATATAGCTCCCGCTGTCATACATAGGCAGAACAATGCCCTGCTGGTTCGGCTCCACACACAAAAAATGCTGAAACATTCCCTGACAGCTTTCCCTCCGGGAGAAATATCGGACCTCTTCCTCTCCCAGCCAGGCAAAAAAGGCCCGTTTTTCCTCCTCGGTATATTTCGTCACGCTCTGAGGGGCCGCCGCTCCGTCCCGGCTCCAGTGGCAGCTGAGATAGTTGGAATTGAAGTCCGGGCGCAGCAGAGACACCTGCACGCCTTCCGCATGGTAAAACCGCCCGATCTTGCGGATCATCAGCATCATCTGGGCCGGGAAGTCGGCGCCTTTTCCAAAGAGGTTCAGCGCCACCGACACCAGGCTCACCTCATCGCCATAGCCCAGCGTATTGATTTCGTGGGCCTGAAGCAGGGGCAGCGCAGTGCGAAGCTCCTGTGGAACGTCGTCGTACAAAAGATACGCTTTCCCGGAGCCGGGGCGAACCTGCCCCCGCGCCAGCTTGGCCATGCGGACAGACTGTTCCGCGCTCTGGCCCCCTTCCGCGCAGGCCAGCCCCGCCCTCAGGCTGACGGAGAAGGTCTCCTCCTGGAAGCACACACAGGCCGCGTCCAGCAGGCCCTGAATAAACCGAGCCGCCTGCTCCGCCGTGCGGCCCTCCAGCCAGAGCACGAACTCATCACGGTTCAGGCGCAGCGCAACCGTCCGGCAATCCTCCGCCTCTGTCAGGGCCTGACAGCGCTCACGTATCAGCCCGCCCAGCTCTTCCAGAATCATGTCTCCAAAGACGATGCCGTTTTTCTCATTGGTCTGATTCAGCTGGTCCAGATACAGGTCGGCCATCACGCCTTCCGGCCGCGCCTCCCGGCAGGCGGCCAGCGCTTCCATGCCGGCGCTGTAGGCAAGCAGGCCGGTCACACCGTCCACGGTATTTTTCCGAAGCTGCTCCGCCTCCCGCTCCTTCTGCTCCTGAATATTGCGGATGCTGCCCACCAGCCGCCACCGCTGTCCGTCGGTGTCATAGACCACCTGTCCCGTGACGGCCACCCAGTGAAAGGAGGCGTCCTCCGGCCACTTCAGCCGGAATTCCACATAGAACCGATCCGCGTCGCTATGCAGCGCTTTGACCGCCTTGGAACGGTCCTCCTCGTAGATATACTCCGGGTCAATAAACCCGCCCCCGAAGCTGCTGCACCGGAATTTTCCGCTCATGGTGGGGTGGTTTACCAAGTCCAGCATTTCTGTTCGCAGGTCATAGGAGAAGAATATGTCCGTCGCGGACTCCAAGGCCATTTTATAGCGTTCCTTTTCCTCCAGAAGGATATTCTCCGCCTCTTTCTGCCGCTGGGTCAGGTCGTTCACAACGTCGTACAGCGCGTCAATCTCCAAAATGTTGGACGGCTTATAGCTCTGCAGCCCCGTCCGCCCCTCCATGATGCTCTTCATCAGCCGCTGGACCGGCCGCGTCAGATGCCTCACCACCAGGTAGATCCCCGCGACGCCGAAGGCCAGCCCGATCAGCACGGAGAGAATCATCCAGACATAAAGCTGCCGGCTCATGCCGAACAGATCCTCCTCCGTATCCAGCCCCAGCAGCACCCACTCCGTGTCCTCATAGGGGGCGTGATTGCCGTACAGCTTCAACGGGCAGGCGACGGCGTAGATGCCCTGACCGTTCAAGCCGGCCTCCCGCACCTGACTCAGCCCATTGTAGTCCGTCTCCCGCAGGGCAAAGCCGCCCTCCATGTCCCGGACCAGATTATAGAGAATCCCCTTGCCCACCAGCGGGAAATAGCTGTTGTTCCTTTTCAGCGCCAGCACATATCCGGACTGCTGAGAGTCGTTCAGCTCAGCCGCCGGAAAATAGTCATACAGGCTCTGGCAGGAAATCTCCACGCCCAGCACCCCATAGGTCAGCCCCCTGTACCGCAGGGGAACCGAATACGTTATCATCTCGTGAGGGTCCGCCGTCTTTTCCAGCGTGAACGGGACGGACCAATAACCCAGGTCGGATGTGTCCGCCTCCGGATAGTCCGCACCAGCCCGCCAGGGCTCATAGAAGTAGCGGTCGGCGTCGTTTTCCCCGGGGGCGTCCATATGGAATCTAGTGGTCCAATTGGTGTCCAGCGGGATATCCCATGCCCTGGACAGGTGCTTGCTCCCCCGTTCCAGCAGGAGGTCGGACAAGTTGGCCGGATTGGTATCCGGGTCGGAATCCCGGATAAAAAATCCGTCAAACTCCCCTTCCTCCAGCTCTTCCGCCCTTGTCAGGATCAAAAATGTTCCGGTAGTGGCATTGTTTTGCAGCACGTCCAGACACTCTGGGAACAGCGCTTCCAGCAGCCCGTTTCGCAGTTCACGGGACTGGAGCACTTCCTCCAATCCCGCGAGCTGGCCGGTCAGGTACTGATTCAGAACGGCGTTCATCCGGTCTTCCCGTTCATAGACGGAAGCCCAGCGCTGGTTCATATCGTTTTCCAGGATCACCTTTCGGTTTTCCACCAGGCGGCTCATCATACTGCCGGAATATTCCTCCAGCGTCTTTGCCGTCCGCCTGACCACCAGTGCCCCGACCGTGATTGCCCCCTGCACCAGCATGATGGCAATCAGGGGAATCAGAAATATTCGGAATATGGTGGCTTTTTTTCGCGCCCTGCCCTGATCCCTCATCATTTCACTTCTTGTTGACCGCCGCGCTCAACGCGCCGCAGAACGCCTCATACCACTGTTCAAAAGCCGCGTCCGACACATAGTCTGCGGACGCCTCCTCCAGGCTCATCCCCCGGGCCATTGCCTGCGCAATTTCCGCTCGGTCCGCCGCCGCCTGGTCGGACAGGTTGTATTCCAGCACCTTCCGGGCCGCCGACCCGTTCTGGAAGCTCTTATTGGTGTAAAGGGTTACCCCTTCCATCTCCTCGAAAACAGCGGCCAGGCAGTCATAGGTCTTGGGGGCCACCGACAGCTCCAGATCCGCGATGGCCTGATCCAGCCGCTGGATGCTGCCCGCCTCCTTCAGAACCGGCAGATAACCGGACACACAGCCGAATTCCAGGTTATTTTCCGGCTGGGTAAACCATTTCAAAAATTCCACCGAGGCATACTCGTGCCGCTCATCCGATTTGCTCACCACCATGCCGGCCCCCTGCTGCACGGCGTAAGGCGTCCCGCCCTCAAACATCGGCGCGGGAAGCACAAGGTATTCAATGGCGTGGCCGCTCTCTTCCAGCTCCACCTGATCCGGAAAGTACATCGCGGAGGTGGTGGACCCGGTATAGGCCAGAATGTCCCCCGTCTTTACATCATCCGAGCGGAAGGAGCCATAGGCGCCAAAGTAACCCTTGACCATGGGCACATAGTAATTCTCCCACAGGCGGCGCAGCGCTTCCTTGTCGGTATTCAGGGTGACTGCGCCATTTTCCACATGAAAAATCTCTACGCCCAGCTGCTGCATTCCAATGATAAAATAGTTGGCCACGGCATCCCGTCCATAGAACGCCCTTCCGTCTCCCGGGATGTCGGGGGTGAGCCCGTCCGTCCACTCATAGTAAGCTTTGGCGGTGGCGGCCACCCCTTCTATGGTGGCCAGCTCGTCCAGCGAGGCCCCCGTGGCCTGGGCAAAAGGTTCCCAGTCCGTCTTGTTCAGCATCATAATCTCTGTGGACTTGGCGGTGGGAAAGATGCGCAGAGAACCGTCGGCGGCGATGCGCCCTTCCTCAATGTACGAGTCCACATACTTCTCCAGGTCCTCCTGGCTGAGATAATCGGACAGGTTCGCCAGCGCCCCGGCCTGCTCCACCTCATAGGCGGTGTCCGCATAGGAGGAGAAAATATCCGGCATATCGTCAGCTCCGACCTTGCCGTTGATGGCGTCCCGCACCGCGGTTTCCAGGTCCGAAACGGAGCCCTGAGAGTAGCTTTGGACGTAGATTCCCAGCTCCCGGCCCACCGTGTCGTTGAACTCCTCCACCAGCGTGTCAAACGCCGCCTGCTGGGAGCCGTTGTAGTAATGCCATACCGTGAGAGACACCGGGTTCTTGGGGTCCAGCGGGCTCTTGCTTCCGCAGCCCGACACAGTAAGCGCCATGGCCGCCGTCAAACAGACCAGACAGAAACGTTTGATGATTCCCCTCATGCTTCATCTGCTCCTTCCGTATACCGGTTTGCTGATTATACCATATTAAATCGGAGAATGCAATTGTTATCCACCGGCGGACGGCCGGTCCGCCGCAGCCGCATCAGCTCAGAAGAAAAAGCGCCCAGCCGGCATACGTTTGGAGGCCCCCGGCGCGGAAAAACGCCGCTCAGTCCCCGGCGGGGCTGAGCGGCGTTTGTATGGCTTATCTCCTTTACAGTTCCTTTCGGATTCGGCTCAATGCGTTTTTTTCCAGCCGGGACACCTGCGCCTGGGAGATTCCCACCTCAGCGGACACCTCCATCTGTGTTTTCCCCTGAAAAAACCGCAGCGCCAGAATACGGCGCTCCCGTTCGTCCAATTTATTGATGGCGTCTCCCAGCGCAATATGCTCCAGCCATGCCTCATCGGTATTTTTCTTATCCTTCACCTGGTCCATCACACAAACCGTATCCCCGCCGTCGGAGTACACCGGCTCAAAGAGCGACACCGGGTCCACCACCGCGTCCAGCGCCATCACCACGTCCTCCCGGCGCAGCTCCAG
>ERZ808040.840-NODE-840-length-23712-cov-54.489528_pt1 | contig 23712 bp, 24 predicted proteins | sample MGYA00380191_ERZ808040 | MGnify/ENA primary metagenome ERZ808040 (study PRJEB31490, sample SAMN06133395) | mouse gut metagenome | isolation source: J6 | host: mice | place: China: Chengdu | collected 2015-05 ...
TAAGAACATCCTTGCGGTCGGGCTTGACCGTCTAGCTGTAGGAATCCCCTCGGTTTAGCGAGGGGAGGAAGTCAAGTTTTGATAAATCATATAAACGCCGCTGATCATCATAAGTATTAGCAATAACAGTCGAAACTGTTTGACCGTCATACCGGCCAAAAACTGCTTACCTATATAATTACCCACAATAGCCCCGAGCCCTAAAGCTAAGCCATATATCCAGAGTTTGGCGGTTAATACCCCAAAAAAAGCGTAGCTGCCAATTTGGGCGATACCCACAAAAAAAGAGTTGGCGGTTTTAGTGGCAATTAGATCCTCTTTTTGTAGCCCAGAGTTCATATAAAAAGGATTTAACACCGGACCTAGGCCACCGACTAAGGTGCTAATAAAAGCCACAATAAAGCCTAATGGGACGAAGCCTGCTTTAGGCATGTTAAAGGTCTTGTCAATTTTGCCAAAGCGATATTGAAAAAGGGTCGACACTAAAAAAACACCCACCAATAATTGAATCCAGCTGGTATTAAGCTGACTAAATAACAGGCCGGCAAGCCATGCCCCAACAATGGCACTGGGGACATAATACTTAATTAAGCCCCAATCTATGTCGTGCCAAAACATAATCATACGCGAAGGGCGAGAGATAAATGTGCCGAGGTTTATGACAGGAGGGGCAGCAGGTGCCCCGATTAAAGCTGAGGTGGCAGGAATCAAAATTAAGGCCCCGCCGCCCCCAGAGATTGTTGAAATAACAAAGGCCAATACCCCCAAAACAAATAAGCCAACCAAGTGCCAAATGGGCATAGACTCAATCAGGGCTATAAAATCAATGAACATCGGTACATGACCTTCTTTTAATGACAAGGTTTGACTAAGTTTAACTTAAAAAATCTTAGCCTAAAATGTTTTAGACTCAAGCTTAGACTATATCAGCTAAGACATTCCTATATCTAGAGTAATAGAATGTATAGACCCAAGTACAAGCGTGTGGCCATTATTATTTTGCTTTTAACAACAGGTGCATTATAGTTATTGTTTTTACAGTGACCCTCTAAGTTATTTACCCTAAGTTATTTACCGCTTTATCTTTATCATATGACATTCAAGGCTCCTGATGAATGGGTATGTTAATATTAGGAATTCAGGGCAGATTAAGCCCATAAAGTCACTAAAATTATTGACCGTTTTAAGACATTTGGCTTTTGTTTTAATAAAAAATTAGATAACAGACATTAAAGGATAATCATGACGCAATATTTAAACTGTGTAATCGTAGAGCATAACCCTTCAAATAAGAGCATTGATAAGTCGGTCATCTGGCTGCATGGTCTTGGTGCCAGTGGCCATGATTTTGAGCCTGTGGTACCTGAGTTAGGACTTGATCCACAGTTAGCAGTACGCTTTGTGTTCCCTCATGCTCCGCGCATTCCTGTAACTGTAAATGGGGGCATGGTTATGCCTGCTTGGTATGATATCTTAGAGATGAGTTTAGATCGCAAAGTAGATGTGGTACAAATTGAAAAATCTGCCGCGGCCATTAGAGACTTAATTCAGCGTGAAATAGAGCAAGGGGTAAATCCAGAAAATATTGTTATTGCTGGTTTCTCACAAGGTGGCGCAGTAGCCTATCAAACAGCCTTAACTTATCCGCAAAGACTGGCAGGTTTGCTGACGCTATCCACCTATTTAGCAGTAGAGGATACCTCTAACTATACGGCCATTAATAAAGATCTACCGATCAAAATTGATCATGGTACTCAAGACCCTGTGGTGCCTGTCGTCTTAGGTCAGCGTGCTAATGAGACGCTTACTAACCAAGGGTATCAAGTCGAGTTCAATACTTATCCCATGGCCCACCAAGTATGCCTGCCTCAAATTAAAGCCATTGGACAGTGGCTAAACAAGGTACTGTAAATAAAGTGAGTTTACCTAACGATCGATGTCACTGGCTAACCAAGCTTGTAGCGAAGCCGTTGATAGCTGCAAGTTTGGGTTTGGCAAGCCTTACGGGGTTTATGCAGTCGGCTGTAGCAGCTGAGTATTACAACTGCTCAAACCCTAATGGCTGTCAACTAATCTCCAGCATTGCAGCAAAAGATAACTCGACTGCTACCCAATACCCTGTGGTATTGGCACATGGGCTGGGCGGATTTAATACTTTGTTTGGTTTATTAAGCTATTTTAATGGCATTCCCCAAGCGTTGATGCAAGGGGGAGCTGAGGTATATGTGACCAAAACTTCGGCCATCCATGATGCTGAATTTCGAGGGGAGCAGTTGTTGCAGCAGGTGCAGACCATCGCTGCGGTTACCGGTAAACAGAAAGTAAACCTAATTGGGCACAGTTTAGGCGGCATAGATATTCGCTATGTGGCTGCCGTTGCCCCAGAGCATGTGGCTTCAGTCACTGCAGTAGCCAGTCCAGAGCAAGGCTCAAAGACAGCAGATTGGATTTTAAACTTTATCACGCAAAGCAGTGCCAGATCCGGCTATCCTGAAGGGGAGTATAACTGGTTGGGCAGGGCACTTATTTCTTACCATAAGTTTTTGGGAAAGTTTTTGGACGTGGGGTCTGGCATCAGTCTAAAGCAGCTACAGCAGCAAGATTCGCTACGAGCAGTGACTGGGCTGACAAGCGACTATATGGCTGAGTATTACAACCCTAAATATCCAGCGGCTATGCCTAGTGAATACTGTGGGCAGCCACCACAAGACTATGTGGTCAATGGTATTCCTTATTATTCATTCTCAGGGGTGGGCGCTATCACCAATGGGATAGACCCCAGTGATTATATTTTGGCATTAACCGCCCTGACGTTTGATAAAGAAGACCCCAACGATGGTCTGGTTTCTGCTTGTTCTAGTCGCTTGGGTTATGTCATTCGTGATGACTATAAAATGAATCACTTAGACTCAGTCAATCAATTTTTGGGGTTGGTTGCTTGGGGTGAGGTAGATCCAGTATCGGTTTATCGCAGTCAGGTCAGTCGCTTAAAAAATGAAGGTCTTTAGATAGACGCTCAAGAGGAAGTAAAGATGACAAATAGGCCGAATCGTAAAGGGTTTTGGCTATTGCTGGCTGGGCTGATTATGTTGGCGGTATTGGTCCTCTTAGTGATTATGGTCAGACTAAATGCCAATAAACAGCCCAGTACTTCTAAGTCCAACTCTTCTACCTATAGTACTCTTGAGACTCAAGAGCTGACGCTAGATTCCAGCACTGAGTCGTTAATAGAAGACTTACCTTACCAGCCTGAAAAATTCATAACTGGGGTGGAGGACTTGCCTCGATCGCTGCAAGGGACTGAGGTGGATGGCGAGATTATCATCACTGATAAAGCTGAGCTGGTCGCCACTCGCGGGCTAAGACGTTTGTATGACTATTTTCTTTCTGCGTTAGGGGAGGAGGACGGTGAGACAATCGATGCTCGTGTTGAGGCATATATTCTAAATACCACGCCACAGCCTGCTGCTAATGAAGCCATAACGCTATATCATCAATATCAAACTTATCTCAAGCAAGTTTCTGCCATTCAAAGCCAGTTTGGTACGCCGGCTAATTCTATTGATGCCTTAAAAAAAGCGGAGCAAGGTGAAGTTGACATTGAAGCGATAGAACGTCAGCAAAAACAAATAAAAGCGGTTAGAAGTCAGTTGTTTAACTCAAAAGTTGATGAGGCTTTTTTTGGTACCGAAGATGAACTGCAAGCTTATAACAAACAAATGCTAAAAATAGCTCAAGATAAGTCCCTATCTACTGCCCAGAAACAGCAGGCCAAACAAAAGTATCTGCAGAACTTACCGGAGTCTTTGACTAAGCAGCAAGCAGAGCAGCAAGCCAACTTGCAGCAGCTTATGACCCGTACTGAACAGATGAAAAAAAGAGGGGCTGACGAGCAGCAGTTGCTTGAAATGCGAACAGAGCTGGTAGGGGTAGAAGCGGCACAAAGATTGGCAAAACTAGATAAACAAACTCAAGATTTTGACCGCCGTTTTGAGGACTATCAACAACAAAAACAGGTGATAACGGCTTCTAAAGCATCAGCTACCCAGAAGCAGCAGCAGATAAAGGCGTTAGAGCAAAAGCTGTTTAGTGATAATGAGCAAAAACGTCTGGTAGGCTATGAGCAGTTTAAAAGTCAGTCTCAGTCGCAATAAATTCGAGCATTAAATGTTTATCTTATATACGCTTATTTTCACCGCTTAGCATTTGTGGTTAAGGCATTAGTCGCCAAAACAAAAGACTTAAAATGGTAATAATTAATAAAATAATAAATACACGTTTGACCCAGTAAGGAACCATAGGCGGTTTATAGCCCATTGAGTTTAGGCGGTTGTCTAAGCCATTATTTAAGGCTTGTAGTTCTTGATTGTCTTTAATAGGTTGGCTGGCGGGTTTGATGCCTTGCTTCTTTTGTTGCTTTTGGCTAATGGCCTCAACCTTTTTGTTTTGCTGCTGTTTTAAGGCTTGCTCATACTCATCGATAAGCTCTTTGGCTTCACCCATGCTAATGTTTTGCTCTTCAGACAATGATTTTATGGCCAATACCAAGTTGTTTTTTTCGACCATTTGGGCAATGTGTTTTGGCAGTTTATTAGACATAGTCATTCTCATTAAATCTATAGCAAGTAGGGAGGCGCTAAGTAAAGTACAGGGTGTACAAGGCAATAGTTATCAATATAAGTAAGTTCTATAGACCAATTATATAGCAAAACACCCGTAGAATTTAGAGCATAAAAAAAGCACTTTGAAATAAACTCAAAGTGCTTTTTTTGGATCAGCTAATTTGGCTGTTAATAAAACCAAAGGCTTTTAAGACTATTTGTCTTTCCAGCGCTGGATAGCTTCTTTGATAACTTCTTTAGCTTCGTCAACGTCGCCCCATGACTCAACTACTGTAGTACCTGCTTTTTTCAGGTCTTTATAGTGGCTGAAATGGAACTCTAATTGTTCGATTAGACGTTTTGGTAGGTCTTCTAGGCTGTTGTAAGCATTGCCGTTGTTGCGGTCATCAGCTGGCACTACAACTACTTTATCGTCTACTTCGCCGTCATCAACAAACTTCATTACACCGATAACTTTGGCTTTTAAGAAGATACCTGTAGTTAAAGGCTGTTCAGTGATGATTAGAGCGTCTAACTCGTCGCCATCTTCATCAAGAGTTTGTGGAATGAAGCCATAGTTACAAGGCTTAGCGAAAATAGCAGGCTCTACGCGATCTAATTCAAATACAGCCAGCTCACGGTTCCATTCGATTTTGTGGTTACTGCCTGTTGGAATTTCAACTACAACGTTAATCTCGCCGCCGTCAACATCACCTGCATCTAAAATTACGTTAAAATCTGCCATTTTTTTCTCCGTTATAAGCTCGTAAAGAGCGTTGAATTGTAATAGTTTTAAATTTCATGCTGATTATAACAACTTTTAGTTGAATGCCAAGTTATGAGAATATTCCAAATTAACATTTGGCACAGCCAATAAGCACTTATAGCCCCTTTATTACTTAGAAAATATTAATACAAAAAAATAAGAGCCCACCAAAAGTGAGCTCTTACTCATACACCATAAGTAGTATGAAACTTAAAAGTGGTATCTATCTGACCTACCTGTTTTTAAGCCTCAAAACTTTTTAACTCAGGTGTATGAAAACCCAAGTTAAAAAAGCTTAGATTTTCTTTTCTACTTTATCAGCAGTGTTAGATACACCTTCACCTGCTTTAGAAACGTCCTGACCAAAGCCTTTGAAAGTGTTACAACCAGATAATACGATTAATGCAGTTAAAGATGCGAAAGCTAACTTTTTCATGTTGAGTCCTTAATATAAATCAAAAAATAGTTAATATTCATCACAAGATGATAAGGATAGGGTCATGCTTTCAACTTGAAGTTGATTTAAAACTTCTTAAAGAACTTAGGGTTAGATACTTAAGTTCAGTTACTCAGTCTTAGCAACATAGGTGTTATCCTTAATTACATAGTATATTAATTTGAAGGGAAGCGACAACATATTAATGTGTGTAATTTGGCTAAAACTGTCATAGAATTGTAAATTTGAAATCTAAACTCATTGATATTTCAGACAGTTTGATTAAGGGCAAAATCTTATGACGATTCACATTGTACTTGTGCATCCTAGAATTCCAAATAATACAGGCAGTGCCATTCGCTTATGTGCCAATACAGGAGCACAGTTACACTTGGTTGAACCTTTAGGTTTTGACCTAGAAGACAAGAAGTTACGCCGAGCGGGTCTCGATTATCACGAGTATGCCAATATGAAGGTGCATAAGAACTGGCAGGCAGCAAAACAAGCGCTCCAAGAGGTCGGCTGTGAGCGTATGGTGGCTTTAACTACTAAGCTCAGCCATCCTTTTTATGAGTATGATTTTAGCTCAACTAAGTCAGGTGAGCAGCAGCAAGACATTGCTTTGGTATTTGGTTCAGAGACGGCGGGACTAGCAGATGATATTCGTGAAGATATCGGGGCCAAAAACTGGTTAAGGCTGCCCATGCTACCAGACTCACGTAGCTTAAACTTGGCCAACAGTATCAGTATTTGTTTATATGAAGTTTGGCGTCAGCAAGGATTCTTTGGAGATGAGGGTCGCAGCACCGGCTATACCGAACTTACGCCTTACGACCCTAAATAGTAGTAGCTTATTCCAACCCCCTTTGATTTACAGATAAAGTTACAGGCAGTTTGGTGGCTTGGGTAAGCCCGCGATGCGATTGACATGGCGGGCGACCAATCCAGTATTAAATATCTGTTGCAACAGTCGATTGCTAATTTGCATTTCAGGCAAGGTCTTCATCAGATATTTAATCAAAGGGCGGGTGGATGGCGGATGGTTGAACTCAGTGTGAAAAGCCCGTACCTGCTGCAAAATGCGATAGTGATCGTCCGTTAAAGTGACCTCTAAGGTGTCAGCCAATTGCTGTGCCACTTCAGGGGTCCATAAGTTATGATCCAGCAAGTGACCTTCTTCATCCAACTCTAACGTAACTCCTTCGTTGACTAAACTTTGGGAGGCTGACTCTTCATTAGTTTTAGTATTTGATGCTTGGTGGCTATTGATAGTAGAAGAAGGGCTCATTTGTCGCTCGTCTGAATACAAAGTTAGAAGAAAAGAGGTAATAGAATCGCTAAGGGTCTGTTAACTGATAGAGTTTAAGGTAATCACTCTATCGATGCTTTGAGTAAGCTGCACCCACTCATTATCGTCAATCACATTTACTTTACTTAAGTCTAAGTTGGCTTTGGCTTGTTCATTTAGCTGAGCCAGGTCATCGGCTAATATATAAATGGTAGCAATATCTGTAATCTCATATTGCGCCTCATCATCATAATTAACGTCATCAATATACATTTTTAGCCAAGGTAGAGCGGCGACAGTTTCTGCCAGTAGCAAGATGCTGTCTCCAGAATGCCAAAGCGGAGCCATCTCTTTGACCATAGCTTTTAGGGTGTTCATCGGGGCGTGTAGTTGAAATAAAGTAGACATAGATTGGCTCTTGTTGGGTCTTATAAAATGTCAGATTAGATAAATCTGTTTGGCTTTATAAAGTTAATCGGCTTTATAAAATAATGAGCTTTATAAAGTAGTAGGGTCTAAAAAGAAAATACTTGGTCAAATTGATTTGAATCAAAGTCTTCGGGTATAAAGTCCATCTGAGTAGAAACCTCTTCTGGCACCATACCAAATATCCAGCTGCTAAAGACATCCTCTGGAAGCCAAGCAGGCGGAATATCGTATAGATCTAAAGACTTAATCATGCCATGTAGTCGGCTCTCTGGCTGCATTAAAATACCAAACACAGAGCTGCCAAGCATAAGCTGAACTTGTTGTCCAAAGCTTGCTAAGGTTAATGCCAAAGCGCAGCCTTCATAGGTGGCCAGTTCAGTACCTGTAGTTAAACGAATGAGTATAGACACAACGTATCCTTTTTTTATTTTATAAATGTCTTTTAACTATGAGGGTAGTCTTATTTTTAAAGCTAATATCAAAGTTATCATAGAAGCTAATATAGAAGTTGCTATAAAAATGACTAACTTAAGGTTAAAAAGTAACCACTTTATCCGCCGAAGATAGCTGCTCAGCAAGCTCGCCTAAACCCACTAATTCAAATCCTGCCGCCAAATTATTGCCTTCTAGCTTATGGCGACGAGCGTTGTCTTCATCGGTTACGCCGCGGGTCAAAGCCGTACTAACACAGACAGGCAGTCTTAATTGATGCTCTTGACTTAATTGGCTCCAAAGCTCAGTAAGGCTGGCTCGATCTGCCGTTTGCCAACGTAACGCATTGCCTGTATTGGCCGCTTCTCCATAAAAGAAAATATTAAGTTTGGGGCGAGAAGCGTCCTCACTGTTTGTACAGTTTTCCAAAAAAGCTTTGGCATAACGGTAAGCATGCCAAGCAATGCTTTGGCTTGGGTCGACATGAATCAGTAATAGCGTATTTGCAGTCGTCATAAGGGTATCAATCTAAATGGGTTTATAAGCGTTGTGTGTAATTAATAAGGCCAATTATACATCATTAGGGCTATGCCGTATTTTACAAGACAGGAGGTATTGGCAGGTTCTTGTAAAGCGGATGTCATAAAATTGTGATTAAAACGCCATAAAAATGTCAAATCTTTGCTTTAGGGTTTAAGGTAAGTTAAGAAGTAATCTAAATCGCTAGCAGGCAGGAGGCAATATGCTAAAGCAAAGTATCAGTGACAGCGATGGTATACCCCATATAGACGGCGTAGAGGGCATAGAAAGTATAACAACTAACAGTATACCCGCCAAAAAAGTAAATCTACTTCATGTTTTACTGGTGACTGAAACTTGGCTGCCAGAGGTCAATGGGGTGGCAATGAGCCTGGGGCAACTAATGCATCAGCTTAATCTAAAGGGTCATAACATTAGCTTATTAAGACCTAAGCCCAATCATAATTCGGCACTCTCTAATAGCTCAGAATCCTATTTCCAGGTAATGCAGGATATAAGTCATGACCTGCAGGTAAAAGGAATGTCGATACCCAAATATAAAGAGCTTCAATTTGGGGCACCGGTCTATTTTAAAATTAAAAAACACTTTCAACAGCTCCAACCTGATGTTGTGCATATTGCCACTGAAGGGCCGCTTGGTCTGGCAGCTTTGTGGGCAGCAAAGACTTTAAATATTACGGTCACGACAGGTTATCACACCCAGTTTCATGACTTTAGCCGTCATTTTGGATTGGGTATCTTGGCCAGACCTATGATGGCTTATTTTAAATGGTTTCATAATACCTCACAGGCAACTTGTGTCCCAAGCCAAAAGACTTTTCAGGACCTTGATGCGCTGGGTTTCAAACGCCTATATGAAGTAGGGCGCGGCGTAGATTTGGAGCGATTTAATCCTGCACACCGCAGTGAAGCGCTAAGGGCTAAGTGGGGAGCTCATAGCCAACACACCGTATTGCTTATGGTTAGCCGCCTGTCTCCTGAAAAGGGAGTGGACTTGGTTATTAAAAGCTTTAAAGCTTTACAGCAAGAGCAGTTACACCGAGTGGTTAAATTAGTCATAGTCGGTGATGGGCCTGATAAAGAGCGCCTTGAGTCCTTAGCAGCGGGAAACAAAGAGGATATTATTTTTGCTGGAGCACAGACTGGTCAAGACTTATCAGAGCATTACGCCAGTGCTGATGTTTTCATCTTTGCCAGTCAAGTAGAAACCTTCGGTAATGTGGTGGTCGAAGCCATGGCCAGTGGGCTACCGGTATATGCTTTCGATGATGCGGCTGCTGGCATGTTGGTAACAGAAAAAAGCGGGGTGCTAATTAGGTTTGGAGATGAAAAAGCATTTGTAGAGAAAGTAGCTAGCCTGCCTAAAATGCAGGTTCTCAAAGAGCAGGGAGTAGAAGCCTCTAACAGTGTGGCTGGGTTCTCATGGCAGCGTCCAGCAGAGCAGATGCTAACCATGTTCTATGACTCAATTTATCATACATAGTTGGCGGATTAGTTGAAAATTAACACAAACTGAGCCAAACAAGGTTGGGATATAGCATTACTAATATAGTCAGGTGTCGCACCATGCTTGATTCAATGAAGCTATAAGATAAGGGGATAAGTCTTGAAAACAGATAAGTCTAAGCAATCGCCGGTCACTAAGCTGACCTCTGAAGTTGTACCTAGTCCTATATTTACACTTATGTCCCGCAACCGAGCATTAGCGGTGTATGTGAATCACTTTATCTCTTGGGATACCAATCTTTGTATCCATATCAACCGTTATTCCACCAACTATGTTATCGCCACTTTCTTTAAGATCATCAGCAGGTTAGGGGACGGCTGGTTTTGGTACGCCATGATGCTGGGAGCTTTTATAGTCAAAGGTTGGAAAGCAGTGATACCGCTAATAACAGTCATTTTAGTCAGCAGCTTAGGCCTTGCTATCTATAAAGTGCTGAAAGTAAAAACAGTTCGCCCTAGACCTTATCAAGTTCACCAAGTCATCGTATTAGGGGAGCGGCCACTGGATGTCTTTAGCTTTCCTTCAGGCCATACTCTACAAGCGGTGCTGTTTACCGCGACTTTAGGTGGCTACTTTCCTGAATTGCTGCCGCTTATGCTGCCCTTTGCGATGTTGGTAGCTTTGTCACGTATGGTGTTGGGGCTACATTATCCAACCGATGTGTTGGTTGGTGGCGCTATCGGCTATGGTTTGTCGTTATGGGCACCGAGTATTTATCATGTAGTGCAAAGTAGTTTGCCTGGGCTATAACTAAATAACCTTTTATATTACGCCGAAACGTGGGGAATTAGATACGAATATTTTTGTTATAGGCAGATAAAAATTTAACATGAACAGTCATCTTCTAACTGCTTTTTATGTGGTAGGCTTATAGCACACTAGCACTTTTAAGGAGCCGTGCCCTATCATGCCCTCTGACCATAGCTTTATTACTCAGTTTACTCAAGACTCCTCCCTGACCGCCGATCAAATAACGGCAGAGCATATACAGAAACTGAAACTAGCCAGTCCTTTTGCCTATCAAATCTGGGAAAATAAACCTGCTATTTGCCAAAATTTTTTAACCAGCTATCCCTTAGGGGAGGTGTTAACTCGCCAGCAGATTTGTGATTTGATTGATGATTACACATTAGATGATGGTCTAGAAGGGGAGCTTGAGCGGGCGGATGAAGCGGGCGTGATGAAAGGGCTACGTCGACTGCGTGAGCTGCTGATGATGCGCTGGATATGGCAAGATGCTTTGGGTGTAATCCCTCTTGAGCAGTTAATTGGTGAGCTGTCTAACTTTGCCGATAACTGTCTTATCTTCGTCAAAGAGTATGCTTGGGAGCAATTGGTTGCGCGTTATGGTAGACCAACGTATATCGATGAAAAAGGTCAGCTTCAGTATGATGATATGGCGATATTTGCTATGGGCAAGCTTGGCGCGCAAGAGCTCAACTTATCCAGTGATATTGACCTAATATTTGTACACCGTGCCCGAGGTGAAACCGATGGGGACAAGTCAAAAGGGACTAAGTGTATTGATAACAAGCGCTTTATGATTCGCTTGGGTCAAAGCATTATCAGAATTTTGGATACCTGTACCGCAGAAGGCTTTGTGTTTCGAGTCGATATGCGTCTAAGACCTTGGGGTGAGGGCAGTGACTTAGCCATTCATCAATCCGCCTTAGAGAAGTATTTCTCTGCTCATGGGCGTGCTTGGGAAAGATTTGCTTGGTTAAAGTCCCGTATCGTCAATGAGGTAGATCAGGACTTCGCGGACGAGCTTGAAGATATCGTTAAGCCTTTTGTGTTTAGATATTACGTAGATTACAGTGCCTTTGCTGCCTTGCGTGAAATGAAATCATTGATTCAAAATCAAGTGGCCCAGCGTGAGGATTTGGACAATATTAAACTGGGCGCTGGGGGTATTCGGGATATTGAGTTTGTGGTGCAGGCATTCCAGCTGATCTATGGAGGTCGTCATCCGCAGCTGGAGGTCAAATCTTGCTTAAAGGCCATGCAGGCTCTTAATGAGTTTGACTTTATTGAAGATAAAACGTACGAGCAACTTGCAGATGCTTATCGCTTCTTGCGTAGGGTAGAACATGGTATTCAAGCCATAAATGATCAACAAACCCAGCGTTTGCCAAACAATGCTGAATGTCAGAATAATTTAGCCTTAACCTTGGGCTTCCAAGATTGGCCAGAGTTTTTACAGCGTTTAAATGAGCATCGCCAAAACGTTAATGCCCCCTTTGATCGCATGGTTACCGAGCGTCAGATTCCAAAAGATGTCACTGTGACCAATGATGAGGAAGTAGAGAGTCTAGATAGTATATTAAATGAAGAAAATAACGCCAAGCTTGAGCAGTTTTGGAACAGTAAAATGGTGGCCAATCTCTCAGAGGAGGCCAGAGGGCGGCTTGATGAGGCTTATCCTGTCTTGGTGCATGCCTTAATAGAACATGAAAAAACGCAAGGTTTGGCCAATATCGCCTTTCCAAGATTGCTGGATTTAATTGAGGCCATTTGTCGCCGCTCTATCTATTTGGTTATGCTGGCTGAAAACCCCAATGCTACGGTTAACTTAATTCCCATGTTGTCCGCTAGTCCTTGGATTGCAGGTGAGCTGACCCGTTATCCGGTGCTTTTGGATTCATTTTTACAGCAGCGCTATCGTCACTTACCTGACAAAGAGGAGCTTGCAGATATTCTGCGTCAAAGCCTATTGCGGGTAGAGCCTGACGATGAAGAAATGTTGCTTAACGTGCTTCGATTGTTCAAAAACACCCAAGTGTTGGCAGTGGCCGCCAGTGATGTCTTGGCTGAACGACCCATTATGAAAGTGTCAGACTCTCTGACAGATATTGCAGAAGTGGTGCTTGAATTTACTTTAGAGCGCGCATTTTCTGAGTTGGTGAAGCGTCACGGCTACCCGATTAATCAGCAGGGTGAATCGGTGAATGAGGCACATAATGGCTTTGCCATTATAGGATATGGCAAGCTTGGCGGTATTGAGATGTCTTATACCTCTGATTTGGATTTGGTATTTATTCATCAGATTAATGAGCAGGCGATGACCACAGGGGCTAAGCCGGTCAGTGGTATGAAGTTTACTGCTCGTCTGGCACAAAAGCTGATGACTTATCTAAATACTCAAACTCGAGATGGCCGTGCTTATGAGATTGATATGCGGCTAAGACCTTCGGGCAATGCTGGTATGATGGTGGTGTCTAGTCGCTCTTTTGAGAGATATCAGTTAGAAAAAGCTTGGGTCTGGGAACATCAAGCTTTGGTTCGTGCTCGTGCTATCTGTGGAGATAATCGAGTGATGAGCGCCTTTAACCATATCCGCAAGCAGGTGTTATCACGAAAAAGAGACATTGAGGACTTAAAGAAAAACGTCATCGAAATGCGCTCAAAGATGAAAGATCATTTAGGAAGTAACCAACAAGCACAGCAAGAAGGCAAGTTTCACCTTAAGCAAGATGCAGGCGGGATTGTCGATATCGAGTTTATGGCGCAATACGCGGTCTTGGCCCACGCTCACGATTATCCTGAGCTGACTAAGTGGAGTGATAACGTTAGGATTTTTGAAAGCTTGGCGGAAGCAGGCGTTTGGGAGGCTGAAACCTGCGAAGGACTTACGAAGGCTTACTTACTGCTAAGGGCTGCCATGCACCAAATTGCTTTGGCTAATGAGCCTATCGTGGTGGACTCTTCGCACTGGAATCAGACACGAGAGTTTGTGATCTCTAAATGGAATGAGATTGTGGTGTAGCTTGGCAAGAGGGGTATAACCAAATCAAATGCGTCACAAAACTAAAAATTGATGGTCAATTTAAGTGGCAATGATATACTAAAATTGTCTACATATTTTAGTTATAACTGGTTTGAATAGGATAAGTATCATGAGTATGGAAACAACAGAAGGTAAGCTTTGGTTTAATGGTGAGATGATTGAGCAGCCTGATGCCAAGGTTCACGTACTAACTCACAGCTTGCATTATGGTATGGCCGTCTTTGAAGGCGTTCGAGCTTATCAAACGGATGAGGGTAGAACTGCTATCTTTCGACTAGATGATCATACTGAGCGTCTATTGGGCTCAGCCAAGATTTTTCAGTTAGACGTGCCTTATGATAAAGCTACTTTAGATCAAGCCCAAAAAGACGTGGTTAAACAAAACGGCTTTGACTCAGCCTATCTACGTCCATTAATTTGGGTAGGTGCTGAAAAGTTAGGTCTGTCTTCACGCGATAACAGCATCAATGCTATGGTTGCTGCGTGGAAGTGGGGAGCTTATCTGGGTGAGGAAGGTATTCAAAAAGGGATTCGTGTTAAAACCTCTTCATACACTCACCATATGACCAACATCACTATGTGTAAGGCTAAAGCTGCTAGTAACTATCCGGTGTCTATTATGGCCAATCAGGAAGTGACCCGTAACGGCTATGATGAAGCCATTTTAATGGATCCTCAAGGCTATGTTTGTCAGGGTTCAGGTGAAAACTTATTCTTAGTTAAAAATGGCGAGTTACATACCCCAGATCTAGCCGGCGGTGCGTTAGATGGTATTACCCGTCGAACGATTATTCAGTTTGCTGAAGACTTAGATATCAAGGTGATTGAGCGTCGTATTACGCGTGATGAATTCTACCTAGCTGACGAAGTATTTATGACAGGTACTGCTGCTGAAGTGACGCCAATTCGTGAATATGATGACCGCACCATTGGTAATGGCGGACGTGGTGAAGTCACTGAGAAGCTACAGACCTTATACTTCGATGTGGTGCATGGCCGCAATGAGCAGTATATGCATTGGTTGAGTTTTGTTGATTAGATATTTGGTCTACGAATATCAGCACTATGTTTTTAATAGTTTTAAACTCAGAAAAGCCGGACTTCTTGTCCGGCTTTTTTATATGTAAATTTAGTATATTAGGCAGGTAAGGTATAATTACTATAATTTTTTAAATATAGCTGAACAAAATAATATAAGAGTCAAAAATATGCTATTAATTACCGGTGGTCTTGGTTATATTGGCAGTCACTTTACCGTGGTTGCTTTGCAGGCAGGTTACGAGGTTGTAGTACTGGATAATCTTTCAAACAGCCATGCCGGTGTGAAAGATAAGGTCGAGCAGATTACACAAAAAAAATTGCATTTTATTGAAGGGGATATCAGAGACGAAGGTTTGCTTGATGGTATCTTTAAGCGATATGCTATTGAAGTAGTGGTTCACTTTGCTGGTCTGAAAGCAGTTGCTGAGTCGGTCGCTCAGCCGATATTGTATTACGATAATAATGTATCTGGTAGTTTGAATCTACTCAAAGCTATGCAGAATAATAAAGTTAATAAAATTATTTTCTCTTCCTCTGCTACAGTCTATGGTGAGCCTAAATATTCACCCTATGATGAGCAGCATCCTACCAATCCGATTAATCCCTATGGTTATACTAAGCTTCATGTAGAGCACGTTTTACATGATGTATGTGCTAGTGATGAGGCTTTTGCAGCTATAACCCTGCGCTACTTCAATCCAATTGGTGCTCACCCTTCAGGCCTGATTGGTGAGAATCCAAAAGATATTCCAAATAACTTAATGCCATATTTAATTAAGGTGGCTAATACTGAGCTGCCTTATTTGCAAGTATTTGGTGATGACTACGATACAAGAGATGGTACTGGTGAGCGAGACTATATTAATGTGATGGATTTAGTGGAAGGACATTTGGCTGCCATCGAGTATTTAGCAAATACTGGATTTCATGTTTTTAATTTAGGGACAGGTAAGGGTACCACAGTACTTGAACTAGTAAGTGCCTTTGAAGCTGCTAATGATATTGTGATAGAGAGAAAGATAAAACCTAGACGAGAGGGAGATTTAGCTAAGTTTTGGGCAAAAGCAGATTTGGCCAAAAAGGAGTTGAATTGGGAAGCTAAAACCTCTTTGTTAGAAAGTTGTCAGTTGGTTCAACAGCTCTAACTATTGAAATAATAATAGAAAATGTAACTGTGAATACTGTTTTTTTATAGATAAAAGAGCCTGTCACTGTGCTGTGACTGGCACTTTTAACTACATAAGACAAATAAATAAGTTATTTCTGAAAATAATCACGATACCAATTAGCAAAATGTTTGATACCCTCAGCCAAATCAGTATTGGGCTTAAAGCCGGTTAATTGTGTTAATGAGCTAGAATCTGCGTAGGTAGAAGCCACATCACCTGGCTGCATATCCATCATAATCTTCTGTGCCTCTGTGCCAAATTCTGCCTCTAACGTATGAATAAACTCCATTAAATTCACCGGAGAGTTGTTACCGATATTATATAGGCGATACGGTGCAGAAGAAGTCTCTGGGCTTGGGTGTAGTGGATCAAAGCTTGGCGCACCCACATCTTTACTGCCAGCAGGTGTATCTAAAATTGCCACAATACCCTCCGCAATATCACCGACATAGGTGAAGTCGCGACTCATGTCACCGTGGTTGAATACTTTAATAGGACGGTCGTTTGAGATGGCATCAGCGAACAACATAGGCGCCATATCAGGGCGTCCCCAAGGTCCATATACAGTAAAGAAACGAAGGCCAGTACATCTTATCCCGAACAGGTGCGCATATGTGTGCGCCATCATCTCATTAGATTTTTTAGTAGCGGCGTATAATGAGACAGGATGATCGGTATGATCGGATGTTTTAAATGGCTGAGATTGGTTAAGTCCATATACAGATGAGCTTGATGCAAAGCATAAGTTATCTACTTTATGTTGGCGGCAGCCTTCTAGAATATTCAAAAACCCTACAATATTGGCTTCAACATATTGATGTGGATTCTCTAACGAGTAACGTACACCTGCCTGAGCCGCCAAATGACAGACAGCATCGAATTGATGTGTTTGAAATAATGACGCCATCGCCTCACGGTCTGCGATATCAATTTTGATAAATTCAAAATGCTTATTTTCAGTAGAATAAGTAGTATTGGTATCCGGCTCGTTAGGTAAAGTAACCCCAAGCTGTTTTAATCTGGCATGCTTTAATGAGACGTCATAGTAATCATTAAGGTTGTCGATACCGACAACCTGATCACCACGTTCAAGTAGTTTTTGGCAGACATGAAAGCCGATAAATCCTGCTGCGCCTGTTACTAGTATTTTCATCAACTTATTTCCACTAATTTTTATTTGGTTTTGAAACTTGAGCTAGTTGCTGTTTTAAAATTTCAGGTATCAAGTATTTTGTAATAAAAACTCATAATATGACCCAGGTTTAGAATCTTTAACATAGGACATTTTATGAATGCTCGACTTAGAGATGATTTTTTGATAATCAGCTTCATTATAAGGAGTATGAAGAGCTGCAGGCAGCAAATGAGGCAGCGTATCATCAATTATAGGGCATTGGTATTGGGCAAGGTCGCCTTTTATTAGTGTATCAAACAAAATCTGGAAGAAAAAATAATGCGGTATATATTCTTGAGTTTTCCAGAAGTTTAATATTAGATCGAGACAGGTATGAATAACTGGGTCTTTTTTATGAGCAAAAATAATACTATTAAGCACATTTATCTTATGTTGTTTATCCCATGAGAAGTAATTTTTATTAAAGCTTACCCATTGGATTTTATTTTCTGCATCAGTCGCACGTTGATACATAAAAAATCCATTATCTTGTAACACATTAGGCAAAGAGTCTGTCAGATAAATAGTCGCGTCCAACCACACACCACCGTAGACATCAAGCAGAGCAAGACGCAGTAAGTCTGCAAAAAAAGCAGGTCTAAATCCAGGGTATGTTTTTTTATGCCAAACAAAATTAGGCAAGTCTAGGTATTCATGGATATTACTATCGTCTAGTCTAATAACTTTATAGTCAGCAGCATATTTATCTACTGATCGAAAGTAGAGCTGTACTGAGGGAGGTAATTTATCTTCAGAGGTTCCTTGTCCCCAGTATTGCCAAATAATCTTTTCATCCTTAAACTCTTTTTTAGGCTGTAATGAGAACTTTTGAAGTTTTCCACTATAGTAAAGCGTAATAAATTCTTCCCAACATTTTGCTACTTGGTTTTGCTGCTCTAGGTCAGCTTTCTTTTCAAAGGCTTTACGCTTAACTCTTGGAGTCGTTAGGTTATAGAGGTAACGGTAAGGTTTTCTCTTTTTTTCTTTAAGCTGCTTATAAGCCTCACTGTCTGAAAAAAAGTGAGGAGATATATTGCTTGACTCGAAATTTGAATTTTCTGCGACGCCTGGCATTCTTTTTATTCCATTCAGCTTGAGTAATTTTTTCATCAGTTTCGCCTCTAAGGTAGGCATGCCCCCCAAAACGATAATGTGACTTATCAGAGAACATAAGCTTAGAGGTCTTTTTCCAGTATTCACGCTCACCGCGCGTGAAATACGGAGGTAGGATTTTGAGATCGTCACGCCCTAGAGCAAATTTATTGAGATGACTCTCATCATGCCAAAGAGCGATGACATCATTTTTCAAATCAGACTGTGTATTATTATATATAGTCGTAGACAAATTAAAGAGCTACAGCGTTAACCTTAATAAGCCCGTTCTAGTAGTACTTGAGGTAGTTGCCTTGTATCTCATTTGGTTGGCTATGACTATAGAGTATGACATAGCTCTAAATAAGCTTCACTCTTACCACCATTTAAAGCACCTGTGAAATAATACTCTCCTTCATCATACGGAATATAAGCAGTGGATCTTGGATTGCGATCATATGTATATTTTTTTCTGCTACGATGGAACATATGAGGTTGTAGGCATAAAGTTAAACTTTCATCAAAGTTTAATGGAAGCAGGTCTTGCTCAGTAATAGTTGATAAGAACTCTGTATTAGCATTAAAGAAAAAAACGAAGGCATGTTGTTTTATTATGCTTTCAGCATCTAAGAAGAACTGAAAACGCATCAATGTGCTAAAAGGCCACTCCATCGCCTCTTTTTTAAGCGCGGTAACTTGTTCGTTTTTCGCTTTAAGAGAGTCAATCAAGTCATCGCTATCAGTAAAAAGGATATAGTGCTTGTTACAATCTGGAAGCAAATACTTCTCTGCTGATTGATAAAAGTAATCCCAAAAAACTGTGTAGCGACCTGTTGCAATGTATAGTATGGCAACCGAGGGGTTGGAGTTATGCGATAAAGTAGGGGTAGGCAGACTCATATTTAGCTCTATTATTCTTAAGAGGACTTATCAATAAGTTCTCATAGGCAGTGAAGGTAAAATTATTTAAAAGGCACTTCTTTAGCAAAAAGTGTCTTTTTAGCTTGGGTAAGCAGTCGGCTGGCTTCTTTATTAACTTTGGCAAGCCCCTTTTTCTTCTCAGCTTTCATACGGTCTTTACGCTCTTTTAGTAGTGCACTGGGGAAAGAGGGGTTGTTTTTGTGTAAAAGCATCTCTTGAATGCACAAAGCGGGAACCAGTTGTTGTACAGGTTCAGAACCTTGGTGGATAAAGGTGTCAAACATCATGATATCTAAAGGCACTAAAATCTGGCTTTTTATATAATCTAAATAAATTCTAGCCCCTTTTTTAGACAAGATATAACCAGCAGTCCCTAGGTTTTTACCTTTTAACTGGGTGACATGACGCTTATTAGCTAGGACTTCATACGTTTTATTGGCCAAATAAGTTTTTTTAGCAAAAGCTTCGATTTTTATGATGTGCCAATCAGGATGAATCCAATCTGTGCTATTGAGTAGCTTTTCCGCATCCTCTCCCAGATAAATATCATCCTCAAAGATAGTAGCGTAATCTAAATCTTCATTAATTATCTTTTCCCAAACAGCTACATGACTCATCATACAGGCTATTTCACCCTGAGTTAAATGGGTTGAGGATAGATCTAATCCTAGTGTCTGAGTATAGGGAATGGCAATATCTGGAGTTAATGCATCAAAGAATTCGTAATCGATATTATGTTTATCAAACTCTGATTGAATATGCTGTCTACGGTCTATGGCAGAGCTTAAGCTAATAACAATCTTTTTCATACTTTTGTCGCCATGTACTATTTATTTAGATAAAGATGTTTAATAGCTGCTGCTTTGTCTTGCAGCATTCTTTTGTGCTTCTTAATGTTATAAGAGCCGTCTCTACCTTCTTTTTCTTTACGTGAGATTTTTTGTGAGGCCTGAGTACCTAAGATATCGCTGTCTAAACCCATTGGACTGATAACAGCTGGCCAAACGCCTAGACCTTTACCGTTTTGACTAAGCCATCTTTGAAAGAAGATATCGACTGGCATGCTAATCGGCTTGCCGTGTTTGACAAATTCTTCAGCCCCTTTACGAGACCAGATAAGTCCTAAACCTCGGATAGGGAAGTAGTAAGCATGCCAGAGGGTATGTTCATCAAATTCTGTGATGTCCTTAGCAAGCTTCTTCTTTTTGGCTGCGATATTGACTAAGTACCAGTCTAGATCTGGGTTAGTATCTAGGTAAGCTAGCGTTTGATCGATGATAGGCTTAAAGCTGTCTGCCATCTTCATATCATCTTCTAGTACAACCAACATATCTGCATCAGTCTCTAAAAACTTCTCAGCACATTGATAGTGACTTAGATAACAGCCGATCTCAGAGTTTAATAAACCTCTACCTAAGTTTTCTCTCGCCAGCGCATCGTCATAATCTTCAAAATCTGACAATGACTTACCACGACCATCGTAAGCAGAAAATCTCTCATAAGGCCAATCGATGGCATCAAGTTGCTTAGCAGAGCGCTCTAATCTCGCATCACTGCCATCTAGGTTGATTAAGTAGGTTAAAACTTTCATACATGTTTTCTTCTGATAGAGAGTTTGAATTCGTTTATTGGTCGTTACCGAATAAATCACGAGTGAAGACTTTATCTGAAACGTCTTCTAGTTCGTCTGACATACGGTTGGCTACGATAACATCGCTGATAGATTTAAATTCTTTTAAATCTTTAATAACTCTTGAATTATAAAACAAATCATCTTGCAATACAGGCTCATAAACCACGACTTCGATACCTTTGGCTTTAATGCGCTTCATGACGCCTTGAATTGACGAGGCTCTAAAATTGTCTGAACCGCTTTTCATGGTGAGGCGATGTACCCCCACAATCTTAGGATTCATTGCAATTATGGTGTCAGCGATAAAATCTTTTCGGGTACGGTTAGAGTCAACAATGGCTCTAATTAAATTGCTGGGTACTTCATCGTAGTTTGCCAAAAGCTGCTTGGTGTCTTTGGGCAGACAGTAACCACCATATCCAAAAGAGGGGTTGTTATAGTGATCACCAATACGTGGATCTAGGCCGACACCTTCAATAATCTGTCTGGTATTAAGACCATAGGTTTGGGCATAAGTATCAAGCTCATTGAAGTAGGCAACACGCATCGCTAAATAGGTATTGGAAAACAGCTTGATGGCTTCTGCCTCAGTAGATTTGGTATAAAGTACGGGAACATCCTTTTTAACAGCACCTTCCAGAAGAAGTTCTGCAAACTGTTCTGCTTTATCAGACTCATCACCAATAATAATACGTGAGGGGTATAGGTTGTCGTGTAGCGCTTGACCTTCTCTTAGAAACTCAGGTGAGAAGATAATATTGTCGCTGGATAAACGCTGTCTTAAGTCTTTAGTAAAACCAACAGGTACGGTTGATTTAATAATAATGGTTGCTGTTTGATTAACCTCAAGGATATCTTGAATAACCGTTTCTACACTTTCGGTATTAAAAAAATTGGTCTTAGGATCATAATCCGTTGGTGTTGCTACAATAACGATATCTGCTTTTTGATATGCTTCTTTAGCGTTGAGGGTGGCTGTGAAGTTAAGCGGCTTATTCGCTAAGAAATCTTGAATATCTTTGTCTTCGATAGGCGATTTTTTAGCATTCAATAGCTCAACTTTTTCAGGCAGGATATCAACGGCTGTAACGTTATTATGCTGTGCTAATAACATTGCATTTGATAAACCAACATAGCCGGTTCCAACAACAGTAATATTCATAAAGCCCCTTCCAATAGTTATTTTCGTTTTTATTATCAGTTTATTGTTATTTATAAAGTCATGCTTGTCTTATACAGATGACAGTATGGACGAAGGTAGGAACTCTTTAAACTTAGTAACCATAGCAGTGGTAATCATTTTAGAGTGCTTTTCTTGAAGCATATCCATACTCTGAATACATCCATATTTGATAGATTTATTGTCTAGGCCATTAATAAAACTCTCTACACTGCGATTGTGTTTGAGGTAATTAATGTCAATGTCTGGCTTCAAAGTGACTTCATCTGCTTTAATTTTAAGGTGGTTCATCAGTGAGATGGGATTAAATTGATTGACGTCTCTAAATTTATATTTTATTTGGTGTTTTAATAGCTCTGGGTCATTCAAAAAAAAGTCTTTTAGTATGTTTCTGTCAACAATATGTGGGTAGTGATGAATTTCAAAGAACTTATTCATACCAGCCGTTTTTGCGCCAAGCATCTGGGCAACGGTGTGTTTGGGTTGTACAGGCTTGCCTGATATCTTTTGCAAAGCCTTTCGATACTCAAGCTTGGTCATAATAGGTAAGCTATTGCGCCAATGACCATAAATCACCATATTCTGGTCATCAAAGAAGTCATCTAGTAGTGCTGGCTGGTTGAAATAAAAGTCATCGTTCAAATAGATGAAGTAGTCAGACAGGCCGGGTATGTTCCAAAGCATGGTTTCAATTGAGCGAGTATTGAAAGTCGGTAGGGCTTCTTCATACCCAGCAAAGATGGTTTTGTGATCAACAACACGAATTTTATCAGCTGCGCAAATACCTTGAGCAGCAAACTCATCGATAAATTTAGGTTTTTGGTCGTCAGCGACAATATAGATGTGACGACAAAAAGGGACGTATTTTAGAATAGAAGCAACGTTGTAATAGATTTCATCATTACTGGCAAAGCGAGTTGCACTAACGGCATCAGACGCAAGCGTCTTCTTTTTATGATACTGAGCACGTTTTTGCTTGAGCTTTGGGTCATTGCCATCTACCCACGCAATGACAATATCAATGTTTTGTTCGCTAGCCTGCGTCATAATAGATCCATTAGTACTACAAGTGATGGTGTTTCAAGAGTCAAGATTCAAGATGCCAAATAGCTGATTAATATAAACAGTCTACTGCCAGTATTCCTTAAGCCAAGGGCTAGGCTTGACATGGCGATACCATTTACCGCCGCCGCCTTTGATGGCATCAGGCGGATTAATCTCACCATGGAAAATTATAATCTTAGCACCATCAGGTAAGCGCGGTGCTTTGACAAAGTTAAGTGGGGTAGGCGCCATACACTGGTACTTAAAGCTGACACACCAAGATTTATCCCAATATTCTAAGTGATGATGCTCACGCAAGTAGTTGGATAAATAAGCCTGCTCATGGCGTACTTCATTACGTATGGTAGAGAAGTTAGTTTCAAAGTTGCTTAATAAATTAGGATAGATGTTTTGGCCCACTTTGAATCGATAAACAGAGCTGTTACCAATCATACGCCACGGCTTCTTCCAGTCACGGATAATCACCACGCTGTCCTCATGCTCAGCTTCATACTCAAAGAAAGCATCGATATTATCAACAATCACAATATCAATATCCAAAAATAACGCAGTACCTTTTAGGTCGTACAACTCTGGCTTGAAGGTTGTCAGTTTTTTCCAGCCGCGCTCAGGCAAACCTGAAGGTAAGTTCAATTCAGGAATAGGGTAGCA